>OJAG01000214.1_pt1 | contig 48667 bp, 35 predicted proteins | sample 1589021 | NCBI WGS metagenome assembly OJAG01 (sample SAMN03283264) | human gut metagenome | biome: human-associated habitat; material: feces | host: Homo sapiens | place: USA | collected 2013 | reverse complement strand
CCGTGGGTTATACCCTAAGAGCAAACCACCCTTTTTAAGGGTGGTTCTGATTTTGGTTCGCGCCATGTGGGGGTGGTGGCGACGTGCATTTTTGCGAGTATTCTGCAATCGAAGGCCCCTGCATACCGACCTCGGGCAAAAAATCGGGAGTTCTCGATGTTTTCTACGGATGATGGGCGGGGTTATGGGCTGGCAGCGTTTGATTTGCAGGGATATTCGCGGTCTTTGGCACTTATCGTGGCGCCCGAAGCTCTTGGTTATGTTGAATACTCCTAAAAATGCACGGCGCTTAGAGGGGGACCTTTGCGAAAAAGGAAACCGCCCCGTCGAAGTATGCACTCGACGGGGCGGTTTATACATTTGGCCGATTAAGGATGCGCTGTCAAACTACTAGAACTTGACGGTCGGGGCCTGGCGGGCTGCTTCGGCGGCCTCGAAGCCCTGGCGCTCCTTAAACTGGAAGATGCCGGCAAAGATGACAGCCGGGAACGTTTGAATGGCGTTGTTGTAGCTGAGCACGCAGTCGTTGTAGCTCTGGCGTGCATAGCTAATCTTGTTCTCGGTATCCTCGAGCGATGCCTGCAGCTGCGTAAAGTTGGTGTTTGCCTTAAGATCGGGATAGGCCTCGGCTACGGCGAAGAGCTGGCGCAGCGCACCGGTCAGCACGTTGTCGGCTTCCATCTTGGCTTCGGGCGTGGTGGCCTTGACGGCGGTGTTACGCGCGCTGATCACGGCGGAGAGCGTCTCCTGCTCGTGCTTGGCGTAGCCCTTGACGGTCTCGACCAGGTTGGGGATCAGGTCGTTGCGGCGCTGCAACTGCGTATCGATGTTCTGCCAGGCGTTATCGATGCGGTTACGCTTGGTGACCATGTTGTTGTAGATGCCGGCGATGGCGCAGGCAATCACAATGACAACAACGATGCCGATGATGACGGGAAGCATGATGTCTCCGTTTCGAATGGCCGCGGCGGCATGCGCCAGCTGCCGTTGGTATAACGCTACTAGTATACCCGCAACGTTTTGCCGTGCCGAACTTTCCGGTAAGCGTTGTGTTTTCGTCGGGGTCGGCACCGGGGCAAAGCGCGCGAGGTACAGGTGTAAGATATGCGACAGATTGACGAGTGTTGTCTTTGCCCTGAGGATGGCGATACCAGTGGACCTTCGCATCAAGAAAACCTACTGCGCCCTGTTCGATGCCTTTACCGAGCTTCTCGAGGAGCATCGTTTTGAGGACCTGACGGTTGCCATGCTGTGCGACCGCGCCATGATTCGCCGCACGACGTTCTACAAGCACTTTCGCGACAAGAACGATTACTTTGCCTTTTATATCGATGAGCTCATGTCGGGCTTGCCGCAAAAACAGCCCGATGAGGCCGGCGCGGTATCTGCCGAGGACGTGCGCGCGCTTCGGCACGCGATTTTGGACGATGCCATGGATTTGATTCTGGCGCACGAGCGGCTCATGGATAACATTTTGGCAAGCAGCATGTCGGGCATGTTGACCAACGTTATTTGCGACCGCATTGCCCGCTCCATCCGCGAGCGTGTGATGAACGTGCTTGCCGAGGATGCCCTGGCCCCCGTGTCACTCGAGACGACGTCTGAGTTTGTCGCCGGCGGTATTATTCGACTTTTCACGATATGGTGGGAATCGGGCCACGATCTTGAGCGTCGACCTGAGATGGCCGACGTGGTCGATGCGCTGTTCGAGCGGACCATGACACCGGTGCATCACTAAAAGTGGCGGAGAGAGGGGGATTCGAACCCCCGGAACGCTCTCGCGCTCAACGGTTTTCAAGACCGCCGCATTCAACCGCTCTGCCATCTCTCCGTGAGTCGTAATGATAGCATCGTTTTGAATTTGCAACAGGGAAGGCGAACGATGACGATCACCGAAATCGACGAGAAGTTCATGCGCGAGGCGCTGGCCGAGGCGCGCGCCGCCGCGGCGGTGGGCGAGGTGCCCATCGGAGCCGTAGTGGTGCGCGACGGTGAGATCGTCGCGAGGGCGCACAATCGGCGCGAGCTCGACCAGGATCCTTCGGCTCATGCCGAGTTTGCGGCCCTGTGTGCTGCCGCTCGGTCGCTCGGTCGCTGGCGCCTTTCCGATTGCACGGTCTACGTGACGCTCGAGCCCTGCTGCATGTGTGCGGGGCTTATGGTTAACGCGCGCGTAGGACGCTGCGTGTATGGCGCGGCTGATGCCAAGGCGGGCGCGTTGGGATCCCTATACGATTTGAATGCCGACTCGCGCCTGAATCATCGGTTTAACGTGACGGCTGGGGTCCTGGCGGATGAATGCCGCGAGCTGCTGAGTAGCTATTTTGGCGGTCTGCGCGGAGCGGGCGGCGCTGGTTGCGGTTGTGGGGCCGATCTTGAGGCACACGCCGCTCACGCCGCAGCGCTTGCAGGTGTCGGTGAGGATGCTGGCACGGCGGTTGACTTTGGTCTTGCGTGCCGCCGGCACCGCCGTGTGCTGCTGGCGATCGACTCCTTTAAGGGCAGCGTTTCGAGTGCGCAGGCGGAGGCGGCGGTTGCCGAAGGCGTGCGCCGCGTTTGGCCCGATGCCGAGGTGTGCACATTGCCGCTGGCGGATGGCGGTGAGGGAACGCTCGATGCCGTTGCCGCGTGCGGCGGTGAGATTGTGACCTGCGAGGTGGCAGGTCCCTTGGGCGACCGCGTGTCTGCCCGGATGCTGGTGGACGACGAGCGCGACTCGGCTGTAATTGAGATGGCCGAGGCGGCGGGTATTGGGTATTCACCCTGCACGGAATCGGCGGCGCTCGCGGCTTCGACCTATGGCGTGGGCGAGCTGATGCTCCGTGCGGTTCGCGCCGGGGCAAAGACTATCTATATTGGTCTGGGCGGCAGTGCCACCAACGACGGTGGCGCCGGCATGCTGCAGGCGCTGGGCGCGTGCGTGGTCGATGATCAGGGCTGCGATGTCGCCCCCGGTCTTGCGGGCCTTGAACACGTGGCGAGCGTTGATTTGGAGCCGGCGCTGCAGGCTTTGGATGGCGCTCGCGTCGTTGTACTCTCCGATGTCGAGAATCCGCTCGTAGGGCGTCGCGGCGCGCTTGCGGTGTTCGGCGGGCAGAAGGGTCTGCCGGCGGATGATGCCGAGGCACTGAGCAGGTGCGACAGCTGGATGGTCGGCTACGGTCGCTTGCTCGATACGGCGATTGCCGGAGCTCGAGCCCAGGGTTTGTTGCGCACACCCGAGGGCGCACGGACATTTGGCTCGGTGCTCGGTGTGCCCGGCGCGGGCGCTGCCGGTGGCTTGGGCGCGGCGTTGCTGGCGCTCAGTGCGGAGCTGCGCTCGGGTGTAGAGACGGTGCTCGATCTCGTGGAGTTTGACGAGCGCGTGCGCGATGTCGACCTGGTCATAACGGGCGAGGGCAATATGGACGAGCAGTCCGCTGCTGGAAAGGCGCCGGTGGGTGTGGCCCGTCGTGCGAAGCGATATGGCAAGCCGGTGGTCGCCGTCGTGGGCGGTCGCGCCGTCAACCTGGACACGGTGTATGAGCAGGGTATTGACTTGGTTTTGCCGATTTGCCGCAAGCCCATGCCCCTCGACCAGGCGCTCGGTGTGCAAGAAGCCACAACCAACCTCATCTGCGCCGGCGAGTCTGCCGCGCGAGCCTACGACCTCGCCCGCTTCTAAAACCCATCTCTCTTTAAGTTGCGGTGAAATACGGAGTGTTTTTGCCTTTAAGGTGCCAATTCAGTCCGTATTCCACCGCAACTTCGAGAATGTCCATTCGAGGTTGGCTGCCTTGTGCCTTGGGTCGGACCGCCTGCCACGAAACGTGGCCATCTACTACGTTAAACCGGCCACTCTCGACCATCCCGGAATTTACAAAAACAAAACCGCAGGTAGAAAGCTTGCCGATTTTCGAAAAAGTCGGCTATGGTCGACCCCTGTGGCCTAAACGTAGTAGATGGGCCCTTTCTGCGGTGCGGCACCAAGCCGGTCATTTTGGGATGGGACTATTTTGACTACTCATTGGCTGCTCTGGCAATCGGGCTGCAAAAGTAGTCAAAAAAGCTCCGTCCCAAATTAGCTACCTTGCTCTGGCGGGCGGGAGCAGGTAAGATATACCGAGCGCCTAGCGCGTTCGATGGGTTCGGATGACGACATGTTCCGAATCTGGTCAGGTCCGGAAGGAAGCAGCCATAAGGAGCCTCTGTCGGGCATCCGAATCCATCGAGTGCGCAGGCGTTTTTTGGTGCCGCGGCTACCCGCGAGTGCCGGCAGGGCGCTTGGTGTCTCGCTGGTCCTCGGCTTCGCCTGCGGGATCGCTCGACTACCAAGCGCCCTGCCGGCACCCGCGGGTAGCCGACCAAAACCGCCTGAAGGGTCACATTTATCTGATAATTGAATCCCCGGCGTTATGCCGCTCGCTGGCGTTGCCAAAACATCGGCTGCTACGTGCCTTGGGCGCTAGTGACCGTTGCCCTTACATCTGTAACGAGTTGCTTACGCATCTCCAGGGTTCTCCGTACTATCATGAATCAGATTGAATTGAGATGATGATAGGGAGCGCCTTTTTATGATTGAGCTGCTCAGGCGTTTTGGTGGTAAGTTTCGCCGGTATATGGTGATTGGCCCTGCGTGCAAGTTGATTGAAGTGATCTTTGACCTGCTGACGCCGCTGGTGATTGCCCAGATGATCGATAAAGGTATCGGTGCGCACGACGTGAGTGCCGTCGTCCACTACGGTATGCTGCTTGGCGCCATGGCTGTGATCGGCATCTCGTTTACGCTCGTCTGCCAAAAGATGGCGGCGCTCACCTCGCAGGGCATGGGCACCGATATCCGCGGTGCGCTCTACCAGCACATCAACAAGTTGAGCTATGCCGAACTCGACCGCTTTGGCACGCCGTCGCTTATCACCCGCATCACCAACGACGTCAACCAGGTGCAGCTCGCTGTGGCGCTGGGCGTACGCATGCTCATCCGCTGGCCCTTCTTGGCGGTGGGCTCTATGTGCGCGGCCCTTGCCATCGACCTTAAGCTCGGCATGATCTTCTTGATCTGCACGCCCGCTATCGGCCTGGTGTTTTGGTTTGTCATGGCGCGCTGTATCCCGTATTACAGGCAGCTGCAGGCAAAGCTCGACCGCATCGCGCTTATCTGCCGCGAGGGGCTTTCGGGCGCCCGCGTTGTTCGCGCCTTTGTGCGTGAGGACCACGAGCGCGAGCGTTTTGCCCAAGCCGCCGATGACCAGGCCAATACTGCCATCGCGGTGGGCAAGCTCTCGTCGATCCTTAATCCCGTCACGTTTTTGGTGATGAACCTGGGCGTGTGCGCCATCCTGTGGGTGGGCGGCATCCAGGTCAACGTGGGCGAGCTCACGCAGGGTCAGGTCATGGCGTTTGTGAACTACATGACGCAGACGCTCACCTCCATCGTGTACGTCGCCAACCTGGTCGTGGTCTTTACCAAGGCGAGCGCCAGCGCGTCGCGTATCAACGAGGTGCTCAATTGCGTGCCGAGCATCGCTGACGAGGGCAACCAGCCGGTCGCGCTGCCTGAGCCGAGCGACCTGACGGGTGGCGCTGTTCCGGTCCCTGCGCTGAGCTTTGACCATGCGAGCTTCTCGTTTGGCGCCGGCGCGGCAAATGCCGTGAGCGATGTGACTCTGGAGCTCCCGCTGGGCAAGACGCTTGGCATTATCGGCGGTACGGGTAGCGGCAAGTCCACGCTTGTCTCGCTTATTCCGCGCCTATACGATGCGAGTACCGGCAGCGTGAGCGTGATGGGCGCCGACGTGCGCACCTGGCCGCTCGACCAGCTGCGCCACGTGGTCGCGACCGTTCCGCAGCGAGCGTCGCTGGTGAGCGGCACCATCCGCAGCAACCTGACCTGGCGTGACGAGTCGGCGACCGACGAGGAGCTCTGGGCGGCGCTCGACATGGCGCAGGCGAGCGAGTTCGTGCGCAACAAGCCACAGGGCTTAGATGCCCCGGTCGAGGCGGGCGGCAAGAACTTTAGCGGTGGCCAGCGTCAGCGCCTGACTATCGCGCGTGCCCTGGTGGGTTCGCCGCAGGTTCTGATCATGGACGATTCCGCCTCGGCGCTCGACTTTAAGACCGACGCGGCGCTTCGCCATGCCATTCGCGAGCGCAGCGTGCGCGGTGCCGCCGAGGGCGGGCTGCCGCTCACGACCGTCATCGTGAGCCAGCGCGTCTCGACCGTGCGCGACGCCGACGTGATCTGCGTGCTCGACCACGGTTCGGTTGCGGGCCTTGGCATGCATGACGAGCTGTATACAAGCTGCCAGCTCTACCGAGAGATCTGCCAGTCGCAGCTTCGCCGCGAGGAGCTCGAGGGCCAGCAGAGGAGTGCGACGCCCGCGTCCGCCCCAACCGCCCCCGCATCCGTCTGCGCAAAGGAGGGCTGCTAAATGAATCCGTATACTTCTTCCGGTTCTGTCGCCACGATGACGGCCAACGTGTCCGGCAACGATAGCCTCAACGACCTGGGCGACGGTCCGCGCCAGCTCGGCGATCCCGAGCGCTATCCCGTGGGCGCGGTGACCCGCCGCCTGATGGATTACGTTCGTCCGCACCGTATTTCGTTTACGGCGTCGTTCGTGAGCGCCGCCATCTCGGTGATTCTGCAGCTCTACACGCCTATCCTTATCGGCGAGGGCATCGACCTGATCGTTGCCGCGGGCCAGGTGGATTTCGACGCACTGCTGCCGCTCGTTACCAAACTCGCGCTCGTCGTGGTGGGTGCCGCTGCCTTCCAGTGGCTGCAGGGCTACTGCGTCAACCGCCTGTCCTACGAGACGGTGCGCGACATGCGCGTTGAGGCGAGCGACAAGCTCAGCCGCATGCCACTCAGCTTTATCGACAGCCATGCCCACGGCGACCTCATGAGTCGCGTGGTCAACGACGTCGACCAGGTGGGCGACGGCCTGCTGCAGGGCTTCACGCAGCTCTTTACCGGCGTTATCACCATTGTTGGCACGCTCGCGTTTATGCTTTCCATCAACCTGACCATGACGCTCGTGGTGGTGCTCGTCACGCCGCTTTCCATTTTTGCAGCCGGCGCTATTGCCAAGCTCTCCAACAAAAGCTTTACGGCACAGCAGCGTATTCAAGGGCAGCTCGGTGGTCATATCGAGGAGTACGTAGGCGAGCAGAAGCTTGTCGACGCCTTTGCCTATGGCCCGAACGCCCAGCAGCGCTTCGATGCCCTCAATGCCGAGCTTTACACCGCGGGCGAGCGCGCGCAGTTTATGGGCTCGCTCTCCAACCCCGGTACGCGTTTTATCAATAACATCATCTATGCCGTGGTCGCTGTGATCGGCTGCGTGGGCGTGATCACGGGCGTGCCCGCGGCGCTTACGGTGGGCGGCGTGCAGATTTTCCTGTCCTATGCCAACCAGTACACCAAGCCGTTCAACGAGGTCACCAACGTCATTACGCAGATCCAGACGGCGTATGCCTCGGCGCGCCGCATGTTTGCGCTGCTCGATGCCCGCGAGCAGGAGCCCGATGCGGCGGATGCCGTGGAACTTGCTGCCCCGCAGGGTGAGGTGACTTTTGAACACGTGGACTTTAGCTACGTGCTCGACCGCAAGCTGCTGCAGGACATCTGCATCGAGGCTAAGCCCGGCATGCGCTTTGCCCTCGTTGGCCCCACGGGCTGCGGCAAGACGACGCTCATCAATTTGCTGCTGCGTTTTTACGATATCGATGCCGGTCGCATTGCGGTCGATGGTCGTTCTTCGCGTGACTACACGCGCGCAAGCCTACGCCGCGCCTTTGGCATGGTGTTGCAGGACACTTGGCTGTTCGAGGGCACGGTGGCCCAGAACATTGCCTACGGCTGTCCCGACGCCACACGCGAGCAGGTTATCGAAGCTGCCAAGCGCGCGCACGCGCACAAATTTATCGTGCAGCTGCCAGGCGGCTACGATACGGTGATCGGCGAGGACGGCGGCACGTTTAGCCAGGGTCAAAAACAGCTGCTGTGCATCGCGCGCGTCATGCTCACCGATCCGGCTATCTTGCTGCTGGACGAGGCAACGTCGAGCATCGATACGCGCACCGAGCTGCAGGTGCAGGCGGCATTCGACGAGCTCATGGCTGGCCGCACAAGCTTTGTCGTGGCGCATCGCCTGTCGACGATCCGCAACGCCGACTGCATTCTGGTCATGCGCGACGGCCAGATTATCGAGCGCGGCACGCACGACGAGCTGCTAGTGGCAGGCGGCTTCTACGCCGAACTCTACCGCAGCCAGTTCGCCCAGTGAGCAAGCCCGTGGGGCATGTAATGCAGCGCTAGGGCGCGAGTGTGTCAACGGGGGCAACGATAATGCCCTCGGGCGTTGTGTGGACCGGCATGCCGAACCCGATGACGATGAGCTTGGCCGCGGGCGGTCTCTCGCCACGCTCGACAAGTTTGCGCTCGAGTCGAAGCAGGTTTGCAGATGCCTCGGGGATCTGCGGACTTCCGAGTTTTACTTCCACGGCAATCCAAGTTCCATCGCGCCTGTGTATAACGGCGTCGACTTCGAGATCGTCGGCGTCGTGGTAGTGGGACACCGACGAGTCGTTTGCGGCTGCATAGACCTTAAGGTCGTGCAGGACGAGGGATTCGAAGAGCAGTCCCAGCGTCTTCGGGTCAGATGCCAATGATTCCGGATTTGCTCCGAGCAGCGCAACGGCAAGCGAAGGGTCGGCAAGGTGCCTTTTTGCGCTTTGCCGCAGCTTTACCGGCGACCTGAGCGCCGGATGCCAAGCCGGGATATCATCGATGATATTGATTCGTCTCAGAGCATCCATGTATCTGGAGACCGAATTCTTCGAAACGCCGGTACCGATATCTTTGTCGATGGACTTCGATCCGGCAAGCGTCGACTCATTTCGCGCAAGCGATGTCAAAAGAGACCTGACCTTGACCGGATCACGCTTAACGCCGTCAGTTCTAGAAACATCCGATTCGCATACGCCATCAACATAAGCAGCGGCAATCCGCATGGCATTTTCAGTTGTTTTTCCCATCGCTTGAGGCCAACCGCCACGACACAGCAAATCGGCGATACCGGAGATGCCGGCAATCGATCCGACTGCCTGCTTAGCAGGATGACCTGAAAGCAGCGCTCCGATAGTGACTAAGCCAGAAGAAACGCCAAGCTCGAACAGCGTCATGGTATCCATTCGCAACCTTGCTATTCGTCCAACGCCACTATGCATCGGCTGCTTCGAATCTCGCGGCGTTGCTGAGCCCGTAAGAATAAACTGTCCGGATTCTCCCTGTCTTGCGTCACACTCGAAACGTACGGCATCCCACAGCTTGGGCTCTTCCTGCCATTCATCGATGAGCCTAGGAGAGGGTCCTGCTATTGCCTGTGCTGGATCGATCTGAGCCAGCTGGAGGGCGGCAAAATTACCAGTTGGATCGGAAAGAGACAAGGATGATCTAGCAAAACGTTTTGCCGTAGTGGTCTTTCCGCACCACTTTGGGCCTTGAATGAGAACCGCACTGAAGATATCGAGATTATGCCTGATTACCTTATCGATGCATCTGTCTACATATCTATCCATACTGCCTCCTTCTTTAATTACTATGATTATGTATTCTACCAGCAACGTGGTGACGATTAACGGTAATTTGAGGTGATGATTAACGGAGAATTATGGTGACGATTGATGGCATATTATGGTGACGATTGTCATTGATTCGGGGGCAGGCCGCTTGACTGTCCCAAATTTTAAAAAGTATGGGGCTTGCGCTGCGGGCATTTGTCCAAAGATGTTGCCTGCGTCGCCAATCGACAGACGGTGGTTTACATCTGTCACGTTAGTACTAAGATATTCATCTAATAAATTGCATTAGTGGCTTTAGTTTTGGGGGAAACGAGGCAACGTGACTATGACGTGCTCTTTGGTGGTTAACAGCAAGAGCGGTAATACCAGGATGGTTTCGGGTGCGATCAAGCGCACTCTGCAGGCTGCGGGCGTTGAGTTTGTCCATGCCGCGGCGTTGAGCGACGATGCGGATGCAGGTCAGGTTGCGCGCGAGGCGCAGGGTGCCTGCGCTGCCGATACGGTGCTCGTCGGTTTTTGGTGCGACAAGGGCGCGTGCACGCCTTCGGTCGCGACGTTGCTCTCCGCCTTGCACGGCAAGCGCGTCTTCCTGTTTGGCACCTGCGGTTTTGGCGCCGACCAGAGCTATTATCAGCAGATTATCGACCGCGTAACTTCCAATTTGGCTGGGGATGCCGAGCTTGCGGGCTGGGCGATGTGCCAGGGCAAGATGGGCCCTGCCGTAAAGCAGCGCTACGAAGCCATGCTCGAGCAAGATCCCGACAACGCCCGCTTTAAGATGCTGCTCGATAACTGGGTTGCTGCAAAGGACCATCCCACCAAGGAAGACCTGGACAACATGGCCGCAGTCGCCAAGAAGGCCGTGCTGGGAGAGTAGCTTCGCCGTTCGTGGTCCTTCGTGCAAAACAATACAAATGTGAAAGCCTCGAAGTTCTCGAGGCTTATTTTGACACTTGTGGACGCAACCGTGGCAAGCGTCTGGGGGTGATATTTTCCATCACCCTGATGGCGAAACCGTTCTGGAAGACGCGCTCGCGTGCATTCGCTGGATGTATGCAGAGTGGGACGGGCTTTCCGGATGGATGGGGTTTCGGAAAGTGCGTCCCAGAATTTGCCTTTGGAGTGGGATACAGTTTCCGGTTGAGGGCTCTGGCGGAAAATGCATCCCGGAATTTGCGATCGGAGTGGGATGGAGTTTCCCGAGCCACAAGCGGAAACTGCATCCCACTCCGAACGTGAATTCTGGGACACAGTTTCCGGATGCAAAAAAGGCCACATGACGTGGCCTTCGACTTATATATGTTCAGCGGATACCCCTATGACAAGCCACGCCCCAACATCAGGGCGTCTGTCCAGGCGGAGGCATATAAGGTTCATCGCGAGTTCCGCACGCAAAGAAGGCCACTTAATGTGGCCTTCGTCTTGCGCAGGACTGTCCGAGCAGGGAACCTTATATGCCTCCGCCTGGACAGACGTTTCAGTTGTGGCTCAGCAGCTAGTCGCTACTTGATCTTGGTCGTACCCGGTGCCAGGTTGGGGTCGGTCTCGTTGGCCTCGGTCTGGAAGTGCTCGGTATACACGTTCTTGCCGTCGCGGAACATCTCGTAGTACTGCATCTTGGCGTAATCCTCGCGCGCCTTGGTGGCGGCTGCGGCGGCGTCGTCGTCACCGGTGACGTTGGAGGAGAGCGCCCAGCGCACGCTGGCGTCCTCGTAGCCGACGGAGTTGATGGCGGGCAGCGACTCGCGCAGCGTCATGTGCGCCTTCTGATAGTCGGTCAGCGGTGCGCCGATCAGCTGCATCAGCTGCGTGGACAGGTAGTTGGTGGACAGGTCGTCGACCTCGCTCGTCTGGTCGCAGCCGGCAACGTCGTAGTTGGCCCAGATGATGTAGTCGGTCTGCCACAGGCGCTCCTGGTGGGTGGCGTCATCTTCGTTGGTAAACCACTTGTCATTGAACTTGGACGGGAAGAACGGCTGGTGATCGCCCCAGAACACCACGACCACCTTACGGTCGAGCTTGCTCAAGGCGTTGAGGAAGTAGCGCAGCGCCTGGTCGGACTGCTCGATGCACGAGACATACTCGTCGACATCGGATAGCGTGCCGTCCTCGACGGTCTTGGCGTCCAGGTCGGTCGTGTCGATGTTCAGGTGCATCTGCTTGTCGACCGGCAGCAGGCCCGTATCGTAGCCCGAGTGGTTCTGCATGGTCACGTCGAAGATAAACTGCGGATCGGCGTTCTGGTCGAGCAGCTCAAGAATCTTGTCGTAGGTAGCCTGGTCGGTCACCATGCCGCGCAGGGTGTCGGCTCCCTGGAAATCGTTGATAGACAGGAACTGGTCAAAGCCAAAGTCCTTGTAGACGTTCTCGCGGTTCCAGTTGGTCGCGTGGTTGGGGTGCATGGCCGTGGTGGAATAGCCGAGCGATTTGAACTGCTCTGCCAGGTTCCCGGTCGTTTCCATGTTGTAGATGGTGTAGGGGTACACGCCCGAGCCCAGGTTGGCCATAGAGTTGCCGGTCATAAACTCAAACTCGGTATTGGCGGTACCGCCGCCGTAGGCGCTCACATAGAGCTTGCCGCGGCTGAGGCAGTTGGACAGGTTCTTAAAGTACTGCGGGCCTTCGTAGCCGGCGCGCATGTTCTGGTAGATCGAAAGATCCGAGAAGGTCTCGTTCATGATGGCGATGACCGTGGGCTTCTCGCTGTCGAACTGCTCCTTTGCGGCGGCGCGCTCGTCGCTCTTGGCCGCGTCGGACTTGTCGTAGGCCTTGGCGTACTTTTTGAGCGTGGCCTTGGCATCGTCGACGGAGTAGTCGGCGGGTTTGGGCGGCTTGATGGACTGTGCCGCACTAATAAAGGCAGGCAGGTAGCCCTCGCGCCAGTAGCTCTCGAGCGGGCGCCAGGTGTAGACGGTGATGCCGAGGGTGTTGTAGTAGTCGATGAGCGTGACATGCGCGGTCACGCCGCCCAGGCACAGTACGGCGACGAGCAGGTTGGTGAGCAGCATGCGCTTGGCGTTGGCGGCGCCCTTCTGACGGTGCGGTGCCACCAGGCCGGCGTACTCGCACAGCAGCATGGCGATGGCGGTAAAGCCCATGGATAGCACGCAGAACAGTGAGATCGAGAAGGTGTAGCCGGTGCCGGCGACCGCGGCGGCGGTGGAGATGGCCGAAAGGTCGCCCGGCTGGATGGGCATGGATTTAAACGTGATGACGAAGAACTCGGCAATGCCCAGGACAAAGAGGGCAAAGGCCAGGACCGCGGGAGCTACGCCGTGGCGCTGGAACAGGAAGAACAGGCCGACCATGAGCACGGTGATGATGGCCCACTCGAGCAGGATGCACAGGGGGTAGACCCAGGCAAAGTCGTGGTTGGACGAGACCTCCATGCCCGGCAGCGCAAAGACGCCGGCGAGCAGCAGGCACAGGACGGCGGCGACGAGTGGTTTGCCCACAAAGGCGCCGCGCAGGCGGGCGAGCTTGCCGGTGGGGGCGGGGGCGTCGGGCTTGGCGAACGCAAAGACGCGCGGGGCGATGCGGTCGCGTGCGATGCTGGCCCAAGCGCAGCCGGTGAGGATGGCGTTGGTCAGGATGAGCATCACAAAGGCGAGCGGCTCGTTTTGGGCGACGAGGCCAATGGCGCCCCAAATGGTCAAAAAGAGCTGGAACAGACCGAAGGCGACGCTCCACCCAAGAGCGCTTTTGGCAACGGTGCCCGACTGAGCGCGAATGGCCTTAGCCTCGCGCAAGACAAGGTAGACGGTCGCCGCAAGACCGACGAGCGAGATGGCGGCAGCGAACATGCTGAGACTCCTCACAAACTAAAACCTACGAAAGCGGGGGTTTACCCGATTGTTACCTAAATATGCGCTGCATTTGCGGGCTGCGCACAACAACCAGCCATATTAACGCGCACGTGTGGCGGTGTGGCGCAATGTAGTGGCGACCTGCGCGATAATGGACGGGAATTACACGGAAACGTAAAGGCTTCTTAAAGAATTGGCGAGGGTAGGGCGATGAGCGAGCAGGTTTGCAAGGCGGACATGGGCGGCGACGGAGCTGCGGGCGTGGATATGTGCGGCTATCCGGTCGAGACTACGGGCAACGCGGTGCTGGACATTTTGGAGCATCGCTCGTCTACGCGTGCCTTCGCGCGCGATGACGACGACCGTCCCGTGGCGGTGACCGACGAGCAGCGTGCAGCGATTCTGCATGCGGCGAGCCGTGCGCCGTCGGCGGGCGCCATGATGATGTATTCCATCGTGAGCATTCGCGAGCAGGCTACGCTGGACCGTCTGGCCGACCTGTGCGACCACCAGCCCATGATCGCCAAGGCGCCCTGGGCACTAATATTTGTGGTCGATTATGCCAAGTGGATTGATCTGTTTGAGCACGTGGGCTGCTTTGAGCCCGAGTTTGTCGAGCACACGGGCAAGGCGCCCCGCCGCGCGCCGGGTTTGGGCGACTTTGCCATCGCGGCCCAGGACGCCGTGATCGCCGCGCAAAACGCCGTGGTTGCCGCCGAGGCCCTGGGGCTGGGGAGCTGCTACATCGGCGATGTTATCGAGAATGCCGAGGAAGTTGCCGAGCTGCTCGATCTGCCGCCCTATACCATGCCGCTGTCGATGCTCATCATCGGCACGCCCCGCAAGGAGCGCCCGGCTATTGCGCATCCTGTGGTGAACCTGGTGCACGAGGAGCGCTACTGCCGCGCCGATGCTGCGACCATGGACGCGCAGGTGGCCGAGATGGACGCGATGTTCCGTCCGCATGCCCGCGAGGTAGGCGAGCACGTGGTGGATATCTACACCCGCAAGCACACCAGTCCCTTTATGGCCGAGATGAGCCGTTCCATGGAGTGGTGGTTCAAAAACTGGCTTGGAAAATGACGAATGTGACAAGGGGACAGTCCCTTTGTCACATTCCATATCGCCGCGGTAGCCTAAAGACTGTATAAATCTTTATCTAGCTGGGAAAACAGTGCATTAAAACACTGGCCGATTGCCTATAATCCCTTCGAACATTAAAGTTGGGAGGAAACCGGCTTATGGAACAAAAGGCCAAGGAGGCAGCCTCGCACGCTGCGATTCCTGTGAGCATCTCGGCGATGCTCGTCACGCTAGGCGTGGTGTACGGCGATATCGGCACCAGCCCTATGTATGTAACCAAGGCGCTCGTTGCCGGCAACGGCGGCATCGGAAGTGTCACGGAGGAGTTCGTGCTCGGCGCGCTCTCCCTTGTCGTGTGGACGGTCACGTTGCTGACCACCATCAAGTATGTGCTCATCTCGCTGCGCGCCGATAACCATGGTGAGGGCGGCATCTTTGCCCTGTACAGCCTGGTCAAGCGCTGCGGCAAGTGGCTTATCATCCCCGCCATGCTGGGTGGCGCCGCGCTGCTCGCCGACGGCATCCTGACGCCGGCCGTTACCGTTACCACGGCCATCGAGGGCCTGCGCACCATCCCGGCGGTCCATGCCGTGCTGGGCGATGACCAGGGCCGCGTCGTCGCCATTACGCTCGCCATCATCATCGCGCTCTTCTTGGTACAGCGCATCGGTACGGCCAAGATCGGTCACGCCTTTGGCCCCATCATGACGCTGTGGTTCCTGTTCCTGGGCGGCACGGGTCTGTTTTTTGTCTTCCAGCACCCCGCCGTGCTGCTGTGCCTCAACCCGGTGCGTGGCATCGCCTTTTTGCTGAGCCCCAACAACCACGCGGGTATCATGATTCTGGGCAGCTGCTTCCTCGCCACCACCGGTGCCGAGGCGCTCTACTCCGACATGGGCCACGTGGGCCGCGGCAACATCTACGCCACCTGGCCGTTCGTTAAGTGCTGCCTGCTGCTTTCCTATATGGGCCAGGGCGCTTGGCTTATGAACAACGCTGCCAACCCCGAGCTCATGGGCATTGCCGACCTCAACCCGTTCTACCAGATGCTCGCCCCGGGCCTGCGCCCGTTTGCCGTCGGCCTTTCCACCGTTGCGGCCATCATCGCCTCGCAGGCGCTCATCACCGGCGCGTTTTCGCTGGTGTCCGAGGCCAGCCGTCTGGACCTTATGCCGCACATGCAGGTCTTCTACCCTGCCGAGACCAAGGGCCAGCTCTACATCCCCATGGTCAACAACGTCATGCTCGTGGGCTGCGTCATCGTGGTGCTGCTGTTCCAGAACTCGGCGCATATGGAAGCCGCCTACGGCCTTGCCATTACGCTGACTATGATGTGCACCACGCTGCTGCTCTTCTTCTACCTGCACGAGGAGCGCAAGCTCAAGGTTGCTCCGTGGATCTTCGCGGCCTTCTTCCTTTTGCTCGAAGGCTTCTTCTTCGTGAGCTCGCTCACCAAGTTCTTCCACGGCGGCTACTTCACCATCCTCATGGCTGCACTCATCATGGGCATTATGGTGTGCTGGTACAACGGCACGGCGGTCGAGCAGCGCCAGTTTACGCTGCTGCCGCTGCGTAGCTACCTGCCGCAGCTCAAGCGCCTGCGCGACGACGACCGTTACGAGCGCATGAGCGACAACATCGTGTACCTGACCAAGGACACCCATACCGACTACATCGACCGCGATATCGTCTATTCGATCTTGGACAAGCATCCCAAGCGTGCTCACGCCTGGTGGTTTGTGAATGTCGAGACCATGGACGAGCCGCATACCTTTGCCTATTCGGTCGAGACGTTCGGCACCGACTACGTGTTCCGCGTGCATCTGTACCTGGGCTACAAGATCAACCAGCGCGTCAATGCCTACCTGCGTCAGGTTGTTCAGGACCTGGCTGCCACCGGCGAGCTGCCGCCGCAGACGCATGACTACTCGGTCTACAAGGATCCGGGCAACATCGGTACGTTCAAGTTCGTCATGATCCGTAAGCTTCTGGCGCCCGAAAGCGACGTGGAGCCGAGCGAGCGTACGGCCATCACGCTCAAGTACATCATCCGCCGCGCCGCCGGCACGCCTGCGCGCTGGTATGGCCTGGAGAACTCCAACGTGAGCTTTGAGTATGTGCCGCTGTTCACCAAGTTTAAGGCTGTGAGCAAGATGCAGCGCCTGGCTCCCAACGAGCGGCCGTAGACGTCGGCGGCTACACGGAGTTGGTTTTCGATGGACAAGATTGAGGCCGGGGAGGTAAACATGGATACAAAGGCGCTCGATGGCCGTGAGGCGGTGGTCGAAATGATGCGTGAGGCGCGTGTCGACGCCGCCGAAGATCGGTTCTTTACGAATCGCGCCAACATGGACATGGCCGACCGCGTGATTTCGATCGTGGCACTGGTATTTGGAGCGGTGTGCGTGTGTGCCCTGCTCGCGCACGTGCTGTTTGTCTAGCGACTGCCGGTCGTAGAAGGCTTTACACTTAGAACCACCACGAGGGAAAACCACCACAAAGGTGCCTGCCCCCTTTGTGGTGGTTTTTGTTTTTGAGGGAGGGGTACGGTGTCTATGGACGTCCGTGCGGACGGCGATATCGCCGATAGCTTTTGGTGGCGGCGCACAACGCTGACGCGCCGCACTCCTCTGTATGACGCCTGCGTATCGGCGGGGCTGCTGGTCGCAGCGACGATTGTGGGCGCGCTGCTCGACCATCCGGGTCTCGCGCCGAGCATCATGATCGTCTATGTGTTCGCCGTTCAGCTGTGCGCATTCTTTACCTGGAGTCGCCTGTATTGCTTGCTGAGCTCGGCTGCCGCCGTGGCGCTCTACAACTTCTTGTTTGTCGACCCGCGCTACTCGCTGTCGCTTATCGACCGCGTCTATCCCGGCATGTTCTTCATCATGTTCGTGGTCTCGCTTGTGTCGAGCTCGATTGCGTTGGCCCTGCGCCGCGCCTTGGCACAGGCTGCCGCTAGCGACCGCCGCACGCATATGGTGCTCGAGACCAACCGCATGCTGCAGCGGTGTGCCGATCAGCAGCAGATTGTGCATGCCATGGCAACGCAGCTGGCGCGTCTTTCGGGCTGTCCGGTCGTATGGTACAGCGCCGACGCCGACGATGATGACCTGCTGCCGCGTGCGACGTACACGGCTGTGGGCGATGCGGCACCGGTGCACGAACTGGCGCCGCAGATGCCGCCGCGGCTCTCGGCGTCCACCTATGTGGGAACGCCGCTCGATGCCACCTATGGCGGCTCGGCGTTTTATGGCATCTACCTGACGGTCCGCACAGGTGACGGCTTCGTGCGCTCGGGCGACCCCGCCTCGGTGGTGGGCGTGCTGGCTATCGTTGCCGAGCCTGACGTGCTGACGCACGAGGAGCGGACACTTGCCGATGCCATCGTGAGCGAAGGCGAGCTGGCACTCGATCGCGCCCGCGCCATGGAGGCCCGCGAGGAGGCGGCGGTGCTCGCCAAAAACGAACAGCTGCGCGCCAACCTGCTGCGCTCCATCTCGCACGACCTGCGCACGCCGCTCACCAGTATTTCGGGCAATGCCGATGTCCTGCTCGATCAGGGCTCGACCGGCACCGCGGTGCTCGATGCCCAGACGCGCCGCGGCCTGCTTCTATCCATTCGCTCGGATGCGTTGTGGCTCAACGCCACCGTCGAGAACCTGCTCGCTATCACCAAGCTCGAGGGTGGCGGTATGCGCCTGTCGACCACGCTCGAGCTCATGGACGATATCGTCGAGGAGGCGCTGCGCCACGTAAATCCGGCCGTGCGCGAGCACGACCTTAAGGTGGTGGCGTGCGATGAGCCGGCGCTCGTCAATGTCGATGCGCGCCTGATGGTGCAGCTGGTGGTCAATCTGGTGAACAACGCCATCACCTATACGCCCGCGGGCTCGCATATCATGATTTCGATTAGCGTCGACGATGGACGCGTGGCGTGCTCGGTGGCCGATGATGGTCCGGGCATCGCACCCGAGGATCGCGAACGGATCTTCGAGTCGTTCTATACCGCCAACCATGGTCTGGCCGACAGCCACCGCAGCGTTGGCCTGGGTCTTTCGCTCTGCCGTTCCATTGCGTTGGCGCATGGCGGTAGCATAGAGGTTGCCGCGGCGGACCCGCACGGCTCGGTCTTTACGATTGAGCTTCCCGTCGCCGACGTTTCGTTTGATAAGGAGTAGCGCTGTGCCGAACTCTGCCGTAAAACCGCTCATCTTGGTCGTTGAGGACGATCCCGCCGTCCGCAACCTTATCGTTGCCGCGCTCGAGGCGCACGGCTTGCGCCATATGGCCGTGGAGACCGCCCATGCCGCCATCGCCGCTGCCTCATCGCAGGCACCGAGCATTGTACTGCTCGATTTGGGCCTACCCGATATGGACGGCGTCAAGGTGGTGGAGTCGGTGCGCGCATGGTCGGGCATGCCGATCATCGTGGTCTCGGCGCGCAGCGAGGATGCGGACAAAATCCGCGCGCTCGATGCCGGTGCCGACGACTATCTGACCAAGCCGTTTTCGGTCGAGGAACTGCTCGCGCGCATTCGCACGACGCTCAGGCGCCTTTCGTATGCGCAAACGGGCGGCGTTGTCTCCGAGGGCTCGTTCGATACCGGTGAGCTGCATATCGATTTTGATGCCGGCATTGCCACGATGGATGGCGAGGAGTTGCACCTGACGCCGATCGAGTACAAGCTCCTGTGCCTGCTGGCACACAACGCCGACAAGGTTCTGACGCACCAGTTTATCCTGCACGAGATTTGGGGCACGGCGACCAAGAGCGACCTGGCGAGCCTGCGTGTCTTTATGGGCACGCTGCGCAAGAAGATCGAGTCCGACCCCGCGCATCCGCGCTATATCCAGACGCACGTGGGTATCGGTTACCGATTGGTCATCCAGGGATAGGTCGGCATCCGCCATCCCATTATGAGTTGCGGTGAAATACGGTCTAAATTTGCCTAATTCCAGGCAAAACAGTCCGTATTCCACCGCAACTTTGTTATTTGCCCTTGGGCTTGCTGGCGTAGAACTTCTTCTTTTTTGGCTTGCCGGCGGGGGAGGGTTTGCCGTCGTCGCGTGGCCCTCGGTCGCCGGCCTGCGCGTGCGCGGGCGCTGCTGCACGAGGCTTGCGGGTTTCGGGGTTGCGCAGCTCCTCGGTTCGCTCGGCAATCTCCTCGGCGCTAAAGCCGACTTCGGCCATGGCGTCCTCGATGGGCAGGCGGCGCACGATGTAGCAGTGGTGCACCTTCTGGTTGCGTGCGAAATCCTCGGGGATGGTCTGCGCCGTAATGTCCTCCAGTACGACGCCCGCGCGCGCGAGCTTGCGCGTTTCGGGGCGGAAACCGCGCAGGTTGCAGCTAAAGATGGCATGGCCGCCCTGTGCAAGCAGGCGTGAAACGCCGGCCAAAAGCTCAACATGGTCGCGCTGGACATCCCAGGTGCGGCGGCCCATCTTGGACGAGTTCGAAAACGTGGGCGGGTCGACAAAGATCAGGTCCCAGCGGTTGTGCGTCTGGCGCTGGTCGCGAATCCAGGCGAGCACGTCGTCGCGCACAAAGTGATGCTGCGGCCCCACAAAGCCGTTCTGGCGCATGTTGCGCTCGGCCCAGTCTAGGTAGGCGTTCGAGAGGTCGACCGTCACGGTCTCCTCGACGCCGCCGTCTGCCGCATAGCAGGTGGCGGTGCCGGTATAGGCGAACAGATTGAGGAAGCGGCGTGCCTGTTTGGCGTGCTCGCGCACCAGGTTGCGGGTGACGCGGTGATCCAAGAAGATGCCCACATCCAAATAGTCGTCAAAGTTGACGGCAAAGGTAAGGCCGCCCTCTTCGATGAGCGGCAGACGACGGCGTGCGATGTTGGCGCGCTCGCCCGAGCCACCCTTGCCGGCGCCCTGTTTGCCGTACTGCGAGCCGCCGCGCGAACGCATGCGGGCCTTGGCGTGCACGTGCTCGGCCGGAACATCAAGAATACGCGGCGCGATGGCCAAGATGTCGAGAATGCGGGCCTGGGCAAGCGCGGGGTCGATGGTCTTGGGTGCGGCGTATTCGGCAATGACGAGCCAGCGGCCCGGCGTCTGCGGGCAGCCCTCGTACAGGTCGATGGCGGCGGAGTAGTCGGGCAGGTCGGCATCGTAGACGCGGTAGCAGCTCACGCCCTCGCGCTTGGCCCACTTGCGGCGCAGGCGGGCATTCTTGCGCAGGCGGTTGGCGAACTGCTCAGACTCGGGAATGAGCACGGGCAGCGGCTTGCCGTCGCCCAGGTCGAGCGTGGCGGCAGGTTCGGGCGTGGGAGTATCGGCGGCTTTGTCATGAGCGTCTGCGGTCTGTTCCTCGGCATCTGCGCTGATCGCTGCTTCAAATGCCGCGGCGGCGTGGTCGAGCGAGGGCCAAACCTCAATAGCCGCCTCCTCGTTGTTGGGCATGACGGCGATCGAGCGCTTGGGCTCGGCGTGGAGCGCGCGGGCCATAAGTCCATCGCGGGTGAGCGCGGCGACCGGCGCGGCGGTAAGCTCGGGCGCGCGGCGCAGCTCGCCGATGAGTGTCATGGCGTCGTGCATGAGCGAAAGCGGGGTCTCGGTGGTGTCTGCGACCACGGCGGCACCGGCGACGGCGCCCGCGTGGTCCAGTACGGTGGCGGACTTGGCGGCGCAAAAGTCGACAAAACGCTTGTAGCCGGCACACTTGACCATGCGCTCGGCAGTCTTGCGGGCGGCGGGGTCGATGTCTACGGCCACGATGCGCGCCTGCCGCTCGCGCGCTGCCGCCTCGCGCTCGCGCGCCTCGGCAAGCAGCTGCTCCCACAGGGCGGCATCATGCAGCTGCCAGCCCTCAAAACCCCAGTGCTCGCGTGCGGCGCCCGGGGCGCGGTCGGTCAGAATATTCACGGCTTCCAGCAGCAGACCGCCGCCGGCGCACGAGGCGTCGACCAGCGTGGGCAGGGCTTCGTTCTCGTAATCGTCGGCCGTCAGCTCGCGCTCGCACAGTGCGGTCCAGCCGACCTGCACCAGCACCAGGGCGGCGTAGTCGGGGCGCAACACGTGCGCGCCCTCGCCGGCACGGGTCGCCGCGGACGGCAGGCGCTTGAACAGCGGGTCGCCCGAAAGGTCCAGGCTTATGCTCGCGCGGCGCTGGCGCAGCGAAAGCAGTAGGTGAACATCGGGGTCGGCGGCATCGACGTCGGCGCGACGGCCCGTGGTCTCGGCCAGACGGTCGCACAGCGCGTCTTTGGCGCGCAGGGCCGAGAAACGTGTGTTGCGCAGCTGCTCGGTCACGCCACGGGCGGTGATGGCGATGGTGGCGCCGGGGCGGACGATGCTCTCCCAGGCGATGTCGTAAACGCTATCGTACAGTTCGTCGGCATCCTGCGCCTCAAAGCGCCCGAGTACCACGAACACGCGGCTCGCCAGGCGCGACCACAGACAGGTGCGATAGCCTTCTTCGAGCTCGCCCTCAAACGTAGCGCGGCCCTTCAAGCGGCGGACATGCGAAAGCCCGAGGCGTTTAAGCTCATCGGCGAGTGCGGACTCAAAGCCCTCGGGGCAGCTTGCGTAAAATTCCATGGGTGACCTCTCTGGTTGCGTCGCTCCATTATATGATGGATACTTCGTTTACTCTCGCCCCCGAAAGGAACCCATATGATTGATGCGTGCCCCGAACCCGCTGTGCTCTTTTTTGACGTGGACGGCACGCTGACGTCGTTCGATCCCGACGATATGACCGATAAGGACTTCAATGCAGTCCATCCGTCGAAGGCTGTTGTCGATGCATTTGGTCGTCTGCGCAATGCGGGCCACCAGGCATTTATCTGCACGGGTCGTCCCCTGTGGCTAATTGCCGATGGCCTGCGCGCTTTGGAGCCTGCGGGTGTCGTTGCCATGGCGGGAGCGACGCTCGAGGTCGAGGGCCGCGTGGTACACGAGGACTGCTTTGACGAAGACGTTATCGAGGAGCTTGTACGCCGTATGGCTGCGGCAGGGATTGAGGCCTTTTTCGAGACCAACGTGGCTACTTTTGCCCTGGAACCCGCGGGTGTTGAGCAGTCGTCTCTGATCGGCACTTCTGTGGTGCACAGCGCCGAGGGAATGCGCGTCGACGGCCGTCTGCGCGTAGGCAAGGTGTGCATCGTCGCGAGCGACCTGGCTCGCGTAGCCAACGATGACGGCTTTATCGATCGCGAGTTTGAGCTGTGCAACACCGGTGGTCAGAATCGCGAGCTGAGCCCCAAGGGCATTGACAAGGGCGTGGGCGTGGCGCGAGCGCTGGAATACCTGGGTCGCACCGGCAACGCGCGCACCTTTGGCTTTGGCGATTCCGGCAACGATCTGGGTATGCTCGCCGCTGTCGAGACGGCCGTGGCCATGGGCAACGCCATGCCCGAGGTCAAGGCGCTCGCCGACTACGTGACTGATGATGTCGCACATGACGGCACCGTCACAGCGATGCAGCATTTCGGCCTCATCTAATGAATCCCGCGTTCTGACGTTTGCCCAAACTGCGACTCTTTGCTTTTACATGCTCAATCGATTTATCAATCCAAACACTGAGGTGTTTATACCGTTCGCCGAGAAGATAAAAAACCGCAGCTCACGCCTTGATAAACGTAGGTAAAGTGTTTAGCAGTTTATCGGCCGTATGCTAACGAAAGGAATCAGGCAGATGGCAATCAAGGTGTTCGCTGACGGTGCAAACCTCGAGGGCATGCTCGACATGTACGAGAACGGCAACGTTCAGGGTTTCACGACCAACCCGTCCCTTATGAAGAAGGGCGGCGTGACGGATTACCGTGCGTTTGCCAAAGAGGTCTTGACCCACATCACCGATGTGTCCGTCTCGTTTGAGGTCTTTGCCGACGACGTCGAGACCATGGAGGTCGAGGCGCGCGAGATCGCTACCTGGGCCGAGAACGTCTACGTCAAGATTCCGTGCGTGACCACCAAGGGCGAGTCCACCGCCGAGCTGGTGCGCAAGCTTTCGGCCGACGGCATCAAGGTCAACGTCACCACCATCTTTACGCCTACGCAGGTCGATGAGATGGTCGAGGCCGTTGACGCCGAGACGCCGTCCATCATCTCGCTCTTTGCCGGCCGCATCGCCGATACCGGCGTCGACCCCATTCCGTTTATGACGGAGTCGGTTAAGAAGGCCGCCGCAAAGCCCAACTGTGAGGTCCTGTGGGCGTCCACGCGCGAGCTCATCAACATTTACCAGGCAGAAGCCTGCGGTTGCCAGATCATTACGGTGCCCAACAGCATCCTGGCCAAGCGCAAGAACATCGGTCGCGACCCGTACGAGGTCTCGCTCGACACCGTGCGCGGCTTTGCCAAGGATATCGCCGCTTTGGGCTTCCATATCCTGCCGTAGCGCGAACACTGACTACGCCGCGGGCTGCTCGCCCCGGCTTTCCTTTCCCTATCGCTCACGCGCTCCGCGAGGGTCGCGCTAGGCAAAGGAAAGGCCGGGGCTGCCGACACGAGCTTGCCAGCAAGTTGGCGCTTGGCTTCCATATCCTGCCGTGGGCAAAGGTACCCCCGCCTGCGCCGTGCAAAATTGAGAGTATTCAGCAAGGTAAAGGTCTTTATCAGTTAACCGAAGCATGGAACGGCCCCCGTTTTGGCTCTGACGACGCTAAAACGGGGGCTGTTTTTTGCTTTTTCGTCTCTGAGGGGCATCCGGAACGGTGGAATTTGCAGAATACTCGCGATTTTGCACATCGCTACAGGGGGTACCTTTGCTTTGGCGGTTTACTTGCCCTGTACCATGGTGAGTGAGATCTTCTTGCGGTCGCGATCGACCTTTTCGACCCACACCTTGACCGTGTCACCGACGCGCACGACGTCGCTGGGGTGCTTGACAAAGCGGTTGGCCAGCTTGGAGATATGCACGAGGCCGTCCTGGTGCACTCCCACGTCGACGAAGGCGCCAAAGTCCACTACGTTGCGCACCGTCCCCTTGAGCTCCATGCCGGGTTCCAGGTCGTCGATAGAAAGCGCCGAGCGGCTAAAGACCACCTCGGGTGCGTCGTCGCGTGGGTCGCGACCGGGCTTCTTGAGCTCGTTGACAATGTCGATGAGCGTCAGGGTGCCGCAGTTCAGATCGCTAGCCAGCGCCGAGATGCTGCCCAGACGGCGCTCGATGTCGGGCACGCCGCCGCGGCTGAGCTCGCTGGCTTTAACGCCTGCGCGCTCTAGGACGGACGTGGCCACCTCGTAGCTCTCGGGGTGGACGCTTGTCGCGTCAAGCGGGTTCTTGCCGCCGCTAATGCGCAAAAAGCCCGCGGCGTTGAGATATGCCTTGGGTCCCAGCTTGGGGACCTTCTTAAGCTGGCGGCGATCGGTAAAGGCGCCGTTTTCCTCGCGGTAGGCCACGATGTTTTTGGCCACGCTCGGCGTGATGCCCGATACGTATCCCAGCAGGCTCGCGCTCGCGGTGTTGACGTCGACGCCCACGCGGTTGACGACGTCCTCCACCACGTGGCCCAGGGTGCGCGAGAGCTCGGCCTGGTCAAGGTCGTGCTGGTACTGGCCCACGCCGATAGACTGGGGCGGAATCTTGACGAGCTCTGCCAGCGGGTCTTGCAGGCGACGGCCCAGGCTCATGGCGCCACGCACGGTGACGTCCAGGTCGGGATATTCCTGGCTGGCGAGCTCGGAGGCGGAGTACACCGACGCGCCGGCTTCGTTAACGATGGTGTATCGCAGCCCAGGCGCCTGCTCGGCAATGAACTCCGAGACGACTTCCTCGGTCTCGCGGCTGGCGGTGCCGTTGCCGATGACGATGGTGTTGACGCCGTCCTTCTTGACGAGGCGGGCGAGCTCGCGCTTGGTGCCGGCGACGTCGTGGCGCGGCTTGGTGGGGTAGACCACGCCGTGGTCGAGCAGCTTGCCGGTCTCGTCCATGACGGCGACCTTGCAGCCGGTGCGGTAGCCCGGATCGAGCGCGAGCACGCGGGCGCCGCGTACGGGGCGTGCCGAGAGCAGGCCCTCGAGATTCTTGGCAAAGACATTGATGGCCTCGGTCTGCGCACGGACGGTGAGTTTGGCGCGGGCCTCGCGCTCCAGTGAGGGGGCCATGAGGCGCTTGTAACCGTCGGCGATGGCGGCGTCAAAGACGGGCGCGAAGACGCCCTGGCGTCGGGGCCAACGGCTGCCGAGGCGTGCCGTGGCAGCGGCGCCGTCGACGTTCACGCGCACGCGGAGTTTGCCCTCGCGCTCACCGCGGTCGATAGCCAGCACACGGTGGTTGGGTATACGGCGCAGCGGCTCATCATAGCTGTAATACGGCTCGTAGGGAGTCTTCTCCGCGGGGTCGGTGGCCTCGACGATGATGTCGGCGGTGTTTTGCGTAAAGGCGCGCAGGTCGGCGACGTTCTCGGGGTCTTCGGCCACCGTCTCGGCCACGATGTCCGCCGCGCCGGCGAGCGCCTTTTCGGGCGTGTCGAAGCCGGCCTCCTCATTGACGTATGCTGCGGCGGCGTCGAGCGCACTGCCCTTGGCCGAGGCCTGCATGATGATCATGTTGGCGAGCGGCTCCAGGCCGGCCTCGCGGGCCTTCTGCGCGCGAGTCATGCGCTTTTTGCGGTAGGGCTTGTAGAGGTCCTCGACACGCTGGAGCTGCGTGGCCTCGCGAATCTGCTGTTCGAGCTCGGGCGTAAGTTTGCCCTGGGCGTCGATGAGCAGAATGACGTCCTCTTTGCGCTGTTCAAGATTACGCAGGTAGGACAGGCGCTCGTCGAGTGCGCGCAGGGCGACGTCGTCCATGCCGCCCGTGGCTTCCTTGCGGTAGCGCGAGATAAAGGGGATGGTGTTGCCCTCGTCGATGAGCTTGACGGCTGCCTCGACGTTGGCGGCCTTAAGGTTGAGCTCGCGGGCGAGCTGGGCGATAAGATCCATGGGACTCCTTGCGTTTAAGGTGCGTTTGCAGCACAGGGCTACCAAGGATACCACCCGCCACTCCACCCAAGTAGTCATTTTGGGACGGGGCTCTTTTAGCCACTTTTGCCGCCCCGTCCCAGAAAAATCGCCGGCAAGGTACCAAAAAGCCCCGCGGGCAGGAGGCTGCTCGCGGGGCAAAGAAGAGGGGCATATTTGTGGCGGACCGAGGGGTTCGGCATGGGGTTTCTGCCGCGGCCGCTCTTAAGGCATTACAGCTCGACAAGCTGGCCGGTCTCGGCGGCCTCCTTGATGGCGTTAAGCAGCGTGAGCGTCTTAACGTTGTCGGCGGGGGTCACGACGGGCTCGACCTCGCGGCGAACGACCTTCACAAAGTGCTTGAGCTGCATCTTGTGCGGCAGCGCCGGGTCGACGGCCGGAATCTCCATCTGCAGCGGCTTGTGCCAGTTGGAGGCGCCGTCGTAGGAGAACCGGTGCAGGCGGGGCAGCGAAAGGGCGCCCTTAGTGCCGCCGATAAAGTAGGCGTCGGCGTCGAAGGGGCGGTACTGCGGATCCTCGCGAGCGGTGGCCTCCCAGTTCCAGGGGCTGGCGGTGGCGTCAGAGATGGTCATGCTTGCGAGCGCGCCATCGGCAAAACGGACGTTGACCACGGCGGAGTCCTCGGTCTCAAAACCGCGGGCGGCGCTGGACTGCATACCCTGGACGGCAACGGGCTCGCCCAGCAGATAGCGGAGCAGGTCGACGTCGTGCACCAGGTTGACCAGGATCGGGCCGGCACCCTTCTTGCGGCGCCACTCGACATCGAAATACTCGTCATTCTTATAGATCATGTAGTGGAAGCTCGACACGGTGAGCTTGCCCAGCTCGCCGGCCTCGATGATCTCCTTGGCCTTGTTGACGAAGGGATTGTGGCGACGGTGCTGACCCACGAGCACGGGCACGCCAGCGGTCTCGGCCTCGGCGGCGAAGGCCTGGGCATCCTCCAGGTCGTTGGAGATCGGCTTTTCGACCAACGGCACGATGTTGCGCTTCACAGCCTCGCGGGCAACGCCCAGGTGTAGGTCGTTGGGCGTGGCGATGATGACGGCCTCGGGCTTGACCTCGTCCATCATCTGGGCGGGATCGGTATAAAACGGCACGCCGGCGGCCTCGGCCGTGGCGCGGGCGCCCTCAAAGGCGTCGGCGATGGCGACGAGCTCGGCCTCGGGCTCCTCGGTGACAAAGCGGATGTGGTTGCGGCCCATGGCGCCGGCGCCGATAACGGCAATGCGGACGGGGTTGAGCTCAGACATTTCGACTCCTTAATACTGGTGGCGGTGGAATGCGGCAAGGGGGCGGTCCTTGCCGCATCAAGCAAAACTAGGCGGACTTCTTCTTGCTGTCGGAGACCATCATGTAGACGGTGAGCACGACGGCGATTGCGGCGATTACGATGGCGCCGTAGAAGGACTGCTGGTAGGCGGCGCTGCCGGCCTCGGCGTGATACAGCACGGCGGTGATGGGCTGGCTGATCCAGGTGGAGGCGGCGTAACCCAAAAACATGATGCCGTAGTTGACGCCGATGTTGCTGGTGCCGAAGGCGCCACCGGTGAGCGGCGGGTAGATGACGAGCAGGGCGCCAAAGCTAAAGCCGAGCAGGGCGAGCGCCACAAAGAACATGCTCTGCGTAAAGCTCATCGACATGATGACGAGCGCGACGATGGTGACGACAAGGCTGATGAGCAGCGACTTATAGGCGCCGAGCTTGTCGATGATCTGGCCAAAGGACAGACGACCGACCAGGTTGGCGCAAGTGTTGACGGAGACGACCACACCGCCGAGGGCGACGGCCGCGGCACTCGTGGGGTCGGCGAAGAGCTGGACGGCGGCGATGGAGGCAACCTTGCCCACGAGCAGGGTGCCCGCGGTGGCGGCAAAGGCGAAGGTGACGATGAGGACCCAGAAGCGCGGGGTCTTGACCATCTCGCCCGGGGTGAGGTCACCGAAGGTGCCGGCATGCGCGCCGCCCTTGGGGGCCTCGAAGCCCTCGGGCAGCCAACCGGCCTCGGGGGCCTTCAGGAACAGGGCGGAGGCGGCGATCGTCACAAAGAAGATGACGCCGAGTGCCTTGAGGGCGTCAAAGATGCCCAGGCTCGGGATGAGCAGCGAGGCGAGCACCGGGGACAGCACGGCGGGGCCGGCGGTCGAAGCGGCCAGGGTGATGCCGGAGGCGAGACCCTTCTTGTCGATGAACCACTTTTGGCCGGTGGTGAGCGCCGGGTTGTAGCCCAGGCCGTTGCCGATGGCGGCGACGAGCGAGAACCACAGGTAGAACTGCCACGGCTCGGTGACGGTGCCGGACATGAACCAGCCCAGGCCGTAGCACACGGCGGCGGCGATCACGACGTTGCGCGGGCCGATCTTATCGGAGATGCGGCCGGCGAAGATGCCCGTCACGGCCATGATGGTCTGAAAGACCGGGAAAGCCCAGGTAAGGGCGCTGGACCACTCGGGGTAGACGGCGAGCAGGTTCTTGCTTACGACGGAATACAGCGCGATGGAGCTGATGAAGAACATGGTGACGCACGCGGCGGAAAGCACGACAGCGCGACCCTTGTTGGAGTTGGTGGAAGCCATTGGACTCTTTCTAATCGATACGGGGGAGGAACAGGCGTGTCCGCGGGTCCTTCCTGTCGGGTTGGTTTACTGGTCGGTCGGCTTGGCGACGCCGGACTCATCGGACCAGAGCTCGACGCCCTTGTTCTTAAGGTAGTTGTCGGCATACGCGCGACGGCCGCCGGGCTTGGCGGTGAGGTCGCCCATCATGTTGGAGAAGCCGCCGTCGACCTTGATGGCGTCGCCGGTGGTAAAGTCCGAGCGCGTGGACGCCAGGAACATGACGGCGTTGGCGATATCGCCGACCTCGCCGATGCGGCGCGTGGCGATCAGGCGGCTGCGGCTCTTCTCGACCTCGGGGTCGGCGTAGAAGTTGGCCGACATGGGGGTCTTGACGAAGCAGGGCTCGACGCAGTTGGAGCGCACGCCGTACGGGCCCCACTCAGCGGCAAGCATCTTGGACATCATGTTGACGCCGGCTTTGGTGGAGCTGTACACGCCCGAGAACGTCTCGGGGGAGTGGCTGGCAACGGTCGAGATGTGCACCAGGCGACCCTGGCCGGCCTTGATCATCTCGCGACCAAAGCGCTGCGAGGTGATGAAGTAGCCGGTGAGGTTGACGTTGAGTACCTGCTCCCAGTCGCTCAGCGGCAGGTCTTCCATGGCTGCGAAGCGCAGGATGCCGGCGGTGTTGACGAGGACGTCGACGTGGCCGAAGTCGGCGATGGTGGCATCGACGGCGGCCTGAACCTCGGCCTCGTCGGTGGCGTTCATCTTGTAGCCCTCGGCGTGGATGCCAAACTCGGCAGCGAGGTCGGCGGCAGCGGCCTTGACCTTCTCCTCGTCCAGATCGAGCATGACGACGTTGGCGCCATTGCGGGCGAACTCGCGACAGATCTCGGCGCCCATACCGCCGAGCGCGCCGGTCACGGCGCAGACATCGCCCTCGAGCTTAAGCCAATTGCTCATAGGAACTTCCCTTCTTGTGCCTCCCCGTGGGTCGCTCCCATTAACCGACCCACGGGGTTTTCGCTGGTTATCGTATGCTTTGCGTTTGCGCAGGTGAATTGCATATTTGTTAGAATGGCGTTAACCGCAGGTTTACACTGTTCGATGCAGTTTATTCTCAATTGAACGTGTGACCTGCGAAAACAACCCCCTGTGGCACCATGTGGCCACGGGCGCGAAAACGGGAGATTGACGTGTACGATCGAAGACTTGAGGCCATATCGGCCGCCGCGGAGCTGGGAAGCTTCTCGCGTGCGGCGGCAAAATTGCGCGTGTCGACCCCAGCACTCGTCAAGCAGGTGTCGGGCTTCGAGGCCGAGTTCGGCATCACGCTGTTCGAACGTTCGCACTCGGGCGTCAAGGTGACGCCGGCGGGCGCTCTGCTGGTGGACGACGCGCGCTCGATCATGCGGCAGTCCGAGGACGCGCTGCGCCGCGCCCGACGCGCGGCGGGCGATGGCGGTGCCGTGCGTCTGGGTGTGTCGATGATGTGCCCGGGGCGCCAAACGCTGTCGATGTGGTCGAGCATCCACGATCTGAAACCGTCGCTTCGATTTGAGATCGTGCCGGTAAGCGACCTCTACGACGAACGCGAGACCGTCATGCGCAGCCTCGGTCGCGAGGTGGATGTGGTGCAGTCGAGTTTTTCTACCCCACGCTGGGGCGACGCCTGCCAAAAGCTCCACATCGTTAACGTACCGTTTTATATCGACCTGCCGCGCGCGAGCCCGCTGGCGCGTAAGAATCGCATTACGGTTGCCGACCTAGAGGGCATGCGCCTGCGCGTGCTCCGTCACGGCAACGACGCCATGGACAGCCTACGCATCGACCTTTTGGCCGACGGCGGCGTGGACGTGATCGATGTGGATAGCTTTGACTTTGCGCTCTTTAACGAAGCTGAGGAAAAGGGCGATGCGGTACTCACCTGTGGCGCATGGTCAGGGGTGCACCCGGCCTTTGTGGGCGTGCCGTTCCTGTGCGGGCGAGAGGTGCCGGTCTTTTTGCACTATCCGCTCGAGCCAACCCTCCAAGTCCAAAAATTCGTCAACGCCATGGCCCAACTTCTCAAGTAGCTCATTTGGGATAGGGCTTTTTGACTCCTTACAAAATGAGGCCCTGGCCAAAAGGCCAGGGCCTCACCACTTCTTTTCAGGCTGCGAGAAAAGACTGTGTGCGTAGGACCTCCCCGAGGGAGACGGGGTGTTTGCTCCGCGCGCAGTTTCGCAGCGAAGCGAGAATGTTTGAGCACGGAGTAAACACCCCGTCTCCCTCGGGGAGGTCCGTTGGGAGCGTAGGGGCTGTTTTGAGCTACTCCAGCTCAAACGCCCCGGTATAGAGCTGATAGTAGTATCCGCGCTTGGCGATCAGCTCGTCGTGGTTGCCACGCTCGATAATGCGGCCGTGGTCCAGGCAGATGATCGCGTCGGAGTTGCGCACGGTGGACAGGCGGTGCGCGATGACAAACGTCGTGCGGCCCTCCATGAGCTTATCCATGCCCGCCTGCACGATGGCCTCGGTGCGGGTGTCAATGGAGCTCGTGGCCTCGTCCAGAATCATTGCCGGCGGATCGGCGACGGCGGCACGCGCAATCGAGATCAGCTGGCGCTGGCCCTGCGACAGCTGTGCGCCGTTGCCGGTGAGCATGGTGTCGTAGCCGTCGGGTAGGCGGGTGATAAAGTCGTCCGCGCCGGCGAGCTTGGCCGCCGCGATGCACTCCTCGTCGGTAGCGTCCAGGTTGCCGTAGCGGATGTTATCCATCACGGTGCCGGTGAACAGGTTCACGTCCTGTAGCACGACGCCCAGCGAGCGGCGCAGATCGGCCTTGCGGATCTTGTTGACGTTGATGCCGTCGTAGCGGATCTTGCCGTCGGCGATGTCATAGAAGCGGTTGATGAGGTTGGTGATGGTCGTCTTACCGGCACCGGTGGCGCCGACAAACGCGACCTTCTGGCCCGGCTTGGCAAACACGGACACGCCGTGCAGCACCTCGTGGTCGGGCGTGTAGCCAAAGTCGACGTTGTCCATGACCAGGTCGCCACGCAGCGGCACGTACTCGATCTCGCCGGTTGCGCGGTGCGGATGTTTCCACGCCCACATGCCAGTGTGGTGGTCGGCCTCCTCGAGCTGCCAGGTATCGGGGTTCACCTGAGCGTTGACAAGCGTCACATAGCCTTCGTCGGCTTCGGGCTCCTCGTCGATGAGCTCAAAGATACGGTCGGCGCCGGCGAGGCCCATGACCACGGCGTTGATCTGCTGCGAGATCTGACCGATCTGTCCGCAGAACTGCTTGGTCATGTTGAGGAACGGCACTACGACGGCGATGGACAGCGTCATGCCCGAGATGCTCAGATTGGGCACGCCCAGCGCCAGGAAAATGCCGCCTGCCAGTGCGACCAGCACGTAGAGCAGGTTGCCCAGGTTCATAAGGATAGGCATGAGGATGTTGGCGTACATGTTGGCCTTCTGCGAGACCTCGAAGAGCTTTTCGTTGCGCTCGTCAAAATCGGCCTCGGCGGCAGACTCGTGGCAGAATGCCTTGACGACCTTCTGGCCGTTCATGACTTCCTCGATATGGCCCTCGACCACGCCGAGCTCGGTCTGCTGCGCAATGAAGAAGCGCGCGGAGTTGGAGCCGAGCAGCTTGGTCATAAAGGTCATAAAGGCGACGCCGGCCACAATGACCAGGCACATCCACACGCTGTAGTACAGCATGATAAAGAACACCGTGACGATGACGATGGTCGTCATGAGCAGGTTGGGCAGCGACTGGCTGATCATCTGGCGCAGCGTGTCGATGTCGTTGGTGTAGTGGCTCATGATGTCGCCGCGCTGATGCGTGTCGAAGTAGCGAATCGGCAGGTCCTGCATACGGTTGAACATCTTCTCGCGCAGCTTCTCGAGCGAGCCCTGCGTGACGATGGCCATGGCGCGGTTCCAGAAGAGCGAAGACAGGATGCCGATGCCGTAGATGCAGGCGAGGGTGGTCACGAGCTGTGCGATCTTGGGCTGTGCGGCTTCCCAATCGCCCGACTGCCACGATTCGCTAATAATCTGCAGAGCGCTCTGAAGGAAGGTCGCACCGATGGAGTTGATGATGGCGCAGAGCACCACGCCGACAACGACGAGGGGCAAAAGCACGGGGTAGAAGCCAAAGAGCGTCTTGATGAGGCGCGACATGGTGCCGCCCTTGCGGTTGAGTGCGCGCTCGGCGGTCGTTGCCTTACTCATGTGCCTCGCCTCCTTCCTGGGTCTGAGCTTGCGTTACGGATGCCTCGGTGTCGGCCTCGACGGCTCCTTCGCCCTCGGCAGACATCTTGTTTTGCGAGGTAAAGGTCTCGCGGTAGATCTCGCTCGTCTTGAGCAGCTCGTCATGGTTGCCGATCTGCGCGATACGGCCACCCTCCATGACGATGATGCGATCGGCGTCCTGCACGGAGCTGATGCGCTGGGCGATGATGAGCTTGGTCGTGTTGGGCAGATAGCTTGCCAACCCTGCGCGGATCTTGGCGTCGGTCTTGGTGTCGACAGCGCTGGTGGAGTCGTCCAGGATTAAGATCTTGGGGCGACGCAGCAGGGCACGCGCAATGCACAGGCGCTGCTTCTGACCGCCGGAAACATTGGAGCCGCCCTGTTCGATCCAGGTGTCATAGCCCTTGGGGAAGCCATCGACAAACTCGTCGGCGCAGGCCAGATGTGCCGCCTCGCGGACTTCCTCGTCGGTGGCGTTCGGGTCGCCCCAGCGCAGGTTCTCGGCAATGGTGCCGCTAAACAGCACGTTTTTCTGCAGCACCATGGCCACTTGGTGGCGCAGCGCGTCCAGGTCGTAGTCGCGTACGTCCATGCCGCCCACGCGCACGGTGCCTTCGGTGGCGTCGTACAGACGGGCGATGAGGTTTACAAGCGTGGACTTGGCCGAGCCGGTACCGCCGATGATACCGATGGTCTCGCCGCTCTTAATGTGCAGGTCGATATCGTCGAGCGCCTGGCGCTTCGCATGCGCGGAATACTTAAAGCTCACGTGGTCAAAGTCGATGGAACCGTCGGCAACCTCGAGCACGGGCTCGGCGGGATCGGCGATCGTGGGCTCGGCGGCCAGCACCTCGGTAATGCGGTGCGCCGATTCGTCGGCCATGGTCACCATGACAAAGATCATCGACAGCTGCATCAGGCTCATGAGGATCGCGAAGCCATAGGTAAAGATCGAGGAGAGCTGGCCCACGTCGAACAGCGTGCCCTGGCTCGTGATGATGAGCTTGGATCCCAGGTAGATGATGATGACAAATGCGCCGTTGACGCAGATGTTCATCATGGGGTTGTTAAAGGCGAGCAGCTTCTCGGCGCGGGTGAAGTCCATCTGGACGTCGTGCGCGGCGGTGGCGAACTTCTCCTTCTCAAAGTCTTCGCGCACGTAGCTCTTGACCACGCGCATGCCGGTGACGTTTTCCTCGACGGACTCGTTAAGGGCGTCGTACTTGTGGAACACGCGCGAGAAGATGGGGCGTACCTTAAAGATGATAAAGAACAGTCCAAAGCCCAGCAGCGGAATGATGACCAGGTAGACCATGGCGACGCTGCCGCCCATGGCGTAGGCCATGGCAAAGGCAAAGACCAGCACCAGCGGCGCGCGCACGGCGATGCGGATGAGCATCATAAAGGCCTGCTGCACGTTGTTGATGTCGGTGGTGAGGCGGGTGACGAGCGAGGAGCTCGAGAACTCATCGATGTTGGCAAAGCTGAACGTCTGGATCTTGTAGAACAGGTCGTGACGCAGGTTCTTGGCGAAGCCGCAGCTCGCATGACTGCAGGTGACGCCGGCAGCGGCACCAAAAGCGAGCGACGTCAGTGCGATGAGCACCAAAAAGCCTGCGGTGGGAAGCATCTGGGCGACGGTGGCACCGTCTTTGATGGCGTCGATCATGTCGGCGGTGATAAACGGGATCATCATTTCGCAGAGCACCTCGCCAAGCACCAGCAGCGGCGTGGCGATCGTGACCGTCTTGTAATCGCGGATGCTTCCCATGAGGGTTTTAATCATCCAGTTCCTCCCAGGTTACGCGGATTTTTTCGAGCATCTCGGCGAGCTGTTCGCGCTCGTCGTGCGTAAGGGCGCTAAAGGCCTGTTCCCTAAAGCGAATGCGGGCTGCCTGCTCAACACGGGCCTTTTCCCATCCCGCTTCGGTCAGGCGGATGGTGAGCTGCCGACGGTCTTTGGGATTGCGACTGCGCTCGATAAGACCGCCCAGTTCGAGCTTGGACAGAATCTCGGAAAGGGACCCTGGCTTGAGGTCGAAGTGCATGCCGAGCTCCTGTTGGGACAGCTCGCCGGTCGGCTGCTTGGCGAGTAGGCAGACAATAGGCGCCTTGCCAGATATGCCGCCGCCGTGAAAATGCATGTAATGGCCGCAAAAACCCAGGCCGCTCAGGATGCGCTTGGCGAGTTTGTCTTCGGCGCTGACCGCTTCGGGTACAACCGCCGGCTGTGACGGGTCGCCGCCGGGCTCGTGCGAACAAAGGTTAAGAGGTTCATCGCACATGAATTAGTGTTGCTCCTTTCTTTAGTTAGGTAGTGGAATTGTTTTGTGCCTAACCAATTTAGGAGTGTGAGAAATCAATGTCAAGGTGCCAAACTTATTAAGTTACGGCGTTTTGCCAAACGCCGTAACCGCTCGACGCTGCAAACGCTCCTAAGCGGCAATCTGGCGTTCAATCGTCGGGCATGGCCACAAGGCCTATGCCCTCCTCTTTCACGCCACCTTGCTCGCTTAGGAACGTTTTCGCTGTCCGTCCTCAACCTGTGATTCCGCCACGGTCCGTTTCGGTGCATGCAATCCCTTGGGGACGGAGGAAAAGGGATCATTTTCCGTAACCTTTCCGCAACAATTTGCCCTTCACGCTGCCCGACTTCGCTCGTAACGTCCCCTGCGCTACACTTAGTTGCACTGTGGCGCCGTTGCGCCGCGCCCGACCCAAGGGGGACTCTCATGAAGAACACTCAGCTGCTGTTGATCAACGATATGTGCGGCTACGGCAAGGTCGCGCTTTCCGCCATGCTGCCGGTGCTGTCGCATATGGGCTATCGCATCCACAACCTGCCGACGGCCCTTGTTTCCGATACGCTCAACTACCCCAAGTTCTACATCCACGACACCACGGAGTACGTGCGCCAGAGTCTTGCCATCTGGGAGGAGCTCGGCTTTGAGTTCGACGCTATCTCGACCGGCTTTATCGTGACCGAGGAAGAGACGCGTATCATCTCGGACTTTTGCCACCGCCGTGCGCAAAAGGGCACCAAGGTGTTCGTCGACCCCATCATGGGCGACAACGGCAAGCTCTATGCGGGCGTGCCCGAGTCCACGATTGGCCTTATGCGGCACCTGCTGGAGTGCGCAGACTACGCGGTGCCCAATTATACCGAGGCGTGCCTGCTTGCCGATAGGCCTATCGCCGAGCAAATTACGCCCGATGAGGCTCGCGCCCTTGTGGACGCCGTGCGCGAGCTGGGTGCCAAGTCGGTGGTCATTACGAGCGCCGTGGTCAATGGCACGAACGCGGTTATCGGTTACGACCATGTAGCGGGGGAGTACTTTACGATTCCCTTTGAGCTCATTCCGGTCTATTTCCCGGGCACGGGTGACACGTTCTCGGCGGTGCTCGTCGGCCGCGTTATGGCAGGTTGGAGTTTGCAGCGCGCGACGTCCGATGCCATGCGCGTGGTGGCTGAGCTTATCGAGCGCAATGCCGACCAAGAGGATAAGTCGGCTGGCCTTCCCATCGAGGCCTGCCTGGACGTGATTGACCATGAGTAATGCTGGCGAGGGCGGCGCCAAGCCTGCGGGCGGGGGCAAGCCGCTCGGCGCGCCGCGTGGCAAGCGTCCGCGTATCCGCGTGAGCTGCGTGGACCAGCTGGGTGCGTGCCGCTGCCACCATGGTCACAAGCCGGGCGACGTCTTCGACTTTGACCGCGACCGCGGCAAGATGTGTGCCATGGCCTGCCATGTGGGCTTTCCCTATATCGATATCCTGCGCTATGGCGGAACCGTGCCTGGCAACGAGCCCGGTACGGCAAAGTTCTGCTGCCCCGAGGTCGATATGCTGAACGTCTGGCTTGCCGAGATCGTCGACGAGTAGTCGAGCGCAATGTGACAAAGGGACAGTCCCTTTGTCACATTCGCCGGGGCTGCCCCTTCTTTTTGCTTATAATCCTAAATCTCTGCATTTCATCCGATTTTAGGTTCTAAAAATCCTACATTTCATCGATAATTAAGCGCATAAAACTTTGCATTTCATTTGATGACACTGAGGGGAGAGCCTATGCTGCGCAGGAAAATAGCGGCAGAGCTGGAGCGTTGGCTGAAGTCTGCCGAGCAAAAGGCCTTATTCATCACGGGTTCTCGCCAGATCGGCAAAAGCTATTCGATTCGCGCATTTGGCAAAGCCAGCCATGCAACCTACATCGAGCTCAATCTCATGGAAAATCGCCAGGCAAAAGATGCTCTTCTCGAGGCGCGGAATGCCGATGATTTCATCAGCAGGGTGACGCTTCTTTCGGGAAAGTCGATTGCACCAGGCAAAACGCTCGTGTTTATCGATGAGGTCCAAGAGGCCCCCGACATCATGACGATGGCAAAGTTCCTTGTAGAGGACGGGAGGTGCCGCTGGGCGTTTTCGGGGTCAATGCTCGGGACCCAGTTCAAGGGCGTCAGGTCCTATCCCGTGGGGTATGTCCACGAGCTTAGGATGTTCCCGCTCGATTTTGAGGAGTTTTGCTGGGCAACCGGGGTGAGCGAGGGGGCTCGCCAAACGATACGTGACGCATGTATCAGCGAGAGGCCCATTCCTGATTACATTCATGACGCGATGATGGCAAACTTCAGGACCTATACCGTTGTCGGCGGAATGCCGGAGGTCGTGCAGCGTTTCCTTGACACGCAGGGCGACCTTGCCTCTGTTCGTCAGCTACAGTCCGAGCTCAACGAACAGTACCGACGGGATATTTCCAAGTATGCAAGCGGGCGTGCCCTTCAGGTGCAGAGCATCTACGATCAGCTCCCCATTATGCTTGAGGGCGAACACAAGCGTTTCGTGCTCAATTCCATTGACCCCAAGGCGCATTATGAGAAGTACCAGCGAGATTTTGTCTGGCTTGTCGATGCCGGCGTTGCTCTCAAAGCCGATATCGTAACCGAGCCAAAGTCGCCCCTGCTCAAGACGGCACGGCCATCGCAGTTCAAGCTATACCAATCGGATACGGGCATGTTGATGGCGCGCTACCCCGTTGGAGTCGCCCAAGCGGCGTATCTTGATAGCAAGGAGCCCAATCTGGGCGGCATTTACGAAAACGTGGTGGCCCAGCAGCTGGCTGCCCAAAATCGCCAGCTTTACTACTATCAGACAAAAAAGCGCGGTGAAGTGGACTTTGTGGTCGATGGGCCGGATGGGATGGCTGTTCCGATCGAGGTTAAATCGGGCTCCTATTACCACGCGCACGCTGCGCTCGGTCATGTGCTTGATACGGCTGAATATGGCGTAAGGCTCGGGATTGTTTTCTCGAGAGGCAACGTTGAGCGCAACGGAGCGGTTCTCTATTTGCCGCTATATGCGACCTGGGCCCTTTCGGATGTTTTGGGCGACTCCTGCGCCGAGGGGATAAAGCTGGAGGTCAAGCCGGTCTAGGGCCAGTCCCGGATGTGGCAAAGGGGCAGTCCCTTTGTCACATTCATGAGCGTGGATTTTCTCCCGTTTAGAGCGCACTCGAGCGCTCAAAGTGGGAGAAAATCCACGCTCGTTTTATGCCGATGGCGTGGCCCGTGTGCCCGCGCCGCCCGAGCGCCTACAGCTGCTCGAGCATGGCGGTGCAACCGGCGAGTACATCGCGGTAGGTGGCGTCGAAATTGCCGGTGTACCAGGGGTCGGCCACGTCGCCGGGGCGATCGGTCCAATCGAGCAGGCGCGAGATCTTGCCATCGGGGTCCTTCCCAAAAATTCGGTACAGGGCGCGGGCGTTCTCGTCGTCCATATAGACAATGTGGTCCCAGTCGCCATACTCCGCGCGACGCACCTGACGTGCGCGATGTGCGACGACGGGAATCCCGACCTCGCGTAGCTTGGCAACGGTACCGTGGTGTGGCGGGTTGCCGATCTCCTCGGTCGAGGTCGCCGCGGAATCGATGGCAAACTCCGCCTCGCGCCCAGCGCGGCGCACGAGCTCGGTAAACACCGACTCGGCCATCGTCGAGCGGCAGATGTTTCCATAGCAGATAAACAGTACACGTTGCATATGCGGTTTCCTTTCGATCGCCATCATCGAGCTCGAGTATCGCATCTACGCCTGCGCCATCGCCCTCTTGCGTTCCCAGCGAGCCAACTTAATCGTCACCAGCGTAAGCACCCAGGCCACAAGCGAGAACGCGGCACCCACTGCGCCTACATATGCAATGCCAACGCTGCTTACCACGGCGCCGCCCACTGCGGTGCCAAACGAGATGCCGACGTTAAACGCCATGGGCTCAACCGAACTTGCGAGTACCATCGACTTGGGATGGCGGCTGCGTGCCACGTCCATAAAGTGCGTGATGCACGACACCGAGAACAGGTACATGAGCAGCGCCAGGCTAAAGACAAAGACCAGCGCGAGCGGCATGGTGCCGCCCACAGCAAACAGTCCGAGTAACGCTGCAGCCTGCAGCACAAACGTCACGAGTAGCGCCTTCATGCCAAAGCGAGCATCGATCCATCCGCCCAGGATGTTCGAGATCAGGCAGAACACGCCGTAGGCCATGAGCGTGGTACTGGCTTCGACCGTGCCCATGCCCAGCACCTGCTCAAGATAAGGCGTCACGTAGCCATAGAAAACGTAGACCGACCCCACGCCAAACAAAAAGATGAGCATGCCGGTGACGATGCTCGGCTCGCGTAGCAGACCCGCCTGCTCGCGAAAGGTGGCGGGCTCGTCGGTTTGCCCAGCGCGCGGCATAAACATCACGAGCGCTCCGCAGATCAGAACGGCAAAGGTCAGCGTGCCGTACATGGCCACGTGCCAGTCGAGCGTGTCGGCCACAAACTTGCCGATCGAAGTGACAAAGACCATTGCCACGGAAAACGCGCCGTACACCACCGAGATGGCGAGTGAGGTCTGCTGCGGGGACAGCAGCTCGGGGATATACGTCACGCCCACGGCGAGCAGTGCGCCCGAGACGGAGCCCAAGATGATGCGCGAGGCGAACAGCACTTGAAAGTTGGGTGCCAGCGCCATGACCAGATTGCCGAGCACAAAGACGATGCTATAGCACACGAGCAGTTGGTAACGACGGAAGCGCCCCGTGCTGAGCGCGAGCACCGGCGTCGCGATAGCGTAGATCAGTGCGAACACGCTAATAAGTTGGCCTGCGGTGGCAAGCGATACGCCGAGTTCCGTCGCCAAGTCACTTTCGATGCCGATGACCACGAACTCCGAACAGCCGAGCGAAAAGCCTAACAACACGAGCAGCGCCAGGCAGAGCTTGGTGCGCGCGGGGGAGAGCGCGGCGGCGGTTGACTTACTTTTTGGCGTGGTTGCGGCGGTCAAGGTTGTCACTCCAATGTCGCGTGAATAAGCGGGATTCAATCCCTGCAACTCTAACAGAATGTGACAAAGGGACAGTCTCTTTGTCACATTCGCGGCGTGGCTGCCGCCTAAACCGTCACAACATTCGATGAAAATCTCGAAAACGAGGAAAAACGTCGAATGTTGTGACGGTTTTCGTGTCCGGCGCGGGTGAGCTTCGGTGCCGTCTGGGGGTATAAGACTAGCGAGTGTTTATTTGCGAGGCCTAAGGGGCGCCCCGTATGGATATCGATAACTTTGAATGGTGGTATAGCGAGGGCGAGGCTCCGGACGAGGAGTGGGACGAGCCCGCGTCGCGTGACGTGTCGAGCGACGAGGACGAGACCGGCAACGATGCCGCTGTCGAGCCTGATGCCGCCTCCGATGCCGCCGAGCCCCTGACCTTTGAGCAGGCTTGGGCCCAAGCCGAGGCCGATGAGGCTAAGGCCGATGCCACGGCCACACTCGGTGAGCCGGCGGACATGTCCATCTCGCCGGCAAAGATCCCGCAGCCGCGTCACACCATCGACCCCGACAGCACGGCATCCTTCAGCATTCTCGACGTGCCCGCGCAAGGCGCCCAGGCGCCTGCGCCCACACATCGCCCCGACCTGGCTCGTGAGGAAGACGCGGGCCGCCGTTCTCCGCTCGGCCCCATCCTCATCGCCTTCATGGCCGGCGTTATCGCCTGCTCGGCAATCGGTAGCGTTTGGAGCCATGTCGAGCAGCAGCGTCAAGACGCCGCCAAGGTCGAGATGTCTGTCGAGCAATCGCTCAGCCGCACGCGCTCGGTACATGTGTCGGTCGAGGTCAAGGACGGCGCGACGTGGGACACCGCGCGCGGCGACAGCCAAATGCTCATCCATATCGTGGGGCGCACGCTCAAAGGGCAGACGATTGACGAGTATCAATACGTCAATTCCGCTGGTGACGGCATCGAACTTAAGCCCGGCGACTACGAGCTCACCGTCGATGAACCGCCCGTCGCCACCGACGGCACGCGCTTCCGTGCCTCAAAGCGCATGGTTCCCGTGAGCTTTAACTCGCAGGCGCCCGATACGGTCGACACCACGCCACAGGGCGGGTTTGACCTTTACGTAGATACCCAGTAGGCGCTCGCCGCTCATTCCGCTATGGCTACTCAACAATCGCCTGCCGTCCCGTCCCGCCGCCAAGAGTGGGACAATAGCCCTCGACACTATTGTTTACTTTTGGAGGAAGTAGCATGTCTACCGTCACTACCATCAAGCGCGGCGGCCTCACCGCGGCCATCGATTCCATGGGCGCCCAGCTCACGAGCCTTGCTCTCAACGGCAACGAGTATCTGTGGCAGGGCGACCCCGCCTTTTGGGGCAAGCATGCGCCCATCCTGTTCCCCATTGTGGGTTCGCTGCGCAACAACACGGCAACGTCTGCGGCCGGCACCTGCGAGATGCCGCGCCACGGACTCGCGCGCATCGTCGAGCACAAGCTGGTCGAGGTTTCGAAGGACGGCTCCTCGGTAACGTACGAGATCACCGACACGTCCGAGTCGCTCAAGGCCTTTCCGTTCCACTTTAAGCTCAACATGACCTATGCCCTGACCGGCGACGCCATCCTCACGCAGACCTTTGCCGTCACCAATACCGGCGACGTGGACCTGCCGTTCTCGGTGGGCGGCCACCCTGCGTTTAACGTACCGGCTCCCGGTGCCGAGGACGAGGCATTCGAGGATTACGAGCTGGCGTTTACCGAGGCTTGGACTAACGAGGCTCCCATCATCACGCCCGACGGTCTTATGACGTTCGAGGGCAGCTACAAGGCTCCCGATAACTCGGACGTGCTGCCCATCACGCACCGCAGCTTCGATAACGACGCCATCATGTTCACCGATACCCCGGGCTCCACGCTCACGCTGCGCGGCCGCAAGTCGGGTCACGGCGTCAAGATCGACTTTGAGGGCTTTAAGTACATTGGCGTGTGGTCTGCCGCCAACGACGCTCCGTTTGTGGCGCTCGAGCCCTGGACCGGTCACACCACCATGGACACCGAGGACGATGTCTTTGAGCACAAGGTCAACACCATCACCCTGGCCCCGGGCGAGACGGACAAGCGCAGTTTTAGCGTTACCTTGCTCTAGAGGTTCCGCCGCTCGGTCGATGCTGCGCGTCGTCCAGAGCGACAAGTTGTCATTCAAAAGGCAAGGCATAGACCTTCTGGTCATGCCTTGCCTTTTTCATGCCACTTGTTCGCTCTGGACGTCGCTCGCCGGCATTGCCAAAACATCGGCGTCCCCAATGACTACCGCGTGTCTATTAATTTTTCGAGCTTGTGCTGCGCTGCTAGTTGCTGGCGTATATCCTGTTAAGTCGTCAGCATACGATTCAACAGGGAAGGCAGATTATGCATTCTCCCCATCAACGCGACGCGCATCCACAGCCGGTATGCAGCCGTCGCATCTTTTTGGGTAGCGCTCTCGCTGCGAGCGCTTCCGTCGTCGCCGGCGCGCTTGCCGGCTGTCAGCGCCCGTCAACGCTCAAGGTGGTTCGGCCCACGACGGGCGGCGGTCGCGACGACCTGTCCGATTCCGTGATCGGCAAGGACAAGATCCGCATTGGCATGGAGGCGGCCTACGCCCCGTACAACTGGCAGGTCTCCGAAGCCAGCGAGTACACCATCCCCATCGACAACGTGCAGGGCGCCTATGCCGATGGTTACGACGTGCAGATCGCCAAGATCGTCTGCAAGGCCCTCGGCGGCGAGCCCGTTGCCGTCAAACAGAGCTTCTCGGGTCTTATCGACTCGCTCAACAACGGCCAGATCGACCTCATCATTGCCGGCATGAGCGCCACGCCCGAGCGCGAGGAGTCCGTCGGCTTTTCCGATCCGTACTTCATTGGCTACTTTGGCCTGTTCGTAAAAGAGGGTTCCCCCTACCAAAACGCGACCAAGCTCAGCGACTTTAGCGGCGCTACGGTGCTCGGGCAAAAGGACACCATGCTCGATACCGTCATCGACGAGATCCCGGGCGTTGTCCACAAAAACCCGGTCGACTCGGTCCCCACGGTGTTTGCGAATCTGCTGCAGGGCACCTGCGACGCCGTGACTTACAACACCGAGAATGAGAAGGGCTATATGGCCCAAAATCCCGGTATCGTCCCCATCCAGTTTGCCGAGGGCGAGGGCTTTAAGCAGGAGGTCACGGCAAATGTCGGTTGCCGCAAGGGCTCGGACAAGCTGCTTAAGCTCATCGACAAGACACTCAAGGGCATTAGCCAAGAGGAGCGCGACCAAATGTGGGACGCGTGCCTCGACCGTCAGCCGGCATAGGGAGGCAGCATGAAAACCATTAATCGCCTGGCCTCCTTTATCAAGGCCGACCACCGTTATGTATACCTGGGCACGAGTGTTATCGCGGCGCTCGGCCTGGCGTTTAGCCAACGCAACCCCACGCCGCTGAGCTTCTTGGCCCCCACCGGTATCTTCCAAGACTGCCTCTGGGCAATCCTTTGGGCCTGGCTCGTCGTGTCGGCGGCGGCGCTGGTCACCAAGCTCATGCACTGGAACGACTATCGCGAAAAGTCGCCGTTCGCATCCGAGCGCTGCCGTCGTGGCGCACGCCTGGGCAGCTACGTCGTGGTCGCCATCGCGGCAGTTTTCTTTATCGACCGCTGCATCATGTCGTTTATCGACCTGGTGCAGGTGAGCATTGTCTCGGATTCCAACCCCAGCGACTTTTTGTCGAGCCTGGTCTACATGACCTACAAGAGCGGCGACTTCTTCATCCGCGGCATCGAGATCACCATCGCGCTTGCCACCTTCGGCACTGTCATCGCATTCTTCCTGGCACTGCTCTTTGTGTTCCTGCGTATTCAGACGTTCGACCGCGTGGATAACGACCTGGTGCGCTTCTTTAAGAGTATCGGCCGCGGCTTTGCGACCGTCTACTCCACCATCGTGCGCGGCACGCCCATGATGGTCCAGGGTCTGCTCATCTATTACGCGGGCTTCACCGTTTTGCGCGGCATGGGCTTCGAGACCGCTCAGGCCAACCAGATTTGGAGCACCTTCACCGCCGGCCTCGTTACCATCTCGCTCAACTCCACCGCCTACATGATGGAGGTCCTGCGCGGCGGCATCGAGTCCATCGATCCCGGCCAGGCCGAGGCAGCACGCTCGCTGGGCCTGTCGCAGTGGCAGGCCATGCGCAAAGTCGTGTTCCCCCAGGGCATTAAAAACGCGATTCCGGCGCTCACCAACGAGCTCATCATCAACATCAAGGATTCGTCGGTGCTTTCGGTCATCGGCGTGTTTGACCTCATGTACGCCACCACCACCGTCGCCGGCGTGTACTACCGCCAGATGGAGGTCTACTGCGTGGCGCTCGTGGTCTACCTGATCCTGACGCTCGTGGCGAGCCGCCTGCTCGAGGCCTTTGGCAAAAAGCTCGGCGCCGAGGCCCCGGCAACGCTGCCCAGCTCCAACTAGGCTCAAGACGAGGAGAATCATCATGGCAGATACCGCCACTACCGGCACCGCGGCCGCCGCACAGACCAATGAGCCGCTCATCCGCGTCGAGGGCCTGCGCAAGAGCTTCGGCTCGCTCGAGGTGCTCAAGGGCATCGACCTGTCCGTTAACCCCGGCGAGGTCGTCACCATTATCGGCGCCTCGGGCTCGGGCAAGTCGACCTTCCTGCGCTGCCTCAACCTGCTCGAGACCCCGGACGCGGGCCACATCTGGTTCCACGGTCAGGACCTCACGGCCGAACGCTGCAACATCAACAAGCTGCGCGAGGACATCGGCATGGTGTTCCAGGGCTTTAACCTGTTCAACAACATGGACGTGCTCGACAACTGCACGCTCGCGCCCGTCACGCTCAAAAAGATGAGCAAGGCCGAGGCTGAAAAAATTGCGATGGAGCATCTGACGAGCGTGGGGCTCGAGAAGTTCGCGCACGCCGCCGTGGGTCGCCTGTCCGGTGGTCAAAAACAGCGCGTGGCCATCGCGCGTGCCCTGTGCATGAATCCGCAGATCATGCTGTTCGACGAGCCGACTTCGGCACTCGACCCCGAGATCGTGGGCGAGGTGCTCGAGGTCATGCGCAAGCTCGCGGCCGACGGCATGACCATGGTCGTCGTCACGCACGAGATGGCCTTTGCCCGCACCGTGTCCGATCGCGTGGTCTTTATGGACAAGGGCGTAGTGCTCGAGGACGCCGCGCCGGCAGAGCTCTTTGGCAACCCCAAGCACCAGCGTACCCGCGAGTTCCTCTCGCGTTATCTCGAGGACAAATAACCAACCGCAAGCGCTTATGTGGCAGGGCCGCTCCGGTGGGGCGGCCCTTGTCGTCACAATCGAAAGGATGTCATGGCCGAGGTTTGGCGCTTTTTTGCGCATGAGGATGATTTTGCCGATCTGGACGAGGCTGGTGCGTGCGAGCGTCTGGGCCGCGCGCTGTCGTTCCCGACGATTTCGAGCATGGATGCCGAGGCGGTTGACTGGCAGGCGTTTGCCAACCTGCGCGCCTATATGCAGCAGGCCTGGCCGCACGTATTTACAGCGGGTAAGGTCGAGCTCATCGATCATTCGTTGCTGGTGACGCTTTCCGGCTCCGACCCCGCACTCAAGCCCGTTGTGCTCATGGGTCACATGGACGTGGTCCCCGTGGTGCCGGGTACCGAGGACGACTGGACGTACGCCCCCTTTAGCGGGCATGTAGACGACACCTACATTTGGGGTCGCGGCGCCATCGATATGAAAGACCAGGTCGCAGGCATTCTCGAGGCGGTTGAGTATGCGCTGGCGCACGGTTGGCAGCACGAGCGCACGCTGCTCCTGGCCTTTGGCCAGGACGAGGAGACTACGCAGTATGGCGCAGGCGCCATCGGCCGCGCGCTCGAGGAGCGCGGCATTGAGCCTGAGTACCTGATCGACGAGGGTGACTACCGCATCGTTCCAGCTGCCGAGTATGGCGCGGGCGAGGGCTGGCTTATGCATGCCGACCTTGCCGAGAAGGGCTACGCCGATATCGTGCTCAAGACGAAGAGCGAGGGCGGGCATTCGTCCAACCCCTACGGCGGCACATCGCTCGAGGTGCTGAGCCGTGCCATCACCGCAATCTGCGATATCGAATGGCCGGCGCGCGTGACCGACCTGCTTGCCGCGCAGCTCGTCGAGCTGGGGCTCTATACCGCCGATGAAATTGCCGCCAACGGGGGTGCCATTGTCCGCGATTGCCTCGCCAGCAAGAAGCTCTATCCGCTCGTGACCACCACCTGCGCGCCCACGCAGGTCGAGGGTGGCAGCACCGGCGCCAACGTAATGCCGCAGGATATGTGGGCCAATATCAATTTCCGTATGCTCGAGGGCACGAGCGTGGCCGATGTCGTGGCCCGCTGCCGCGTCGCCGTTGCCGAGGCGGGGCTCGCCGACCGTGTCGAGGTCGAGCTCGGCCCCGGCAGCTCCGAACCCTCGCCGTCTCCGCGCATCGGCGGACCGGGACTCGAGGCGGTTCGCTCCATCGCCGCCCGCTATTTCCGTGATCCAAAGGGGACGGAGGAAAACGGATCATCCGAGCCGTTGGCGATTGTCCCCTCGACCGTGATCGGCGCGACCGACGCTGCCAACTACCAGCGCATTTGCTCCGAGTGCATTCGCTTCTCGGCCTTTGTGGTCGACGATGACGAGTGCGATCGCGGCGTCCACGGCACCAACGAGCGCATTACCCGCCGCGCCTACCTCCAGGGTGTCCGCTTCCTCATCGCCCTGCTCCACACGCTCTAGAATCCGACAAAGGGACTGTCCCTTTGTCGGATTCCGTGCGGGTTATATGCAGGTTTGCCTGCGCACGCTATCATATATGGGTTAGACCGCAACTATGTACCCCATACGCGAAGGGATGCGCATGTATCTGAAGATCGACATGCTCTAGCTGGGCTTACCCCCGCAGTGGCGCCTCGCGCCCCATCAATTCTGCCGATTTTCGCCTTCACGCATATAAAGGAGTCCGTCATGCGCGACAAGCTCGAAAAGATCATCAAGGCCTACGAGGAGCTCGAGAAGAAGCTTTCCGACCCGGCCGTCGCCTCCGATATCAAGGAGTTCACGCGTCTCAACAAGGAGCATGCGCACCAGTCCGACCTCATTGCCGCCTCGCGCGAGTACATCGGCGCGCTCGATGACATCGAGGCTGCCAAGGAAATGCTGCACGATACCACCGATGCCGATGAGAAGGAGATGCTCCAGATGGACATCTCCGAAAACGAGGCCAAGCTCCCCCAGCTCGAGGAAGACATCAAGTACATGCTCATCCCGAGCGACCCCAACGACGACAAGAACACCATCGTCGAGATCCGCTCCGCCGCCGGTGGCGACGAGGCGGCCATCTTCGCCGGCGACCTGTACAAGATGTATCAGCGCTTTTGCGAGTCGCGCGGCTGGAAGACTACCGTGCTCGACTCCAGCCCCAGCGAGGCCGGTGGCTTTAAGTCCATTGAGTTCAAGGTCGAGGGCGACCGCGTCTACTCCGTCATGAAGTACGAGTCCGGCGTGCACCGCGTCCAGCGCGTCCCCAAGACCGAGTCCCAGGGCCGCATTCAGACCTCCACGGCTACCGTCGCCGTGCTTCCCGAGGCCGAGGAGATCGACGTCCAGATCAACCAGTCCGACCTGCGCATCGACACCTACTGCGCCTCCGGCCCTGGCGGTCAGTGCGTTAACACCACCTACTCCGCCGTGCGCATTACCCACCTGCCCACCAACACCGTGGTGCAGTCGCAGGAGCAGCGCTCCCAGATCCAGAACCGCGAGGTCTGCATGCAGATGCTGCGTGCCCGTCTGTACGAGATGGAGCTCGAGAAGCAGCAGGCCGAGCTCGGTGCCGAGCGCCAGAGCCAGATCGGCCATGGCAACCGTTCCGAGAAGATCCGTACCTACAACCAGCCCCAGGACCGCGTGACCGATCACCGCATCGGCTTCAACTCCACCTACAACGGCGTCCTTCTGGGCGATCAGCTCGGCACCGTGATCGAGGCACTCGCCGCCGCCGAGCGAGCCGAGAAGCTGGCACAGGCTGTGTAGGTTCCGCCGTTCTACCGAACGGCGGACCAGCCGACGCTGCGCGGGCCGCATTTGGACAATCTGACGTTCAACTTCAAGGGCGCGAC
>OJAG01000212.1_pt1 | contig 49082 bp, 38 predicted proteins | sample 1589021 | NCBI WGS metagenome assembly OJAG01 (sample SAMN03283264) | human gut metagenome | biome: human-associated habitat; material: feces | host: Homo sapiens | place: USA | collected 2013 | reverse complement strand
TACCCGATTTACAACCGAGACCATCCGAAAGTTGTTTCCCCAGCACACTAAACCCATCAGTGGCTGGAAAACAACAGATATGGCATTTTATGAAATCATCAAACGCGAAAACTATTTCAAAATCACGCTCTCATTGTGCAGCGACAATCTAACAGATGAGCAACGTGCGGCTTGTGACCGCGTCAGTCAGGCACTGAATCGTCCCGACAGAAAGGAAGATTGGCGATGGAAACGCATCCGGAATTGGCCGCGTCATACAATCGAGTCCGAGCCAAACAGCGAAAACTATAAAGAAGAAATCTATAGATACTTGAATACAAATTGGCGAGAAATACAAAAATTCGAAAATGATTTGCTCAATAAAACAGAGTAATCGCGCGGAACCCTGTACGGACATTTGTACAGGGTGCTGTGCTATTCTATCAGCAGAACAGAAATCGTACGAATGGTGCCGGGACGCGGCGCAAAGAAAGGATGAGCAACTATGAAATACACTTCTGCACAGGCAAATAAGCTGCTGAAAAAGCTGAATGACGAATATTCCGCCCTACTGGATAAAGAACAGCGCAGCCGGGATTTCCGCGCGGCGATGGGCGAGGACATTGAATCTGTGCGTCCCGCCTATGATTACGCAAAAACACAGGCGCGTCTTGAAGAACTGGAGGGAGCGATCCGCAGACTTAAGCACGCCATCAACCGCTTCAACACGACGCAGGTCGTGGATGGCTTCGGGATTACGATTGACGAGATGCTGGTCTATATTCCGCAGCTGACCAAGCGGAAGAGCAAGCTGCTTGAAATGAAAAGCAGGCTGCCCAAAGAGCGCGTTGAAGAGCAGTACGGCCGGCAGTCGAACATTATCGACTACACCTATACGAACTACGATCTGGCAGCTGTGGAGGCGGACTATGAAAAGACCGCTGATGAACTGTCTCGTGCGCAGCTTGCGCTGGATACTGTAAATCAGCGGGATTCCTTTGAATTCTGTGAATGAACTCTTTCCGTCGCATCGAGCAACCTGTCAAAAAGACCGACAGTTTCATTTCCTGTCTGCGTTTAAGGTCATAGACGGGAACCCGTTATTCTTTTTGTTATCTGTTATGTCTGCCCAGGTTTAAGGATGGGGCCACCAACATTGATCTGGCACGGTACTCGACGCGAAAAAACTTTTCGGGAAACTGAAGTACGGTTATAAGTTCCCACACAGAATATGTTCTGCGCAAAGTTACGAGTTACTTTCTAAAATCGCAGAGCACCTTGACAGTTTCTACTTTATGGACTTATCATATTAATAAAATCAGCCCTTTGCAGTAGCGTACAACCTAAAGCCAATTTCTTTAGGAGGGACAGCGAGTCGCTGTCCTGGATTTCAAGGTTATCCGCATCGCATAGCGATGCCCAAATCTGATACGCTCCGGCGAATAGCCAATCACTTCATGATTCTCGATTCGTCTCCGCTTAATCAGACCATTTTGTACTGCAAAGGGCTGATTTTGGGGAGGACGCTACACATGAAAATAGAAGGAAGCTGTGTGACCTTTGAGCCGTGCGATGCGGCTTTTGTGAAGAAGTTCGGACCGTTAGAAGCAGCAAATATGGTTTTGGATTACCATTCTGTCCACCCCAATATGCCATTTCTTTATGATGCCGAGCAGCTGGCCGGTTTCTTTGGCATAAGCTGTGGTGAATTAAACCATATTGTCAATCACATTCAAAAAGAGTATAAAAAGGCATTTCTCCCCAAAAAAGATGGTACTTATCGCAGCCTATACATACCAAGTATCAGACTTCAATTTTGTTTGGTCCCAATCAAGGATAGAATTCTTTCACAGCTCCCTGTTTCAAAATTTGCAACTGCTTATCAAAAAGGAAGCTCTACTCGCAAAAATGCAGAGCCACACATTGGAAAAAAGAGCCTTCTAAAACTGGATATTACCGATTTTTTCGGAAGCATCTCTTTTGAGCAAGTCCTCTGCGCAGCTTTCAACACCCGCTATGTATCGAAGCAGGTCGGCTTTCTGCTGACTTCCCTGTGTTGCAAAAATGATGCTCTTCCACAAGGCTCTCCAACATCTCCTGCGCTCTCCAATATCGTCATGCGTCGTTTTGATGACCAGATCGGTCGCTGGTGTAACCAACGCCAAATCACCTATACTCGCTATTGCGATGATATGACCTTTTCCTCCGACCGTCCGCTTTACGGAGTCTATCAAAAAGTCAAAAAAATGTTGTTTGAGATGGGCTTTGAATTGAATGAAGCGAAAACACATTTCATCAGCAATGCTGACCGGCAGACAGTAACAGGCTTGGTTGTCAATGAAAAGCTCTCCATCCCCGGCAGCTATAAACGAAACCTGCGGCAGGAAATTTACTATACTTTGAAGTTTGGCATAGAGGACAGCATCGTACACGGTAATCGGTTGAATTTTCTCGAAGACGGTCAACCAATTCGCTGCCCTACATATATGACACACCTAATAGGAAGTGTGCAGTATGTCTTGCAAATCGAACCGGAAAATCGTTGGTTTCTAAATGCCAAGCAAAAGCTGCTGGACTATGCTCGTGCATATTTTAGAGCCGAAGGATTAGGGGAAGAATACTATTTGCATCGCAGTCGCTTACGCGAAAAAGATGAATGAAATGCAGGGCAGCGACCTCAGACTTCAGGATCGCATTCAGATTTACAATGCATCATACTCACATTATCAACCGTGTCATGCAACAGCAGAAATTTCCTCCCGTAAAGCTATAATCATGCTATACTTTTCTGGCAGAGTATGCTATGATTTAGCAGGTGTTCGGCCTGTCACGACCGAAATATCTTTTGAAGCGTTGGAAAAGATGCCCTTCCCTTATGATATGGAGGACTCTGAAAATCTTTCACTGAGGTGACATACCCCTTAGGTTCCATTGCCATACGGCGTGCGGGTTCGAGTCCCGCCGCCCGCACCAAAAACCGGCAGGCGCCACAGGGGGCCTGCCGGTTTTTTATGCCCGAGTCAGGGGTCAGGGCGGTTCCTCTCATAAATGGCAGCTGCGATGCAAATGCGCTGATCCGTCTGCCGTTTTCCGGCAGCACGCAGCTTTGTTCCTCCATATCCGGTCAACTCCCTTCGGTTAGAATAGACTAACTTCCGTGCTTTCAAAAGGCCGCCGTCGGCGGCCTTCCCATAAGCTGTCTGTCTTATCTATCTGGATCGTACTGCCAGTTCCGTGCAAACACAAGATGCTTCTCCCGTTTGGGGAAATCTTTTCGGATGGGTGCGATGCGGCGACGGGCGCTGCGTCCATTCGCAGCCTAAAAAAGACCCCTGCGGCGAGGCCGCAGGGGGTTCTTTTTCCATGCAGGGATCGACCGTATGTGCAGAAATTGCTGATGCAGGGGCCTCTTACATTTTCTCCGGGGCGCTGCAGCCAATGAGGGTCATGGCGTTCTTCAGCACCGCACGGGTGGTATCCGCCAGCTTCAGCCGGGCCAGCAGCACCGGCTTCTCCTCGCCCTTGATGCGGCAGGCGGCGTAGAATTTGTGGAACGCCGCCGCCAGAGCGGTGAGGTAGCGGTTGATGTGGCTGGGATCGTAGTCCCGTGCCGCCAGCAGCACCACCTGACCATAGGAGGCGATCTGCTTGATGAGGGCCTGCTCCGTCTCGTCGGTCAGGAGGCTGAAATCCACGGCATCGGCGGCCGGGACGGTATAGCCCTCGGCCTCCAGATTCTTCAGCAGGGTGCAGATGCGGGCGTGGGCGTACTGCACATAGTACACCGGGTTCTCGCTGTCCTCCCGGACGGCCAGACCCAGATCGAACTCCATCTGCGTCTCCGGCTTGGCGTTGAAGAAGTAGCGGCAGGCGTCCACGGGGATCTCGTCCAGCAGGTCCGTCAGGCTGATGGCCTTGCCGGTGCGCTTGGACATCCGCACCACCTCGCCGTCCCGCACCAGCTTCACCAGCTGCATCAGCACGATATCCAGCCGGTGCTCGCCGTCCAGCCCCAAAGCGTCCATGGCACCCTTCAGGCGGGCCACATGGCCGTGGTGGTCGGCGCCCCACACGTTGATGACCTTATCGAAGCCTCGGACGGCGAATTTGTTGCGGTGATAGGCAATGTCGGCGGCGAAGTAGGTGTAAAACCCGTTGGCACGGCGCAGCACGTCGTCCTTCAGGCTCAGCTTCTCGATGTCCTCGTCGGACTTGCCGGCCTTTTTCAGGTTCTCCGCCAGGATCCGGCTGGTGGCCAGCCACAGAGCGCCGTCCTTCTCATAGGTATAGCCCCGCTGGGTCAGCGCCTTCACGGAGTCTGCCACATAGCCGCTCTCGTGGAGGGTGGACTCGAAGAACCATGCGTCGTACTGGATGCCGTACCGGGCCAGATCGGTCTTCATCTTGGGGATGTTGTGATCCAGACCGAATTTGGCCAGCGCATCGTGCCGGGTCTTTTCGTCGCAGTCCAGATACTTCTCGCCCTCCTGCTGATAAAACAGCCGGGCCAGCTCCCGGATATCGTCGCCATGATAGCCGTCCTCCGGGAACTCCACGGCGTCCTCGCCACGGATCAGCTGCTGATACCGGGCATCCAGACTCCGGGCAAACTTATCGATCTGGTTGCCGGCGTCGTTGACGTAGAACTCCCGCCACACGTCGGCACCGGACTTCTGGAGCACGGAGGCCAGCGTGTCGCCCAGCACGCCGCCACGGGCGTTGCCCATGTGCATGGGGCCGGTGGGGTTGGCGGAGACGAACTCCACCATGTACTTCTTTCCGGTCAGCGTGTCGTTGCGCCCGTAGTCGGCGCCCTCCGCCTCCACACAGGCCACGGTATCACCGAACCAGCGGCTGCCCAGCCGGAAGTTCAGAAAGCCGGGGCCGGCCAGCTCCACGGAGGTGAAATAGGTGTCCGTCAGGTCCATCTGCTCCGTCAGGATCTGGGCCACCTGCCGGGGGTTCATCTTCATGGCCTTGGCGGCGGCCAGGCAGAAGGTGGTGGTATAGTCGCCGTTGGCGGTATCCTTGGGGATCTCCACCGAGGGGGTCACCGTCACGCCCTCCGGCAGCAGGCCGGCGGCGGCCGCCTTCTGATAGGCGGCGGTGGTCAGGGCCAGTACCTGGTCCTTCGCGCTTTGGATCATATTCATTGCGGGGTCCTCCTTCATTCTTGATATAGCTCCAGCCGGACCGTCAGCGCCGACACCGGCGTCTGTCCCATGTGCAGGGAATAATCCAGCGTAATGTGTCCTTGTTCCTCCTGCTCCAACTCCCACAGCAGCTCATGGGCGGCTACGTCCAGCGCCAGCACGCCCTCCTCCGTAGGCAGGTGCAGGGCAGTGGGGGCGGCGGGGTCCAGCCGCATCCGGTAGCTGTTGCCGCTGCGGAGAGTCACGCAGCCGCAGTCCTCCAGCCACAGCTCCGAGGTCATGAGGCTGCCGTCCTCATCGCTGCGGGCCTGATACCGCAGCTGCCACCCCGACGGGGTGCGCTCCAGCGTGCCGCTGCCCCGGAAGTGCAGCACATCCTCCATGTCCGGGAGCCGGGTGCGGCTCTCCACATGGACCTTCACATTTCCTTCCATGACGGCCTCCTCAGTATCGCTCGATGTCCACCAGCCGCACGGGAGCCGTAGGCTCCTCCTGCAGGAAGCGGCGGGCCATCTGGCCGAAGCCCTCCGGCCGGTCGCTGGTACACAGCAGCGCCTGTCCGGTCCCCTCTGGGGCCAGCAGCTGCCGCTGGGCCAGCGCATCATGCAGGGTGTGGACGGACTCTGCACCGGCGTTCACCAGCGACACCTCCGGCCCCATGATCCCCCGGATGATATCCGTCAGCAGGGGATAGTGGGTGCAGCCCAGGATCAGCACGTCCAGCCCCTCCTGCCGCAGAGGCTCCAGATACTCACGGGCCACCGTCTCGATGACCACGTCGCCGGGCTGATAGCGGCCGTTTTCCACCAGCGGCACCAGCAGCGGGCAGGCCCGGCTCACCACATGGATGGTTTCATCCAGCCGGTGCAGCGTCCGCTCATAGGCGCCGCTGCGGACGGAGGCGGCGGTGGCGATGAGGCCCACCCGCCGGTTCCGGGTCATGGCCGCCGCCTTCCGGCAGGCGGGCTCCACCACCCCCAGGATGGGCAGATCGTTTTCCGCCTGCAGTTGGGGCAGAGCGGTGGTGGATACGGTGCCGCAGGCCACCAGCACTGCCTTAATATCGAAGGAGCGCAGGAAGTGGACGTCCTGCCGGGCGTATTTCAGCAGGATCTCCGGCGAGCGCCCGCCATAGGGGACACGGGACGTGTCTCCGAAGTATATAATGTTTTCAGAGGGCATCAGCCGCCGCATTTCCCGCACGGCGGTCAGTCCCCCCAGACCGGAGTCGAACACTCCGATGGGCCGTTGGTCCATGACTGGGCCTCCTTTCCGGCATCCCCGTGATGCCGCAGTGTATCACGCTGCATAATAAAACAATCATATTATACTATGGAAGCTCTCCTTTCTCAAGTGAAAATTTGGCGGATTTCCCCGGTTTTTTCAGTGGTATTTTCCCGCCGGGTCTGTTATACTGTTGCATACAGTAAAGGCCCCTTCGGCGGCGTGGAGGTGTATCCGTATGGAGATCAAAATGACAGAGAAGCAGTTCCGGCGTCTGCTGGATCTGGTGTATATCGGCAACTGGATCCTCAATTCTACCCGCGGCGACGATCGCATCCGCCAGTATGATGAGGTGGAGAGTCTGGTGTTCTCCCAGTGTCTGGCCCATGGGATGGCGCCGCTGACGGAGCTGTATCAGGGGCAGCTGATCCCCTCACAGGCCTTTGCCGAGGGCGGCATCCACGAGGCCATCATGGCCTATGAGGACACCACCTTCTTCGAGATACTGGCGCAGGAGCTGGCCCTGCGGGACATGGATGATCCCCCCATCACGGAGGAGAATTACGACGAGGTCATGAACCGCATGAACGCCTATTTGGGGGAGTTCGAGGCCCACGGCACCGACCACATCTCCGTGGACATGGAATAACGCACTGCATAAAAAATCTGCCGGGAGAGCACTTCCGGCAGATTTTTTATGCACCGGCGCAGGTCTGCCGATGAAAGAGCCGGGGACGGAAGCTCCGTCCCCGGCTCTTTTGATTTTTGTTACGCCTCAGCGCTTCAGCACTTCTCGTAGATGGTGGCAACGCCCATGCCGCCGCCGATGCACAGCGTAGCCAGACCACGCTTGGCCTCGGGACGCTTCTGCATCTCATGCAGCAGGGTGACGATGATACGAGCGCCGGAAGCGCCCACGGGGTGGCCCAGAGAGATGGCACCGCCGTTGACGTTAACCTTGCTCATGTCGAAGTGCAGCTCACGGGCCACGGCGATGGACTGAGCGGCAAAGGCCTCGTTGGCCTCAACCAGGTCGATGTCGTCGATGGTCAGGCCAGCCTTAGCCATAGCGGCACGGGAGGCAGGCACGGGGCCAACGCCCATGATCTTGGGATCCACACCGCCCTGGCCCCAGCCAATCAGCTTGGCCATGGGCTTCAGGCCGTACTTCTCCACAGCCTCGGCAGAAGCCAGCACGATGGCGGCAGCACCGTCATTGATGCCGGAGGCATTGGCGGCGGTGACACGCTGGGTACCCTTGTCCTCGGTCTCCTTGGCGCCGGTGACCTCGAAGGTGTGAACGACCTCGGGGTTGGGGGACTCAGGACCAACGGGGAAAGCACCACGCAGCTTGGCGATGCCGTCGGCGGTGACGCCGGCCTTGGGGAACTCGTCACGCTTGAACTCCACGATCTCCTTCTTGACCTTCACAGGGACGGGAACGATCTCGTCGTCGAAGCGGCCGGCGGCCTGAGCGGCCTCGGTCTTCTGCTGGGAGGCAGCGGCGAACTCGTCCTGCTCACGGCGGGTGATGCCCCAGATATCATTGATGTTCTCGGCAGTGGTACCCATGTGATAGTTATTGAAAGCATCCCACAGACCGTCACGGATCATGGTGTCCACGATCTTCTTGTCACCCATGCGGGCGCCCCAGCGGGCATCGGGGGAGGCGAAGGGAGCAGCGCTCATGTTCTCGGTACCGCCGCAGACCACGATGTTGGCATCGCCGGACAGAATGGCACGGGCACCCTCGATGACGGACTTCATGCCGGAGCCGCAGACCATGCCGATGGTGTAGGCGGGAACGGAGTAGGGGATACCGGCCTTGACGGAGACCTGACGGGCCACGTTCTGGCCCAGACCGGCGGTCAGGATACAGCCGAACATCAGCTCATCCACGTTCTCGGGAGCAACGTTGGCCCGCTTCAGGGCCTCCTTCACCACGATGGCGCCCATCTCGGTGGCGGGGGTGTTCTTCAGGGAACCGCCGAAGGAACCGATAGCGGTTCTGCAGCAGTTGACGACGTACAAGTCTTTCATAGTATCTTTTCCTCCTAATTTGTTTTGGGTCCCTTTTTGGCTTTCCGATTTGCCTTGGTTTCCATTACCTTATCTATCGTACCATTTTTAGCAAAATAGTCAAGGGGAGAATCTCATAAAAATAGGAAATAATTCCAGAGTTCCCTTGTTTCGGGAGAAAATCAGTCCCCGGAGCCGGTGCTGCCGCCCTCCTTTTCGCCGGAGTTATCGCTGTCCGTACTGCTGCCCGTACCGCTGTCCGTGCCGGGATCGGCGCTGCCGGAGCTGAACTGGCTGCTGAGCTCGGTCTGCCGGGCCGTGAGGCGGCTGTAAAAGTCCCCGGCGTCCAGCTTGTCATAGAGGCCCTGATTGTATTCCACCGTCAGCTCGCTGCGGGCCTGAGTCACGTTTTCCGTGAACATCTCGTCCAGCACGGAGCTCTCGTCCAGCGTCTGGCCGATGGCCACATACCAGCCTTCGTCGGTGGCAATGACATCGCTGACCTGTCCCGGCTCCAGCGCAGAGAAGGCGGCGGACAGGGTATCCCCCAGCGTCTCGGCGCTGAAGGTACGGCCGGTGTCTCCGGCCTCGATGCCCAACTGCTGGGCCATCTCCGCATACAGGGCATCCTTATCCTCGGCGGCGGACAGCCGGGCGGCGAAGTCCTCTGCCTGCGCCTGAGAGTTCTCACCGCCGGAGGCGGGCCAGTACAGCAGCTTCACCGTTACGTAGCCCTTTTCCTGAGCGAAGGCGTCGATGGCCTCCTGTGTGGGGTGCATGGCGCTGCCGTCGGCGGTATACAGGTCGTGCAGCCGTGCATACAGCAGGTACATCCGGTTGATGCTGTCGAAGGTATCCTCACTGATGCCCAGCAGCTGCAGCTGCTGCTGATAGCCCTCCTCACCGCCGTAGTAGGTGACATACTGCTGCCGCTGCTGCTGAAGCCGGGCCTCGTCCTCCTCCGTCAGCGATACATTGTACTGCTTGGCCCACTGCCGCAGCAGGGCGTAGAGCTTCACCGTCTCCACGGCGTCGGCCTTGGCATAGGAGCCGTAGGTCATGCCGTTGGACACCTCGGCGCTGAAATCCAGATTCGGCACATAGGAGGTCAGGTACTCACAGTCATAGGCCAGCCAGTACAGGTACTCCTCCGCCGAGATGTCCTCGCCGTTGATGCGCATCAGCACGGCGTCCGGATGGATGCCGGTGACCTCGTAATAAAGGCCGTCCGTTCGTTGGCCGGCGCTCATCCGGTCGCCGGAGGCGATCCACAGCACCATCAGTACCGAGACCGCCAGCATCGCAGCAAAACGTTTCATAGGGTTCCTCCTTCTGCGGGCGTTTCGCCCGAAATTTCCTTGCGTTTGAGAGACAGGGCTTCCACCAGATGCCCGGCGGCGTCCAGCGCCTCCTCGCCGGGCTTCAGGTGCAGCGTCAGCTTGGGATGCTCCCCCGCCGACAGCAGCAGGCGGCTGCGGTAGGCCGGCAGAGTGCATACCGCCATGAGGCTGGGGACATCCATCCGCTGGCCCAGGCTCAGCAGCAGTGTCTGGCCCTTCTGGGTAATATCCGTCACCCCGGTGTCGGCGGCTGCCGCCCGCAGCAGCGCCACATCCAGCAGCGCCGTCACCGGTCGGGGCGGATCGCCGTAGCGGTCCGTCAGCTCGTCGATGAGGTCCGCCGCCGCATCGTTATCCCGCAGGGCGGCAATGCGCCGGTACAGGTCCATCCGCTGCCGGTCGGAGGGGACATACCGCTCCGGGATGTACGCCGCCACCGTCAGGTCGGCGGAGCACTCCGGCCGGATCTCCCGGCCCTTCCCCTGCTGCTCCAGCACGGCGTCGTTCAGCAGCTTCAGGTACATATCATAGCCCACGCTCATCATGTAGCCGGACTGTTCCGGCCCCAGCAGATTCCCGGCACCACGGATCTCCAGATCCCGCATGGCGATGCGGAAGCCTGCGCCGAAATCCACATATTCCCGGATGGCGGACAGCCTCTTGCTGGCCACCTCCGTCAGCACCTTGCCGGGGCGGTAGGTGAGATAGGCGTAGGCCCGGCGGGAGGAGCGCCCGATGCGGCCCCGGATCTGGTGCAGCTGCGCCAGCCCCAGCCGGTCGGCGTCCTCGATGATGAGGGTGTTCACGTTGGGGATATCGATGCCCGTCTCGATGATGGTGGTACAGACCAGCACCTGTACCTCGCCGTCGGCCATCTGCTGCATCACCCGGCTCAGCTCCTGCTCAGACATCTTGCCGTGGGCCATGGCGAGGCGCACATCCTCCCCCAGCCACTGGCGCAGCCGTCCGGTGGTGGACTCGATGTTTTCCACCCGGTTGTGCAGGTAGTAGACCTGCCCGCCCCGGTTCAGCTCCCGCCGGATGGCCTCCGCCACGGCGGGCCACTCGTGCTCCATGACGTAGGTTTGCACCGGCTGGCGGTCCCCGGGGGGCTCCTCGATGGTGGACATATCCCGGATGCCCGACAGGGCCATGTTCAGCGTCCGGGGAATGGGGGTGGCGGACAGGGTCAGGGTGTCCACCTGACGCACCCGCTCCCGGAGCTTTTCCTTGTGGGTCACGCCGAAGCGCTGCTCCTCATCGATGACGAGCAGCCCCAGATCCTTGAACACCAGATTCTTCGCCAGCAGACGGTGAGTGCCGATGAGCAAGTCGATCTTTCCCTGCGCCGCCCGCTCCAGAATGTCCTTGGTCTGCTTGGGGGTGCGGAACCGGCTCAGCACCTCCACCGTCACCGGGAAGGAGCGGAAGCGGTTCATGGCGGTAGCATAGTGCTGCTGGGCCAGCACCGTGGTGGGTACCAGAATGGCAGCCTGCTTGCCGTCCAGGATGCACTTCATCACCGCCCGCAGGGCCACCTCCGTCTTGCCGTAGCCCACATCGCCGCACAGCAGCCGGTCCATGGGTACGGGCTTTTCCATATCCGCCTTGATCTCCCGGATGGCCTGTAATTGATCGTCGGTCTCCGTGTAGTCGAAGGCATCCTCGAACTCCTGCTGCCACGGGGAGTCCGGGGAGAAGGCATGACCCGCCTCCCGCTGTCGCTGGGCATAGAGCTTGATGAGGCCCTCCGCCAGATCCTTGGCGGCTGCCTTGGCCCGGTGGGTGGTCTTGGCCCACTCCGTGCCGCCCAGCTTATTGAGCCGGGTGTGCTGGGTATCCTCCCCGGCCCCGATATACTTGCTCACCAGATCCAGCGCCGTGGCCGGCACATACAGGCAGTCGCTGCCGGCATAGGCGATCTTGATGTAGTCCTTCTCCACCCCGTCGGTGGGCATCCGGATCATCCCCACGAAGCGGCCGATGCCGTGGTGCTGATGCACCACCAGATCGCCGGGGGTCAGATCAGCGTAGGACTGGAGCTTCTGCTGATTGCTGTCCCGCTTGGGGCGGGCCTTTTTGGACTTGCCTGCCAGCGGCGTGGTCAGCTGACCCTCCGTCAGCACCGCCAGCTGCAGGGCCGGGTACTCGCACCCGGCGGACAGAGTACCCAGCGTAATGAGTACCACGTTCCGCACTGGGGAGCGCTCCCCCTCCAGATCCAGCACCGCCGGGATCCTCCGGGCCTCCAGCAGCTCCTGTAAATTCCGGGCCCGCACCTGTCCGCCGCACAGCACCACCACCCGGCAGCCGCCGGTGAGATAGTGGGTCAGGTCCGTCACCGCCGTCTCCAGCGATCCACCGTAGCCGGACAGCTGCCGGGCATCGATCTGCAGCAGGGCCTTGGGGGCCAGCAGATACCGGCTGGTGGGCAGGCTCTCCAGTTGGCACACGGGGAAGCGCTCCAGCTGCCGGGCAAAGTCCGTCTCTGACAGGGCCGCCTCTGCCATGGGGCCGCACAGGATGCCGCTCTCCATGGCGGAGGTGACGTCCGCCTTCAGCTGGCTCAGCCAGCCCTTCAGGGCCTCTGCTGTGCGCCCGCTCTCGCTGACGCACACCAGACACTCCTTGGGCAGATAGTCCATGGCCGTCACCAGCTCCGGGTATACCGCCGCCAGAAACCGGTCGCTGCCGTTGGGGACGATACCCTGACGCAGCAGGTCGGCATCCGACCGCAGCTGCCGGGCCACGGGCTTATCCTTCATCCGTCCCGCCAGCGTCTCCAGCCGTTCGGCGGTCTCTTCCGCCGCACCGTCCCGCCACAGAGGAAGCACCTCGCCGGCTGGCAGCAGCAGCGCCTCCCGGCAGTTCTCCGTCCGCCGCTGGGTGGCGACGTCGAAGAAGCCCAGCGAGTCCACCTCGTCGTCAAAAAACTCGCATCGTACCGGGGCCTCGGCACCGGGGGAGTAGACGTCCAGAATACCGCCCCGCAGGGCGAACTGTCCCGGCCCCTCCACCTGCTCCGTGCGGGTATAGCCCGCCGCCGTCAGCCGCCGGGCCAACTCCTCCACCTGATACCGCCCGTCAGAGCGGAGGGTGAAGCTGCACCGGTCCAGCACCTGCGGGGGGATGCACCGCAGGGCCAGTGCATCGGCGGTGGTGACGATCACCGGGGACTCCTCCTGCCGGATGCGGTACAGAGCCTCCAGCCGCCGGTATTCCCATTGACGGCTCACCGCCGCCAGCTCCCGCCAGTGGAGCTCCCGGCCCGTCAGCAGGACAGGCTCCCGGCCGGTGAGGGATCGCAGATCCGCCGCCTGCCGCCGAGCCTCCCCCTCGTCGGCGCAGAGCATCAGCAGGGGCCGCCCGGACTTCAGCCGCAGCGCTGCCGCCGTCATGGCCCGGTGTACCGGACTCAGGCCCGTCACCAGCGCCGGGCCGCCGCCGCTCTCCATCAGCTGCGCCAGCTCCTGTATCTCCCGGAGCTGCCACAGCTCCCGCAGCAGAGCTTCCATCCTGCCGCCTCCTTCCGATGATGAAATGTCCGTTCCCGGCGTACATGGGCCGGGAACGCCTTCGGGGGCGTATACGTCAGTATACGCCCCTATGCTGTAAGTTACCTGAAAAAGCAGAGAAATATGCGTGAAAAATGATGTGTGTTTGCCTCCGGGCAGAAAGGCACCAAAGAACGCCAGCAGAAACCAATGGTTTTTGGATTTCCTTTACCTTCAAGAGTTTCGTTCGATATGAGATGTCGTGGGAATTGACTCAGCAGCAGCCCCGCTGCCGCTCCCGCCCAGATGAAGAAACTGGTGGTTCTGCCGCTTGGGAGTATGGATTCCCCCGGTAGAAGAACTACCCCCTTCAACCACCCAATGTAGCGGCAGCGTGAGTAGAAGAACGCCGATTCCCTGCTTCGGCGGAATTTAGGAAGCAACTCTTGCACACAAAAGGAAGTCCAGAAACCATCGGTTTCTGGCGGCATTTTTTGCATACTTTTTGCTGCTGTTGGCAAAAAGTATGCCGTCGGAGACAAAAAGGATGATGGGCCGCCGGAGGCAAAACAGAAAAGGCTGTCGGAAAACTTCCCTTCAAAGGCAAAACAGCCGAATCAGTTGAACCGGTTCATGGCCCGGTCAGGCCCCTGCGAGATCAATACCTCCGCAGCGTCCCCGGCACGGTCCAGTGCCTCCATCAGCACCTTCTGATCCTCGCCCAGAGGGCGGCCGATGACCCAGTCCACCACGTCATAGCCCGCCTGCCCCGGAGCGCCTACCCCCACCTTGATGCGGGGGAACTGATCGGTTCCCAGATGCTGGATGATATTCTTCAGGCCGTTGTGGCCGCCGGCACTGCCGCCGGTGCGGATGCGGAGCTTTCCCACCGGCAGGGAGATGTCGTCGGAGATGACCACCACGTGGTCCGCCGGGATCTTATAGAACCGGGCCGCCTCGCCTACGGATTCGCCGGAGAGGTTCATATAGGTCTGGGGCTTCATCACCAGCACCTTTTCCCCGTTCACCATCCACTCCGCCGTCCACGCCCGGAAGCGCAGCTTATTGAAGCGGAAGCCCTTCCGCCGGGCCAGCCCGTCCACCGCCAGAAAGCCCATGTTGTGGCGGGTACTCTCGTATTTGGAGCCGGGGTTGCCCAGCCCCACCAGCAGCCAGCTGACGCCGCTGCCCTTGCGCTGAAAGATCATAGGTCCACATCCTTTGCCGTGTGAATTATATAAAATTTTCCGGGATCCTTCTATGAGATCGGCTCCCAAAAGAAAAACTCTGCATTTTGTGCCTCCGGCGGCGGTATTTCTTCCGGTTTGTTGTTCTACGCCCGGCGCTCAAAAAATACGACTATATATTAACATAGAAGCTTGAAAAAGGGTAGCGAAACTTTGCCGAAACACAAGAGGAGTATCCTCCGCCCCGCACAAAAGCCGAACAGACGGCGTCTGTTCGGCTTTTTCACAGGCTCGCTCTGTCCGCTCACTGGCACAGCATCAGGGGGATGGCACCGGGGAGGTTCCGCAGCTCTACACGGGGGGCGCTGGGGGCGTACTCCCCGTCCAGCGACCAGGGCAGGTCCTCGTCGGTGGTGACGGTCACCTGCTGCACATGGCGGAAGATGACACCGGGGCCGTTGTAGTCCATGCGGCTGATGGCGGCGATGAGGCTTTGCAGGTCCATGGCCGTCTTGGGCATCCGCAGCAGCAGCAGCTCAAAGGCTCCGTCGTCCATCTGCACCCGGCTGGGGTCCAGCTTCATGATGCCGCCCAGAGAGGTGGAGTTGCACACGGCTCCGAAGATGAACTCCCCCTCGAAGGTCTCCTCTCCCGTCTCCACCCGGCAGCGGTAGGGCCGCAGGGAGTCCAGATCCTTCATGCCCTCCAGAATATAGGCGAAGTGACCCAGAGCGTTCTTGGTGGCCTGGGGCACGGAGTAGGAGCTGCGGGTAAAGGCCCCGAAGGAAGCCACATAGGCAAAGTATCGGTCGTTGTGGCGGCCCACATCCAGATAGAAGGGGTGGCCGTTTACGATGCTCTCCGCCGCCTTCAGCGGCGTGGCGGGGATATGCAGGCTGGCGGCAAAGTCGTTGGTGCTGCCGTTGGGGAGATAGCCCACCTCCGGACACTCAGGCAGCTGCATCAGGCCGGACACCATCTCGTTGAAGGTGCCGTCGCCGCCGGCGCAGACCACCAGATCGTATGCTCCGCCCAACTCTGCCGCCGCACGGGTGGCGTCTCCACGGCCCTCGGTGAGGAATACCTTCACCAGATAGCCCGCCTTGGAAAAGCAGGCCACCGCATCAAACAGCGGCGCAAAGGACTTGGTGCGCCCCGCACGGGGATTGACGATAAACAGAAGCTTTTTATCCATACCGGTTCTCCTCTTTTGCACACGGTTCTCGGTTTTGTGTTTCCACAGAAGACAGCATAGTACATTTATTATACTCCTCTCCGGTGGAAAAAGCAATGGGGCTGCGGGGGACGCCCGAACAGTTTCTGAACACATTCTTAAAGAAAAATTTGCCCGGCGGGCTTGCAATGGCGGCGGGCTTTCGGTATGATATAAGATATTATGGTACGTTGTGCGTACCTACTTCGGCGGAAGGAGTCCACCCATGAAGCAGCAAAAAAGCCACTATTTCAAATGGGGCCTGACGGTGTTTCTCACCGTCTGCGCCATCCTTGCTTTTTACGATACATTTTATATGAACGGCACCCTCCAGCGCTATCTGAGCAAGCTGGTGACGGTGCTGGCTCCGGTGCTGTACGGCTTCGCCATGGCCTATCTGCTGGCACCCATCGTCAACTGGATCGAGGGCTTGATCCGTAAGGGGCTGAAGCGGCTGAGCAAGGGTCAGGAGCCCAAGATCAGGGGCGGTCTGCTGCGAGGCGTCAGTATCCTGCTGACGTGGGCCGTGGTGGCGTACCTGCTGTATCTGTTGATGAGCGTGCTGATCCCCCAGCTCATCGACAGCGTGGCCATGCTTATCAACAACGCCGAAAGCTACTATAATAAGATATATGTCTGGGTCACCAATCTGCTGGAGAAGAACCCGGAGATCGCCGGCTGGATGGAGACGAATCTGGAGAACTACTACAATGACCTCATGAAGGTGCTGACGGAGCAGGTACTGCCCGGCGCCCAGCAGATGCTCACCACCATCACCGGCGGCATCTGGACAGGCATCTGGGGTCTTGTGACCTTCACCACCAACTTCCTGGTGGGCATCATCATCTCCGTGTATCTGCTGGCCATGAAGGAGAAGAGTCTGGCCCGGTGCTGCAAGCTGCTGTATGCCCTCCTGCAGGAGGAGCAGGCCCGCTGGGTGGTGCGGGCCACCCGCAAGACGGATCAGATCTTCAGCGGCTTCGTCCGGGGCAAGATGCTGGACTCCCTCATCATCGGCATTCTGTGCTTCATCGGCTGCTCCATCTTCTCACTGCCCTACACGCCCCTTGTAAGTGTGGTGGTGGGCGTCACCAACATGATCCCCTTCTTCGGGCCGTTCCTGGGTGCTGCGCCCAGTGCGTTCCTGATCCTGCTGGTGAGCCCCAAGCAGTGCCTGATTTTCATCGTGTTCATCATCGTTCTGCAGCAGATCGACGGCAACATCATCGGCCCCAAGATCCTGGGCGATGCCACCGGCATCTCCAGTTTCTGGGTGGTGGTGGCCATCACCGTGGGCGGCGGCTTTGCCGGGGTGCTGGGAATGTTCCTGGGCGTCCCCATCTTCGCCTGCCTGCAGACGCTGGTAAAGTACCTCACCGACCGGCGGCTGGAAAAGCGTCATATGCCGCTGGAGGCCTGCGAATACGTCCACCGGGATCAGGAGCCCATGCCGCCGGAGGAGCCTCCCGCTCCGCCAACGGAGACCAACTGACAGCGCAGCTCCCGCACCGGCATCCCCTGAGGGGATGCCGGTGCTTTTTTGCGGGCTGCCGGGTTTTGCCGGGGGATGGAGCTGCTTTTCCCGCATTTTTTTGCAAAAACGAAACTTTCTCTTGCAAACCGTGGGGAAATGTGGTACATTGCACTTCGACAACTGCATATCGACAGGCCCTCGCCGGGTGATGCCACACGATCACACAGGCCGGGGGCGACCATTATTTCTGGCCTGCCGCCGAAAGGGCGGCAAGGAAGGAGAAGACATGAAGAAGAGACTATTGGCTCTTTTCCTGACGCTGGGACTGGTCTGCACCGTACTCACCGCTTGCGGAGACGGCAGCAAAGACCAGGGCGGACAAGGAAATAACGGCGGCGAAGCAGTCAGCGGCGGAGAGATCACCGTTGGCATCGCCAAGGACCTGGATGACAGTCTTGACCCTCACCGGATGGTGACCGCAGGAACCAGAGAGGTCTTGTTCAACCTGTTTGAGGGCTTGGTAAAGCCCAATTCCAAGGGTGAATTGATCCCCGCTGTTGCGGAGCGCTACCAGCTGTCTGAGGACGGAAGGACTTATACCTTTACCCTGCGTGAGGGTGTGAAGTTCCACAATGGCGCAACGGTGACGGCGGAGGATGTGGTATATTCCATCGAACGCTGCGCCGATACATCGGAGGGTACGCCTCTGGTGCCGGCGTTTTCTGTTATTCAGGAGGTCAAGGCCGTTGACGAAAAGACCGTGACCATCACCATTGCCCAGCGGGATCTGGAGTTCATCAGCTATCTGACCAGCGCCATCATCCCCAAGGGCTACGACGATCAGGCTACCCACCCTGTGGGTACCGGCCCGTTCATGTACGTGTCCCGCTCCCCGCAGGAGAACTTCGTCATCCAGCGCTTTGACGATTACTGGGGGACCCCCGCCTATCTGGATAAGGTGACCTATAAAATTTACGAGAGCGCCGATGCGCTGGTGACGGCCCTGAAAGGCAAGTCCATCGACCTGTGCGCCCATCTGACCTCGTCCCAGACGGCGCAGCTGGACAGCGACTTCCAGATCCTGGAGGGCACCATGAATCTGGTGCAGGCGGTGTATCTGAACAACGCCGTGGCCCCTTTTGACAACCAACAGGTGCGTCAGGCCCTGTGCTACGCCATCGACCGCCAGAGCATCATGGACATGATCGCTGACGGCCACGGTACGGCGCTGGGCAGCAGCATCTATCCGGCCTTCACCAAGTACTTCCTGCCGGAGCTGGTGCAGAAGTACCCCTATGACCCCGCCAAGGCCAAGGAGCTGCTGGCACAGGCCGGCTATCCCAACGGCTTTGACATGACCATCTCCGTCCCCTCCAACTATCAGCCCCATATGGACACGGCGGAGGTGGTGGCCGAGCAGCTGCGTGCTGTGGGCGTCAACGTCACCATCCAGCCCATGGAGTGGGGCGTGTGGCATGAGCAGGTCTATAAGGGCCGGGACTTCCAGGCCACGCTGGTGGGCCTGGATGCCAGTGCCATGACGGCCCGTGCGCTGCTGGAGCGCTTTACCTCGGATCACGCCAAGAACTTTGTCAACTACAACAATCCCGACTACGATGCGCTGTTCACGCAGGCCATGAACGCCTCCGACGACACGCAGCAGGCGGAGATCTACAAGCAAATGGAGACCATGCTCTCCGACACCGCCGCCAACCTGTACATTCAGGATCTGGCGGATCTGGTGGCCATGCGTCAGAATCTGGCGGGGCTGGAGTTCTACCCCATCTATGTGCTGGATCTGTCCACGGTGCATTTTGTGAAATAAGGACGGCGAGACCGTCCCCATAGAAATGAGGCGATGACCATGAAATATGCGGCAAAGAAGATCGTGTGGATGCTGCTGACCATGGTCATCGTCTCATTTTTGGCCTTTCTGGCCTTTCGCATCATCCCCGGCGATCCCACCGCCAAGCTGCTGGGCGAGCAGGCCACTCCGGAGCGGGTGGAGGCCCTGCGGCAGGAGCTGGGGCTGGACCGCCCGTTTCTGGAGCGGTACGTCAGCTGGCTGGGGGATTTCGTCCGGGGGGACATGGGCTCGTCGTACAATTACAGTATGCCGGTGAGCCAGATGCTGCAGGGGAAAATTCCCGTGACGGGGCTTTTGACCCTGCTGTCGTTTCTGCTGATCGTGGTGCTGTCCATCCCGCTGGGACTCTTCACCGCCCGCCACAGCGGCGGGGCGCTGGATAAGGCCCTGACGGTGGTGAATCAGGTACTGATGGCGGTGCCGGCCTTCTTTACCGGCATCCTGCTGACGTACCTGTTCGGCCTGCTGCTGCGGTGGTTCGTGCCGGGGAGCTTTGTCTCACCGGCGGAGAGCTTCTGGCAGAGCGTCGGCTACCTGCTCTTCCCCGCCGCCGCCATTGCCATCCCCCGCATCGCCATGACGGTGAAGATGCTGCGCTCGGCGCTGCTGGCGGAGATGAACAAGGACTACGTCCGCACCTCGTACAGCCGGGGCAACGACCGGCGGGCCACCCTGTACCTCCACGTGCTGCGAAACGCCCTGCCGCCGGTGGTGAGCTTTCTGGCCATGACGGTGGCAGATATTGTGGCGGGCTCTGTGGTCATCGAGCAGGTCTTTGCCATTCCGGGGCTGGGGCGGCTGCTGCTGACCTCCATCTCCAACCGGGACTATCCGGTGGTGCAGGCCATCGTGGTACTGGTGGCCTTCTGGGTGGTGCTGGTGAACCTGCTGGGGGATCTGCTGAACCAGCGGCTGGACCCTCGTCTGCGGCTGACGGATTGAGCCGCACACATTTGTAAAGAGAAATTTTTATGGAAAGGGGGGCGGGCTTCTTGCTGCTGCACCAGAAAAAGAATCACTATCTCCGCATCGGCCTTGCCATCACGGCGGTCATCACGGCCATGGCGCTGGTGGGCTGCTTCTGGACGCCCTATGCCCCCACGGCCATGTCCGGCAGCGAGAAATTCGCTGCGCCCTCCCTGCGGCACCTGTTCGGTACGGACAATTTCGGCCGGGATATTTTCAGCCGGGTCATGGTGGGCGCCCGCACCACCTTCTTCATCAGCGCCTGCACCGTGACCATCGGCGCCGTGGTGGGAACGCTGGTGGGCGCCCTCACCGGCTACTTCGGCGGGCTGGTGGACGAGCTGCTGATGCGGGTCAACGACGCTGTCACCGCTTTTCCCAGTATCCTGCTGGCTCTGGTGTTCATCTCCCTGCTGGGCTTCGGCACCTACAACGTCATTCTGGCGCTGGGCATCGCCTTCATCCCCAGCTACGCCCGTGTCATCCGGGGGGAGTTCGCCCGGCAGCGGGAGATGAACTATGTGAAAAACGCCCGGCTCATGGGGGCCAGCCACCTGCGGATCATGCTGGTACACATCCTGCCCAACACCCGGCAGGTGCTGCTGCCGACGCTGGCCATCGGGTTTAACAACGCCGTTCTGGCGGAAGCCAGCATGAGCTTTCTGGGCATTGGTGTCAAGCCGCCGGAGGTGTCTCTGGGCTACATGATGTCCGAGTCCCAGAGCTACATGGTTCGTGCGCCGTGGTATATGCTCACCTGCGGCAGTGTCATCGTGCTGCTGATCTTAGGGGTCAGCCTCATCGGCGAGGGCCTGCAGCAGAAGAAATGGGGGAGGTAGCGCCATGCTGGAGATCAAGGACCTTCATGTGCAGTTCCATACCTCCGACCACGAGGCGGTACGGGGCATCGACCTGACGGTGCAGGACGGTGAAATTATGGGGCTGGTGGGCGAATCCGGCTCCGGCAAGACCGTAACGGCCATGATGGTGTCCGGCCTGCTGCGGCCGGAGCAGGCGGATTTCCGGGGCCGCATCCTGCTGGACGGCGAGGATCTGCTCCACGCCGGCGGCCAGCGCATCCGTGCCATTCAGGGCAAGGACATCTGCGTGGTGTTTCAGGAGCCTATGAGCGCCATGGACCCCACCATGCGGATCGGTAAGCAGGTGGAGGAGTGCCTGCGGGTCCACACGGACCTGTCGGCGCAGGAGCGGCGGCAGCGGGCCTTGCAAGCCCTGCGGGACGTGGAGCTGCCGGACCCGGAGGGGGTCTATCGCAAGTACCCCCACGAGCTCTCCGGCGGGATGCTCCAGCGGGTGATGATCGCCGCCGCCATTGTGGCCCGGCCCCGTCTGCTGCTGGCGGATGAGCCCACCACGGCGCTGGATGTCACCATTCAGGCCCAGATACTGGCCCTGCTGAAGCGGCTGAACCGGGAGATGGGAATGTCCATCCTCTTCATCTCCCACAACCTCCATGTGGTGCGTAAGCTCTGCACCCGTGTGGCGGTGATGGAAAAGGGCCGCATTGTGGAGACGGGGCCGGTGGACCAGATCTTCTTCCACCCGCAGGCTCCCTATACCCAGCGGCTCATTGCCGCCATTCCCACAAGGAGGAAGCTATGAACAGCGAACCCATTCTGGAGGTGCGGCACCTGAATGTGTGGTATCGGCCCTCCGGCGTGCTGCGCCGGGGACGGCAACAGGTGCTCCACGACGTGAGCTTTGACCTGTACCGGGGCGAGATACTGGGGCTGGTGGGCGAATCCGGCTCCGGTAAATCCACGCTGGCCCGTGCCATTTTGGGGATGCTGCCGGACTGTGAGGGGGAGATCATCCATCACAGCAAGCGCCCTCAGATGGTGTTTCAGGACCCGGCCAGCGCCATGAACCCCAGCCGCACGGTGGAGTGGATATTGTCCGAACCCCTGCGGATCTACGGGAAATACGACGCCGCCGAGGTACGGCGGCGGGTGGCGGAGATCATGAAGCTGGTAGGTCTGCCGCCGGAGTGCGGCAAAATGTACCCGTCGGAGCTGTCCGGCGGCCAGCGGCAGCGGGTGTGCATCGGCACGGCCCTGATCCAGAAGCCGGGGCTTATCATCGCTGACGAGCCGGTGTCGGCGCTGGACGTCACCATTCAGGCTCAGATACTGGAGCTCATCGCCCGGCTGCGCCGGGAGTACGGGCTGTCGTACCTGTTTATCTCCCACGATCTGAACGTGGTGTATGAGATCTGCGACCGGTGCCTTGTGATGCACCGGGGACGCATCGTGGAGCAGGGGCCGGTGGAGGAGCTTTACGACCATCCCAAGGAGGACTATACCAAGGCGCTGTTAGCAGCGGCGGAGTGAGAGCATATGACCAACGAGCTGAAAGAGAAATTACTGGCCTACGGCACCAAGGCCGAGCCATTTACCGTACACAATCACATCCGGGTGACGGACCTGCAGGACGGCGAGGCCCGTGTGGAGCTGACGCTTCAGCCGGAGAGCCTGAACCGCTGGGGGACGGCCCACGGCGGCATTCTGTTTGCCTTAGCGGACATCGCCGCCGGAACGGCGGTCCTGACCCTGCGGCAGGAAGTGTGCCTCACCGTCAACGCCTCCATCGACTTTCTGGATGCGGCGGGGCTGGGCAGCACCCTCATCGCCGTGGGCCACGTGGATCGCATGGGCAAGTCTCTCTGCTTCTGCCACACGGACATTACCGACGAAACGGGCCGTCTGCTGGCGACGCTGCGGACGGTGATGGATCTGACGGGCCGCCCGCTGGAGCTGTGAGCGCTATGAGGGAGTTTTACAGACGCCACCGGGGACTGCACCGGTGGCTTTTGGCCGTGGTAGCCCTGCTGGCAGTGTATTTCGCCCTGCGGCCGGTGCCGGGGCTGATGAACTGGCTCAGCCGCCACGTCATCATGCCTTGGGAGCGGGCGGTGGCCAGCGTCTGCTATCTGTTCCGCACCTCTATGGCAGAGGTGGCATATATCGTGCTGCTATCGGTGGCTATCTTCTATGTAGCCAATGTCCTCCGGCGGTTGGTGACTCAGCCCCACCGGGGCCGGACTCTGTACCGCTTCTTCCTGACGGTGGTGTGCAGCGGGCTGAGCATCTATGCGGGCTTCTGCCTGCTGTGGGGCGTCAACTACTATGCCGACTCCTTCCAGCAGCAGTCCGGCATCTATGCCCGCTCCTGTACCGTGGAGGAGTTAGAGGCCGTCACGGCGGACTTTGCCCGCCAGCTGGCACAGGCGGCGGAGGAAGTGCAGCGGGACGAGAATGGCTGCTTTGCCGTGTCCCGGCAGGAGATCTTCGCCGCCGCCACGTCGGTGTACGCCCCCTCCTATGAGGAGTTCCCCTGTCTGCGGATGAAGGATCACACCCCCAAGGCCATCAGCTGCTCCACGGTGCTCAGTGCCATGGACTTCACGGGCTTCTACTTTCCCTTCACCGGGGAGGCCAACCTCAATGTGGACTGCCCTGCCAGCTTTCTGCCCTCCACCATCGTCCATGAGATGGCCCATCAGCGGGGCATCGCCTCGGAGCAGGAGTGCAACTTCATTGCCATTGCGGTGTCTCTGGCCAGCGACGACCCGGTATACCGGTATTCCGGGCTGCTGATGGGGTATGTGCATCTGGGCAACGCCCTGTACCGGGCGGACCCGGACCGGTGGCAGGTCATCCGGGATACACTGCCGGATACGGTGGTGGCAGACCTGCGGCAGAACAGCGCCTATTGGGCGGCCTTCGAGGGGCCGGTGAACGACGCTGCCAGCAAGGTCTACGACTCCTTCCTCAAAAGCAACGGCGAGAGCCGTGGCGTCCAGAGCTACGGCACCGTGGTGGATATGCTCATGGCGTACTACGGGTAAGTCAGGTTGCGGTAAGAGGAGCTGCAAATTCCCCAAAAGCGCAAGAACAGGCCCCGTCCGATGGACGGGGCCTGTTTCGATACCGGCACTCCCGGAATTTTTCTCCACGGAGACGAAAAATACATTGCGTCTGACCAGAGGGGATGACAAGAAGGATACGGGCGTCCGCAGTCGGAAAGCACGCCGGGGTCTGATGACCCGGCCCCATAAAACCAATAGGGGGACGCATGGCGTCCCCCTATTGGTTTTATTTATCAGACAATGAAGAAATCGGAGATCTGCCCGTACAGGATCATCAGCATACACAGCGGCGTGATATACTTCACGCAGAGACGGAAGAAATCATAGACCCAAGGGCGGTTCTCGCCGTTGAGGAGGATCTCCTGCCGCAGGGTATCCGGCTTCAGCTCCCAGCTGATCATCAGGCACATGAGCAGCGCCCCCAAGGGCATCAGCAGGCCCTCGGCCACGCTGTCGAACAGACCCAGCCAGCTGGTGCTCCAGCCGGGCAGCTTGGCGCCGGCCAGACCCAGCAGCTCCGCCGGGGAGATGTGATTGCTGCCCATACCGTCGGCGCAGACCAGAGCGCACAGGGCCGCACAGATCACCACCGCAATGGCGGAATACAGCTTGCGGCGGTCGCCCTTGCCCTTTTCCCGTGCCTTATCGCAGAAATGGGCCACGATGACCTCCAGCATGGAGATGGAGGAGGAGATGGCGGCAAAGAACACCAGCAGGTAAAACAGGATGCCGAACACGGGACCGGCGGGTCCCATCTTATCGAACACGTTCTGCATGGTGATAAACAGCAGCTCCGGACCGCCCAAAGCTCCGTTGGGGTCCAGGGCAAAGCGTCCGGGAATGACACACAGACCGGCCATCAGGGCCACCACGGTGTCCATGCCCACGATGATCATGGTGCTCTTGCCCAGATCCTGCTTCTTATCCAAATAGGAGCCGTAGGTAATCATGACACCGGCGCCCAGAGACAGGGAGAAGAACATCTGCCCGCCGGCGGCGGTGAGGACCCTCCAGAAGCCGGGGGCCTCGTCGATGATGCCGTTGGCCACGGCCCAGCCGGGGACGAACATATACTTCAGGCCGTCCGCCGCACCCGGCAGGGTGCAGGAGCGGATGATGCAGATGATGAGGATGAAGAACAGGGCCGGCATCCCCACGGAGCAGACCCGCTCGATGCCGCCGCCTACGCCGCTCATGACCACCAGCATGGTGATGAGCATGAAGGCCAGCGCAAAGGCGATGGACACGTCGGGCTGGCTCAGCAGCCCCTGAAACACGTCGGCGCCGCCCACTCCGTTAGTGCCAAATTCGGCGCCGATGAGGTTGCCAAAGTTCACCACCACATAGCGCAGACAGTAGCCGCCCAGAGCGCTGTAAAAGCTGAAGATCAGCGCCGCAGCGGCAATGCCCAGCCAGCCCAGCCACTTGAAGCGCTTGGAGATGCTCTGGTAAGCGCCCACAGCGCCATGGCCCGTCTTGCGGCCCAGCGCCAGCTCACCCAGCATGATGATAACGCCGCAGCACAGCGCCAGCGCCAGATACAGGATCAGGAAGGGGAAGCCACCGTTGGCACCCATTTTGTTGGGGAAGCCCCATATATTGCCCAGCCCCACAGCCGAGCCCACAGCGGCCATCAGAAAACCGAAGTTTGAACCGAAGCCCTTGCGATCGTTCATCGTGTGTTTCTCCTCTCCGGTGCATAACGCATAAAACCCTAAATATTATACAGCATTTTAACATAAGATACAACGATTTTTTCCGCAAACTCCGTTAGATACAGCATCTATTTATCCGGCAAAATGAGGCAGACCGCATATTTAGCCGGGGCACTCCACGATTTTTGATGTTTTCGGGAAAAGGTGTTGACACCGGGCCGGGGATGTGGTATATTAGGTGTTGCCGATATCCGCCGGTGTGGTGGAATGGCAGACACAGGAGACTTAAAATCTCCCGGTAGCGATACCGTACCGGTTCGAGTCCGGTCACCGGCACCATCCGGTTCTTCTGAATATCGCGGAGTAGAGCAGTTGGCAGCTCGTCGGGCTCATAACCCGGAGGTCGCAGGTTCAAGTCCTGCCTCCGCAACCATATCGAGTGTTCATAACCAACCTGAGAGTTGGATGTGGACACTCGATTTCTTTTTGCCTACATTTGTGTCTCTTTGATCAGCGGATACAGCACATCCCCCGCACACGATCCCGTAGCCCCTGCATTTTCCAGAAACCCCCAACAGCGGCGGCTACATATTTTTGCCGCCATTGCAGAAAATAGGCATACCGCCGATGAAGAAGGGCAAGCACACCCACCATCGCCGGTAACAAAACTCAACAGCTGGAGGATGTATATAGATGAAAGCAACTGGGATCGTGCGGCGCATCGATGACCTGGGCCGGGTCGTGATCCCCAAGGAGATCCGCCGCACCATGCGTATCCGTGAGGGCGACCCGTTGGAGATCTACACCACACGGGACGGGGAAGTCATTTTCAAGAAGTACTCCCTCATCGGCGGGCTGGAGGACTTCGCCGCCCAATTCTGCGACACCCTGTCCCGCAACACGGATTTCACCGCCGCTGTCACCGACCGGGACGGCATCGTGGCCGTAGCCGGGGCCGGGAAGCGGGAGCTGCTGGGCAAGAACCTTTCTCCGCAGCTGGAGCAGATCATGGAGCAGCGCAGCATCTATCAGTACCGCTCCGGGCAGGAGCGGCTGCCGGTCTCCGAGAGCACCGGGCAGTATGCGGCGGCGGTGGCCGCCCCCATCCTGTGCGGCGGCGACGTGTTGGGGCTGGTACTCTTTGTCTCAGCGGAGGATCGTCTCCCCGGCGAGGGGGAGTACAAGCTGGCCCAAGCCGTGGCGGGCTTTCTGGGCAAGCACATGGAGACCTGACTGCAAAGGGAGCCGGGAGAGCGATGCTCTCCCGGCTCCCTTCGCCCGTTTATCCCAGCAGCCCGAAGGCTCCATGGATCAGCATACAGACCGCCATCCCCACCGCCGTCGGCAGCACCATGGCCAGCAGCGTCCACCGGCGGCTGCCGGTCTCCCGGCGGATGGTGAGGCAGGTGGTGCCGCAGGGGAAGTGCAGCAGGCACAGGGCCATCATACACAGGGCCGTCTCCGTGGTCCAGCCGCTGTGCAGCAAAATGGCCCGCAGCGCCTCCAGCCCGCTGCACTCCGTCAGCGTCCCGGTGTGCAGATAGCCCATCAGCAGAATGGGCAGCACGATCTCATTGGCGGGAAAGCCCAGCAGAAAGGCCAGCAGCACCATGCCGTCCAGCCCCATGAGCCGTCCCAGCGGGGACAGTACCCCGGCGGCCCGCTCCAGCAGAGAAACGCCCCCGGCGTCCATGTTCCCCATCCCCCAGATCAGCAGCCCCGCCGGGGCCGTCACCGTCAGCGCCCGGCCCAGCACAAACACCGTCCGATCCAGCAGGGAGCGCACCAGCACCCGCCCCACCTGGGGCAGGCGATAGGGCGGCAGCTCCAGCGAAAAAAAGGAGGGCTGTCCTCGCAGCACCGTGGCGCTCAGCAGCTTGGACATGGCCAACGTCATGGCCACGCAGAACACGATGACCCCTAAAAACATCGCCGCTGCCAGTGCCGACCGCCCCGGCCCGGCGGCATCCCCCAGAAAGAACAGGCCGATCAGGGCGATCAGCGTAGGGAAGCGGCCGTTGCAGGGGACGAAGCAGTTGGTGAGGATGGCCACCAGCCGCTCTCTGGGGCTGGCAATGATGCGGCAGCCGGTGACGCCGCAGGCGTTGCAGCCGAAGCCCATGGCCATGGTGAGGCTCTGCCGCCCGCAGGCGCCCGCCGCACGGAAGCACCGATCCATGCAGAAAGCCACTCTGGGCAGATACCCGGCGTCCTCCAGCAGCGTGAACAGGGGAAAGAAGATGGCCATGGGAGGCAGCATCACCGCCACCACCCACGCCACCGTCCGGTAGATGCCGTCCACCACAGCCCCCTGCACCCACCACGGCGCTCCTGCCAGCAGACCCCGCAGTGGTTCCTCCAGCGCCGTCAGCCACCGGCTCAGCAGCCGGGAGGGGGCATTGGCCCCCTGTATGGTCAGGTAGAACACCAGCCCCAGCAGCAAAAGCATCACCGGAAAGCCTGTAAGCCGGGAGGTCAGCAGCCGATCCAGCCGCCGGTCCGGGGCGTGGGGGTCTGGCCCGGCGCACCGGACGCACTGCCGCCCGATCTCCTCCGCCAGCGCCACCACCGACGCCGTCAGGCTGTCCCGCAGGGCCTGCCCGGAGAGCGCTCCCAGCCGTTGCTGCGCCCGCTGCCACAGGGACTGTTCCCCCTCTGTGGGCGGGCTTCCCCACAGCAGCGCCACGGCACGGCGGCGGGACATTCCCGTCTCCAGCAGTCCCAGCGCCGCCTCCACCGGCGGGACGTAGGTCAGCTTCCAGCCGTCCTCCCATGGCTCCCGGCGGCACACCTCCGCCGCCTGATGCCGCAGCTCCGCCAAGCCCTTTCCGCTGCGGGCGGCGGTGGCCACCACCGGCACATCCAGCAGCTGCCCCAAGCGCTCTGTTTGGGGTGTGATGCCCCGGCGGGCCGCCTCGTCCATGAGATTCACGCACAGCACCAGCCGCTGGGTCTGCTGGCGGAGCTGCAGGGCCAAGATCAGCCCCCGCCGCAGGCAGGAGGCGTCCACTACCACAATGACGGCATCCGCCTGCCCGCTCTGCAAAAACGCCCCGGCCACTTCCTCCTCCGGCGAATCCGCCGCCAGAGAATAGGTCCCCGGCAGATCCACCAGCCGGAACCGCTGCCCCGCCTGCGAAAAATACCCCTCTGCCCGCTCCACGGTCTTGCCGGGCCAGTTGCCCGTGTGCTGGCGCAGCCCTGTCAGGCGGTTGAATACGGTGCTTTTTCCCACATTGGGGTTTCCCGCCAGCGCCACGGTATATGTATGCTCCACCACGCCTCCCCCTTCCCTAAGGATAGACCATTGTATGCCTGTCACCTCCGTTGGGTGCGGGGAGGGTGCGGATGGGCCTCCAAGAGCGCACAAAAGCCCGCCAGCGGCGGACTTTTGCGATGACGGAGAGGATATCGGGGCAGACAATACCCTCCCGGTGCCAACAAAGGCGGCAGCCCTATGGGCTGCCGCCTGAGTCTGTCGAGAAAAGTGAGAACCTCTCGTCAACGGGGAGGAAGGGTGTGTGCGGGAAACCCGGGAAGGGTGTCCTGCACGATGATGATCCCCATTTTTCAGAACTTTTTTGAAGTTCTGAAAAATGCCTCAGCGTGTCGAAAAGACTTTTTCGATACGCTGAGGCGGCAGCCCTATGGGCTGCCGCCTTTTTACTCTGTAGGGAAACGGAATCACTCGGCCTTTTCCACGGCCTCGGTGCGGTAGATGAAGCGCACAGCGCCGTCCATGCCGTCCGTCAGCCCGGAGAAGCTGCGGTAGTTGCGGGAGACCTCCACCGTGGCGGTCAGGCGCTCCGCCAGACCCTCCACGTCGTCGCCCAGCACGCTGACCAGCTTCTCCACGCCCTCCTCATTGAACTGCTTCAATCCATCGGAGAGCTGCATGGCGCCGTCCCGCAGCTGCTTCACGCCATCCAGCAGGGCGGGCATATTGCTCTGGAGCCGCTGAGCACCGGCGGCAGCCTGATCCACACCGGCGGTGTAGCTATTCAGGCCCATGTAGAACACGTTGTACTGATCCAGCTGCTGCTTCAGGCTGCGGATCTGCACGGCACCGGCGGAGGCCTGCTCCGTAGCGGCCATGATCTTCTGCTGCACCTCGTCGGAGGCCATGGTCTCCTCGATCTTCAGCTGCACCTGCTGCTCCGTGGCGACGTCGATCTTCTGCTGGACCTCCTCTGTGCCCATAAGGGCCGTCACATTCTCGGAGATGGTCTGCTGCATAGCCGGAGTCTGCACCTGCATCTCTACGGCGGCATCCACTTGTGCCTTCAACTCAGGACTCTGCTGATACTGCTCCATGGTGTAGCCCATGGCGTTGAGCACCTGCCCCAGCACCTGCTGGCGCACCTGCTCCGTCACCTGAGCCGTTACCTGCTGCTGCACGGCCTCGGTCACAGCGGCACGGATCTGATCCCGTGCGGCCTCCACGGCGGCAGTCACCTGCTCACGGGCGGCCTGCTCGGCCAGCGTACCGGCCTCGTCCAGCTGGGCCAGCACGCCGCCCAGCACGGTGGTGTAGTTGTCAATGGTCAGAGAGGGGATGGTGATGCCCGCCTGCGCCAGCTGGGGCTGCAGCTGCTCATCGGCCATAGCCAGCAGGGAGGTAAAGACCTGCTTGGCCCCGGCGTTCAGGGCGCTGCTGTTGGAGCTGAGCTGATCCAGACCGTCCGTCAGCTGATCCACGCCGTCAGACAGCTGTCCGCAGCTGTCCAGCAGCGTGCAGAGTCCGTCATACAGCTGGGAGGAACCGTCCATCAGCTGGTCCATGGCATCCGTGAGCTTGCCCAGGGAATCGGACAGGCTCCCCAGATCGCCGGAGGTAAGGTCGTCGGTATCCACCTCATTGAGAAGGCTGTTGGAGACGACGGTGAGGGTGGTCTCCAGCGTGAAGTCCGTTACGTCGGCGCTGATCTCCACATAGTCGGGCAGGTCCAGCTGCTCCTTGCTGATGCCCAGATCCTCCTGCAGGCCGGGGAAGGCCATGCCCATGACGGCGATGCGGTCGCCGTCGTTGATGAGCTTACCGTTGGAGACGGTGACATTAGAGAAGTGGGAGGTATCCAGCAGGGCGCCGGTAAGTGCCACGAAGGGGACATACACCTTCTGGCTGACGCCGTTGACGGTACGCACCTCATACTGGTTGTTTTCATACTCGAAGCGGATGGTCACCTTGCCGCTCTTGCCCGCCAGCTCGCTGGGGGTGACGGTCTTGCCGTCCAAGGTATAGTGGATGCTCATGCTCACCGGCAGCTCCTTCTGGATGGTGCCGGTCCAGCAGTCGTCCTTCACCTGCTGGGCGTCGTTCAGGCTCTCGATGGCCTTCTGAGCCTCGGCGGGCAGGGCGTTCTTGATCCAGTCGCTGACCAGGATCTTCTGGGTGCTGCCGTCGGCAGCGGTCATGACGTACACCGTCTCATCCTTGACGGCCTCCGTGTCGGAGGCGGAGGCAGCCGTCAGCACGGCGGACGGGGCCTCGGTATCATTGGCGTCCTTGCCCACGGCGTAGGTGGTGACGCCGGCGGCGCCTACGGCCACCGCCATGGCTAAGATCACAGCCAGAAATTTATTCTTTTTCATTTTACAACCTCCTGTTTACCAATGAGATGGGTCATACCACGGGTGGTGCGGCACACGATGCCGTCGCACAGGATCAGCAGAGCCGGCAGCACCAGCAGCACCAGCAGCACACTGATGATAGCGCCACGGGCCATCAGCATACACATGGAGCCCACGATATCGATGTTGGAATACAGCGCCACGCCGAAGGTGGCGGCGAACAGGCCCATGCCGCTGACGATGATGGAGGGGGCCGAGGTCCGCAGGGCGGTCATGACGGCCTTCTTCTTGTCCTCGCCATTGAGCCGCTCCGCCTTGTAGCGGGTGGTCATCAGGATGGCGTAGTCCACCGTAGCGCCCAGCTGGATGGTACTGATACAGATGGGGGCGATGAAAGGCAGCGACTGACCCAGCACATGGGGCAGGCCCAGATTGATGAAGATAGCCAGCTCGATGACGGCGATCAGGATGAAGGGCAGGGAGAAGCTTCCCTCCACCAGCGTGATGATGAGGAAGATGGCGGCGATGGAGACGGCGTTGACTACCTTGAAGTCGTGATCCGTCGTCTCGATCATGTCCTTCATGCAGGGGGCCCCACCGATGAGCATTCCGCCCTCGTCATACTTCTTCAGGATGGCGTTCAGCTGATCGATCTGCTGATCGACATCATCGGAGGCCACCTTATACTCGGAGTTGATGAGCAACAGCTCCCACTGGTCGCTCTCCAGCATGGAGCGCACGGAATCCGGCAGCACCTCCATGGGGATCATGGGACCTACCACGCTCTCCATACCCAACACATACTTCACGCCCGGCACCTGCTCCATCTCGTCGATCATGGCCCGGACGTCGCTGTCCGGCAGATCGGCGTTCACCAGCAGCATATGGGTGGAGGCGATGTCAAACTCCTCGGAGAGCTTCTTGTTGGCGATGACGTACTCCATGTCCTCCGGCAGGCACTGGCCCATGTCGTAGTACACCTCGTCGTTGGTCTTATCATAGCTGATGTAGGCCGGGGCGATGAGCAGGGCGAAGATCACCAGAAACACGGGGAAAATCTTGCACACGCCCTTGGCAAAGCCTCCCATATCGGGGATCAGGGACTTATGCCGTGTCCGCTGCAGAGGCTTATCAAGCACCAGGATCAGGGACGGCAGGATGGTCACGCAGCCCAGCACGCCCAGCAGCACACCCTTAGCCATGACGATGCCCAAGTCACGGCCCAGCGTGAAGGACATGAAGCACAGGGCGATGAAGCCGGCGATGGTGGTGGCAGAGCTGCCGATGACGGAGGTAAAGGTGTTGTGGATGGCCACCGCCATGGCCTCCTTGTGGTCGCTTTGCAGGGTCAGCTGCTCGTTGTAGCTGTGCCAAAGGAAGATGGAGTAGTCCATGGTCACGGCCAGCTGCAGCACCGCAGACAGGGCCTTGGTGATGTAGGAGATCTCTCCCAGGAAGAAGTTGCTGCCAAGGTTATACACGATGGCCATGCCAATGCTGGCCAGAAACACGAAGGGAACCAGCCAGCCGTCCAGCAGCAGCATCATGGCGGCGCAGGCACAGGCCACGGCCAGCGCCACATAGATAGGCTCCTCCTGCTCGCACAGGTCCTTCAGGTCCGTCACCAGCGCCGACATACCCGACACGAAGCACTGCTTGCCGGCGATGGAGCGGATCTCACGGATGGCGTCCATGGTCACGTCCTCCGACGTGGCGGAGTCGAAGAACACCGCCAGCATGGTGGCGTCGTCGGTATTGAACTCGTTATACAGCTTATCCGGCAGCAGCTCCATGGGGATGGAGAGGTCCGCCACGGAATCGTACCACAGCACGCTCTCCACGTGGTCCACCTGCTGGATCTTCTCCTTCAGCTGGGCCACCTCCTGCACCGGCATATCCTGCACCACGATGAAGGAAAAGGCTCCCTTGCCGAAGTCCTCCTTCAACGTCTCCTGCCCGATGACGGTATCCATGTCGCTGGGCAGATAATCCAGCATATCGTAGTTGATCCGGGTACCCAGCATCCCAAACACCGCCGGTACCAGCAGGATCAATGCGATCATCAGGATCAGAACACGGTTTTTTACCACCGCTTTAGACAATCCCATTGCATCTCGGTCCTTTCTCACTTGATCTCAAATTCATCTGTCTCGATGACGTCCGGCTGCTGGTGGCGGATGATCTTCACCGTCAGCAGAGCCACCAGCAGATTCATCACGCCGTCCAGAAACAGCGACGCACCCAGGAGCATGGTCAGCGCCTGCGCTCCCTCGCCGGGCCGCAGCACCAGCAGCACGCCCAGCACACCGGCGCACGCCGCCGCCAGCAGGATGGCCCACCAGCGGTCGATGCCGAAGCGCTTGGCGTCCACGGCGATCTGCACCTTGAACAGCCCGTCCGACAGCACCAGAATGCCGTACACCACGCACAGAAAGCCGATGGTCTCGCCGGGATGGGTCAGTGTTACGATGCCCAAGGCGATCAGCAGCACGCCGAAGGCCAGATCGTACTGGAAGGCCAGCCGGAACAGGTCACGGGACAGATACCCCGCCACCTTCACGGCACCAAACACGATCATCCCGATGCCCAGCAGCTCTCCGATGACGGCCACCGACACGCCGGGCCATACAAACAGCACCACGCCCAGCACGCACAGCAGCACCGACATGATGATGTATCCTGTTTTGGCCGCTCGCATAGGGGTCACAGAACGCATGATACGCATCTCCCTCACTTTTGATGGTCTGAGTTTACCGCTTTCGGGGCCGGGAGAAAATGGACAAAAAATGCCGGGTGTCTGAAAGTCAGACACCCGGACGCAAATTGCCCAGTTTTTAGGCAGTCAGGGGGTATTTGCCTAAATTTTCAATGGTCGTCCCGGCTGCGCTCGATGATGAGCTCCGGCAGGCCGTGGCACAGGCGGCTGATACGCCGCAGCTCCTCCAGCGCCTCATCCTGCATCCCGCCGCTGATCCAGTCGATGCACATTCCGAAGAGTTGGCACTTGATGAACCGGATCACCGCCCGGCGGTCCGCCTCCGGCAGTTGGTGCTGGGGGAAGGCGGTATCGATGTAGGTGGTGACAGCGTAGTCGCACAGGCGCATGGCGCTCTCCTCGAAGAGGTCACGGTTCACGGAGTGGTAGATGTGCATCACGGCGCTGCGGTTTTGCAGCGCATAGCGGAAGGCCATCTCGCAGCACTCGTCCAGCGTGGAGATGGTGGGATACTCCTCGATGAGTTGGTCGGTGTAGGAGGTGATGATCTCAGCAATGAGGGAGGGGATATCCTGAAAATGGTAGTAAAAGGAGTTGCGGTTGATGCCGCATTTCTCCACAATATCCCGGACGCTGATCTTGTTCAGGGGCTTTTCGTTGAGAAGCTGCAAAAACGCCGTTTCAATGGCCTGCTTGGTAAAATTTGCCATACACACCTCCGTCTCTTCTGCACACGCTCTCTCGGAAAACTGATTATAGCAGATTTTTCCCCGGCTGACAACCCTCCCAAAGCGGCCAAAATGGGGCATACTATCCCTGCCGTCATGACCGACGGCAGCCAAGAACAGGAGGTCCATGCCATGCGAAAGAAAAAGCCCTTTCACGACCCGGCGCCGGATATCCACGACTTTCCCGGCGTGCCGGAGAGTACCTTCGATCTGGTAAACCAGTACGGCACCTACAACATCCAGCCCACCTCCCACACGGAGAATCTGTTTCCTCTCATCGGGCCGGAGCTGCCGGAGCGCTGGCGCACCATGCGTCTGGGAAAGGACGATCTGGAGGACTTGTAGCGGAAGTCTGCGGGGCAGACGCATCAGGGGCGGGCGCAAATGCGCCCGCCCCTGATGCGCTTTTCTCTTGCAGGCTGTGTCGAAATATGGTAGGATGGATGTATACCATATGGTATAGCGACCCCCAAATACATGATTCGGAGGAAAGAGAAGCGATGAAGCAGATGAAACGGGCCGCAGGTCTGCTGCTGGCGCTGGTACTGGTGCTGAGCATGGCCGCCTGCGGTAAGAAGGACGGAGACGGCGGCGACAGCCAATCCGGCTTCCAGCGTGGCACGATTGAAAACGGCATTTACACCAACACCTTCGTGGGCATCGGCTGCCAGCTGAGCGATGACTGGACCTACTACACCGACGAGCAGCTGGCAGAGCTGTCCGGCGTGGTGGCCGAGAGCAGCGAGGAGATGCAGAAGGCCATGGAGGATGGCAAGAGCACCTATGATATGTTCGCCAGCGCCATGGAGGGCCTTGTGACCATAAACGTGGTGTATGAGGATCTGGGCGCTCTGTATGGCAAGCTGCTGGACGAGGCGGGCTATCTGGAGATCGCCGTGCCCAAGCTGGAAGATGCTCTGGCCTCCATGGGGCTATCCAACGTGAAGGTGGAGCAGACTCCGGTGCAGTTCGCCGGTCTGGTTCGGGAGGGCGCTGTTATCTCCGGCGAGATGGACGGCGTCCCCATGTATGAGACGCTGGTGTGCATCAAGCAGGAGGGCTATATGTGCTGCGTGACCATGTGCAGCTGGACGGAGGATATCACCGCCGATCTGGCGGAGCTGTTCTATCAGGCGTAAGCCAAGGCGAAACAAATAAACAGGAGGCCGCAGACAATGCCTGCGGCCTCCTGTTTATTTGGTTTATTACAGCTCCGGGGCGGCGTTGGTGCGCTGGGAGCGCAGACGGTAAGTGACCTTCTTCAGCTTCCGGCTTCTCATGGAGCTGATGGCCGTGGGGATAGCGCCCAGCAGCGTGAAGGCATACAGCTTCACCAGCTCCCCGATGTAGGTGGAGGAATCGATGATCTCCTGACGCAGCATCTCCGGGATCATGCGGAAGCAGTCCAACAGGCTCAGCTCGTAGTAGTCCTTCAGCTCGTTATAGACGGCGACGGACCAATCCAGCTGGTAGCCCACGTAGGTCATGCCCAGCATCAGCACGATGCTGACCACCAGACCCACGGTGGAGAACTGGCCGCTCAGCAGCTCATAGCCCTTCATGGTGCAGATGGCCATGACGATGCCGCTGACTGCCGCCACGTAGCCCAGCTGGCCCAGCAGCACGATGCACGCCACGCCCAGCAGAGAACCCAGCAGCGCACCCACGGTGCCGGCCACCACGTTCTCCGTCTTGCCCAGCTCCGCCTGCTGGTTCTGCTCCTGCAGATGGCCCAGCTGCTGGTAGCAGCTGTCGCACAGCAGGGAGGGGACACCGGTCATGATACAGGGGTCCGTCTCCACGGCGCTGCCGCAGTTCTGGCAGCAGTTGTCATAGCCGGAGGCGTGCAGAAACTCCACCACGGCGGCTACAGCCTCCGCCAGCTTCTCCACCTGATTGGGGTTGCCGAAGCGGACGTTCAGGGTCAGCTCCACCCGGCTGCGCCGGACGGAGACGCCCGTCACCAGACGGGTCCCCTTGACGAATTGCCGGATGGCGGACTGATCCGGCTCCTGCCCCAGCCGGTGCAGGGACAGGGTCATGACGGCAAGGCCCTGATCGTTGCGCCAGAGCATGGTCTGGTAGCCGCCGACGCTGCCGAAGAGGATGCTGCTCTCGCCGTCCACCGTCAGGTGCAGACGCTGGGCGGTCTGGTCCAGAAAGGTCTTTTCTTTTTGAGTCATGGGGTAGCTCTCCTTTTCTCTCTTTCACATGGTTTACAAACAACTAGGCCGGAGGATCGTCAGAAGGAGACGACCTCCTCCTTGGGCTTTTCGCAGGGGGCGATGGCGGTGACATACAGCACCGGGCCCTCGCCCTGATAGGCGTCATTGGCCTCCTTCTTCACCGTGGCGGTGATCTCCACCCACTGGCGGTTCTTGAACCTCTCCAGCCCCTCGCCCTTGGCCACCAGGGCCAAAAACTGCATATCGTTTTCGCAGCAGACCATGGCGAAGCGGCCGGGGCAGTGGACGCCCTTGAACTTCTTGGAGTGGCACATGACGGCCTTATACCGCACGGTGACGCCGTCGTAGCGGTCGGGGTTGTCCATCATATCCACATACCAGACACCGTAGTCGTCGTCCGGCACATCCAGATGGCCGTCGGAGAGATCGAAGGGGGACATCTCCGGAGTGACGTACTCCTCGCTGGTGCCGTCCTCGTTCTCCAGATAGATATCGGCCCGGCGATTCACCATCCGCAGGTTGCGGCTGCGGAGCTGGGCCCGCAGCTCCTCGTTGCAGTGGTTGAAGATCAGCATATCGGCGTTGCTGATCTTCTCCATCATCAGCTGGCCCATATTCTTCACATACATCTCGAAGCTTCTGGCGTCCACCAGACACATGATCTGGTAGAGGATCCAGTTGGCAGGCAGGCCGTCCCGGTACAGAGGCTCGATCATCCACATACCGTTATACTCGATGATGACCTGCTTGGGCCGGTACTGCTTCTCCAGCTTCTTGAACAGCTCCGGGGTCAGCTGACTCTGCTCGTCCACCGTGTAGGTGAACACATTGCCCAGCACACGGGGGTCGTACTCCAGCTCCCCCTCCTCGCAGCAGATCAGCAGGGTGCGGTCCTCCTCGGCAAAGCCGTCCCGGAGGATACCGTTGATGAAGCCGGTTTTTCCGGAATCCAGAAAGCCGGCGATGAGATAGACAGGAATATCCATAGTTCCTCGCTCCTTACAGGTGTTACAGGCTGAACAGCTCTTTGAGCTTGTCCTCCTTCAGCTGGGCGCCGATGACGCACAGGCGGCCGGTGTAGTCGGCGCTGCCGTAGCGGACGTCCTGCTCCTCAGGGACATAGTCGAAGTGCAGCCACTTGCCGCCGCTGGGAACGATCCCCTTGGCCCGGAGGATAGCGCCGTAGTCGCCGGTATCCAGCGCCGTCAGGATGCGGCGGATGTCCTCCTCCGTGTAGGAGTGGACCGTCTCGGCGCCCCAGCTGGTGAACACCTCGTCGGCGTGGTGGTGATGGTGGTGGCAGGAGCACTCCGGGTCGTCGCACTCGCCGTCATGGTGATGGTGATGCTCATGCTCGTCGTCATCGTCATCATCGTCGTGGTGATGGCCGCAGCAGCAGTGGCCCTCGTCCTCGTCGTGGTCATGATGATGGTGATGCTCGTCATGGTCATCATGCTCATCATGGTCGTGGTGGTGATGGTGGTGCTCCGCCTCCTCCGCCTCGTGCTCGGCCTGCATCCTGGCCAGCAGCTCATCGGCCAGAGAGACCTTTTCCACAGCGGACAGCAGAGTCTTGCCGTCCAGCTGGTCCCACGGGGTAGTGAGGATGGCGGCGGTGGGATTCTTCTCCCGCAGCAGAGCCACGGCGGCCTCCAGCTTCTCCTGAGACAGCTTCTGTGTCCGGGAGAGGATGATGGTGCCGGCGGACTCGATCTGATTGTTGTAGAACTCACCGAAGTTCTTCATATACACCTTCACCTTGGTGGCGTCGGCCACGGTGACGAAGGAGTTCAGCTTCATGTCCGGCTCGTCCCGAACGGTGTTCTCCACCGCCACGATAACGTCGGAGAGCTTGCCTACGCCGGAGGGCTCGATGAGGATGCGATCCGGAGCGAACTGCTCATGGACCTGGCGCAGGGCCTTGTTGAAGTCACCCACCAGAGAGCAGCAGATGCAGCCGGAGGACATCTCGCTGATCTGCACGCCGGAATCCTTCAGGAAGCCGCCGTCGATGCTGATCTCCCCGAACTCGTTTTCAATGAGCACCAGCTTCTCACCCTGATAGGCCTCGCTGAGCATCTTCTTGATGAGCGTGGTCTTACCGGCGCCCAGAAAGCCCGATACAATGTCGATTTTTGTCATAAAACAACCCTTCTTTTCTCCTCCGCCATGGCAGAGGACAATCTTTCTCCTATATCATACCCTATTTTTCCAAAAATGCAAGAGGGGGAGACGGCCCTCCACCGCCGGGGCGGAAAACTTTTCTTGACAGGATACTCATACGGCGTTATACTGTACTCACTATAAACGAAAGGAGGCGTACACCATGACGAAGAGCAAGCTGACCAGTAAGGGGATCATTGTGTGCGCCGCCGGATCGGCCCGATAAAGGGGTCGATGTGACCGTACCCTGTGTGCGTCCCCGTCCGGGGGCGCATTTTTTGTACGCTGCCGGACGCCGGCGGCGTTTGGACAGGCGGCCTGCGGGCCGCCGGGAGAGAGAAGGAGGCTTATGGAAGAGAATCGATCGACATTCAGGCTGTCGGGGCGGGAGAAGGCCGGTCTCATCTGGCACTATCTGCGCCCCTGCTGGGGACATTTTGCGGCGGCGCTGCTGTGTGCGTGCCTGTCCATGGCGCTCAACGCCCTGACGCCCCAGATCATCCGTATCACGGTGGACTCCATTCTGGGATCCGAGGAGGCCAAGCTGCCGGCGCTGGTGCTGCGGGTGCTGCCGCTGGAGACGCTGCGGCAGGAGCCTGTCACGGCGCTGTGGTGGGCGGCGGGGGCCGTCATGGTGACAGCGCTGCTGCGGGGCCTGTGCAGCTTCGGGCAGCGGGCGCAGCTGTCCCGTGGGTCCGAGGCCTACGTCAAGGGGCTGCGGGATGACCTGTACCGGCGCATCCAGTATCTGCCCTTTGCGTGGCACAAGCAGCATCCCACCGGCGACATCATCCAGCGCTGCACCTCCGATGTGGACGTGATCCGCACCTTCGTGTGCAACCAGCTGGTGGAGGTGGTGCGGACGGTGTTCCTCATCATCCTGTATCTGTGGATCATGTTCCGCATGAACGTGAAGCTGTCCCTGATCGCTCTGGCCTTCATCCCCATTGTGGGCCTGTCGTCGGGGGTATTCTACCGGAAGATCTCCTCCCGGTTCAAGACCGCCGACGAGGCCGAGGGCGAGGTGACCGCCTGCGCTCAGGAGAACCTCACCGCCGTGCGGGTGGTGCGGGCCTTCGGACGGGAGAAGTATGAGGAGGACAAGTTTCAGGCCAAGAGCGAGCGGTACGCCGGACTGTGGATCCATCTGGGAAAGCTCCTGTCGGTATACTGGGCGTCGGGGACGCTGCTGACGTGCTTGCAGGTGATGGTCATCATTCTGGCGGGCATCCATGAGAGCGTGGCGGGAGCCATGACTCTGGGCGCCTTCGTGGCCTTCGTCAGCTACAACGAGTCTCTGGCGTGGCCTGTGCGTTCTTTGGGCCGGGTGCTGTCGGACATGAGCAAGGCCGGGGTATCCATGGACCGTGTGGGCTACATCCTCCGCTCCCCGGAGGAGCAGGATCAGCCCGATGACGTTCCCTTCCCCGGCGGGGACATTGTGTTTGACCATGTGACCTTCGGCTACGAGGGACAGCCGGTCCTGAAGGACGTGTCCTTCACCATCCGGGAGGGAGAGACCTTCGCCGTGCTGGGCGGCACCGGTTCCGGCAAGAGCACGCTGGTGCATCTGCTGGACCGGCTGTACGACGTGCCGGAGGGCTCCGGCCGCATCACCATCGGCGGTGTGGACCTGCGGCATATCCGGCGCAGCGACCTGCGGCGGCACATCGGCCTTGTTTTGCAGGAGCCCTTCCTGTTTTCCCAGACCATCGGGGAGAACATCCGGGCTGTGCGCCCCGATGCGCCGGAGGATGCCATGCGCCGTGCGGCGGCCATCGCCTGCGTGGATGATGCGGTGACCTCCTTCCCGGAGGGGTATGACACCATCGTGGGCGAACGGGGCGTGACTCTCTCCGGCGGACAGAAGCAGCGGGTGGCTATCGCCCGGATGCTGATGCAGCAGGCCCCGGTGATGATCTTCGACGACTCCCTGTCCGCCGTGGACGCCGAGACGGATGAGAAGATCCGCACCGCCCTGCGCCATTCCACCGGCAAGGCCACGGTGCTGCTGATCTCCCACCGGGTCACCACCCTCATGCAGGCTGACCGCATTTTGGTGCTGGACGGCGGCCGGGTGGCGGAGCTGGGGACCCATGCCCAGCTGGTGGAAAAGCCCGGCATCTACCGGGATATCTATCACATTCAGATGCAGAGCGCCGACCGGGCGCTGCTGGAGGAAGGGGGGAGCGAGCATGGCGGCCATTGACGAAAAGGAATATACCCAATCCTTCGACTGGAGGATCTGGAAGCGGCTGGGGCCGTTCCTGCGGCCCTATCGGGGGGCCTTCATCTCCATGCTGGTGTTCAACGGCATCTGCGCTCTGGTGGACGTGGTGCTGCCCCTGTTCCAGAAGTACGCCATCCAGAACTTCATCGAAAAGGACACCCTGACGGGGCTGCTGCCCTATGCACTGGCGTATCTGGCGGTGGTGGTGGTGCAGGCCCTGTCGGTGGTGATCTTCGCCCGAAACTCCATGCACATCGAGATGAATCTGGGCAAGGATATGCGTGGGACGCTGTTCCACCATTTGCAGACCCTGTCCTTCTCCTTTTATAATGTGACCCCGGTGGGGTATCTGCTGACCCGTGTCATGAGCGACACCAACCGCATCTCCGGTATGCTGGCGTGGAACTTTACGGATATCCTGTGGGCAATGTTCTATGTGCTGGGTACCTTTGCCGCCATGCTGGCGCTGAACTGGAAGCTGGCGCTGGCAGTCATCGCCATCGTGCCGGTGATGGCCATTCTGACGGGGTACTTCCAGAACCGCATCCTCCACTGGAACCGGAAGGTACGTAAGCTGAACTCCCGCATCACCGGAGCCTTCAACGAGGGCATCACCGGCGCCCGCACCACCAAGACGCTGGTGACGGAGGAGCAGACCGCCGATGCCTTCCGCAGTCTCACCCGGCAGATGCACGACTCCGGCATCCGGGCAGCCCGGCTCAATGCGGTGTTTATCCCGCTGGTGCTGTTCTTCGGCACCATGGCGGTATCCATCGTGCTGCTGCGGGGCGGCTACATGGTGCTGGATCAGGCGCTGGAGCTGGCCACTCTGTCGGCCTTTACCGCCTACGCCGTCAGCATCTTCGACCCCATCCAGATGACCGCCGCCAATCTGGCGGAGTTCATCTCTCTGCAAGCCTCCATCGAGCGGGTAACCGACCTGATGGACGAACAGCCGCAAATTCAGGACACCCCGGAGGTCATCGAGAAGTACGGCGACGCCTTCCACCCCAAGCGGGAGAACTGGGAGCCGCTGCGGGGCGAGATCGAGTTCCGGGATGTGACCTTCCGCTATCCCGACGGCGGCGAGAACGTACTGGAGCATTTCTCCCTCCACATCCCCCAGGGGACCACGGTGGCCATCGTAGGCGAGACGGGGGCCGGCAAGAGCACCCTCATCAATCTGGCCTGCCGGTTCTTCGAGCCTACGGAGGGGCAGATCCTCATTGACGGCGTGGACTACCGCCAGCGCAGCCAGCTATGGCTCCACTCCAACATCGGCTATGTGCTGCAGAATCCCCACCTGTTCTCCGGCAGCGTCCGGGAGAACATCCGCTACGGCAAGCTGGATGCCACCGACGAGGAGGTGGAGGCCGCCGCACGGGCCGTGTCGGTGGACACGGTGGTGGCCAAGCTGGAAAAGGGCTGGGACAGCGACGTGGGTGAGGGCGGCGACCGCCTCTCCACCGGCGAGAAGCAGCTGATCTCCTTTGCCCGTGCCGTGCTGGCCGACCCTCGCATCTTCGTGCTGGATGAGGCCACCTCCTCCATCGACACCCAGACGGAGCAGCTGATCCAGAACGCCATTGACCATCTGCTGACGAACCGCACCTCCTTTCTGGTGGCCCACCGGCTCTCCACCATCCGCAAGGCGGACGTGATCCTGGTGGTGAAAGACGGCCACATCGTGGAGCAGGGTAAGCATGAGGAGCTGCTGCGGCGCAAGGGGTACTACCATGACCTGTACAGCAAGCAGTTCGCTCAGGAGAGCGCCGCCCGCATCTTGGGCGAGGGCAGCGCCCAATAAAGCACATATCAGAGCAAACAGCCCCATTCCCGGCGCCGCTGAACAGCACCCCATTTGTTAGATATCTAACAAATGGGGTGCTGTTCGCTGATGGCTTCCGGGATTTTCGTCGGAGGGCCTCCCCATCTGTTCATAAAATTTTCATATTATTCCTGTTGCCATTTTGTAACTTTTTTTATATAATACCCTATGGTGACATAATACGGCGCAGCCCGACAGGGTTCGTCGTTTCAAATGCAGCGGGCCGGGGCTCCGGCAACGAGGGATATGATATGATTCGATTGAAGGACGTTGAAAAAACATACGAAAACGGGACGGAGGCCCTTCAGGGCATCTCCTTTACCATTGAGGACGGGGAATTTGTATTTCTGGTGGGGCCCTCCGGCTCCGGTAAGTCTACCATCATCAAGCTCCTGACCGGCGAGGTCATCCCCACGGCGGGGCGGGTCATGGTCAACGGCTTTTCCATGAGCCGCATCTCCGACCGGCAGATCCCCTATATGCGCCGCACCATCGGCGTGATCTTTCAGGACTTCCGCCTGATCCCCAAAAAGACGGTGTTCGACAACCTGAGCCTTGCCATGCGGGCGGTAGGGGCCACGCCCCGTGACATCCGCACCCGCATCCCCTATGTGCTGGAGCTGGTGGGGTTGAAGGGGATGGAGGACCGGTACCCCGACGAGCTGTCCGGCGGTGAGCAGCAGCGTGTGGCCATTGCACGGGCGCTGGTGAACAATCCCAGCACCATCGTGGCCGACGAGCCCACCGGCAATCTGGATCCCAACCGCTCGCTGGAGATCATGACCCTGCTGGAGCGCATCAACGCTCTGGGCACCACCGTGGTGGTGGTGACTCACGAGCGGGATCTGGTGAACCACTTCGACAAGCGGGTCATCATGATCGATCACGGGCAGGTCAACGGCGACGGCGTGGGAACGTATGAGGTATAACAGATGAAGCACGATTTTCGATATTTTTTCCGGGAGGGCATCCGCAATATGTTCTCCCACGGATTCATGTCCTTCGCCGCCATCGGCGTGACGGTGGCGTGTCTGGTGATCATGGGGACCTTTTCGCTGGTGGCCTATAACGCCAACGAGAACCTGAAGGACCTGCAAAAGGAAAACGCCGTGCTGGCCTTCGTGGATGAGAACCTCTCTGACAACGAGGCCAAGGCCCTGCAATCCACGCTGGAGAAGATCCCCGGTGCGGCGGACTGCACCTTCGTCTCCCGGCAGGAGGCACGGGACAGCTACGTGGAGCAGTACGATGAGGACGACCTGTACAGCAACCTGGATCCCTCCATTTTTCGCCATCGGTACGTTATCCATCTGACGGACGCCGCACAGATGCAGCAGGTGGTATCCGATCTGGAGGCCACCCCCGGCATCGTGAAGGTCCGGGCGGATGAGACCATCTCCAACGGGTTTTTGACGGTGCGGAATGTGGCAAGCCTCATCAGCATCGCCCTCATTGCGGTGCTGCTGGTGATCTCGGTATTCATTATCTCCAACACCATCAAGCTCACCACCTTTGACCGGCGGGATGAGATCGCCATCATGAAGATGGTGGGCGCCACCGACGGCTTCATTCGATGGCCCTTCGTCTACGAGGGTCTGCTCATCGGCCTGATGGGCGCCGTCATCGCCTTTGGGCTGCAGTGGCTGCTGTATGAGGCCATTTCCAAGGGCATTGCCGGGTCGGATACCCTGCAGCTGCTGCGGGTGGTGTCCTTCCGGAAAATTTGGGGGCCGGTGGCCGGTGTGTTCGGTCTGGTAGGGATCCTGGTGGGCGTGGGCGGCAGCCTGACCGCCATCCGGAAGTTCCTGAGAGTATAAGGAGGAGTGCAGCATGAGTAAGAAAAAATGGTGCGGCCTGCTGGCCATTCTCATGGCGGTGAGCATTGTGTTCACCAGCGGCGCTCTGCACCCGGTGAACGTCTATGCCGAGACCATCGCAGACCTGCAGGAGCAGTCGGAGGAGCACCAGAAGAAGCTGGAGGAGATCAACCAGCAGATCGAGGAGGCTGAGGCCAACAAGGCCGATGCGCTGGAGCAGAAAAACCTGCTGGATCAGCAGGCGGATATCCTCCGCAGCCAGATCTCCAACGCCCAGCAGCAGATCGATGCGCTGGAGGCGGAGCTGGCGGACAACCAGCAGAAGGAGGAGTCCCAGTACGACCTGTTCTGCCGTCAGGTGCGGGATGAAGAGGAGCGGGGCACCGCCTCCTTCTGGTCGGTGATCTTCAAGGCCACCAGCTTCAGCGATCTTTTGGGCCGCATCGACTTCATCAACGAGGTGGCCGAGCACGACCAGAGCGTCATCAACGACCTGCGGCAGCTGCGCCAGCAGATGCAGGCCGACCGGCAGGCGCTGGAGGAGCAGCGCTCCCAGTTGGAGAGCCGTCAGGCGGAGCTGAACAGCCAGCTGGAGGCAGCCACCCAGCTCATTGCCAAGTACAACGAAACGGCGGACGGCCTGAACGATCTGGCCGCCCAGGAGAAGGCAGCCGCCGATGAACTGGACGCTCAGATCCAGGCCCGGAGGGAAGAGGAAAACCGGAACAACGGCGGCGATAACAGTGGAGGCAGCGGCGGCGGTGGCAGCAGCAGCGGCTCCGGCGAGACGCCCTCCTCCGACGGGTACATCTGGCCCTCGGACTGCCGGCTCATCACCTCCGGCTACGGCGGGCGTGACCAGCCCACCCCCGGTGCCAGTACCAACCACATGGGCGTGGACATCGGCGCCTCCTACGGCAGCGCCATCTATGCCGTGAAGTCCGGCACCGTAGTGGGTTCTAAGTACAGCTGGGGCGGCTACGGCAACTATGTGGAGATCGACCACGGCAACGGCAACTTCACCCTGTATGCCCATATGAGCGAGCGTCTGGTGGAGGTGGGCGAGTATGTGGAGCAGGGCGAGGTCATCGGCCTGTGCGGCTCCACGGGCATCTCTACCGGCCCCCACGTCCACTATGAGATCTGGGAGAACTACAGCCGCATCAATCCGCTGAACCGTCTGCCGGGGTACATCCCCTATTGGTGGTAAGCGGCCTTTTCCCCACCTGCACCGCTTGGTGCAGGTGGGGAATTTTTTATGCCGTCTTTCTCCCGCCGCCGGGCCATAGACTGGTGGAAAGGGGGGCTGTGCATGGTGGGATATGTGCGATGGGAGGAGAAGCGGAAAAAGCTCACCCTGCGGCGCTGTCCGCTGGGAGACGGGGAGGTGTGCCTGCTGGAGGGCGGCGGACGGCTGAATCGGCGGGTACAGCGCCGGGTGCGGCAGGCGGCACAGGCCATGGCCGACGCCGGGGTGCGGTATGCGGCGGCACCGCCGGAGTGGGCGGCGCTGCTGCTTCCCCTTCGGCTCCCGGCCCCGGTGGCGCTGCGGCGGGCCATGCTGGGGCAGCTGGTGGACTGCGCCTGCAGGCAGCTGGGGCTCTGCCGGTCACAGGCCAGTGTGGTGCTGCGGGCCTCCCGGCCCGACGGGGCGGTTACGGAGGCGGCGGACCTGCTGGCCCGGCGGGTAAGGTATCTGTCGCCGCAGCTGGGCCGGGGGCAGGAGGAGCTGCGGCGATCCCTGCGGCACCGGTACGGGCTGGGAGAGGGCGGTCCGGTGGCGCAACTGGCGGTATGCTTCGGCGCAGCGGCGGAGGGGCTTCCCTCCCTGCTGATCGGGGAGAGCCATCAGGAGGTCCGGTATGTATGGGCCGAGCCGTGGCGGGAAAAAATGAAGCCGTGGGCAGCGGAGGAGCCGCTGCTGGCGGCGCTGCTGGCGGAGGGAAGCCTTCCGCCGGGTGCGGCTGTCCCGGTGTGGGTAGGACTTGACACCGGCGGGGAAAGAACTTATAATGCAGAGTGATATAGTGTCTGTACTATTTTTGTTATAGTGTTTATACTAATCTCGTGCGGCCATGCCGTATTTGTCAACAGAAAGGAATGGATTCCATGGTAAAAGAATTCAAAATGAGTCAGGAGCGGTACGACGAGCTGAAAAAGGAGCTGGATTACAGCAAGACCACCCGTGCCGACGAGATCGCAGAGCTCATCAAGGAGGCCAGAGGCTTCGGTGACCTGTCGGAAAACAGCGAGTACGACGAGGCCAAAAATGAGCAGGGCAAGCTCTACTCCCGCATTGCCGAGCTGGAGAACATCCTGCTCCACGCCGTCATCGTGGACGAGACGGACATGGATTCCGACAAGGTATCCATCGGCTGCCGTGTCACCGTGACCAATCTGGATAACGGCAAGACGCTGCCGGAGTACACCATCGTGGGCTCTCAGGAGGCCAACGTCATGGAGCGGAAGGTGTCGGAGGATTCCCCCTTCGGCAAGGCCCTGATGGGCAGCAAGGCCGGCAGCGAGATCACCGTGGAGGCCCCCAAGGGCGTCATCCGCTACCGGGTGGACAAGATCGAACGATAAGGAGACCATATCTATGGCACAGCAGAATCAGAATCAACAGGACCTGCGGGAAATTCTCCAGATCCGCCGGGATAAGCTGGCAGCCCTGCAGGAGGCGGGTATGAACCCCTTCGAGATCACCCGCTATGACGTGACCCATCACGCACAGGAGGTCAAGGATCAGTTCGACCAGCTGGAGGGGCAGACCGTCTCTCTGGCGGGCCGTCTTATGAGCAAGCGGGGCATGGGCAAGGTGTCCTTCTGCGATCTGAAGGATAAGTCCGGCCGCATCCAGATCTACGCCCGGAAGGACGAGATGGACGAGGAGGCCTATGACCGCTTCAGGAAATATGACATCGGTGATATCGTAGGCGTCAAGGGCGACGTGTTCCGCACCCAGAAGGGCGAGATGAGCATCCGGGCCCACGAGATCACCCTGCTGTCAAAGTCCCTCCAGCCCCTGCCGGAGAAGTTCCACGGTCTGACGGACAAGGAGCTGCGCTACCGCCAGCGGTATGTGGATCTCATTATGAATCCCGAATCCCAGCGGAACTTTGAGATCCGCAGCAAGTTCGTAGCGTATCTGCGCCGGTATCTGGACAATATGGGCTTCATGGAGGTGGAGACCCCCGTGCTCAGCCCCATTGCCGGCGGCGCCAACGCCCGGCCCTTCATCACCCACCACAACGCTCAGGACATCGATATGTATATGCGGATCGCTACGGAGCTGCACCTGAAGCGGCTCATTGTGGGCGGTCTGGAGCGAGTGTATGAGGTGGGCCGCATCTTCCGCAACGAGGGCATGGACACCAGGCACAACCCGGAGTTCACCACCTGCGAGTTGTATCAGGCCTACACCAATCTGGACGGCATGATGGACATTCTGGAGGGCATCCTCACCGGAGCCGCCAAGGAGATCCTGGGCACCTACCACATCCAGTGGCTGGGCCACGACGTGGATCTGACCCCCAGCTGGAAGCGCATCACCATGGCCGATGCCGTGCAGAATGTCACCGGCGCCGACTTCATGGCCATTGAGGGCGATGATGACGCCGCCGTGGAGCTGGCCAAGAGCGTAGGCGTGGACATGGAGGGGGTAGCCCGGACGTGGGGCAACGCCCTGTACGAGACCTTCGACCAGAAGGTGGAGGAGACGCTCATTCAGCCCACCTTCATCACCATGTACCCGGTGGAGGTGAGCCCGCTGGCCAAGCGCAGCCCGGAGGACCCCCATCTGACGGAGCGGTACGAGATGTTTGTCTGCGGCTGCGAGATGGGCAATGCCTTCTCCGAGCTCAACGACCCCATCGACCAGTACCAGCGCTTCAAGGCTCAGGCGGAGAAGCGGGCCCACGGCGACGAGGAGGCCGACATGATGGACGAGGACTTCGTGCTGGCGCTGGAGTACGGTATGCCCCCCACCGGCGGTCTGGGCTTCGGCATCGACCGCTGCGCCATGATGCTCTGCGGCACCGACTCCATCCGGGACGTGATCCTGTTCCCCACAATGAAGCCGTTGGACTCTGACAAGAAGGGTTCCAAGGAAGTTTCGGCTCCTGCGGCGGCTGCTCAGGCGGCTCCGGTCGTGGAGGAAAAAATCGATTTTTCCAATGTTCAGATCGAGCCACTGTTCCAGGATTTCGTGGATTTTGACACCTTCTCCAAGAGCGATTTCCGTGCTGTAAAGATCAAGGAATGCGAAGCCGTGAAGAAGTCCAAAAAGCTCTTAAAGTTCGTTCTGGACGACGGAACCGGCACAGATCGGGTCATTTTGAGTGGAATTCACGAATATTATGAGCCGGAAGAACTGGTTGGTAA
>OJAG01000205.1_pt1 | contig 50142 bp, 37 predicted proteins | sample 1589021 | NCBI WGS metagenome assembly OJAG01 (sample SAMN03283264) | human gut metagenome | biome: human-associated habitat; material: feces | host: Homo sapiens | place: USA | collected 2013 | reverse complement strand
ACGGCGCTGCCGCCCACCAGGGCCATGATCGGCGCGGTGCCGGCCTCGCCCTGGGAAATGGCGTCATCGTCGGCGACGATGAGCCAGTAGCCGCAGGGCAGCTCGGCCGTCGTGCCCGCGTTAAGGGCCACGGAAGGCGCACCGGCATTGTAAATCGCACGGGCAAGCTTTGCCGCTAGCGTGGTCGTCATGTGCCCGTCGGCATTCATCCATTCGGCAGCCTCTTGCGCCGTCGATGCCGAGTTATCAGGCCCTGCATCATGAAGCACGGGAAGGGCAGCTTGGCGAACCGTGTCATTCGCCCACGCTACATCAGTTGCGACCTTTTGGTCGGCATCGGCATCGTCGACAACGGTCGCCGAAAAGAGCTGGTACGCGTCGTAACGTGTCGCGACTGTACCGTCCACCGTAATGGCTCCGGTGTCGGCGGCACGGGCCGTTCCAGGGGCGATCGCAAAAGCGAAGACGACGGCCATGGACATCACCACGACGGCCAACATATGACGGAGCACTTTACTCACGACGACCACTCCGATCAAGATCACGATGGCGGCGAGCATGCATCCACGTCGCGGCAAAACACAGCATCGAAGCACCAGCTAAATACGTCATAGTCAAACCAGCCCCGCCCGCCTCAGGTAGCGTAGTCGAATACTTGTTGGTAAAGGTCGGCGGATCCTGAGAGCCATCGCCATAGGCAACTACGGCGTTGAGTTGGTCCGTGCCATTAGTTACCTCAACCGTGACTTTGCGCGGGGTCGTGTCATAGGTGATGTGATCTTTAACATGGTCGATGGCACCCTCGGGCTCGACCTCGGAGATGGTGTAGGTATAGATTCCCGCCTTGTTGTACTTGACGTCAAAGGAGACATTTCCCTTGTCATTATTGGTCACCGTCTGGAGCACTTTGCCCTCGGCGTCCTTAAGCGCGAACGAGAACTGACCTTCCCTGAAGGTTCCGCCTTTAAGCACTTTATTTGCTTTTATCGTCGCTTTGCCTTCAAGGGGCGCGTCATACACCCAAATCTCTGCATCTGACGTTATCTCCGTATCGGCATCAAGCAAAGATTTCGCCTTGTTCATGGCTTGCTCGTATTGCTCTTCGGGCGCATTGCCCTTGAGCAGAATCCATGTTGGTTGGGCGACGCGATATCCAGGAGGCGCCGTCGTCTCCTCGAGGCAGTAAAGCTTGCAGGAAGCCATGGCGTCCGAACTCGTTTCCGAACTCGTTCCAAAAGTCACACTTCCGTCAGGGCCGGTCGTTCCGTCAGAAAAAAACGTCTTTGCGCCCTCAACGCCGGCACTGCCCTGCGCCTTATCCATGTCAATCGCATAGAGTATGAACGTAGCGTCAGCCAACGGCGCGGCAACGTCCTTTTCATCCACTTTGTGGACCACAATGCCGTGCCCCGTTCCGCCTCCCGATGCGCCGGCATCTATGTCATATTCACGCTCGTGTTTCACATACCCGCCTGCAACACCTTCAAGCTGCGCCTCGTTGGAAAGGGAAACTGTACCAGACTCACCGGACAGAACTTCATATTCGACTTTCAGGTATTTCTCATCGGGAAGCCTCAACGTCAATCGCTGCTGCTTTCCAGCGCCCTCGCCAATCGAGTCAAGAGTCGCTCTGTATTTTTCTTTTGTCAGCACACGCCAATCGCCGTTATCGCACTCAGATACGCTAAGCGACGAGGGGATAAACGTACACTTAGAATCCATCACATCGAACAGATCGAGGTAGTCGGTTCCGACCTTTAAGTCTAGTGCCGATTCATTAACGAAAATCGTGTATTGAATTCGCTTGCTATTACTTACCGACGAACCTGTCTTTGACAATACGTCGTTCTTGATCTGTACGGTATCAGAGTCCGCCTTAAATTCTTTACCATCTGAGCTTGCGCTCGCCGAGTTCGTGAGCTCGCCGAGATTCTTTGACGTATCGACTACCGACCTTTTAACAGCAGTCGAATACGTCAGCTTTGCGTACCCTGTATTATTGCCCAGCTTTTCCGTTGGAATTGAAAACGCAACCATCTGGCGATCGACAGCAGGCGTCAGCAAGACATCCGAAACCTCGGTTTTTTCTCTCTCATGTTCCCATTCGCGGCCGGGCACCGCCGTCCCGTAGGGATTTGAATACAAAGAATATTTAGCCGAACCGGGAATATAACTCATTCCCTCAGGAAGCTCATCTTTGACAACGACATCCTTGCCATTGAGCCTGCCAGCGCCATAATACTCACCGGCAGGCGTCTTAGCTCGATTGGCATAGACAGTCCAGTCGACAATCCACGCACCTTTGTCGTTCGAGCCATCCACTGATTTCCAGTCAAACGTCTCATCCCACCGTGCTTGCGAGCCGTCTTCATTTATTTTTACACTCTTCTCAACCGAAGGCTCCGCTTCGCCCTCAACATAGTAAAAGACAAAATCAGAATAGCCGCTAAACCCGTCGACAGAGGCGAAGTTGGAGTACCAACCAGGAAGTGCATCGGTCACCGTTTTATACGTAATAACCACCTCGGGGGACTTATCAAGCGCTTCTTTGACTTTATCCGTAATGGTTATTTGGATATTGCAGTTGTGTTGGTTGCTGTTCTGCGACGGATTTTCACCACCCGCAAACGTCCAATCGGTACCTTGGTCCAGTTTGGTACCCCCAATGGTAATTACATGTGAAGGGCCATCGGAGGTATCCGGCCCCATAGTCTGCTTCCAAGCCGCCAGCATGGTATCTTTGATAAGAATGGATGTTGGGTTTTTCGCATTTACGTAATCACGGAGCTCTACGCGTAATTGCCAAGTTGCTTTTCCGGTCCGAGATGCCTCATCCGGATTAAGCAGCGTTTTGCTAATGGTTTTGCCCGTCCAAGGACGGATGTAGTATGCGGTGCTTTCACCAGAGGGCAGACCGGAGTCTTCTTTTTTCACACTTGCCGTGTTACTAACTTTTTCGTAGGAATTCTCATCTTTCAGCTTAGTTTGATAGACGATGCAGTAGGTCGCATACCGATCGCCCTCTTTTGGATTAAACGTATAGCTAAATGAATCCCCTGACTCGCTCAGCATTTCCTCATCGATCTTTTGTTTTTCATCGGCGGTCTCGCCCTTGTAGACCGTATAGCTGCCAATATAATCCTGCTTGCCATCGAGCTTGTCGGTAAAGGTGTAGCCAGACATATCGGCCTTGAGAGATCCCCTGTTGAGCACAACCTTCCAAGTGATGACAGACGATGTTCCGGAGCCAGCCTCTTTTTGAATCATGTCGTATTGAAACGGTTCCGACGCCCCTTTAATCGTAAGAGATTGTTGGTGATTTGCTTTTCCCCAGGTTGTTTGCACACTATTCCTACCTTGCGTAGGTGTGCCATTAGAAAGAGACAAGTTCTTGCTAACTGTCGTTTCGTAGGTAACGGTATGGTCGCCCTGAGAAAGGTTACCTAGCGGCAACGTTGCAGTTCGCTCTTCGATGCTCACGGACGAACCAAGAGGATTTCCATCGAGCTTGAAGCTGCTTTGCTCTAAGTCCAGGTAGTCACCGAGCGTATCGACCAGTTTTACATCCGTTGCGTGCGACGTAACACTCAGATTAATAGTCCAAGTTATCTTGGCATTTCCGGTACTGCTATCTTGGGAAAAGACACCTGATTTGTTTCCATCAACTGCGCCATCTTGAATCTCGATCGGCACAGTTTCGCCAACGCCTGGAAATTTCAGTTCGACTTTTTCGCCGTCATCTACATCTTTGTCTTTAAGCTCAAACTCGAAATTGACGCGCACATAGAGCGAAGAGGGATGACCGCTGAGATAGCTGGCATCGTAATTAAAAACGACCTTGTTATCCTTTATGTACCAAGTTCCCATCCTTTGTGCATTCTCGGTATCATCCGTCCTTAAGATACCGCCCTCGTTCTCGTTCACAACAATCGAGTCGGGAAAGGTATAAATCGTCTCAAGCCTTTCAGGTGTAGGCCCACAATTCTCATGAAAACGAGCTTCCATAAAACCGTAGATAGTATCGGCTGTCGTAATCGAGGGTGAGCCCTCTTTACCGAGAGGCTGCTGACGACCCTTATCGGCATACAGCCCAACCGTAACGTCCGCCGTATCGCCGTTGATCACAATCGGCGTCGGCGTCGTCACGTCCTCGGCGCGCACTGGGGCTGCACCGTGAAAAACAGCGGCGGTGAGGCTAATCAAAATGAAGACCAGGGCCGCCATACCCAGCGACCGCGAGCGGTGTGCGTCCATAGTTGTCCCCTAATTCCTACAACACAGTGTGGAATACGGCGAATCGTCGGATCGAACACAAACCCCAACATCAACATGAACCTGCCTAGCGCATTGCAAGAACCCATTGGGGAGCAACTTCTAAGACGGTTCGTCTATGCCACAATGCATAAAATATAATATAGATACCAGTCATGTAAACCGCAGGTAAAGAGGTCTTTTAATTTAATACCAGTTGGTATTTACCTGTTAACGGGTTTGCATTAAAGCAGTTATATTCTGTAGAATTATGTATATGTTTAAACAACTTAACTTTGACCGGAAAGCCGCTCGGAGGGATAACCGCCCCAGCTGTGGTGCAAACGAACCTGTCCACTGCACAAAAAGGGCGCCGACCGCGATGGTCGACGCCCTTTCTTGTTAGTCGCTATAAAGCCCAGCGCTTATTTGTTGACCTGGCCGGCGCGAACGGCAGCCTTCTTGCGGTCGGTGGCGTTGAGCAGACGCTTGCGCAGGCGGATGTTCTTGGGAGTAATCTCGACCAGCTCGTCGTCGGCGATGTACTCCAGCGCTTCCTCCAGCGAGAAGGTGCGGGGAGGCACCAGCTGGACGGAAATATCGGAGGTTGAGGAACGCTGGTTGCCCAGGTTCTTGGTACGCGCGATGTTGACGACCATGTCGCCGGCCTTGCTGCGCTCGCCCACGATCATACCCTCATAGCACTCGGTGCCCGGCTCAACAAACAGCTGGCCGCGCTCCTGCAGCGTACCCAGAGCATAGGCAACGGCCTTCTCGGTGGTCATGGAGATCATGGCGCCGTTCTGACGGTTACCGATCTCACCAGCGTAAGGACCATACTCTAGGAAGGTGTGGTAGAACACGCCCTCGCCGTGGGTGACGTTCATGATGCGGTTCTTAAGACCCATGATGCCGCGGGTCGGAATCTTAAACTCGAGGTGCGTCACGATGCCCGAGGTATCCATGCTCGTCATGATGCCGCCGGAGGTGCCGAAGACCTCAACGACCTTGCCCGAGTACTCGTCCGGGCACTCGACGACGGCCTGCTCGACGGGCTCCATCTTGTTGCCGTTCTCGTCCTTCTTAAACAGAACGCGGGGACGGCCGACCTGGAACTCAAAGCCCTCGCGGCGCATGGACTCCATCAGAACGGACAGGTGCAGAATGCCGCGGCCCGAGACCTCGACGCCGCTCTTGTCCTCGAGCTCCTCGATCTTCATGGTCACGTTGTTCTCGGCCTCGTTGAACAGGCGCTCCTTGAGCTGACGGGCGCCCACGATGTCGCCGTCGCGACCGACGAGCGGAGAGGTCGAAGCCTCAAAGACGATGGACAGGGTCGGCGGGTCGATCTCGATGGGCTCGAGTTCAACGGGGTTCTCGGGGTCGGTGTAGACATCGCCGATATCGGTGCGATCGATGCCCACGACGGCGGCGATGTCACCGGCGCCGACTTCCTGGCACTCGGTGCGGCCCAGGTAGTCGAAGGTAAAGAGCTGCTTGACGGTAGCGGTGGCGCTGGAACCGTCATTCTTGACAACCAGGATCTGGTCGCCCTGGTGGATGGTGCCGGAGTACACGCGACCGATGCCGATACGGCCAACGAAGTTGGAGTGGTCGATGGTCACGCACTGCATGGCCAGCGGGGCGTTCTCGTCAACCTCGGGCGCGGGCATGTCGTCGATGATCATATCGAGCAGCGGATACATGTCCATGTTGCCGTCGTTGGGGTCAAGGCGGGCAAAGCCATTCATGGCGCTGGCGTAGACCACGTGCTCCATGGCGAACTCAAGCTGGTCGTCGGTAGCGCCCAGGTCGGCCATAAGGTCGAGGCAGTCGTTGTAGGCCTTCTCGGGGTTGGCACCCGGACGGTCGATCTTGTTGATGACGATCATGATCTTAAGGCCGGTGTCGATAGCGTGACGCAGCACGAAGCGGGTCTGGGGCATGGGGCCCTCAAAAGCGTCGACCAGCAGCAGGGCGCCGTCGGCCATACGCAGCACGCGCTCGACCTCGCCGCCAAAGTCGGCGTGGCCCGGGGTGTCGATGACGTTGATCTTGACGTCCTTGTACTCGATAGAGATGTTCTTGGCGAGAATCGTAATGCCGCGCTCGCGCTCCTGGTCGTTGGAATCCAGGACGCGGTCCTCGACCTGCTGGTTGGCACGGAAGGCGTCCGTGGCACGCAGGAGCTTGTCGACCATCGTCGTCTTGCCATGGTCGACGTGAGCGATGATGGCGATGTTCCTCAGATTGTCTACGCGCATGTAGTTCCCCTATCTTCTATCCATATACAAACGGCACGCGTATGCGACCCACCCAGCAACACAACGCTCGGCGGGAATATTGAGCCTTTTACCGAAAACTCGTTTATTTTAGCGATTTTAGATAAGAGGGGTTTCCTCGCCTGCAGGTTCAGGGTCGCTCCACATAAAACCATCGCCGGCGCCCATACCCTCGTACAGTACGTATGCCGAAAAGCCGCTCTCGAGCGTCGTCTCAAAGAAACTCACGAGCAGGGCATCATGGTAGCCGCCGTCAATTTCGACACACCCGGTGTAGCCGATGGCGTAACGGGCAATGCGGCCCAAACCCTCGTCCTTAAGACCCATCTTGTGCTCGGAGATAAAGTTGGTGGCAGCCTCGAGGCATGCCTCCTCGCCGTCCTCGTCGAGTGCCGCCAGATAGCGGTTGGACGCGGCGTCCTCGATCGCAACGACAACGCCGGGGTTCTCACCAGCGGCAAGATCGTCTAAAAATGCCCCGATGAGGTCGCACACCATGGCGTCGAGCTCGGCGGAGACGTTTCCGGCGTCCTGCATATCCTGTGCCATTTTTAGACCTTCCCATCGAGTCCGGCGTCGTTACATCTCTTGTGCCTCGGCAGCGATCTTGGCGGCGGCGTCGCGGGCGCGCATCATATCGGCCGCGCGCTTATCGAGTACCTTGATCTGGTTGGTCAGCATCACGGCATCGACCACGCCCCAGATGACTAAGCCCGTCGAAATCGAAAACCCAAGCGCACCAACTGTACCACGAAGGCGCGATGAGATTGCCGCGACAAGCGCGGAGACGGCAACCATCTTGATAAAGGAGGCACGGCGTTCGCGAAGCGTGCGGGCCTGCGTCACATAGGCGATGCGTGCGGCCTCGGATGCCTCCGAGCGCATCTGGGCCTCGCGGGCAATGGCGGCGACCTCGGCCGAAACGCCACGCTCCATCAGTGCACACTCCGTCTCATGGCTACCCGTCATTTAAAAATCATCGGGCGAGAGCGTATGGACGAACTCGTCGAACTTCTCAAATTCCTGCTCGTCATCGATTTCCTCGGCAACCGGAGATGCGGTGCCCAGGCGGTTCATGATGTCGTCCTCCACAAACATGGGGGCATTGCTGCGCACGGCGAGAGCGATGGCGTCGCTCGGGCGGGCATCGATGCCATGTTCGCTGCCGCCGGCCAAAACGACGACCGTCGCGTAAAACACGGGAGGCTCGGCACGGACGATCTCGATACGCTCGAGTTTTGCATCCAGTGCATCGAGCGTGTCGAGCAACAGGTCATGGGCAATCGGACGCTCGGCGCGACCGCTGTCGATACCGCGGCTAATAGCCGCAGCCTCAAACGAACCAGTTTGGATAGAAAGGGAGCGCAGCGGCGCGGGGGAGTCCGATTTGCTGCAGCGTTCGCGAAGCACGATAAGCGATGGCACGGGACCGGCGGCCATGACGATGGTCTCTATGTCGACACGAACCATGGAACACCTCCGGTACGTAGCGGTTAACACGCGGCGGCCCGCCGCGTTGAATAGCTATACTACCCAATCTTTCGCCCAGCACACAAAACCAAAATGAGATTTATCACACACAAGAAAAAAGCCCCGAGGCAACGCCCCAGGGCTCTTCACAGTTTTGATGGTGGACCTGACAAGATTCGAACTTGTGACCTCCCGGTTATCAGCCGGACGCTCTAACCAACTGAGCTACAGGTCCATCGCGCAAGGGATATATTAGACGAGTCGTTACGCGCGCGTCAACAACTTTTTTGAAATTCTTTGGGAAGAGTTCGCCCCGGTCGCACGGCGGCATATGAAGTCGCCTGCTCGGACAGTCCTGACTCGCGCAGAGAGCACATTAAGTGCTCTCTGGCTCGTGCGGAACTCGCGACCGACCTCACATGCCGCCGTGCGACCGGGGCGAACGCGAGTCCCAAGGTTTTCAAAAAAGCGGTCGACGCGCAGTGCGCCGACCGCCGATATATGGGGTCTGATATTTTCTACCAGCTAGCTCCTCTTACTCGTCGAGGAGATCTTCTGGCATGTCGTTGCCGTCGCCTAGGTCGACTGGGGCTTCTTCGGCGTCGGCTGCGGCCTCGGTGCCTTCGCCTTCGGGCTTCTCTTTGGCGGCCGTCATGCGGGCTACGGCGCAGATGCGGTCGTTGTCGTCGACGGTCATCATCTTGACGCCCTGGGTGGCGCGGCCGGTCTGGCTGATCTCGTCGGTCTTGACGCGAATGACCGTCGCGCCCTCCGTCACGATGAATAGCTCGTGCTGCGGGCCCACTGTCTTCATGGCCGCGAGGTTACCCTTACGCTCGGTCATTTGGATGGTGTAGACGCCCTGGCCGCCGCGATTCTGCTCCGGGTAGTCCGCAACCGGCGTGCGCTTGCCGTAGCCGCGCTCGGTGATGACGAACAGATCGCCGTTGCCGTTAGTGACTTCCATGCCCAGAACGCTCACGCCGTCCTTCATGCTAATGCCGCGAACGCCGCTGGTATCGCGGCCGGTAGCGCGTACCTGCTCCTCGGAGAACATAATCGCCTTGCCCGCGGTGGTGGCCAGGATAATCTTGTCGCCCTCGCGCACGCGGCGCACGTTCAGCAGCGCGTCGTCGTCACGCAGGTTGATAGCGATCAGGCCGTCGCGACGGCTGCGGTCATATGCGCTCATCACGGTCTTCTTGACCATGCCGCTCTTGGTGGCAAACATCAGGTACTCGTCGGCCGGGAACTCGCGGCAGCTGATGACGCTCGCGATCTTCTCGCCCTCCTCGAAAGGCAGCAAGTTGACGATCGCGGTACCGCGCGCCTGGCGTGTACCCACCGGCAGCTCGTGCACCTTCAGGCGATAGACCTTGCCCTTGCTCGAGAAGAACAGCACGTACTCGTGCGTGGACGCGATGAACATCTCATCGATAACGTCGTCCTCTTTGAGGTTGACGCCCGACACGCCCTTGCCACCGCGCTTCTGGGCACGGTAGGCAGCCACCGGGATACGCTTAACGTAGCCGGTGTGGGTGATGGTCACGACCATGTCCTCGTCGGCGATGAGGTCCTCGACGTCCAGGTCCTTCTCGACACGGCTGATCTCGGTGCGGCGCTTGTCGCCAAACTTCTTGGAGATCTCGCGCATCTCTTCCTTGATGACGCCCAGGATCTTCTCCTCATGCGCCAGCAGGTCCTCGTAGTAGGCGATGGCGCGGCGCAGGCCGTCCAACTCTTCTTGAATCTTGTCGCGCTCCAGGCCGGTCAGGCGGCGCAGCTTCATCTCGAGGATGGCCGTGGTCTGCTCGGGCGTAAAGCCAAAGCGTTCGATCAGGCGGCTGCTGGCCTCGGAGTCGGTCTGCGAGGAGCGGATGATGCTAATGACCTCGTCGATATGGTCAAGGGCCATCAGGTAGCCCTCGAGGATATGGGCACGCGCCTGGGCCTTCTTAAGGTCGAAGCGGGTGCGGCGGGTAACGACGTCGACCTGGTGGTCGATGTAGTGCTGCAGCATCTCGCGCAGGCTCAGGCATTTGGGAACGCCGTTGACGAGCGCCAGGTTGTTGGCGCCGAAGGTCGTCTGCAGCGAGGTGTACTTATACAGGTTGTTGAGCACGACCTGCGGAATGACGCCCTTCTTGAGCTCGATGACCAGACGGATGCCCTTCTGGTTGGACTCATCGCGCATATCCGAGATGCCCTCGATGCGCTTGTCGTTGACGAGCTGGGCAATCTTCTCCTGCAGGGTGCCCTTGTTGACCATGTAGGGAATCTCGGTGAAGACCAGGCGGCTGCGACCGGTCTTGGTGGACTCAACGTGTGCCTTGGCGCGCACGGTAATGGAGCCGCGGCCGGTCTCGTAGCTCTGCTTAATGCCGGCGCTGCCCATGATGATGGCGCCGGTGGGGAAGTCCGGACCGGGCATGATCTGCATGAGCTCGTCGACGGTGGCGTCGGGGTTGTCGATCAAGTAGCAGGTGGCCTCGATCGCCTCGGTGAGGTTATGCGGAGCGATGTTGGTGGCCATGCCGACGGCGATGCCCTGGCTGCCGTTGACCAGCAGGTTGGGGAAGCGCGCAGGCAGCGCCACGGGCTCGGCGAGCGATTCGTCGTAGTTGGGCTGCCAGTCGACGGTATCCTTCTGCAAGTCACGCAGCAGTTCCATGGCGGGCTTTGCCAGGCGGCTCTCGGTGTAACGCATGGCTGCCGCGCCGTCGCCGTCGATGTTGCCGAAGTTGCCGTGACCGTCGATGAGCGGCGTGCGCATGGAGAACCACTGTGCCAGGCGGACCATGGCCTCATAGACCGCGGAATCGCCGTGCGGGTGGTACTTACCGATAACTTCGCCGACCGTCCAGGCCGACTTCTTATGTGGGCGGTTGGGGTAGATGCCGCTCTCGTTCATCGCGTACAGGATGCGGCGGTGCACCGGCTTTAAGCCGTCGCGCACGTCCGGCAGGGCGCGCGCCGTGATAACCGACATCGAATACTCGATGAACGACTGCTTCATCTCGCGACCGAACTCCGAAATCTGGAGCTGGCCGCCGTTGATGTCCTCGCCGGCCGAGGCGCCACGATCGACTTCGCCAAAGCTCTCCTCGAGCTCACCGTCGTCGTCCTCTTCCTCATCATCATCGGCATCGGGGTTATAGGCGTCCGGATCGCCGTCCTCACCCTGCTCAGCACGGGCAAGCAGGCGCTTCAGATCATCGGGCATACCGGCATCGCCGGCCTCGTCCATACCCTCGCTATTGTTGATATCGTCTGCCACGTTACCTCCTCTTAAGCATCAAGGAATCGTGCGTCATGCGCGTGTTTTTCAATGTACTCGCGGCGATAGCCGACCTCGGAACCCATCAGCTCGCGCACGGCGCGGTCCGCCACCACGGCGTCTTCGATCGACACACGCTGCAGGATGCGGGTCTTGGGGTCCATCGTCGTCGAGGCGAGCTGCTTGGGGTCCATCTCGCCCAGGCCCTTGTAGCGCTGGACGGTATAGCCCTTGCGCTTTTTGGTGATCTTGCCGTCCTTGGCCTTGCCGTCCTCGTCGTTATCGTCGGGGTTCAGGCCCAGGCTCTGGATGGTGTCGCGCAGGATCTCGTCTTCGGGCTGGCGGCCGTTGGGATACACGTAGTGGATCTTGTTGCGCACCTTAATGCCAAAGATGGGCGGGCAGGCAACATAGACGTAACCGGCATCGATCAGCGGACGCATGTATTTGTAGAAGAACGTCAGCAGCAGGATGCGGATATGTGCACCGTCGACGTCTGCATCGGTCATGATGATGATCTTGTGGTAGCGCGCCTTGGTGATGTCGAAGTCGCCGCCGTCGCCGGCACTCGTCGTGACGCCGCAGCCGATCGCGGTAATCAGCGACTGGATGGTGTCACTCGAGAACGCGCGATGGTCACCAACGCGTTCGACGTTCAAAATCTTGCCGCGCAGGGGCAGAATCGCCTGGATGTCTCGGCGGCGGCCGTCCTTGGCCGAACCGCCTGCCGAGTCGCCCTCTACAATGAAGAGCTCGGTCAGCTCGGCATCGCGCACCGAGCAGTCAGCGAGCTTACCGGGCAGGGACGCCGTCTCGAGCAGGCTCTTGCGGCGGGTCGCCTCGCGCGCCTTGCGGGCGGCATTGCGCGCCTTGCAGGCCTGCTGCGCCTTCTTGACGATCTCGCGAGCGGGCTTGGGATGCTCCTCCAAGTAATCGGCGAGGCCGTCGGTCACGATCTTGAGCGTCAGCGCTCGCATATAGGAGCTACCGAGCTTGGCCTTGGTCTGGCCCTCAAACTGCGGGTCGGGCAGCTTGACCGAGATAACGGCCGAAAGGCCCTCGCGTACATCGTCGCCGGTCAGGTTGGCGTCTTTTTCCTTGAGCAGGTTCTGTTTGCGCGCGTAGTCGTTGATCACGCGGGTGAGCGCGGTGCGGAAGCCCTCAAGGTGCATGCCGCCCTCGGGGGTGTAGATGTCGTTGGCAAACGACATGACATTCTCGCCGTAGCCGCTATTCCACTGCAGGGAAACCTCGACCTCGCCCATCTTGGTCACAGGCGCGTCCGGGTCCGATTTGCCCTCGATGTAGATGGGCTCCTTAAAGGCCTCGGGGACGTCCTTACCCTCGTTGAGGAACTTGACGAAGTCGATGATACCGCCCTCGTAGCAAAACTCCTCCACGTGGGGAGTCGCCTCGCGCTCGTCGGTCAGCACGATTTTGAGGTTCTTATTGAGGAACGCCGTCTCCTGCAGACGGTTGTGCAGCGTATCGAAATCGTAGATGCAGGTCTCGAAGATCTCATCGTCGGGCCAGAAGGTGACGGTGGTGCCCGTCGAATCCGAGGTGCCCACGACCTCCATCTTCTTGACGGTCTTGCCGCGCGAGAACTCCATCTCGTAGGTGTTGCCGTCGCGACGAACCTGAACGACCACGCGCTTGGACAGTGCGTTGACGACGGAGATGCCCACGCCGTGCAGGCCGCCCGAGACCTTATAGGCCGAGTTATCGAACTTACCGCCGGCGTGCAGGATCGTCATGACGACCTCGAGCGTCGGAATCTTTTTAACGGGGTGCTCGTCGACGGGGATGCCGCGACCGTTGTCGACGACCGTGATGGAGTTGTCGGCGTGGACCGTCACCTGGATCTCGGTGCAGAAACCGGCCATGGCCTCGTCGACGGAGTTGTCAACGATCTCCCACACCAGGTGATGCAGACCGCTGGCGCTCGTCGAGCCGATATACATGCCCGGGCGCTTACGAACGGCCTCGAGACCTTCGAGAATCTTAATCTCGCCGCCATCGTAATCGTTTTCGTTTGCCACACGTCCTCCTTCAGTCAAGAAAATGTGTACAGCCTTACTAGTTTATCGTAAAAAAATACCCTCGGGAACGAGGGTATTTGGCTCTACAAGGCCACCAGATGCGATTTAAGGCTCTTTTTTGCTTTGCACGCCCTTGGCCCACTCGGCGCTGGCTCTCATGGCGTTCTCGAGGGCCTCGCGCAGTTTTTGGTCTTCGATGGGCGCCACTTGGCGCTCAATCTCGGTGCGCTCGGCCTCACTTAGGTCGGCGTGCGGAGCCGGCGGGCGCTCGGTCGTCGCCGGACGCAGGCGCTCCTTGGCGGCGGGCGGCGTGTGACCGGGCGCGGTGGTTTTGAACACCAGGCCGTCCACATGCGCACCGGCGCGCTCCATGCGCGCGCGGATGATCTCGCGCAACAGCGTCATTTCCTGCGTCCACGAGGGCGAGTCGAGATATACCAGCAGCTCATTGGACTCGGGCAGGTAGCGCAGGCCCGTCACATGCCGCCCCTCGCGCGTGCCCGAGCACACCGCGTTCCACGCGTGATAGACCGCGCGCGACTCCTCGGCAGCCTCCATCTGCGCGCGGCGCTCAGGTGTCGCGGCCGCCAGGATGCGCTGGCGCTCTGCGTTCAAAAACCCACTGAAGGCGACCGTTTCGCTCTCGCGCTCGTAATTAGCACGTCTCACCCATGCTCACCACCTTGGCTCGATCAAGCAGGTCATCGGTAAAATACCCCAGGTTGGTCGTGGTTATGACCGCCTGGATATCATCGCCGATCAGCCGCAGAAAAGCACCGCGGCGCTCGCCGTCGAGTTCGCTCATCACGTCATCCAAAAGCAGCAACGGGGCGGTGCCCAGGACATCGCGAGCCACGGCCACCTCCGCCACCTTCCAGGCCAGAACCAACGTTCGCTGCTGACCTTGGCTGGCAAATGAACGGGCGGAGCGACCCGCCACGGTAAACTCAATCTCATCGCGATGCGGTCCCACCAACGTCACGCCGCGGCGAATTTCCTCGTCGGCGTGCTCATCAAGGGCAGCCAGCATGCGCTCGTACGCCCAGCCCTTCAGCTCTTCGCGACCCTCGACCTGGGGCAAATCCCCCAGCGTGGACGTATAGGTCACGTTGGCAGCCTCACCGGATGCCACTTGCCCGTAGGCAGTGTGCACATGGCCCGCCAGCCGGTCGAGCAGGGCCAACCGGTGCACGAGCAGGGCCGAGCCCGCGCGGGCAATCGAATCATTCCACGCGCCGAGCATCTCGCGGCAGCACCAGGTCTCCTTGAGCAAGGCGTTACGCTGGGTCACGCAGCGCCCATAGGTGCTCGCAAGATCGGCATAGCGTGCGCTCAGTTGCATGCCAAAGTCATCGAGGGCGGCGCGGCGCACACTGGCGCCTCGCTTAACCATGTCCAGATGGTCGGGGCAAAACAGCACGCTCGGCAGAACCCCGCGCACACCGGCGGCAGAGCATCTCTTGCCGTTGCGGCTAAACGAGCGTTTACCGTCCTCCGCGCTCAATCCCATATCAAGCACGCGGCCGTCGCCCTCGAGCCTCAGCTCGGCCTTGCACGAGCCCACGCCGTCATGGACGAGCTCGGCTGCGGTCGGATGCCTAAACGAGGCGCCGCTCGTCAGCAGCTGCAGCGCCTCTATGAGATTGGTCTTTCCCGCCGCGTTGGGTCCCGCAAGTATCGTCACGCCCTCGTCCAGGGCAAGGCGATAACTATCGAAGCTGCGGTAGTGCGCGACGGAAAGATCGCGGGCGAACATGGTCATGGCGCAACGCTAGATGCGGACCGGCATGACCAGGTACAGGTAGTTGATCTTGTCGTAGGACTTGAAGATGCCCGCCTGCGAGTAGCTCTTGAGCTCCAGCGTGATCTCTTTCTCCTTGGACAGGGCATTGAGGCAGCCGAAGATGTAGTGGTAGTTGAAGGCGATGGTACCCGACTCGCCCTCGGCCTCGACATCGATCGTCTCCTGCGCAAGGTCCTGGTCATTGGAAATGGAGGACAGGCCCATCTGCCCGTTCTCGACATCGATCTCGAACTTGACGGCGGGGTTGGCGCTCGCGATAACGGCCACGCGCTTGAGGGCGGCGTTAAAGGCGGCGACGTCGATCTTGACGCTCGTCACGCACGAATCGGGGATGAGCTGCTTGTAGTTGGGGTACACGCCCTCGATGCGGCGCGACACGTAGGTGGTGTTGCCGGCCTCGAAGACGACCTGGGTGTCGGTAGCCCCGATCATGATGGTCGCCTGGCTGGCCATGATGTTCAGCGCGTCGTTAAAGGCGTCGGCCGGAACGTTGAGCTCAAAGGAGCCCTCGAGGGTCGAGGTCTCGACCTGCGTATCGCACACGGCCAAGCGGAAGGAATCGGTCGCCACCAGGCGCACGGTGTTGTTCTCGACCTTCATGTGCACGCCGCCCAGGATGGGGCGGGCCTTGTCGGTCGAGGTGACGCGCCACACGCGGCCGACCATCTCGGACAAGATATCGGTCGGCAGCTCCACGGCACTCTCGATGGCATAGGCCGGAAACTCGGGGAAGTCATTGGCATCGAGCGTGTTCAGGCGGAAAGAGCTCTTCTCGCAACCAATCAGCACCTGGCGCTCGGACAGCTCAAAGGTGACCGGGGCATCGGGGAGGGTCTTGGTGATATTGGAGAGCATCTTACAGGGGATAACCATCTCGCCCTCTTCTTCGACATGCGCCGCGATGCGATGACGGATCGAGATGGTGTAGTTAGAGGTCTGGAATTCCAAGATGCCGTCTTGCGCCTTGACGAGCACGCCCGACAGGATGGGAAGGGTGGATGCCGAAGCGACACCCTTCATAACGACGCCGATGGCTTGTGTAAGCGAGCTCTGGCTGACGGTGAACTTCATCTTTTAATACCTTTCTATAGATATAAATATCTTAATAATAGTAATAGCACTGACGAAACTGTTGATTACTCCCAAAGACGCAGGTCAGACCCAGAAAGAGAATCGACAGCAACCTGTGTGCAACGGGGGTGGTTTTCCACGTTCAAAACCTGCTCAAAACTTTTCATCACCGCGGGTTGGGTTTTAGACACCTTATGCCCGTGGTTTCGACAAGTTTTCAACAGGTGTCTCTATTTCCCTACGAGCGCAGTGTAATTTTATCGCGCAGCGACTTGAGGTCTTCGGTGACGGTGCGGTCTTCCTGGATCATCTTCTGGACCTTTTTGTAGCTCGTGCTGACGGTCGAGTGGTTGCGGTTGCCAAATTCGGCGCCCACCGCCGTGGTCGTCATCTCGCACATCTCGATGGCCAGGTAGATAGCGATATGGCGTGCTTTGGCGATATTGGCGTTGCGACGCGGGCCGATGAGCTCCTCGTGCGTCACGCCGTACTGCTCTTCGATGACGGACTGAACCGTCTGGACGTTGATCTTTTTGGCCGATGTGTCGAAGTACTGGCTGGCAATGGCGTCGATATCGTCAAAGGTGAGCTCCCCGCCCTCGCGCTCGCGGTCGCCCGCCTCGCCGGCGCAGCGCTCGCAAAAGCTCTCGAGTTCGCGGATGTTGGTGCCCGAGACCTCGGCCATGTGTTTAAAGTGCTCGTCGGTCAGGTGCCCGCCGTCGCCCCCATAGGCCGCCAGCAGCGAGTCGTCGCCTACCTCGGGAGCGGCGACGATGGTGTTCTCGTAATAGCGCTGCAAGATCTTGTATTTCATCTCGTAGCTGGGCTCTGCGACCAGGCAGAGCATGCCGGCGTTGAAGCGGCTGGTCAGACGCTCGTCCATGCTCAGGTCCTTGGGGGCGCGGTCTGCCGCGATGACGACCTTCTTGTTATTGCGGATGAACTCGTCCATGAGCTGGAAAAAGTAGTCCACGCTCGCGCGCTTGCCGATGATGTTTTGTATGTCATCGATGATGAGCACGTCCACGCCGTGGTACGCCTGCATGATGGGAGCGTTGCTCTTCTTTTGACGGTCGAACTCGGTCATCAGGTCGTCCAGATATGCCTGGGAGTTGGCATACTTGACCTTGATCTCGGGCGACTTCTCGGCGAGCTCGTTTTTGATGGCAAGCAGCAGGTGCGTCTTGCCCAGGCCCGATTTGCCGTAGATGAACAGCGATGTGCACGTGCCGCGCTCGTCCGCGAGGGCGGCAAACTTGAGTGCCGAGCGATAGGCATGGCTGTTCTCGGGGCCGTAGACAAAGTTCTCAAAGGTAAATTTTGAGTTCGCGGCGAGCGGGGCTCCATCCGTATTCTGCTCGGCCGGCACGGTCGGTGCTGGCATGGGTGAAGCGGGGGTCGCAGCTTGCGTGGATTTGGTCGGCGCTCCGCCCTTCATCTGGTTCATCATGCGACGAAAATCATCGGCCGAGAGCGTGTTCTTGATTGCAATGCCCGAATCCGCGCCCGCCGCCGCGTCATGAGCGATGGGCATGTGCGTGACGGGTGCATTCGTTGACGTCGCCGCCGCGGTCGGCAACGGTGCCATGGTTTCACGGGAAACATCGCTGTGCTGGTGCTCGATTGTCGGCACGTCGTCTGCGGAGGCCGGCACCGCCGGGGAAGCGGCGGGAGCCGTGGCGGGCGCCGTCGTGGCAGCGGATTCCGTTGCGGCGCCTTGCGGTGCCACGATGTCGAGCGCGATCGGTGCAAAGGCGATTTCTTCCAGATAGGCCTCAATAGTCGGCTGATGCTTTTTGAGCTGCGCGATGGCAAAGCGCGAGGGGGCCTCGATCGTGAGCGTATCTTCGGTCAGGCTTATGGCGCGCGATTGCCCCAGCATGTTGATGAGGCGTGCATCTTGGCCGTCGCGCTGGCAAAAGGCGATGGCGTCCCCCAGGATGATGCTTGCTTCCTCGTCCACTGTCTCTCCCGTTCTTTAGCTCTGAGCTCGCACGCGAGCGGCGCCGAGTTCGGTCAGATGGTATTTCTGGCCATGCTTGATGACCAAGCCAGCCTGCGCCAAGTCATTGAGCGTGCGTGACCAAGTGGGGGCCGAGTTTCCAAACGCCCTCGCCAGATCGGTTGCACCGCACGCTTGATTTTGCGCCAAATAGCCCAGTGCGGCGTTGCCGCGATCGCTTACGAACACGTCCGGTTGTGGCTGCGCATACTGATTTGCTGCATTAGGATACATCATTTGAGCTGCTGGTTGTTGAGAACTCTGCATCGGCGGCATTTGCTGTTGAAAACTTTGAGGCCACTGTTGGTAAAGCTGCGGAGGCATCTGATGGGCCCAGGGGTTGTACTGCTGCTGCGGCATCTGCTGGTACGGCTGCTGATATCCCTGCTGGTACTGCTGCGGGAACTGCTGGCCGTACCCCAGCGGCGGCATCTGCTGATATGGATATCCCTGTTGGTACGGCTGATAGCCCATTTGCTGGCCACCCGGTGCGCCCGTCGCCTGCTGCATTGCTGCTGCATCCTGATCCGCCAGCGGCACGGCCTCTGGCATGTTTGGCGGCATCGACATCGATGTCGCCTGGGGCTCTTGTGTGGGAAGCATTCCGGGCTGCTGCATCTGTCCCACGGGGGGCTGCATCTGCTGCGTTGCCACGGGCTGCTGCGCAAAAGCTCCCGGCAGGGGATATGTGGGCTGCTCCGTCTCGGGCCGCACGGCAGCGCCGCGTCCGCCGGCACGCTCGATTTCCTGCACGCGTTTAGGGTTCAGGCTTACCGTAACCACGGTGCCGTTGCCCATGTTGTCCTCGATGGATACGGCACCGCCGGCGTTTTCCAAATACTCCTGCACCATGGGAAACCCTGCTCCGGTTCCACGGATATAGCGCTTCATCTTGCTGTTTGCGCTGGTAACGCCAAAGTCGAAAGCACGTTCCTTGTCGTCGATGCCGGGTCCTTGGTCAGCAAAGCGGATGGTGTCTCCGCCGTCCAGAATCGAGATGATGGGCTCGGCAAAGTGTGCGTGGATAAAGTTTTCGACAATCTCGCGGATGACCATGAGCGAGATATGGCCACCTTGTTCTTTCATGCACTGGTAGACGGTGTTGGTCGTCTCTTCCAAATACGTGCGGACATCTTGCGGATCAATGACGATCACCCGCGGTGTCGACAGCATGTCGTCATAGACGGCGATGCGCGCGGCGTACATGGCTTTTGGCGCCTGCGTGGTCGTCTGCTCGCCTTCCGCACGCTCTTCGCGCACGCCGGTGATGTGCTCGTTGTCGGGTGCCGGGTCTCCGGAATCGACCATGGTGTAAAAGTCGTCAGACATGCCGCTCGCAATCTTTCAAAAGGTTTCGAACAAATAGTAGCTCACCGTGCAACGTTTCTCATCTTTCGACAACTTTTCAAAACTTGTTGAAAACTTTGGAAAACGGGCGAAAAGTTCTCAACATTGCCAACATGACCTGTTGAAAACCCGATGAAATATCGTGAAAAGTTGTCATGCACCGCTAAATCGAGCTTGGCTTATGGGGGAACCGTGTGAACTGCGCAACCTTTTACCTTTGATTTCTTGACATTTGAACATTGATTTCCCTACAATCTTCAAGCTCACGTGTCTATATCTGCGTCCGCGTCCCCGCGGACACTCGAAATGCAGCAGGAGGAACTTAAGATGAAGCGTACGTATCAGCCTAATAAGCGTAAGCGTGCCAAGACCCATGGCTTCCGTGCCCGTATGGCCACTAAGGGTGGTCGTGCCGTGCTCGCCCGTCGTCGTGCCAAGGGCCGCAAGCGTCTCACTGTCTAGCAGCGATACACACATCTCGCATGAAGACTATTAAGTCTCGGCAAGATTTCGAGCATGTGTTCAGTCAGGGGCGTCGTTTCAATAACCCTCTGATTCGAATGACCATATGTGAATCGGTTGGCGAAGGCGACTCCGGAAGGGTCGCCTTCGTTGGTGCTAAGCGACTCGGTTGTGCCGTCGTGCGCAACCGATCTAAGCGTGTGATGCGCGAGGCCGCCCGCAGCTGCGGATTTCCCGTTGCGGGTTATGACATCATCTTGTTTGCAACTCCCAAGACGAGGGTTTCCTCGCCGCAGGAGATGGACAAGGCATTGCGTTCGCTTATGAAGCGCGCCGGCGTTGCCGGGGAGGAGCGATGAGCAATCACGTTTTGCGACGTGTTGCCATCGCTCCTATTCGCATATATCAACAGGTTATTTCGCCCTTATTGCCTGACGCCTGCATTTATTACCCAACGTGCTCGCAATACGCCATCCAGGCGATTGAGAAGCACGGTATTTTGAGAGGCTGCTGGCTTGCCGTGAGGCGCATCGCTCGCTGCAATCCCCTGCACGTCGGCGGTTATGACCCTGTGCCCTAGCGGGCACTCGCTATCGGAGGAAAACTTACATGTGGGATTGGATCGTTAACATCCTTTTCGAGCTGCTCAAGCTCATCCAGATCTTTGCGGTCGACTGGGGCCTGTCCATCATCATCCTGGTGGTCATCATCCGTCTGCTGCTGACGCCGCTCATGCTCAAGTCGACCAAGTCGACGGCTCGCATGCAGGTGCTGCAGCCCAAGATGCTCGAGATCCAGGAGCGCTATGCCGACGATCCCCAGCGTCAGGCCGAGGAGATGCAGAAGTTCTACAGCGAGAACAAGTTCAACCCCATGGCTGGCTGTCTGCCGCTGCTGATTCAGATGCCTATCCTGTTCGCCCTGTTTACATTGCTGCGCAACCTGCCGCAGTACTTTAACGACGGCACGTTCTCGTTCTTCAACATCCTGCCCGACCTGACCACCACGCCGAGTGCTTCCTTTGCCGATGGCTTTATGGTTGCACTGCCTGCGCTGGTTTGCCTGATCCTGTTCGCCGTCCTGACCCTGATTCCGCAGCTCTATATGTCGCGCAACCAGACCGGCCAGCAGGCTCAGAGCATGCGTATGATGGCCGTTGTCATGACGGTCATGATGCTTTGGATGGGCTGGAGCCTTCCCGTTGGTGTTCTGCTGTACTACGACGTCTCGTCTGCTTGGCAGGTTATCCAGCAGATTTTTGTGACGCAGAAGGTCATCGACAAGGCGAAGGCCGATGAGGAGGAGCGTCTTAAGAACGCTCCGCTGCAGGTTGAGGTCACTCGTCGAGAGAAGAAGCCGCGCCCGCACAAGAAGAAGTAGTGGGATATCAATCTTATTTAGGTACCTAACTTTTGGAGTACGTTATGTCTGAAGAGATCATCGAGGATATGCTTGAGGAGGTTGCCCCGCAGGTCGCGGGCGATTATCCCGAGATTGCACAGCGCTACAAGGCTGGTGAAGAGCTGACCGATGAGGAGCTCGACACCATTGCCGATGTTGCTATTTCCATCCTGCGTTCCATCCTTTCGCACTTCGATGCCGCCAACTCTCCTATCGATGAGTATGAGGGCGACGAAGGTGAGCTGATTTTGGATGTAACGGCTCCCGACCTTGCTGTTCTCATTGGCCGTCATGGTCGCACCCTTGATGCCCTTCAGGTTATGTTCTCTTTGCTGGTGAGTCGCAAACTTGGCTTTAGGTATCCGGTTGTAGTGGACGTCGAGGGATACAAGAGCCGCCGTCAGGACAAGGTTGCCTCCATGGCTCAGTCTGCTGCCGAGCGTGCCATTCGCACTCATAAGAGTGTTTCGCTTCCGCCCATGAATGCCTACGAGCGTCGACTGGTTCACATTGCACTTCGTGGCAATGATGCCGTCGATACTCATTCTGAGGGTTCTGACCCTGATCGCCATGTGGTGATTGTTGCTCGATAATCTACTCGAGTTTATGCTAAGGGGACGTGGTTTCCACGTCCCCTTTTTTTGTCAAAAGTTCTCGATACGCTGATTTTTGTCAGAAAGGAGCTTTCGTTGTTAGTACTTACTGATCAGCAAGCTGACGAGATGTTGAGTCGTCTAGCTTTCTATTGCAAAGAGTATTCCTTGAGCGTAACTGATGTTGAGCTGAGGAAATGTATTCAGCATTTGGATTTGGTTCTAGAAACAAATAAGACAACCAATCTCACCCGTATTCTTAACGTAGAAGATGCTGCAGTACTTCATATCCTCGACTCACTTGTTTTGCTCCCCTATATCAACAAGGCTCCTGAGGGAGCTTTGCTCGATATGGGAACAGGTGCGGGCTTCCCTGGTATTCCATTAACCATAACCACGCATCGTAAAGCTACTTATATTGACTCTGTTGGCAAGAAGGTTGATGCGGTTAATTCCTTTGTCCATGCTCTTGGATTGAAACATGCTCATGCGGTTCATGATCGTCTTGAAGAATATGCTCGAAGCCATAAGAAGCAGTTCTCTGTTGTAACCGCCCGCGCACTGGCCCCTCTACCGATTCTTGTTGAGTATGCGGCTCCGTATCTGAAGGATGGAGGGCTATTTGTTATAACCAAGGGCAATCCTTTGGATGAGGAGCTTGCTTCCGGCATGTCAGCAGCTAAGATTTGCGGCTTCACTTTGCTTCTGAATGACGCAAATGATTTGCCTGAAGGCTTGGGTCACAGGGAGTTCATTGTTCTTAAGAAGAGTCATCCAGCATCCGTTTCATTGCCTCGTGCAAATGGCGTGGCAAAGAAGAATCCGCTTGCCTAGATGTTTCACGTGAAACATAATGGATACTAACAACTTGCAGTGTTTCACGTGAAACATGGCGGTTGATATCGATTCGGAATGTTTCACGTGAAACATCCTCCGTTTGACAGCTTTAATACACACCAGGAGGGACCGTGGGATTTCGCGACGTTAAGCGTTCTAAGAGCGCAAAAGACACGCGTATCATTGCAATCATCAATCAAAAAGGCGGCGTCGGTAAGTCAACGACGGCTGTAAACCTTGCAGCGGCACTGGGTGAGCAGGGTCGTAAGACACTGATTGTCGATTTTGATCCGCAGGGAAACAGCACCAGTGGATTCGGAATTGAAAAAGAAGACCTTGATCACTGCATCTATGATGCATTGTTGAATGATGTGCCAGCAGAATCACTCGTTCTTGATACAAATTGCAAAAAGGTATTCGTAATTCCAGCTACAATTCAGCTTGCAGGCGCCGAAATTGAGCTCGTAAGCGCAATTGCACGTGAAACCCGCCTCAAAGATTTGCTTGAGCCGATTCAGGACGAGTTCGATTTTATTTTCATTGACTGTCCTCCTTCGCTCGGCCTGCTTACTATCAACGCCTTGACCGCAGCGGATAGCGTTTTGATTCCGATCCAGTGCGAGTATTACGCACTCGAGGGCGTTACGAAGCTGCTTGAGTCAATGAAGATGGTCAAATCACGTCTGAACAAGGGCTTAGACACCTATGGTGTGCTTATGACCATGTATGACTCGCGTACTTCACTATCGAATCAGGTTGTTGAGGAGGTTCAATCGTACTTTGGTGATAAGGCGTTTAAGACGCTAATCCCCCGTACGGTTAAAATCTCCGAAGCTCCGTCTTTTGGAGAACCGGTAATTACCTATGCACCTCAAAATAAGGGTGCAAAAGCATATATGAACCTTGCAAAAGAGGTGATCAAGCGTGCCTAGTGTAAAGAAACGTGGCGGATTGGGACGTGGGCTCAATGCTTTGGTCTCAGAGGCCGAGTATGAGACCGGCGGTTCGGCTGCATCGGCTTCAAATGCCGCATCTGAAACAAAACTACCTATTGAGGATATCGTTCCCAACCCTAATCAGCCGCGAATTCACTTTAACGAAACTGAACTTCGCGAGTTGAGCGAGTCAATCCAAGAACATGGCGTTTTGCAGCCGCTTTTGGTTCGCAAGCATGGAAACGGCTATGAGATCATCGCTGGTGAGCGTCGTTACCAGGCGTCAAAGCTTGCTGGCCTTGAAGAATTGCCAGTCATCATTAAAGAGGTAAATGATGAAGAGATGCTGGCTCTTGCTCTTATCGAAAACCTTCAGCGTTCTGATCTGAATCCCGTCGAAGAGGCTAAGGGCTATCGCCAACTCATTGATGCCAGCGGGATGACCCAGGAGGCATTGTCGAAGGCAGTAAGCAAGTCACGCTCTGCAATTACAAACTCGCTGCGTCTTCTCGATCTCCCCGAAGTAGTTCAGCAGATGATTTTTGAGGGCAAACTTACTGCTGGTCATGCACGTGCGATTCTTGCAGTTCCCTATGAGGACGCGCGTATTCGACTTGCAGAGAAAGTTGTTGCGGAGGGCCTTTCCGTAAGAGCGACAGAAAATCTTGCTCCGTTGTTTTCTGCCGGAGAGACACCTAAAACGCCTAGACCTGCAACGCCTCAGTCTTTTAAAAAGGCTGCCCGTGTGCTTCGTCAGGTATTTAATACCAACGTGCGTGTGAAGAGCTCGCGTGGAAAGAATAAGATTGAGATTGAGTTTAAAGACGAGGAAGAGCTCTCTCGTATTCTTGGCGAAATGATTCAGTTTGATCAAGGAGGCCAGGATGAGGAATAAGATTTTAACAGCGATTGCATTGGCGACGACTGTCGCAGCTGGTGCCTTTGCCGGCTATAAGATCGCGACAGACGATGAACTTCGAGGTCGTTTGCTTCGTGGTGCGCAAGATATCGTCGATACTTCCAAAAAGAAAATGGATGTCATGACCGAAGATGTTGCCATACGTACTGCTCAGGTAACGAAGAATCCCAAGATTAATCAAGGTTGGGTTAGTAACCAATGGGAAAATGTAGGCTATTAGGTACCTAACAATTACTCAGCATATTTTGAGAGGCCCTTGTCTAATTCATGAGACAAGGGCCCCTTATTTTGGCCGTAAAACATGGGACAGGTAGCAGCATATTCAAAATTAAGGACAATAAATGAAACGACCCCGGTTGCATATTCTGCAACCGGGGTCGTTCGATGTTTCACATGAAACGTTTTGGGGTGCGACTCCCCTATGCGTTCTTCTGAACTTTGAAGCGCTGCTTCAGCTGTCCGCAAGCGGCGTCAATATCGTTACCACGGGAGTTACGAATCGTGGTCTCGATGCCACGGGACTCAAGACGACGCTGAAGATCCTCAACCTTATGAATCGGCGACGGCTTGAGCGGGCTGCCCTCGATGTCGTTAAGCTGAATGAGGTTAACGTGGCATAGCGTTCCCTCGCAGAAGTCACAGAGCGCCTGCATCTCGGGATTCGTATCGTTGACGCCTTCGATCATTGCATACTCATAGGTCGGGCGGCGGCCAGTCTTCTCGGTGTAGAGCTGAAGCGCTTCGTGAAGGCGAAGCAGCGTGTACTTCTTAACACCGGGCATGAGCTTATTGCGCGTCGGCTGGATGGCGGAATGCAGGGAAACAGCAAGCGTGAATTGCTCGGGGATGTCGGCAAATTTGCGAATACCGGGAATAACGCCGCTGGTAGAGACGGTGAGGTGACGAGCGCCGATACCGATGCCGTCGGGGTCGTTGAGGATTCGCAGCGCCTTGAGAACCTCGTCGTAGTTGGCAAACGGCTCGCCCTGGCCCATGAAGACAACGCTCGTGGCGCGCTCGCCAAAGTCGTTGGATACATGAAGTACCTGGTCGACGATCTCTTGAGCGGTCAGAGAGCGCTTGAGGCCGTTGAGACCGGTAGCGCAAAAGGCACAGCCCATGCCACAGCCTGCCTGGGTGGAAACGCAGACGGAAAGCTTGTTACGACGGGGCATGCCGACGGTCTCGACGGAAACGCCGTCGTGGTACTCGAGCAGATACTTGCGAGAGCCATCTTTGGAAACCTGCTTGGTGAGTTCAGTTGGCGTGTCAAAGGAAAAAGCCTCTTTAAGCTGCTCGCGGAAAGCCTTGGGAAGGTTGGTCATATCGTCAAACGAACAAACGTTCTTCTCAAAGACCCATTCGATGAGCTGTTTCGCGCGGAAGGCGGGCTGGCCAAGCTCGGCCACGAGCTCGCGAATATCGTTTTGGCTCAAGTCGCGAATGTCCTGAGATTTAGTCCTGGGATTCATGGAAGCCTTTCGATTTTGGGGAAACGTAGAGGGTATCGCTACAATATGGTATCAGCTGCAGAAATTATAGAGGAGGAGTCTGCCCATGCCGGGTAAAAGCCTAGAGAACATGCACGTAGCGGTCTTGGCGGGCGGTCATTCCGCTGAGCGCGAGATCTCGCTCAATTCGGGAAAGAACGTCGTGGTTGCCTTGAAGGAGGCCGGCTACACTTCGGTGGAGCTGCTCGATACGGCCGCTGATGACTTTATGGTAACCATGGCAACCGGGGGCTTTGACGTGGCGTTTATCGCCATGCACGGTGCCGGCGGCGAGGATGGTGCCATGCAGGGCGCCATGGAGACCCTGGGTATCCCCTACACGGCCTCGGGCGTGCTTGCCAGCGCCTGCGGTGCCGACAAGGAGGTCTCTAAGCTCTTGTACGCCAAGGCGGGCATCCCCATTGCCCCCGGCCTCGCGCTCGAGGTGGGCGATGAAGTCGATATCGATCATATCGTCGAGGTTTGTGGCGAGCGCTGCTTTGTGAAGCCGGCCGTCAACGGTTCCAGCTATGGCATTTCCCTGGTCCATGAGCCCTCCGAGCTGCCCGCGGCAATCGCCAAGGCGTTTGAGTACGGCGACAAAGTGCTGGTCGAGAAGTGCATCGAGGGTACCGAGATCACCGTCGGCGTGTACGGCGAGGACGACGTGCGCGCTCTGCCGATTGTCGAGATTCGTAAGTCCAAGGACTGCGAGTTCTACGATCTGGACGTGAAGTATGTCGACCCTACGGACATCCATCGCATTCCGGCGCAGATTTCACCCGAGAATTACACTCGCGCTCAGGAGCTTGCCTGCGCTGCTCACAAGGCCCTCGGTTGCCTGGGTATCTCGCGCAGCGACTTTATTGTGAGTGAGGACGGCCCCGTCATCCTCGAGACCAATACCATTCCCGGCATGACCGATACGTCGCTGTATCCGGATGAGATTCGCCACACCGACGACATGACGTTCCCGCAGGTCTGTGACAGCCTGATCCGTATGGGCCTTCGTCGAGCGGGCATTGCATGCTAATCGAGGACGCGGTTTCGTCAGGAACGCCGCAGTTTGTCATCGACTCCTATGCCACGCTAGCCGAACGCGCCAAAACGCAGTCCTTTGGCCTTATCGAGGAAGATGTGATTGTCCTCGATACCGAGACCACAGGTCTTTCGGTGCAGGACAATGAGCTGATTGAGATCTCGGCGGCCCGTCTTTCGGGCCGCGAGATCGTCGACCGTTTCGATACCTTCGTGCATCCCAAGCAGCTGATTCCCGCCGAGATTACCGAGCTCACGAGCATTACAAATGCCGACGTGGCAGATGCCCCGTCGGCCGTTGAGGCCGTCGCCGCTCTCGCCGATTTTGTCGGTGGTTGCCCGGTGATCGCACATAACGCCACGTTCGACCGCTCGTTTATCGAGTCGGTCAAAGGCGGCGTCAACGTGAGCGATATTTGGATCGATTCGCTGGCGCTGTCGCGCATCGCGCTTCCGCGCCTGGCCTCGCACAAGCTGTCTTTTATGGCCGATCTGTTTGGCTGTGACTCGGTATCACACCGTGCCAATGCCGACGTCGACGCCCTGTGTGGCGTATGGCGCGTGTTGCTCGTGGCGCTCACCGACTTGCCCCAGGGCCTCATGGCGCGCCTAGCCGACATGCATCCGGACGTGCCTTGGTCCTATCGTCCAATCTTCTCATTCTTGGCGGGGCAGAACCCTGGTTCTATCTTCTCTCTCAGCGCCGCTCGTGCTGACGTTCTCAAGGCCGATCGCGCCGACGATCGGGTGGACGCCGACGAACTGCCGGTACTCAAGATGCCGAGTCGTGAGGAGATTGAGGCAGACTATGCGCCAGGTGGCCTGGTCAATCGCATGTATCCCACCTACGAGCCGCGTGATGAGCAGATCGCGATGGCGCTCGAGGTCCGCGATGCGCTGGTCACGGGCACTCATCGTGTAATTGAGGCGGGCACGGGCGTCGGCAAATCGATGGCCTATCTGGTGCCTTTTGCCGAGGCAGCACGCCGCAACAACATCACGGTTGGTATTGCGACCAAATCGAACAATCTTGCCGACCAGCTCATGTACCATGAGCTGCCAAAACTTGCCGAGCAACTGGACGGTGGCCTGTCATTTTGCGCTCTCAAGGGGTATGACCACTATCCGTGCCTGCGCAAGCTTGAGCGCATGAGCCGCGGCCAGGTCGAGATTACCACCAAGCGCGATCCGGCGGACACGCTCACGGCGGTCGCGGTCATTATGGCGTACGTCTGCCAATCAGCCGATGGCGACCTCGACTCGCTCGGCATTCGGTGGCGCAGCGTCAACCGCCCCGACTTTACGACGGCCTCGCGCGAGTGTGCTCGTCGCCTCTGCCCGTTTTTCCCTGATAAATGTTTGGTCCACGGCGCTCGTCGTCGTGCAGCGCATGCCGACGTGGTGGTCACCAACCATTCCCTGCTGTTCCGCAATGTCGCGGCCGAGGGCAGGATTTTACCTCCGATTCGTCATTGGGTAATCGACGAGGCCCATTCCATCGAGCGCGAGGCGCGCCGTCAGTGGGCGCGCGTGGTGTCGGCGGACGAATCACGCGTTCTGTTTGAGCGCCTGGGTGGCTCGAGCACCGGTGCGCTAAGCCAGGTTTCCCGTGATTTGGCAACCTCCGAGGGCTCTACGCTCTATCTGGGCCTTACTGCCAAGGCGACGTCGACGGTTGCGCGCGCGAGCATGGCAATCGCCGACGTGTTCGATGGCGTTCGCGAGCTCGGCCGCCGTGCCCGTGGGGGTTATGACAATGCCAATCTATGGATTGGCCCCGAGCTGCGCGAATCTGACGACTGGCATGATTTCTTACAGTCGGCCTACGCTGCCATCGATGCATTGGAACAAGCTGACAAGTGCGTCGACGCGCTGGTGCAGGCCGTCGCCGCCGACAAGCCCGAGGTTGTTGTCGACTTGGGCGATATCTCGCGCCGCCTGCACGAGCTGGCCGAGAACCTCAAACTCATCATCGACGGCACCGATGAACACTACGTGTATTCGCTGCAGGTCAATCGCAGGTTGCGTGCCGGCGGAGAGTCAATGACCGCAGAGCGCATCGACATTGGCGAGGCCTTGGCAACCGAGTGGCTGCCCGAGGTTCACACGGCTATCTTTGCCTCGGCGACCATGACGGTGTCCAAAAGCTTTGAACACTTTAACCACGCGGTCGGCCTCGATCGCATCGGTGCTTCAACATCCTCATCGCTGCACTTGGACTCGAGCTACGACTTTGATTCGAACATGGCTGTAGTCGTTGCGGGCGATATACCCGATCCGCGCGATCGTGAGAGCTATCTTACGGCGCTCGAGCGCGTGCTGGTCGACGCCCATCTTGCCATGGGCGGATCGGTGCTCACGCTGTTCACCAATCGGCGCGACATGGAAGACCTGTACACCCGCGTTGAGCCCAAGATGGCCCGTGCGGGTCTGGAACTCAACTGCCAGCAGCGCAACTCATCTCCTCGTCGCCTGCGCGACCGGTTTATCAACGAGCCGACCTCGTCGCTTTTTGCGCTTAAGGCCTTCTGGGAGGGATTCGACGCCAGCGGCGAGACGCTGCGCTGCGTCATCATTCCCAAGCTGCCGTTCTCGAGCCCCACGGACCCGCTCTCGTGCGAGCGCAACTTGCGCGAAGACCGCGCTTGGGCGCGCTATTCGCTGCCCGAGGCGGTGCTCGAGGTCAAGCAGGCGGCCGGCCGCCTTATCCGCTCGTCGACCGATTGCGGCGTGCTGATTCTGGCCGACCCGCGCCTGGTGACGAAGGGCTACGGAAAGAAGTTCTTAACGTCGCTGCCCACGAGCTCCTACCAGCGCATCGAATCGGCGCAGATCGGGCACTATCTGCAACTGTGGCGCGCACGCCACGAGCGGCGGCGCTAAAGCGGACAGACGAGGGTTTTTGCCATATCGCACAGATGCTTTGACAGGGCGGGGTCATCCAAGATGCGGATGGCTCCGCCCGCTGCGATTATCTGGCTCAGTAGCCAACGCTCGGAGCCGTAATGCACGGTTACCGTTGCCGTGTCTGTCCCGCTGCGCTCGATTAGGGTGATGCCGGCCCAGTCCAGATGCTCCGCCATATCGAATGGCATCAGGAGCTTTGCGCTATGCTGCGTCCGGGCAAGGGAATCGTGGAGGGATGCGACGTCCGGTGCGTGAGACACGACGGAGTCTTCCGTCAAGGTGAGTCCCTCGATTTTATCCATGCGATAGGTGCGCTGCTCATCGACTGCGATGTCCCAGGCAATCAAGTATGTTTGGTCGCCGTTTGCCGTAATGCGCAAGGGGTCGACCAGACGCTCGCGTGGCCGTGCATCGTCCATCGAGCGATACGAGATGCGGCAGCGAACGCCGTCCTGAATGGCGCAGCTCAGCTGCTGCCAGTGCGACCCGTGGTTGACGGTGTCAAAGACGCGCTGGTTATAGCCGAGCTCTTCGGGTAGAAGAGCATGCCGAATCCGGGCTGCCGCCTGGGGCTCGATCCCCAACGATTCAAGTTCATGGTTGAGCACAGCGCCCTCGGCGGCACTCAGGCGCAACGGTAGAACACGCCCGGCGTCGCCGGTGAGGACCACACGCTCGCCGCGGCATTCGCAGATGATGCGCGCGCCCGATTCTCGGTCCGCGAGCGTCGAGACGATCTCGAGAATCTCGTCGAGCGACACCCCTGTGATGTCAAAGCGGCTGCAAATCTCGGCTCGTGTCATGCCGCTCTCGCCGGCGGCGTAGAGGGCCTCCATGATGTCGATGGCGCGCGAGAGTCTCTGCTCGCTGGTGAGTTTACGCACGGGCATGCTCGTGCACCGTCCTTTCAACGAGGCGGTTCCACGCCTGCTTGAGCGATTTGGGGGCCACGGGCCTCATGCCGTCCACGGCGTGGGCCATGCAAAATGAGGCGGCGGCTTCAAGGTCACGCACGTCAACGGTCCAGGTCCATCCCGCATCGGTGTGTGCGAGCTCACCTCGCCCGCGCGTGAGGCCGTTGATCATATCGATCTGCGTCTGAGGGGCGAACGAGAACGTGGCTGCAACGGGCGGTCGGTCGGCAAAATCGAATTCAAAGAACAGATAGTCGTTGAGATTGAAGTCCGCAGGGATGGCGTAGGCCTTCGAAGGACGCCAAGCGCGAACGATACGGTCGCAGCGGAATGTCCTGATGCCGTCGGTGACATTGTCGAGGCCGCAGAAGTACGCCACGCCCTCGCGTTCGAACATGCCGTAGACGCAGACGGTACGTTCTTTCTGCTCGCCGCGTCCGTTCTGATATAAAAATCGCAGCGCGCATCGCTCGGCAAAGGCGCTCCATACCGCATCGACGGTGGGAGAGCGGCGGATTGGTGCTTCATCCACCGTCGTCCTACCGGTGAGGTAGGCAATTTTGGAGCGAATATCGGCAAGCGGCGCGGCAAAGGTGGAAGAGCCGGCCGCTAGCGTCTGGTCGATGGCGTTGAGTAGGATATCGGCGTCGTCTGCGGTGATGAGGCCGCCTGCAGCAAACGTGTGCTCGCGGTCGATTGTCCACGAGCTTTCCTCGGTCTCCTGCGCACCGGCGGGGCGAACCTCCTTGATTAAGATGCCACGCTCGAGCAGTTTGTCACGATCGCGCCGAAACTTGCGCTTATCCGAGTCGATGTTGCCCGAGCCATATCCCAGGTCGGAATCCAAGACGATCTGCTCGGTCGTCAGCGGTTCGGGGGAGCTGTTGAGCACAAAGAAAAGATTGAGGATGCGCTGAGCCGTTTTATCGAAACCGGGCTCCGAACTTCCCTTTTTAATTGTCGCGGTCGCGTCGCTTGCCGTCATAGAGTCCTCGCATGAGAAGGTGGTTTGCTGCCATGATTTTAGTCCGATATGGAGATTAGGCTATATCCTTGTCCGCTCGGGGCGTTAAGATGGCCCGAATTCGGTCGTTTGCGCTCGCTCGGGGTATACTTTCGACTATATACGGTTCTAATGTGCATGCATTGGGCCTATTTGTCGGATTATGGACGTGGAGCGCACATGGCGAACACCCAGAACTATATTAACCACCTGCTGCAGAACACCGGCATTACGCCGGCATGCAGCGAAGAAGAGCGCTTGGCTGCCGAGGATATCGCTCAGATCTTCCGCAACCACGGCTTTGATCCCGAGGTTCAGGAGTTCAATGCCCCGGCGCCCAGTAGGTTGGCATTTGCCGTTACCGGTATTCTTGCGTTTGCCGGTGCCCTGCTGATGGGCATCGGCGGCGGTATCGGCTTGGTCGGCACCTTGCTGGCCGTTGTCGGCGCCGTTCTTTACGTGCTCGAGCGCACGGGCCGCCCTGTAGTCTCGCGCCTGGGCAAGACGGGCGTGAGCCAAAATGTCATCGCCTACCACAAGGCCTCGGGCCCGCTCGCGTCTCCGCGCAACCGCCCGGTGGTCGTTGTCGCACACTACGACTCTCCCCGTGCTGAGCTGCTCGCCCGCGAGCCCTATGCTTCGTATCGTGCGCTCATCGCCAAGCTGTTGCCCGTTGCCACGGTTGCCCCTGCTGCCGTTGCCATCCTGCGTATCCTGCCGCTCCCCGGCGCGCTCAAGGTTCTGCTGTGGATTGTCGCGATCCTCGCTTCCCTCGTTGCACTTGCCAACGCGGCAAACATCATCTCTAACCGCCACATTCTTCCCTATACGTCCGGCGCGGTGTGCAACAAGTCTTCTGTCGCCGCTATGCTCGGCGTTATGGACAACGTTGCTCCCTTCCAGGGCGAAAACGAGTTTCCCGACGATGTTCCGTTCGATACCTATTTTGGGGAGCAGAAACGTCGTGCCGAGGAAATGGCGCGCGCGGCGGCGGAGTATGCCGCGGCCCAGCAGCAAAACGACTACGGCAACACCATCGAGTACGAAGAGCCTACCTACGCCGAGGACGAGTTCGGTCAGCCGATTGCTCCCGACGCTCAAACCGAGCCCGAACAGGGCGAGGCTTTTGACGAGCAGATTGAGGGCTTTGAGGGTGCGTCTGCCGACGAGACGCTGATTGGCGCCATCGTGCCCGAGGATCAGAATCAGGCTGTCCAGGCCGAAGAGTTCAATGACGAGGTTCCCGCTGCTGAGCCGGCGGAGGAGCCTGCCGCGGCCGAGCCCGAGCCCAAGCTCTATCGCAACGCCGCCGGCAACATTCGCTTTGGTTCGGATGCCATCCGTGCACTCGGAATGCTTCCCGAGTCCTGCACGCTCGATTACGAGGAGGGCGAGGAGCCGACGTTTGAGCCCGAGCCTGCGCCCGTTGTCACTGCGGATGATGAGTCTGCCGCGGTTACCGCTGCCGTTGCCGAGCCCGAGGCGGTGTCCGCGATCGATCCCGCGGCAGGACTGGACATTTTGGCTCCCGCCGCGCCGGCGCAAGACGTTGCGGACGAGTCTGACGACGATTACGTTGAACAGCCGAGGTGCGTGTCTTACGAGAGCGATACTGATTTCTCTGCCGAGATTCCCGCGGCAACGCCCCATGCCGATATTGCATCCGCGTTCTCTTCGATTGGCGCCAGCGCTTCCAGCTTCTTTAAGGGCGCGCTTGCAAAGGGCAGGAAATTTGTCGACGATTTCGAGGAGAAGCGCGCTGCCGCACGCGAGGCTGCCGAGCAGGAGGCTATCGCTCAGCAGCAGGCAGCCGAGGCGGCACGTGAGCGCGCGGCGCAAGAGTTCGAGCAGAACGAGGCTATGCAGTCCGGGCCCGTCGACGCTGCCGAAGCTACGACGTCCTTTGAGTCCCAGCAACCGACGTCAGCGGATGTTGTTGAGGCAACAACGTCTTTCGAGGCTCAGCAGCACGTCGATAGCACCATGTCGTTTGATGCCGCGCAGTTCGATTCCACGATAACGTTTGAAAAGCAAGGCACCGCAATTGCCGAGCCCCTTCCTGTTTCCGATGAGCAGGGCGACGCGGCAGACGATGACGAGCCCATTGATGCTGCCGAAATCCAAGATGCCGCCGAGGACGAGTCCGTCGAGGCCAACTCTGACGAAGAGCAATACGCGGCAGCCGATCAAGGTGATTCGACCGAGGTCGAGCAGGAGGAAGTGCCTGCGGTTTCCGAGACTCCCGAGACGGATGAGTCGAGGCCTTACTCCACGCAGATTTTCACCATGCCGACCCCGAGTGGTTCCGGTGCCACGGTTGCCAATGTCGCTCCCACCCAGGACGAAACGGTCGATTCCCTTATGGCCCAGATTTCCTCCCAGGCATCGCCGCGTCCGCAGATGAATGTTCCCGATCCGGCGTCGGCACCGTCGCCTGCACCTTCCTCGTCTCCGCTGGCTTCGGTCCCCGATCCGTCGCTGCCGTCTATGAAGCAGGCAAACGTTGCGTCTCGCACGTCGCTGTTCGACCTTCCCGATCCCTCTGCCCAGGTCAACGACCCCTTTGCTACTGCCCAGGGTCCCGAACCCACATCGGCACCCGTTGCGCCTTCTATGCCCGTTGCGTCGGGCGCGCAGCCGATCGAGACCATTTCGGCTCCCGCCCCGGCGGCACCCAAGTCTCGCAAACGCGGCCTGGGTGGCCTGTTCGGTCGTAAAAGGAAAAACGAGCAGGACAGCATGAGTGATTGGCTGGGCGTCGAAGACGATTACGATGCCAAGAAGTCCGGTCGCGGTATCGGTTCGTGGGATAACTTCGAGGACGATAACGATGGCTGGAAGGGCGGCGCTACGTCTTCCGATGGCGCTTCTTCCGAAGATATGCTCTCGGCTGTCGCCTCTATGGGCGATGATGAGCTGCTCGGTCACGATATCTGGTTTGTGGCAACGGGCGCCTCGGATTGTGATGGCGCCGGCATGAAGGCCTTCTTGGCTTCGCATCGCGATAAGCTCCGCGGCGTATTCTTCATCAATCTTGAATCCGTCGGCGCCGGTAGGCTTTCGGTGGTGACGGTCGAGGGCGAACAGCAGCTGCTCAAGGGCGATCGCCGCATCATGAACCTGGTCAGCAAGGTGTGCAAGTCGTTCCATGTCGATTGTGGCGCGCTCGAGATGCCCTATGCCAAGACCGATGCCTATGCCGCGCTCGAGGCGAGCCGCCGAGCCCTCACCATCGCCGGCGTGGACGGCACGCGTCTGGCTTGCGCTCGTACCGAGGACGACCTGCCCCACAATGTCAACCCGACGAACATTGCCACGGTATCCGAGGTCGTGACCGAGGTTATCCGCCGTTCGTAGACGGAGCTCTAAGGAGTCAACGTGTTTTCGTATATTAAGCGCCATTGGCCTGTCTACGTGATTTTGACCTTGATTGCCATTGCGTTAGGATTTGGGGCTGCCTACATCGTGGGTGCAAAGGGCTCGACCCCCGCCTCCGCAATCAGCGAAGAGGTGGAGCAAGAACAGAGTACGGGTGCCGATGGGATTCCTGAGTCCGAGCAGGCAATCGTTGATGGTGGATCTTCGTCTGCAGAGTAGATACGGCGATTTACATGATTGAAAGCGGGCGAGCCAGGGGACTGGCTCGCCCGCTTTTTCATCGCGCTAGCGCTTCTTTGGGATCGACCTAAGGCGAGCGAACCATAGGGCTGCGGCACCCGAGGTCAGGAGCGCGGTGATGCAAGCGGCGATGGGAGCTGATCCTGTTGCCGGTAGGTCCTGCGGTAGGGTACAGCGTTGAATGACACGGTCATCGTCATGTGACTCAAGTTTATCGCCGCCGCCGTTGCGGCAAAGATCGACGTGTGCGCTGTTGGTGAGTGCGGTTTGGGGCGTATAAGCCGACGTCGCCTGCATGTGCACGATTGCGCCCCGAGCGTCTGTGCCAAGGATTGCTTTGGCATCGTCAAGATCGTCGTGCTCATCTTTGAGATCATCGCGGTTCCAAGAATCCGCATCGCTTCGAGTCGTAAAGTCGGCGGCTACCGCACCGTATTCAATTCGAATGCCCGTTACGACGGTATTGGATGCAAGGTCGAGTTCTTTCGCCTCGAGTGTGGTGGATTCCGTGGTCGAGATATCCGCCTTCCAGAGGTGCCAACCGTCGTAATCGACGAGGCGGCAATCCTCACCCAGACTTTCCCTTACTTCGTCGGACTCAAGCCAAGGATTTTCGTGCCCATCGTCAAGTGTCGCGTTTGCCGGCTCATCGACGTCTGTCGAGTCCAACGGCGTCGTGCGATACCACACGTTGCACAGACCATTGAGGTCGCCGATGGCGACGGGGGTTTCGATTGAGACGAATCTCGCTGTATCGTCCTCGGCACACTCAAGATCATCGGTAAGTGTGAACTCATCAACCCAGGTAGTTGAATTGTTTCGAGCGTCGATGGTATAGGAGAAAAGCCCATCCGTATTGGTTTGCATCGCGGCACGGTTTTTACCATCGCCGTTAGCCAACAGGCCCTTTTCGATAGGTTGGACAAGTTCCTGACGCTTGTCGACCTGCCCCTTGATTTCGATGGGCGCATCCTTCATCGCGACGGATTGGACTTCTCCCGTATCCTTTATTTCAAACGTTATCTCCTCGGCAAGGTCATAGGTCCGCGGAGACATCATTTCGCGCAACGAGTAGGTGCCGGGTGCAAGATGTTCGACGCGGTGTGGCTTGTCGGATGAGGTCCAGGAGTCTATTTCGGTTTTATCGGGACCATATAAGGTGAGCTGTGCGCCTTCCACTTCCTGCTCGCCGCTTGCATCGACCTTGGAGATATCTACCTTGGTGTAATCGTCGGATACGTTAAGCCGTGCTTCTACAACGGGTGTTTTCTGGTCGGCATAAGTAAGGTCGACAATATGGGATGTCCGATCGAGTAAGAAGCCTGCCGGCGCTTGAGTCTCGACAACCTCGTAGCGTGCGGTGCCAGATCCCAGCGGGAGGTCGTCCGCGCGTGCTTCTCCAGTTTCATCCGTCGTGACGGCAGCGACAGTCTCACCGTCGAGCGCGGCAATGCTACCGTCGGGGCGCACGATATCACCCGAGGCACGGATCTCAAAGACGGCGCCCGCGAGGCTGCTGCCGTCTACGGCATCGGTTTTAACGATCCTGATGTTTCCGGTCGCGGCGTGGTCATAATACGAGGCGATTGCAACGGGCGTTAGGTTCATGTCGGCGGGTATGTTTACCTCGATCTCCTCGCCGACAAGATAGGGCTCTTTGGCCGAGGTTTCGCGTACATAATAGGTGCCCGGCACGAGCGATTCGGGCAGTGTGACGGTCCCGGTCGCGTCAGTCGTAAAGGTGTCCATTACGTTATGTGCTGGATACCAGCAAGTTTGTGAGACAGGTTCGTGATTGCTGTCGAGGAGTTGGAAGGTGAATCCGGCTAGTGGAACAGAAGCGCCTGTTTGGGCATCGCGTTTTACAATCTGGAGATGCGTCGACAGAGCGTGGTTGTCTACGATATATTGAAGCTCGGCGCCGTCGGAAATCTGATTGGCCCCGACGGTCCATTCCCCTGCACGTTTAAAACCCTCGGGGACGGTTTCCGGAACCTCGCGAACCGTGTAGCCGGCACGGTCGTATGGGACGGCTCCGTGGACACCGGCGGGTCGCTTGCCTGTGCCGAACCATGCTTCGGGCTGATCTTTGGTGGAGGCAAAGCCATAGACGTTTGTGGTCAGTGTGCCAACAACCTGCTGAGAGCTGTTGCTGACAACCTCAAAGACAACACCTTCCGCCGGCTGCTCCAGGCCGGATTGGTCGCTATTGCCGTAATCCTTGAATTTGGAAATCTCAAGGTTAAACGCAATGGGGATATCGGAAACGCGAGATTCGATCTCGACCACGCCTGAATCGCCGAGCTGGTCGGCTCCAACGGTATAGGTCCAGCTGTCGTTGGATGGCAGGTAGCCCTCGGGGGCTTTTGATTCGTAGATGGTAAAGGTTCCTAAGGGGACATCGGCGAGGGTGGCCCGACCGCTTTCGTCGGTCGTGAGGATTTGTGCCCATCCAGGGGTTGATTGCGACACACACGTGAACTCTGCTCCTGCGAGTGAAGATCCCACCTGGGGGCCGGCATTCGTCGCGGCATCGAGTTTTACGATACGCAGATTGATGGTGCCGGGCTGTTCATCAATGGCGACCCGCCCGCCGTCATTCCCCGTGGTAAAGGCAATACGATCGTGGCGGGGGACATAGCCGGCCGGCGCCTTCGTTTCAACTAGGTAGTATGCCGTGTTGGGCAGAAGTGTTGCTTGCGCTCGACCGTTGCTGTCCATCTTGATGGTGCCGACACGCGCGCCGCTGGCGCTCTCAAAAATATCGAATGTTGCCCCGGTAAACTGATAGGTATTGTTTCCGCTGGTAATAACGGTGTTAGCAGACTGCTTTTGGAAGGAAACAGAGACCGCCGGCAGTACATAGAGCATGTCTTGACGTTTGCTGCCGCCCGATACGGCCCCTAGATAGCGTCGCGCGCGGTGCGGAGCGGCTTCGATGCTTCCTGATTTTGCGCTGTCGTGGAGCCACCGCGCAGCCGCCACGACTTCATTGTCGGCGGTAAAGTGTCCGCTCTTGGTTTTACCCTGAGCGGTCGTGTAGGAGTAGGTGCCGTCGACATGGGTAGTGCCGTTGAGCATCCATACGGCAAGCTGGGTGGCGGCGCGGGCGCGATCGGGTGAAAGATGGTAACCGCCAAACGACGTGGTGGTGGGATATCCGTGACAAACGATTGCCGCGAACTCGTCGTCGAGCCACACCCAGCCTTGATCAAAGTTGAGCCATGGGCCGCCCGGTTTGGTGGGGCCGGGGCGCTCCTGGTTCATGCAGTAGGCAATCGAGGTGTCTTGAGCTTCATACTTGCCGATGAAGAAGGGCCCACAATCATCGCTAATAGTGCGGAAGCCGAGCTGGTCGTAGCCATCGACGGCAAATGCGGCTCCCGGTGCCAGGCAGCCGAAAAGCAGGAAGAGGAGCAGGAGCAGCGGACCTGTTGCGATTGCGCTGTGGACAGAGTGCGTGGGTGCGTTGGACATGGCTGCTCCTTATCCCTCGTGCGCCGCACGGGGAGGCTGCGACGCGTAGGATGAGGCTACCCCCGAGGTTCATGCGGGTAAGTACCGGAGCCTGACCAAAAGCTTGCCCAATTCCTGACAAATTGAGCTCAAATACAACAATCAAGCAAAAGCGCAGGTAGAAGATAAGGAGAACAGGAGGTCAAAGGTCCTCATCTCCACAATTGACGCGATTTTCAAACGAATCTCCATAGCTAAAACAAGCATCGCCACCCTTGTATCGAACAAGACAACCGCGTTATACTATCCCCCACATATGCGGGCATCGCCAAGTGGTAAGGCATCAGCTTCCCAAGCTGACACTCGCGGGTTCGAGTCCCGTTGCCCGCTCCATTCGAATTTCAGGCACGGTAACGTTTCGTTACCGTGCCTTTTTCAATAAAGTGCCGGGACTCGAACCCGACAGGGTGCGAGCGTTAAATAAACGCGAAGCGTTTATAGCGAGCAGGCAAGGTCGCCGATAGGCGACCGCAGCCGGTGCGTATTTGCGAAGCAAATACGCAGACGTCCCGTTGCCCGCTCCATGGAGCAAGGAAGATTTCGGGAATGGTAGATTCAGCCCGCTTTGCTCCCACACTTCCCCGGATCTCGGTATGCCACTGAAGCCGGCGCGGATTTGCGAAGCAAATACGCAGACGTCCCGTTGCTCGCTCCAATTCCAAAATGTTAGGTTAATGCCTGCTGCCCATACTTGCACCTGCGCACGGTACAATGGATGGGTTACGACCAACGTGCCAATAACCAAAAAGGAGCCGCTATGATCGATCGCTATACCCGCCCGGAGATGGGACACATTTTCTCCCTCGAGAACAAGTACGCCATTTGGCAGGAGATCGAGGTTCTGGCCTGCGAGGCCCAGGCGGAGCTCGGCAAGATCGGTATTTCCAAAGACGAGGCCCAGTGGATCCGCGACCATGCCAACTTTGAGAAGGCGAAGGTCGATGAGATCGAGGAAGTCACGCGCCACGACGTCATTGCCTTCCTGACCAACATGAAGGAGTACATCGATGCCGATGTTCCCGAGGGCGACCCCAAGCCCAGCCGCTGGGTTCACTATGGCATGACCAGCTCCGATCTGGGCGACACGGCCCTGTGCTACCAGCTCACCCAGGCCTGCGACATAATCATCGAGGACGTCAAGAAGCTCGGCGAGATTTGCAAGCGTCGCGCCTTTGAGGAGCGCAACACGCTCTGTGCCGGCCGCACTCATGGCATCCACGCCGAGCCGATGACCTTCGGCATGAAGTTTGGCTCTTGGGCCTGGGAGCTCAAGCGCGATCTGGACCGTCTTGAGGATGCCCGCAAGAACGTTGCCTTTGGTGCCATCTCGGGCGCTGTCGGCACGTACAGCTCCATCGAGCCGTTCGTCGAGGAGTACGTCTGCGAGCACCTGGGCCTGGTCCACGATCCCCTGTCCACGCAGGTCATCAGCCGCGATCACCATGCCTACCTTGCCGGCGTGCTTGCCACTACAGCGGCCACCTGTGAGCGCATCGCTACCGAGGTTCGCAATCTACAGAAGACCGATACGCTCGAGGCCGAGGAGCCGTTCCGTAAGGGTCAAAAGGGCAGCTCAGCCATGCCGCACAAGCGCAACCCCATCACCATGGAGAAAGTCTGCGGTCTGTCGCGCGTCGTGAAGTCCAACGCCCAGGTTGCCTTCGATAACGTCGCCCTGTGGCACGAGCGTGACATTTCGCACTCCTCTGCCGAGCGCGTCGCCCAGGCCGATAGCTTCATCGCCCTCGACCACATGTTCCAGTGCCTCATCCGCGTTATCGACGGCCTGCAGCTGTATCCCGCCCGCATGATGGCCAACCTCAATAAGACCCGCGGCCTCATCTTCTCTTCCAAGGTACTGCTCGCCCTCGTCGACACGGGCATCACCCGCGAGGACGCGTACGCCATTGTGCAGGAGAACGCTATGGCAACCTGGCACGAGGTACAGGATTGTGTCTCCGGCCCCACCTTTAAGGAGCGTCTCGAGGCCGACCCGCGCTGCACCGTCAGTCAGGAGAAGCTCGACGAGATCTTTGATCCGTGGGACTTCCTCACCCGTATCGACACGGTCTTTGATCGTCTGGAGCAGCTGAGCTTCGAGTAGGTTCGGGCATAACGTTAGCTTTTTAGGGCGCTTTGCTGGTAATGTGTGTTGCCGGCAAAGCGCCTCGTTGCATTTAGGGAAAGACGGGGATAATAGTCGTCTCGAATAACATTCTGAGAGGGGATCGCATGATTTCGTTTGATTACAAGCCTCAGGGCGTGTGTGCTCGCAATATTCACCTTGACCTTTCCGATGACGGCAACAAGGTGGTGGGCGTTGAGTTTACCGGCGGCTGCGACGGCAATCTCAAGGCTATCTCCAAGCTGGTCGAGGGCGCTCCCGCCGATCGCGTAATCGAGGTTCTCGCCGGTAATACCTGCGGTATGAAAAAGACCTCCTGCGCCGACCAGCTTACGCGCGCTATCGAGGCCGCTCGCGCCGAGATCGCCTAATGGGTATCGCCGATCACATCAAGAACGGAATATCGCGTCGCGGCTTTGTACTCGGTGGGGCTGCCGCGGGCGCTGCCACGGTGCTTGCCGGATGCTCGAAAAAAACGGGTACCAGCGATGATGTCGCCGGCGAGCCGCAGGTTATCAAGGACGATTCCAAAATCATCTCGATTACGGATGAGTATGAGGCTGTCGACATCGATCTTGAGCCGACGTCATCGTGGACGCTGCCTCTGGGTACGCTGCTGTACTACTGCGACGGCGATTACGCCGCGGCGATGATGGCGCCCGCATCGGCACTGCACGCCAACACACTCGGCGTGCTCAACCTGGGCGATGGCTCGCTTACCACATTAATCGAGGATCCTATCGAGGGCACGGGATACGCATTCTACGATGTCCGTGCCGGCGACGGCGTATTCGCGTGGGTTGAGATGAACTTTGCCAATTCATCGTGGAAGCTCTACGCTCAAAATCTGTCGGGCGCTTCGCTCTCTGGCGACGTGGTTGAGCTCGATCGAGGTGGCAAGGACTATGATCCGCCCCTGTTCACGGCGTTCGGGTCATCAATCATCTGGTATAAAATGCCTTCGGCAGGCGGCAATAAAACGAGTAGTGATTCGTTTTGCTATCGTCGCTCGCTTGATGAATCCAAGGCCGAGGTAATTTGGAAATCGACGGGCCGCTTTGCATCGGCCCCGCGCGCGAGCGACGGCATTTTGACCATCTCGCCGCGTGTCCGCAACGACGAGGGCGTCTACTACGGCATAACGGCAATCGATCTGACCGACGGCAACAACACCAAACGTGCCCAGCTAGTTCTTCCCTCGTCAGTCTCGCCTTTCGAGGCCGTATATATGGGCGATACCTTCGTGTTTTCTATCGAGGCGGCCTATAGTGGCGTGGGCAGCCTGGGCAACATGGGCACGTATATCGGTAATGAGGGAGGGCCGTATCTCTTCCTGTCCCGCGAGCCGCTTGCATGTGCGGCTGGCAAGAAGAATAAATACCTTGTTAAGGTGCAGGCGTCGCATTTCCTGATCGACACCTCTGCCAAGACCTATGGCTCGCTGCTGTCGCCCGACCGCGCTTTGGAGTATGGCGATTATCCAGCTACGGCGGGAAAGTCGGACTCATTCCTTACGTACGCCACGGTGCGCAACAGCCAAGGTATACCAGAGACGGTCACTGCACGCCTATTCTCTCTTTAAGCTTAGAGGGGTTAAAAAGGCGCCAACAGGGGAATAAACGCGTTGTAATTGTGAGTACCGCCCGCCGAGCTGCCGCGTCATAGCGGCATCCGGCGGGCTCAGGTGCGTTAAAATGGGCTTGTTCTTAGCTAATTGAGACAGGGGGGCCGTGTTATGGCTTCAGATGCAAAAAAGATTCTGCTGGTCGAGGATGAGAAGGCAATCCGTGACGCCGTCGCTGCCTATCTCGAGCGCGAAGGCTACTGGGTTGTGGGCGTCGGCGACGGTCAGTCCGCGATCGAGGAGTTCGAGAAGCATCAGTTCGACCTGGTCGTGCTCGACCTTATGCTCCCCAAGATTCCCGGCGAGCGCGTTTGCCGCACCATTCGCGATACCTCGGATGTCCCCATCATCATGCTGACGGCTAAGGGCGAGATCGAGGACCGTATTATCGGTCTTGAGCTCGGCGCCGATGACTATCTGATTAAGCCGTTCTCGCCGCGCGAGCTCGTCGCCCGCGTTCGTGCTCTGTTCCGCCGTGCCCATCAGGCCGACGAGCCCGCCGTCGAGGTGCTCGACTTCGGCGATCTGGTCATCGATATCTCGGGCCACAAGATCTTGGTCGAGGGCAAGGAAGTCGATCTGACGGCTTCCGAGTTCAAGCTGCTCACCACGCTTGCCCGCCATCCCGGCCGTGTGTATAACCGCATGGAGCTGGTCGAGAAAGTGCTCGGGTATGACTTTGAGGGCTATGAGCGCACCATCGATAGCCACGTGAAGAATCTTCGCGCCAAGCTGGGCGATGATCCCAAGAAGCCCAAGTGGCTCTACACCGTCCATGGTGTCGGCTATCGCTTCGAGGCTCCGGCCAAGACCGATAAGTCGGACGAGAAATAGGGAAATCACATATGACACCTGCGCGCTTTGAAATCGGACAAAAGCACAAGCAGGAGAGCGAGGCGGGTTCCAAGGCTAGTTGGAACACGCCTCGTTCCGATTCACGGCCAACGATGAGCTATCCCTCGCGCATGGCACTTGCTTTTGCTCTGACATCGCTCATGACGGTATTGGTGCTGGTGGGCGTTGTCTCTGTTGTGTGGGGCACGGTCTTTTCGGATTACACACGCTCCAATATCGTCGAAATCGCAAATTCCGCTGCCGAGAAGTTGGCAACCTCATATGAGGAAAACGGCTCTTGGACCGCGGGAGAACTGCGCACGGTCGCAACGTCGAGTTTGGTTTCCGACGATCTGGGTATGCAGGTCGTCAATAAAAAGGGCGTAATCGTTTATGACGATTCCTGGCCCTCGGCAAGCGCCACCGCCGATGTACGCGAAAACCAGGCTACGACCGACGACACGAGCGGCAAGAGGGCATCGCATAGTCCGGTCTCGTCTGCTCCAACCGACTCCGATAGCGTTGCTAACGTCGAGATTGTAACGTCTTCCGGCGAGCATGTCGGACAGGTAAAGCTGTGGGCCATCGGCTCCGACGCTCTGCTCACCAAGGCGGACTCTGCGTTTAGGGAGAAGACCTTTAACGCCATGGCCCTCGCCGCGGTTGTTGCAATTTGCATTTCGGTCGTTATCGGATCGCTCGTGTCGCGCATGCTCACCAAGCCGATTCATCGCATCACCAGTACCGCAAAGCAAATCCGTGACGGCGACCTGTCGGCTCGCACGGGACTGCGCGGTGATGACGAGATCGATCAGCTGGGTGAGACCTTCGATGAGATGGCCACTTCTCTCGAGAAGGATATGAAACACGAGAAGCGCCTGACCTCAGACGTTGCACACGAGCTTCGCACGCCGCTTATGGCCATGCTCGCAACGGTCGAGGCCATGCAGGATGGCGTGTATCCCACCGACGATGAGCATTTGGAGACCGTTGCTTCCGAGACGCGCCGCTTGGCTCGTCTGGTGCAGCAGATGCTCGACCTGTCGCGCATGGAAAACAGCACGGCTCCGCTCAACCTTGAGCCGGTGGACATGGTTCCTTTCGTGCGTTCCATCGTCAATGCCCAGGAGCGCCTGTTTGTCGACCGCGATCTGCGCCTGCGTTTTGCGGACGAGACCCAGGGTCACGACGATGTCGTCGAGGCCGATCCCGACATGATCACGCAATGTGTTATCAACCTCATGAGCAACGCCATGCGCTACACCCCCGAGGGCGGTTGGGTCGTGGTGTCGGTGCTCAGTGACCGCAAGCACGTCAGCATTGCCGTTTCTGATACCGGCATCGGTATTGCCAAGGACGATCTGTCGCGCATCTTCGGGCGGTTTTGGCGCGCCGATGCCAGCCGCGCCCGCGAAGCTGGCGGCCTGGGCGTTGGCCTCGCCGTGACCAAGCAGATCGTCGAGCGTCACCATGGCTACATATCCGTGGAGTCGGAGCTTGGAAAGGGTACGACTTTTACAATTCATCTGCCCCGCGAGCACACGGCAGACGCGGCATCTACTACAATGGAGCACTAGCTTTTCGCTATTCGGTGAAGGAGGGGCCGCGTCCCTGCCGCTCCGAGTTTGCGAAAACATGCGGGAAAGAACCCGCATTTCTGTCGTATTTAGGTAAGGAGTGACTCACGTGACAACGATGGAGCGTCGTCCGGATTCCCGTGGCAAGGTTCGTGATATCTACGATGCCGGTGAAAACCTGCTGATGGTCGCCACCGACCGCATTTCTGCGTTCGACTTCATTCTTCCCGACGAGGTTCCGTTTAAGGGAGAGGTACTCAATCGCATCTCGGCATTCTGGTTCGATAAGTTTGCCGACATCGTCCCCAACCATCTCGTTTCCATCGACCCGGCGGATTTCCCCGAGGAGTTTGCTGAGTATCGTGACTACCTCGCTGGCCGCGCCATGCTGGTTAAGAAGGCCCAGACGATTCCTATCGAGTGCATCGTCCGCGGCTATCTGACCGGTTCGGGCAAGAAGACCTACGACGAGAACGGCACCGTTTGCGGCATCCAGCTGCCTGAGGGCCTGACCGAGGCTTCCAAGCTTCCTGAGCCGCTGTTCACGCCGTCCACGAAGGCCGAGATCGGTGGCCACGACGAGAACATCTCGTTCGAGCGTTGCTGCGAGATCGTGGGCGAGGACATCGCCACGCAGATTCGCGACCTTTCCCTCAAGATCTACAAGGCTGCCGCCGAGTACGCCGCGACCCGTGGCATCATCATTGCCGACACCAAGTTCGAGTTTGGTGTTATTGATGGCAAGGTCACGCTGATCGACGAGTGCCTCACGCCCGACTCCAGCCGTTTCTGGCCTGCTGCCAGTTACGAGGAGGGCAAGATCCAGCCTAGCTACGACAAGCAATTCGTCCGCAATTGGCTCAAGGCCAACTGGGATATGACGGGGGAGACCCCGCACCTGCCCGCCGAGGTCATCGATGGCACGTCCGAGCGCTATCGCGAGGCCTTCCAGATCATCACGGGCTCCCAGTTCACAAGCATGAAGGAGAACGCATAAGTGAGTACCCGTAGCGCCACGAACAAGCGCACGCAATCCCACGAAGTTACCGGGGTTGCGCGCAAGTCTGCCGCATCTGCTAAGCCCGCCCGCCAAGCAGCGAGCTCCGTTCGCGTCGTGCCGGCTTCGTCTAAGGCACGTCGCAAAGAGCTCGAGAAGGGCGAGAGCCTCGAGGGCCTCTCTAAAGAGGAGAAGCGCGCCCGCAAGGCTAAGCAGCGCGCCAAGGAGGACCGCATCTATACGGTGTCGAATATCCTCCTCAAGCAGGACGAGGACTACACCAAGCGCCGTCGCATCTGGTGGATTGTGCTCGCCATTGGCATGGTGCTCGTCGTGGCAATTTGGGCCTCGCTGTACTTCGCTCCCGCTGGCATGGTGTCCAGCCCCGTCCAGATGGTCGGTATTGTTTTGTCCTACGTCGTCATTCTGGGTGACTTTATCTACGACTTCGTTCGTATTCGTCCCCTGCGCAACATGTACCGCGCGCAGGCCGAGGGCATGTCCGAGAACAAGCTCAACGCTCTTATCGAGCGTTCGGCTGCCGAGGAGGACAAGAAGGACTCCAAGAAGAAGTAGCGTTTGCATACATACTTATCGCTAAGATATAAGGCGCGTCGTTTTTGCGGCGCGCCTTTTTACTGTTCTATAGATAGATGGAGTGGCACATGATTCGAGCTGCCCTGACGGTCGAAGAGGCTCTGGAGGGCATGAAGGCCCTGGAGCCCAAGATTAAAAACTACGCGCGCCTGGTCGTCCGCAAGGGCGTAAACGTCAAGCCCGGCCAGGAGGTCGTCGTTCAGTCTCCGGTCGAGTGCGCGCCGTTTGCGCGCGTGGTGGTCGCGGAGGCCTATGCTGCCGGCGCCGGCCACGTGACGGTCATTTGGGCCGATGATGCCGTGACGAGGCTCACGTACGAGCATGTCGAGAAAAGCTATTTTGAGCAGACGCCCGAGTGGAAGCGCATACAGCTGGATTCCTTGGCCCAGGACGGTGCCTGCTTTATCTTTATCGAGGGTGCGGATCCTGCAGCCCTCAAGGGCATCGATCCAGCCAAGCCGGCCGCGGCATCCAAGGCGAGGAATACGCAGTGCAAAGTTTTCCGCCGTGGACTGGATTACAACATCAATCCGTGGTGCATCGCCGGCGCTCCGGTCGTGGCATGGGCGCACGAGGTGTTCCCGGGAGACGCCGATGAGGTTGCAATCTATAAGCTGTGGAATGCGATTCTGCACACCGCGCGCGCCGATGGCCAGGACCCGGAGAGCGACTGGGAACTCCATGACGCCGCATTCGAAAAGAACCTGCGCTTCCTGAACGACAATCGTTTCGACTACCTGCATTACACCGCGGCAAATGGAACCGATCTGACGATTGGCATGACGAAAGGTCACGAGTGGGCCGGCGGCAAGGGCAAGACGCCCGATGGGCACCCCTTCTTCCCCAACATTCCCACCGAGGAAGTCTTCACTTCGCCCGATCGCATGCGCGCCGACGGTATCGTGTATTCGGCCATGCCGCTCATCCACCACGGCAATAAGGTCGACGATTTTTGGATTAAGTTTGAGGGAGGCCGCGTGGTGGACTACGACGCCCGTGTGGGCAAGGCAACGCTCGCGAGCATCATTGACACCGACGAAGGTGCCGCTCATCTGGGCGAGGTCGCGCTCATCTCCAAGAACACGCCGATCCGCGAAAGTGGTGTTCTGTTCTACGATACGCTCTATGACGAGAACGCCAGCTGCCATCTCGCGCTAGGTGTCGGTTTCCCCGAATGCATCGAGGGTGGGTATGACATGTCCAAGGAGGAGCTCCTGGAGCATGGTGTTAATGTCTCGAGCACGCACGTCGATTTTATGATCGGCACGGACGACATCGATATTACGGGCATTACGCCTGATGGACGTGAAGTTGTGATTTTCCAGAACGGCCAATGGAGTTGGGAATAGTCCCAGACCGTGGTACAATGCCACCCGCGGGCCGTTAGCTCAGCTGGCAGAGCAGGGGACTTTTAATCCCAAGGTCCAGGGTTCGAACCCCTGACGGCCCACCATAGAAAAGAAAGCGATCGACTCCGGTTGGTCGCTTTTTTGTTGCCGCGACATGGGTTCGAACCCGTCGGGGCGCGGAGCTGAGTAAACGCGTGAGCGTTTGCCAGCGCAGCGCGCAAGGCGAGAAAGCGCCGCAGCGGCCGCCTGCGAAGCAGGCTGAACCCCTGACGGCCCACCCAAAGAAAGGGAAACGAAATGAAAGCAGATAGATACGGAATTAGCGGCAGCACATTAAAGATAATAGCGGCCATTTCGATGGTTCTCGATCATGTAAGCAGGATCGTCCTGACCAATGGAATCATGACTCACGCATCGTACAATCAGATATCAGACGAGCAGTGGGCGATTCTAAGCGAGGCTTCGGATGTGCTTCATGTTCTTGGCAGAATTGCATTTCCCTTATTTTGCTTTTTGATAGTTGAGGGATTTTTGCATACTCATGACATAAAGAAGTACCTGCGAAATATGCTTGTCTTCGCAATCATTGCGGAGCCCATATACGATTTCGTTCAAACCGGGCAACTATTTGACCTTCGGCAACAAAATGTTATGTGTGAGCTCCTGCTTTCCTTGGTCTTTTTGATTATTCTGGAAAAGATACAAAGTCTTTCAAAATGGAAGAGGCACATCGCAGAAATTGCTCTGATTGTTTTGACAGCACTGGCAGCTGAATACACTAAACTAGATGGCGGCGTGTATGGCATTCTGCTTGTGGCTGCATTCTATTTATTCCACGACAGCAAGGCCAAGATGTTCTTTGCTGCAGTATGCGCAGTGCTCCTTTCGTCATGCCATATAGTTGGCGGCGGATTTGAGTTTGCTACAGCCAATGTATTTAATCCTGATGTTGCTGCCGCGGTCGTTTCGTTGCTGCTTATCAATCTTTATAATGGCAAGCGAGGGCTGAAGCTGAAATACTTCTTCTACGTTTTCTATCCGGCACATCTTGCTCTGCTTTATGGTGTCTCACTTATTGTTTTGAACTGTCTTTAATAACTCTCAAACAAGTCTCCGAAAGCAGAAACAAACTGACCCTAAGACTGCTTGTGAATTTCCGGAAGACCTGAGAGATGCGAGGATAGACAACGAGGGCTGCAGAAAGATGCTGCTCAGTTCTCTGGCGGATCGCATGAATCTGTATGAGGATCACTTCCACACATTCATTAATAACAGTGATAAACACGGCAGATCCTCAAAACATGAGACCGCGAAGGCGGAAGATGCTTCGAAAGCATGAATGGCAGCGAGAAAACGAGTTCGGAAGCACCCTCTGGATGCTCCAGCATAGAATAGAAAGCGGTCAACTTCGGTTGGCCGTCTTTTTTGTTGCCGGTGCACGGGTTCGAACCCGTATCTATCTATATATAAGAACGCTTGGCGAACAAAACCCGCCTTTTACCGATGGGAAACAAATAGCTGATGCCTTTGGAGTAAAGTAGCGCACCAGAGATGACCGATGTCTCAATACTCATAAAACAGCTGGTCATCGCCAATATCAGAAGCCAATGCTTCAGTTTTAACCTTAGCGATGCGACTGAGGGACCTATTCATTTGTGAACAAAATATGGAGTACCGGATTCCCGCCCCCGGGGCCCCTCCGGTCTGGCAATATATCTCCTTGCCGCGCGGCCCGGTCGGACCGGATCAGCCGCGAGGGCGTGCACCTTGAGAACCGGATACTGCGAGGATGGACACTTACTTCAGTGTCGCATCCGGGCAGACATCGAACCATTTGAAATGGTCTAACTTGGATTTGTT
>OJAG01000184.1_pt1 | contig 52346 bp, 46 predicted proteins | sample 1589021 | NCBI WGS metagenome assembly OJAG01 (sample SAMN03283264) | human gut metagenome | biome: human-associated habitat; material: feces | host: Homo sapiens | place: USA | collected 2013 | reverse complement strand
CTTTCCATATTCCGCATTGATCGCCGCTTGATTTGACAAAAGCAAATCTGAAAAGCTATTGACAAGGGCATTGCTTGAAGCCTTTGAGCATCGACAATATCCCGATTGATGATATTGAGTAAGCTTTTGAGGGCGAAAATACCGAAACGGAGGGGTGTTCATCCTTGATGACACCCGCTCCACCAAAAAGAATAATCCGAAACTTGTTATCATCGGTAACAGTTTCGGATTTTCTGTTTATATGGGCACAAGACGGGCTAACCTTTGCCTTTTTTTATATTTTATGACGATAAAATCTCTATATCTGAAAAATGAACAATATATGATGCACCCGAAGGAAAATACACTTCATGCGAAAAATGCACATCATCAACAATCAGAAATTCATCTATTCCAAAATCATTATTCATTATATCGTCAAAATGATTTTTGGGGAAATCCATTTTCAAGAATTGCACATCATAATATATTATGGATTTTTTCAAATTGCAAACATCATCATATAGAACTACTACCAGCTTTTTATTTTGACTTTCATAGCACATATTAGTTGAAATTAATTTCCAGTCGTGAAAACCATGACAAAAAAAATATTCATCTACAAATGATTTTGGCAGTTTATCTTTTATTTCTTTAAAAAAATACTCGTCATATTTCCTGCTTTTATTACTAAATGCAATATCTTTTTCAGGATCATCTCCGTACTCCAAATATTCTTTTAAACTTATAAATCGCATACAAGCCTCCTCCTTATGCCAGCACCAAGCCCCCGCCTATTGCAAAACCAATAATCAATGCAAAACCAACGCCTGAGCAGAGTAACATAGTAAAAATCAAAACATAAACAACAACATTTCCAACTTTACTAAAATCTAATTGTATTGAAGCTGAATTTTGACTATCCTTATGTGATTTAGCCTTTTCGTCACTTTCGTCCGATTCGTCACGTTTCTAAATCAAAACTTATCCCAATCGTTAAAAACAGACAAACTGTCAGAAACAAATTGCTCTTTTGAATATTCAAAATCGTTTACATTTTCGGTAGAAAATTTTGAATAAAACAGCTTGTCACCGTTTTCAATCAATAATGAATAGGCATAGCCTTTTTCATCGTTTTCGTAATAAAGCGTGTATCCGTCACCGTCGGATTTGTTTTTCAAAACAATATCGTATTCGTTATATCCCTCGAATTTGCTTTTAATCAAACTACTGTGCGATTCCTGCAACGAGCAAGTAAAATTCACATCGCAACTGTTTCCGTATCTGTCAAAATATGACTTATCGCAGTCGATAAATCCCGCTTTGCCGAGCGAATTCTTTTCGCATGTTAAATAGTAATTGTCCGATATAGATTCATCGCTGTCTTTCAAGGCGTAGTCTTTTATTTGGCTTACAACCGACGGCTCTTTGTCCAAAACATTCTTTGCAGAGGTCATGCCAAAAGCGCATAAACAAACAATTGTGAATGAAATCACAAACACAATCGGCAAAACAAATCTTGCAGCTTTAACAAAGCCCGAAACCTCACCCTTTTTAGTTTGCTTAATTGAAATGACAAGCAAAATCAATTCGAACAACAAAAGCAAAACAAGAGCAATAAGCGCACCGATAAATATTATGTATTGTGCCAAATCGGCAGGAATTACTGTCAAAAGCCCCGTATTTACATATGACATTTTATAAAAAATAAGTAAAAGTGCAATTCCGACAACGGCAAGCATTGATTGAACAGCATAATTGATTTGATATTTTTTGTTGCTCATAATTTCTTTACCCTCCAATTAGAAACCCTGTAAGCATACCATCCACGCACTTTAGAATTACTATGCTTTGAAATATTAAATAAATATACATCATTATGTTTCCAATTAATAACTCTTTTCTTTCCCAAACGAAATTATAAAATCTCTTTATTACATTTGTTTTTATTCCGATTGAAGCTAAGTATATACCAATAGTTACAGATTCTATATTTATACCGGCTACATTCGGACCGCTATTGGTTGCAGGTGTTGAGCTTTTTGTATAGCTCGTTGATAAAATCGTATGGGTTTTTAATCGGTATATAGTATGTTTGCGTGGCTGTTTTGATTTCGACTATATTGTCGGAATCAATGCCGTTTATACTATGCTTGTCGGACTTTTTGCAAAGCTGTATATCGTTGTATGAAATGCTTTTGACATTGATTAGCCTTGCGGTTGTTTTGTCCGTTTTGAACTCAACGCCGTTGACACCAAGCACGATTTCGTCACAATTCGGCATATATCCGCGTTGCAAATCAAATTGAAACATATTTGTCGGCACAGCCGCTTGACTTGTTTCATCATTTTCATTGCTCTTTGTTGATTTAATTCGCTTGTTAATTTCTTCTATGAAATTCTTTGAATTTTCAACAGGAATTAAATATCGTTTATTTGTTGTATTAATCTCAACCAAATCATCCCAATTGAAATAGAGTATAGAAAGCGGCATCCATGATGAGTTGTTCATCGCCGGTCTTATGCCGTCATATGCTTTGCAAGCAACAATATTATTAATAAGAATTTTATCGTTATATCCGCGTGCTATATATTGCCAATTAAGAAATCGTCTATGAACAAACAAATATTCTTTATCAATAATAACATTTTGAGGTTGAAAAAAAGTCACCAATGTTAATATTGCGGCTAAAGCTATAATTGAAAATAATATAATTGCTATCGGTTTTACATTGCCGTCTTCGCTAAAATTACTTTCAACAATTCCATATATAAAAATTAAAATAAAAGCAAATATAACACAGAAAAAACTGTTGATTAATATTATTAATAGTCTGTTTACTACAAAATTGATTTTCTTGCCATATGAGAATTTGTATATTCTTTTATCCATAAAAACTCCTACATTATCTCTCCGTGCATACGAATTATTATAATTTTAGGGATAATGTCGGCGAGTGCTGAAGCTACAGGTCCCGAAATTGGTCCCAAAAATAATGTACCTAATTTTTTTGCCATTTTTTCACCATTTTTGATAGTTTCTTGAAATCGGATTTACCGCTCTAATACAGTGATTGGGTGCAACGCTATTGGTTGCAGGTGTTGAGCTTTTTGTATAGCTCGTTGATAAAATCGTATGGGTTTTTAATCGGTATATAGTATGTTTGCGTGGCTGTTTTGATTTCGACTATGTTGTCGGAATCAACGCCGTTTATACTATGCTTGTCGGACTTTTTGCAAAACTGTATATCGTTGTATGAAATACTTTTGACATTAATTAAGTCTGCGATTGTCTTGTTTCATCATTTTCCTTGCTTTTGGCTAATTCTACGCGTTTATTGACCTCGTTTATAAAATCATCTGGATTTTGAACCGAAACGAAATAATGACTTGTAAATGTTTCAATTTCTACAAAACTGTCTTCATTACATGTAATGTATAAATACCAAACATCTGTATAAGGCACCTGTTTTTTCCCTTGTTTATCCCAATATGGAACGAAATCGGTATGCTTGCAATCTGATATTTTTTCGTATCTTAAATGAAGTTCGCAACCATTGACTGAAATCAATTGACGAGTAGATACTATAATTTCATTATCGGTCAACAGAACCTGCAATGGCTTTTTCAGAACGCTTTTTACTATACAGAAGCAAACAGTCCCTACAAGAATTATTATGGCGACGATTACACATACTAATATTGCAACACTATCACTAATCACATAAACGAGAAAAGCGGGAAACCATAACAATACAGCCGAAACAAAACAAATGAAGAAAACGAGCAGACCGATAACTAAAACATCATATAATTTTTCTTTTTTCTTATTTACAAAACCTATTTCAAAAATTTTATTTTCCATATTTGCTCCGTATCAAATCAAAAAGATCAAACCGTATTTTATTGCCATTTTTCACCATTTTTGATAGTTTCTTGGAATCAGTTTTACCGCTCTAATACAGTGAGTGGGTGCAACGCTATTGGTTGCAGGTGTTGAGCTTTTTGTATAGCTCGTTGATAAAATCGTATGGGTTTTTAATCGGTATATAGTATGTTTGCGTGGCTGTTTTGATTTCGACTATGTTGTCGGAATCAACGCCGTTTATACTATGCTTGTCGGACTTTTTGCAAAGTTGTATATCGTTGTATGAAATGCTTTTGACATTAATTAAGTCTGCGGTTGTTTTGTCCGTTTTGAATTCAACGCCGTTGACACCAAGCACGATTTCGTCACAATCCGGCATATATCCGCGTTGCAAATCAAATTGAAACATATTTGGCGATGCTTTAGCTTCAAATGTATGATTGTTTTCAATCATACTTTGCCGCTTTTTTACTTCGTTAATGAAGTCGTCCGAATTTTCTACAGAAATATAATGGAGTAATACTCCTGTACTCATTGTAATCTTAATAAAATCGTTCCAATCAACTATACGCGCATATGCATCAAAAACAGGTAAATTGAAAAAACTCGTTTTTGGTACTTTTTCTATGCTTTCAATATTAGCGATTTTCATTTTATCATTAAATCCTCTACAAAATTCAGAAAGATTATATCGGTACACCTTAATTATATCGCCTTTAATAACAACCTTTTGTGGAAATAAGGAAATTACTGCAAAAAACAAAATCTCACTAATAGCAATACCAAGTTCAATTCGGGTCAATATAATTGAATCGGAAACAATGGATTCTAAATAAACATTTACTTTTCCCAAAACAAACATTGTCACAAACGCTAAAAAAGTACCAATCAGCGTATTAAAAAAGAGGTTAATGAGTTTGGCAAAGATTTTTTTCAATTTTCCACCGTAAGAAAATTTATATATTTTTTTATCCATAAAAACTCCTACATTATCTCTCCGTGCATACGAATCATTATAATTTTAGGGATAATGTCGGCGAGTGCTGAAACTACAGGCCCCGAAATTGGTCCCAAAAATGATGCACCTACAATGCTTACTACCAATGATATTGATGCTGCGATAACATCTTCTGTTGTTGTAAAATTATCCTCTCCAGCAGAAGATATTCTTATAATAAAACTAAGAATCGAAGTTACATATGAAAATCCATACTTACCGCCTTTGATATCTAAAAACGGAGCGCCGCCATCAGTTTCTTCAACTGCCTTTTTAAAGAATTCCGAACCGCCTGCCAACATTGCATCTAAAGAAAGCGAATTTTTTAAATAAAGAAATACGGTGTTCAAAGTTGCAATTGCAGTTAAGGCAATTTGCTTTGTTGCTTCAAATGATATTTTTGCAAGTTGGTCCAAACTTGAGCCAAAGGATTTCAATAATTCATTAAACCAATCAAGTTCAATAGCGGCTATAAGACCTTGTAAAATCGCATTGACTATATTGTTTGAATCATCGTTTTTCGATTTTGCTTTTGCTTGAACTTTAGCCTTGGAAGTTGAATTGCTTTCGCTGTCTTTATCTTTTTTGGAAAGACAATCATCATCAATAAGAAGATTACCGAGCATGTAGTATTTGCTCGCTCTTTTTTGGTGCAATGTGGCGCGAATGTATTCCAAAACCCTAAATCGAACTTTAACTTCCTTATGCAAGAGTTTTGAAAGTTTTTGGCTGATTACAACATCCGGATTATCAATAAAATATTTAAAATCTTTTATTGCTTGACTTCGCTTTTCCTCGAGTTTTGCCCACATTTCTTTGAGCTTTTCAACCGTTTTGTTGAGGAGAGCTTTGGCTTTTTCAAGGCTTTCCTTGGCGGTTTCCTTTGCCTTTGCACCGATATGCTTTACAAAAGCCGAAATGTCGGCAACATTCATTGCCAACTGCGGCGTTGTGCCCTCGGCGTCCGAAAGCGAAACAGCATTGTTGTAGCAATAAGCGTATGCATTGAGATAAAGCGTTGACGAATTGTTGATATAATCAAAATCATCAGGCGAAATGAAGCGGCACAAATCGGGACTGTAATACCTCGACTGCAAGTAATAAAGACCTGTTTCGTTATCATAGTAGTAGCCGCGGTAGCGAAGTGGGTTTTTTGTTGCAACGGCTATTTGCTCCTCGTTGCCGTCCTCCTCAGGGGTCAGGGCAAGCAATTTGCCCCATTCGTCATACTTATAGCTTGCGACAAGTTTTCCGTTTGCATCGGTTATGCCTTTGACATTGCCGCTCAAATCGGTGACATAGTAATACTGAACATCGTTGAGGATAAAGCCGACCGGCACACCGTTGCTGTATTGGAAATAAATATCGTCCGTACCGTCCGACTGCGAAAGGACAAGTAATTCGTTAAGATAATCAATATACAGTTTTTGTCATAAAGCATACATGATATTTTGACTTTTAATATGCTCCTTTGGGTGTGTCGGCAGAGTTGAGAGCCGACACACCCAAAGGAGATATATTAAAGCGGTTGCGATTTCTTGAGTTTTAATTGGGATAGTTTTTTGAAATCGGATTTACCGCTCTAATACAGTGATTGGGTGCAACGCTATGAATAGGCGATTTTGTCGCCGTTGGCGTAAGATTCGAGCGTGAGTCTGTTATCGCTGTCGTACTCATACGAAACGGTAGTTTTAGACTATTCTTGCAAATGAACAGTAATATCACGATATATATCCTTGTGAATAGGCTCATCTTTGTTTAAGTAATCCTTGTCGCACAAATAAACTCTAAAATGATAGTCCTTATTAATTTTTGTTAATATTTCTTTGTGCTCATTTTCGTTATGATACTCGTAGCCATAGCCAAAATCAGGATTGGTGGTTTGCGGTTCAATTATAGTGTACGGAGCTTCATCAACTGTTAAATATTTTTCGCCATATACATCGTCAAAATAACTTACTACAATATATTTATTTGAATTATTATTTACAGTAAAAAGTACAGCAACGCTATGGGTATTGCCGTCATATACTTCCTCTTGTGAATTAACTAAAATATTCACATAATCTAACTGTCGAATATCTTTTTGACAACCGATAAATGATACGAAAATTAATAAAATCAAGACAAAAAGTAAAGAAATCCTTTTTTTCATGCAAACACCTCACGCCTTATTTAAGAACACAAAAATATATAGTAGGATGTGCTCTTTGTACAAATGTAAAGGATACATCCATTAACACAGATTCCTTTATTGCTTTTCCTCTTATGTCCTTTTGAACTATATCTTTTCGTAGTTTATCAACTGTGTATTTTTGAGGTTTACCACTTCTGTTACTTGTATGAGCATAATAATAGATGTAGTAATTTTTACCGACTTTCTGAATAAAGCCCATTAATGCTGCATGGTCGATCCTTCCATCGCTTTTCCAATCAAAGAATATGGCTACTTTACAATAGGTACTGCTATATTTATTGTATGCTTTTTTTGCATAATCATTAACTTGCGCCCTTGTTCTACATTTGCTTACAGAAGAACTATGGAAATTTCCAATCCACCTATATAATTTATCAGCAACTCCCCAAGCATCAGATATTTGAAATCTATTCAATATTTGATAATGATGCCATCCCGATGCGCTTCCAATCATACCGGTCATTTTGCTTAATCCACCGGCATACAGACATTGAGAAACAAAATTTGCACAATCATAAGTGTTAGATTTGTATTTTTTTTGTATTTCTTTTATTCCACCACTTATCAGCATATACACGAGCCTTACTTGCACTATAAAATCCATTAGAATCAAGTCTATTAACTGCATCATTGTTGCAATATGTTAATAAATTTAAACCATTATAAATATTTTTGTCGAGATAATTATGAGCATCCGCATTAATAAACCTACAAATATTGCTATCGTAGTATCTCGACTGCAAGTAGTAGTAGCCGGTTTCATTATCATAGTAGTAGCCACGGTAACGAAGTGGGTTTTGTTTTGCAATGTCGGTATCGGCGGTTAAAACCTTACCCCAAGCATCATACTCGTAATTACCGACTATGCTGCCCTCGGTGTCCGTAATCGCAAGCACATCATTCATCTGATTCGTGATATAGAAATACTGCGTGCCGTTGAGTACAAAACCTAATGGTGAACCATTAGTATCATACTGGAAATACCAAGTGTTTGTTCCGTCGGTTTGGGACAGAATAACACCATCTTTGGTATTAAAGTATGTTGTCACGCCATCTATTTCTTTGCTTGTTCTGATACCGTTTTCATCATATGTATAGCGGTATTCATTATCACCGTCAACGATGCTTTCAAGATTTCTGCCGGAATTCCAAGTGTATTCCTTGTCACCGTGGGTAAGGACATTACCGTTAGCATCATAGGTAAGCTATGTGTAGTTTATAGCGGTCAATTCGTCCTTTCGCTCGTCATTGAATGTGCAACGACTTAATCTACTGCGAATAATGTAGTTTCATCATTGGTTATCGCGCAAAAATAATTACTATCATAGCTACTTTGTACATCTAAAAAAAGAGAATTTTTAGGAAATTCAATTTTTTTGATTAACGAAAAGTTCTCACCATCGTATATGTAAAAAGCTAATACCGCAGAGATAAGAAAATATTTACCGTTGCTGATCCAATTTATACTATATACGGTTTCGGGTGCTTTGAATTTTATTCTGCGTGTACCTGCAAAATCGAAAATTTCTATTTTCTTTCCATTCGCATATGCAATATAGTTATTATTTGGTTCAATACTGTAATTCGTTAGAGGAACATCCTTCAAAGTTTTGTATAATGGAGTTGAATCATTATTCATGGGATAACGATAAAGTGATAATTCACGATTACGCTCTTTAAGCGAGTTTATTGAAACAAAATATATTTGATTTCCCAATCCTAATATATCCCAACAATATTTCGGTTGACAACAAATTTCCTTAACATCGGTATGATTGACAATATAAGCTTTTCGATAAAATTCATTATGTTTTGCCGAAACCAACAATTTATTATCAAATACCCTATATAAATTGCAATCAACTCCGAAATTCTTTTGCAGAACGGTGCAATGTTGATCTTTTAAGTTTATGCAATATAGACTTCCATGCTCATTGACAACATATGCAAATCCATCTATAAACAAACAATAATAAGATTTTTTTATCGGAAAAGTCATTGTTTGTTTTCCATCATGAATAAATACATTGTTTTTACTATTGTAAAACATGTTTTCACCATCTGTGAGTAGAATTTCTTGGAAATATTCACTTTTAGGTGTTATTGATTTGATACACTTTATTTGCATAATTGTCCTGCTACCTTTAAGACAAACCCAATAAACATTAATGTTCCTTGAATTCTATATTTTCTTACAGTTTTATTTTTGCCCTTATTAGCGCCAAGCAATACGGAATATATTTTTTTGGATAGCGATAATAAGATATGCTTCCATCCATCGCATATATTTTCTTGGTTCTAGTTAATTTACTTTTAACTTTATTTGCAATATTATTTTTTACATCTTTATAAGCGCAGTTACAAGCATAAATAAATATCTGTTTTTCGTTAGTTTTAATTGGGATAGTTTTTTGAAATCGGATTTACCGCTTTAATAGCATAATTAATTGTTATTGTCGCCGTTTGAATCCGTTTTTTCATTGATGGCATTACGGCGCAATAATAATTCGTTGTAAAAATCATCTTGATTATCGACCGAAAAACAAAATTGTTTTCCGCCGAACAAAGTGAGTTCAATATAGTTTTTATGGTCACCCACAATAAATGATCGAGTCGATTTTTTTCTGTCATACATTAAATCGAATGTGCTGTTATATGCGCTATAAATATCAACATAATTAATGATAATTTTAGGTTTTGACTTGCCAAATCCCAAACTGTGAGTGATAATTTCCATATGTTCATCATACAAGATAACACCTTTAAAGCTAAAGCAATATCTTAATGCGCAAAATATTCCTACAACTATTGAGCACAAAACCACACCGGTAGCAAATCCTGCATCCACATATTTACCAAGTCCAACAAACCCTATCATAAACGCAAATGCAAATGATGCAAGTATCGGTACACAAAAATTTGTACCGAATTGCAAAAATCCCTGAAGAAGTTTATCGAATTTATTTGCATATCTAAAATAATACATTTTAACTTGCATAATTACCCCCAATAATGTTCGTTTTCATAATTGCCTACAACAGTTTCCTCGGGAAAAGGTTTTGTGTTTGGCTTTTTAATTCTATTTATTCGCCGTCCCCTGCGGAAAGAGTTGTTGAACTTTTAAGTTCGCTGTTGTCAACGCCTTTAACCTTTTTGTCTATTGTATAATTGTTGTCGCCGTCGATACAAATTAAGTCGCCGTAATTTTCGTCATTATCATAATCGGTGATTGCGTAAAATTTGCCGTTGTATTTGCCGAATGACCAATTTATAACATCGTCGGCAATCTTTTCGGTGTTGCCGTTTGAATATTTATAAATATTACATTCACCGGTCTTTTCGCTGTAATCGGTTGCATAATAATATGTGTCTTTTTCATTTGGGTCATAATAAATATTAAACGGTGCGGCATCTTCAATTTCCTTGTCCTTGATATGGAGCGTGCCTTTGTAGTTTGAATTGTCGCCGAATCCGTCAAGAGGCATAAATTCGCCGTTTGCATAGAGGCAAACATAGATGTTTTCGGCAATTGTTTTGGCATCGGACATACTTTCTGCCTCTTCAGGAAGGGAGTATATCGAAATTGAATCCCACGAACTGTCATCGGAATTACTGTCATAATTTTTTGCAAATGTTACAACAAATTTCGATGAATCAGGGTCGTAGTTAACCGTTGAGCAGTAGTAGCCTTTCTTTTCAATAGAAATGAGCTTGCTGCCGTTGTAAATTACATTATGCATGGTGATTTGTTCGCTGATTTTTGTCGATATATTTTCGCTGTCTGAAATTTTTGTAATATCAACCTTTTTCATACTGTCAATCGAGGTGTCATATACCGAGAAATTGACATATTCTGTAAATCCTGCCGAGTCGGTGCCGTTCGGCAAATTGTTAATTTGCATAATTGACGGATACGAAAGGTCGCTCGCGAGTTTTTCACCGCTCTCATTATAAAGTGAATATGATTTGTAGCTGCTGTCGGCTTTAAGGTCTTCTCTCAAATTGTTTCTGTCAAGCGCGGCTTGATAGTCGCTGTATGCTTTGTCATACTTTTCCTGCGCTTCATCATAAGCGGCTTGGTAAGCGTCATAATCGGTTGTTGTGTATGAATAGCCCCAATCGTCGGTTTCCTGCTTTTGGTATTTTTCAATGTTTGGTTCATAATCGTCCCAATTTGGCTCTTTGGCTTTGGCGTCCTTGTCCTTCATCGAGTCATTTATCAAATCGTAGTAGGTATATTTTTTGTCGCAGACGGTGTAATAAATATTGCCGTTTGCAGATGCGAATGACTCAACTTTATCGGCAATTTTTTTGTCGCTGCCGTCTTTTGCGGATGCGCTGTAAAGATTGTCATCCTTTTTATACAGGATAGTATCGCTATCAATGTCAAAGGCATAATCCTGTGCGCCCTCAACGATTTTATTTTTGTCGCCTGTTGATACATCAACGGTGCATACATTGTATGTAGAGTCGTCGTATTCATCTGCCTCTTGGTCATACTCGCCCTGATTATATTCTGTTGCTACAAAATAGCTGTTGTCACTGCTGAATGATGAAACATTTGCATCGGAAATCAGCTTTTCGGTTTCGCCGTTTGCATCTGTTGCACAAACATTTCCGTCTTTTGCATAAATGATTTTATCAATGCTGCCGATAACCGCTTCAATCGTCGAAACATTTTTTGCAACAAGTGTGCCCTCGTCCTTTTCGTTGCCGATTTCCTTATAATAGATGTTATAGGTATAGCTCGTTGCATTATCTTCGTCGGTGTGTTCTTCTCTGTCGGTGGTGTAAACGATATATTTCGAATCCTCCGAAAGTTTGTAATCACCGCCGTAATCATTTGTTACCTCAAATGTTTTTGCCTCATCACTGCCTAATGACTGAACTACAAATAATCGGCTGTCGGTGTAATAAACCATCGGCTTTGTCGTTTCCTCTTTTTTGCCGCCAAACAGAACAATTAAAAGAACAACAACTGCAATAACGATTGCCGCAACGATAACGCCGATTGCGATTTTTACGCCTTTTTTGCTCTTTTGCTTTTTAGGCTTGCCGTCATTACCGTTGCCTGTGTCTGTCGACGGTTGAACTTGATACGGCTGAACGGCAGGAACAGGTGTCGGTTGATACTGCTGTTGTTGAGCCTGTTGAGGCGGTTGATATTGTGGCTGCTGTTGCTGATAAGGTGCGCCTTGCGCCTCTGAGCTGCCGACAGGAACATATTGATTTTGAGCCTGCGGCGGATATTGCGCGCCCTCATAGCTGCTGCCCTGTGCTGTCGGTTGTGGGATAGGTGAACCGCAACTTGTGCAGAATTTTGAATTGTTTTCATTTTCCGCGTTACAATTCGGACATTTCATTTTATCTTCCTCTTTCCTTATTTTATTTAACACTATAATATCATATATCGACACCGATTTGCAATTGTATTTGAAGTAAAAGGTGATGTTTGGCTGATTTTGCGTGATATTCGGAGGCGGAGCGCAAAAAAGCACCGCTTTACTAAAAAGCGGTGCTCAAAAGAGTTGTTATTTACTTGTCATACGAAATAGTTTCGTATTTTTGTATCGACGGATAATATCTGAACATTACCTTGCCGACAAGCAAATCCTTGTCGACATAATTCGTTGTTGACCAATATCGCGAATCGCCCGAATCCTCTCTGTTGTCGCCCATAACGAAATAGCAGTTTTCGGGCACCTTATACACTCCGTCGGCATGATTGCCCTCGTATGTTGTGCCGACAACATAGCTTGTTTCGTCAAGCATTTTTGCCTTGCCGTCACTGCCGGTTATATAAACCTGACCGCCTGTGATTGTAACGGTTTCGCCCGGAAGACCGATAACACGCTTGACATAATATGTTGTTTTGCCCTTCGCATAATCATCGGGATATTTAAAAATGAAAATATCGCCGCGTTCAGGCTCTTTAACAAGTCGGCTTGCGATTACTCGGTCGCCCTCCTGAATTGTGTTGAGCATTGAGCCGGTGGGCACAACAGCATTTGCAAAAACACAGTGCTTGAGAAACAGCGCAACCAAAAGCGCAATTATGATGGGCAGGAAAAATTCAAGCATTTCCTGCGCCTTGCTTTTCGGCTTTTTCGTTTTTACTTTTTGTGTTGTTTTGTCGCTGTCCTGCTTTGCCAGCTCTTCGGTGTTGTCAACCTTGACAGCCACAGCTCCGCAGTTTTCGCAAACATAGCGTTCGCCGTCCTGTTTCATTGTATCCTTGCCGCAAACCTTACATTTCATAAAATTGCTTCCTTTAGTTTATTTTGTAAATTTTAAAATTACCGCTTCGTATGGGTGCAAAGTCATATCAATTTTGCTTTTGTATGAATAAAGTTCGTCGCTCTGAGGCAATGAATTGCACATTATGTTTATGCGCCTTACATCTTTCAAATCCTCAGGCACGCCCATAAGTTTGTTAAGATTGAGGGTGAGGGGAGCATTTTCATCTGTTGAGTTTCTCAATGCGATGATACCCTCGCCGTCATCTGTCCAACTGAAATAGCCGTAAACATTGTTGTCCTCGGGGTCGCCGCCGATAAACATTGCATTTTTGAGAATATGATAATTTTCTTTTTGAAATCTCATTGCTCTTGCAAGTGCATCCCATTTGGCGTCAGACATCATATCGTATGAAAGGTGAAGTTCGTTGAGAGCGTTGCCTCTTATTGCACACCAGAAAATATATTTTTCAAACTCCTCGTCGGTGTATTCAACCTTTGCCTCTCTGCCGTAAATCGGCTCGTGGTTATAAAGGCGATTGAGCGGAATTTGGTTTGCTCTTCTGCAAACGCAGTCATAATATCTTGCGTCACGATATGTGATTTCAGACTCAACCTGCGGCTGGTCCTCAATGTTTTTGGCAAAGCCTATATCGTTGCTGTTTTGAATCCAAATTGAGTTTACCCATTGCAGCCACCACGGCGAAATATTGACATAGCATGTCATATTAATCCACAAATCGCGGTTGTTGACTTTTCGTGCGGCGCGGAGTTTTGAAAAAAGCCTTATCCATTTTTGCCACATATCGGTTACAAAATACATATCGTTTTCGCCGCCTACGGCATGGTCGTGCGTTTCGTCCGTGCATGGTGCAAGGCAAAAGCCGTCAAGCTTAAGATATGTTATGTCAAATTCCGATACGGTGTCAATCAAAAAGTCGGTTAATTTGTTTACATATTTTGATGACGCAATACAAATATCGTTTGCATTTTTGTTGAAATAGCCGTTATTACCCTTTTGAACGCGCTTTGCAAACGGCTTCGCTTTTGAATAGCCGCCGCGCGGACCGAGCCAAAGACCGAATCCCGTGCCCCTTTCCTTACAATCGTTTGAAATATTTGTCAGCTTGTTAGGAAATGTTTTTTTGTCAAATGTCCAAAACTTTGCCTTGTAATCGTTCCATCCGTCGTCAACAACATATGCGTCGAGTTTCGGCGCATTATGAAATGCAAGGCCCTTCGCGATTTCGCTGAACGAGTCGCGTATAATCTGTTCATCAATTTTGAGCATATGGTCGTACCAACAGTTGTATTGAAAACGCAGGTTTGACGGCTTGCTGATGAAATTGATATATTCGTAAAATGCCTTTTGCACTTCAAGAATCGTGTTGTCTTTTGCGCCGCCCATAACGGTAACGGGGCAAATAAAGTTTTCGCCGAGCGGTCTGCCGACAAAATATTTTATCTGACCTGCGCCGTGAATGATTTTGTTATCCGTTGCGGGAAATTCACAGCCGAAAAACAGGCTGTCGATATAAAACGGCTGACCGAGCGATGCGTGATAGCCCGAAAGTTCTGTTCCGTCGGGCATAATGTCAACGCCGTAGTGGGTTTTTGAATTGATGATTCCAATATCGTCAAGCAAAATCCAATCAACTGCGTTATCGTCCTTTTGCGATAGTGTGATTTGTTTGCAGATTGTGTTGCTGTCATCGTGCACCCAATATTCTATCGTAGCCGTTATTCCCATGTTTTCGGCAAAAACAAACATAAGCTTGTTGCCGTTTTCAAGGCTTTTTGTAACAGCCAATCCTTTAGAGGAAAACTCTGTTCCGTCAACAAAATGAACAACAAATTCACTGCCGTTGCCGTCGGGAACAAAGCTCATATTTGAGTATTTATTAAGTATTTGGCTTGCAAAAAAATTATCGTTTACGATTTTAAATTCTCTTTTAAGCCTTTTACTTTCAAGTTTAAACATAGTTACCCCTTTTAAAACCGGTCAAATTTATAATTCTTCCTTAATATCCTCAAGCGCCCTTGCAAGCTGGTCGGGGCATGAGGTCGTTTTGTATCCGCACTGAATGCCCTTGAGAGAGTCGATAACCTCGTCAATCGTTCTGCCCTTTACGAGCGAAGAAATGCCCTTAAGGTTGCCGTTACATCCGCCGCGAAAGCTGACGCTGTTGATTTTTTTAGTGTTTTCATCGACATCCACAACAATTTGAGTTGAGCAGGTGCCCGATGTGTCATATGTAAATTCCATTTTTATTCTCCGTATTGTCATTCTGATTTTATATATTATACATATTTTGCGTTAACAATTCAACTACAAAACAAGAACGAAGTATTAACAATTGTTTGCCTTTTTCAGCGCAAAAACAAGCCAACCGTTGTTTTCGTATCTTTCGATAATTTCAAAGCCGTTTTGCGCGAACGAATAAAGCACCTCGTCCTCGCGGTTTTCAATAATTCCGCCGGTGATGTAAACGCCGCCGTCGCTCAAAAATTCGCCGACTTGTGTGTTAAACTCCATAATAATGTCAGCAACAATGTTTGCGACAACAAGATTAAATTTGCCGTTTACTTTGTCCGACAAATTGCCTTTAACAGCGTTGAATACAGGTGGTTTAAAACCGTTTTCCTCTGCGTTTGCAAGAGCTGTTTTGACTGCGAGCGAGTCAATATCAACGCCGAATGCGCTCTTTGCGCCGAGCAGCAGGCACGCAATCGACAAAATTCCGCTGCCGCATCCTATGTCAAGCACCGTTGTGTCGGGCGTTACATATTTTTCAAGCGTTTCAAGGCAAAGTTTGGTTGTCGGGTGACTTCCCGTGCCGAATGCAAGACCCGGCTCAATATTCAAAACTTTTCTGTCGCCTGCGTCGTAGTTATCCTCCCAGACGGGTCTGATAAGGAGCTTTTCGCCTATCGGCATCGGGTGAAAATATTGTTTCCAATTGTTTTGCCAATCCTCAACTCGGCAATCCTGAATTTTTATTTCGTATTTGATGTTTGCATCGTTGAGTCTGTCCTTAATAAACGCAACAGCTTCAAGCGGATTTTCGTTCGGATTGACATAAATGTGGATGATACCGTTTGTTCTGTCCTTTTGAAGGAGCGATTCCTCGATAAGGTCGATATGGGCGATTTCCATCGTTTCCTCTTCAAGTGCCGAATAATCCTCGATATATATTCCGTACGGCACAACCATATTGGCAATGTTTCCTGCCGTTTCAATGTCGGCTGTTGCAACCGTTACGGTGATTTCTGTCCAGCATTCCTGCTCGACCGCGTTTGTCATTCCCATTTGCGTTTCCCCGTTATTCAAAATTAACTCTGTGTTCGGTTGATGAAAGACCGTGGTTATAAAGCTTTCTGTTGTCAAGCGCCCACTGTCTGTCGGTAAATTCGCCCGGTTTAACCTTTGATGTGGCGTTGTTTACTTCAAACACCGTTGCATCAAGTGCGTCAAGACTTGAAAGAATTATTGCCTCAAGAAACATCGGCCTTGTCGGTGAGCCAAACTCGGGCACGCCGTGGTGCGACAAAATCATATGTTCAAGAAGCGGAACAATCTCGCTGTCGATTCCAAGCTCATTCGCCGCATCGTTGACATACATTGCGCCCTTAACAAGGTGACCGATTAATTCGCCCTCAACGCTGTATCCCTTTGCAAGTCCGGATTTGCCTGTTTCAAGCTCCCATGTTTTGGCAACATCGTGCAAAATGACGCCCGAAAACAAAAGGTCCTTGCAGATATTCGGATAAATTTTGCACATTTCTTCAGCCATGCGCAAAATGCTCATTGTGTGATAAAGCAAGCCGCCCACCATTGCGTGATGAAGTTTTAAAGCGGCAGGGTAGGTGATGAGCAAATCTTTTCTTTCGTCAATGATTTTTGAAACGATTTTTTTCAAATCCTCGTTTTCAAACGCATCAACGCGTTTTTTTATCATATTGAAAAGCTGTTCGCCGCCGATTTCGCTTGCCGGAACAAGGTCGCTGAGCGAATAATTGTCCTCGTTTGATGCGGGTCTGATTTGTGAAATCCTGAATTGGTCTTTGCCGTTGTATGCTTCGACGGTGCCTCTGATTTTAACAATCATATCTTGCTCGAATGTATCGGCAGAGCCGTTGAAATCCCACAGTTTTGCGCTCATTTCGCCGTCTTTGTCGGAAATAAGAGCGTCAAGATACTGCGAGCCGTTTTTCGTCTTTTTTACATCGCATTTTTTAAGTATAACATATCCGTCACACATTCCGTTTGGGAGTTGTTTAAAATTCATATTGTGCCTCCATAATAATTATATGCCTATTATAACGCATAAGCCGTTTTATATCAAGCGAGATAATGGCAAAGTATTAAATCCGAGAAATAATTTTAAACTTATTTTTAAGTTATGCCCTTCTTTCTTGACAATATTATAATATATTGATATTATTAATTAAATGGATTAATTATTGCGGCACGGCGTTTGCCTGCCGTTATTTATAACACCGAATTGGAGTGGTATTGATGAGAGATACTGAAAATCTCTGTGCGAATTGCTGGAAAGAGCTGACTCAAGGTGCGGCATGCCCGGAGTGCGGCTTTGACAACGACAATGCAAACGATACAATGTTTTTGCAACTCAAAACAGTTTTGCAGGGCAAATATGTTGTCGGCAAAGTTTTGAGCCAAGAGAGCGACGCCGTAACCTATTCAGGCTATGACGCACAGCTTGACAAGGCTGTGATTATTCGCGAATTCTATCCGAAGGGCATGGCAAGCCGTCTTGAGGGCAGTGCCGACCTTCATGTAAGACAAAAATTTATCGACTCGGCTGTAAGATACAAAAAATCATTCTATAAACTTTGGACAACACTTGAAAAAATGCAAAGCCTTTCGGCTGTTGTTCCCGTTTACGATGTTTTTGAGGAAAACGCGACCGTTTATGCGATAATCGAAAAAATCGACGCTGTTCCGCTTCGCGAGTATTTGCTCAGAAACAAGGATGGTTATATCGCGTGGGAAAACGCACGCCTTATGTTTATGCCTGTGCTTACAACGATTGAGGCGCTCCATTCAAACGGAATTATTCATGGCTCAATCACGCCTGACAGTCTGCTTTTGTGCGCCGACGGTAAGGTAAGACTCAATCCGTTTTGTATTCAGGAGGCTTGTATTCAGACAAGTCCGCTTGAATTTAATGTGACAGACGGATACACTGCACTTGAGCAGTATGACAACAATCATAAAATGTGCGCAGGCACCGATATTTATGCATTCAGCGCGTGTATTTACAGAGCGCTTGTCGGCACAAATCCGCCGCCTGCTCCTGCAAGAGAAGCTAACGATAAATTGATGATTCCGAACTCAATTGCCGAAACAATCCCGATGCATGTAATTAAAGCACTCGGCAGCGGACTTCAAATCTATCCGGAGAAAAGAATTAAAACAATCGGTGCGTTCAGAGAGCTTTTGGATGCATCGCCGAGCGTAAGGGCTGCTGCTGCCGAAAGCGCTTCAGCAAAACAGAGCAAGCCCGAAGCAAAAGTAAAGCCGACCGAAGAGAAAACAGAAAAGAAAAAAAGCAAAAAAGGCAACATAATTATTATTGTCCTTGTTGTTTTGATAGTTGCGGCAATCGGCGCAGGCGTTTATTTTTCAAGTTTTTATAACAAGACAAACGATGCGCAGGATAACACGCAGTCTACGGTTGGCACAGCCGAAGTTCCGCAGTTTGTCAATATGGACTACACAAAAAGCTATGTTGAGGACAATGCAAGCTGGAACAGTCAGTTTAAAATCACCTATGAATACGAATACTCGACCGATGTTGAGGAGGGCATAATCTTTAAACAAAGCGTTGCGGCAGGCGAAAGCGTAAATGTCGGCACGGAAATTGTGCTCACTGTCAGCAAGGGCATCCAAACCGAAGAGGTTATCGATGTCGGTGGTTTGAATATCGACGAGGCTACGAAAAAACTTGAGGAAAAGGGCTTTAAGGTTTCAACCGTTGAGGTTTACAATGACGGCAGTCACACGCCGAACACGGTTAAAACAAGCTATGGTATGGCACCGGCGGCAGGCGAGGTTGTCGCAGTCGGCGAGCAGATAGTTCTTCAGGTTTACGGCGAGGTGCAAACAACCACAACACAGCCGCAAACAGAGGATACAAGCGAAAATACAGATTGATACGGTAATATTTATGCCGGGGCGCCGTGACAAGAAATCGGCTCCTCGGCAAAATTTTGTTTAAATATGGAAGAAGAATTAGAAAAATTAACAGGCACTGTTGAGGATATTACATATTTCAGCGAGGAAACAGGCTACTGCGTGGCGGAAATAAGCACCGCGCAGGAGGGTGTTACCATTGTAGGAAACATGGGCGAACTTGTTGTCGGCAGTGAAATCGAATGTGTAGGAAAATGGGCATTTCACCCCTCGTTCGGACGACAGTTTAAGGTTGAAACGGTCAGCCAAACACTGCCTGCCGATGCAGGCGGAATGCTCCGCTTTTTGTCGTCCGGTGCAATCAAGGGTGTGAGAGAATCAACGGCGACGAAAATTGTTGAGGCATTCGGCGCAGATTCGTTCAATGTTATTGAAAATGAGCCTGAAAGGCTTGCACAGATAAAGGGTATCACAAGAAAAAAGGCGCGTGAGATAAGCGAGGAGTTTAAAAAGCAATTTCTCGCCCGTGAAATGATTGTCGGTTTAACCTCGCTCGGACTTTCTCAAAACGAGGCTGTCAAAATATACAAGATGTTTAAGGCAGAGTCAATGGATATTGTCAAGGCAAATCCGTACGCACTCATCGGCTCGCAGACAGGAATAGATTTTGACCGTGCCGACGAAATATGCGACTCGTTGCAGGACAAGCCGCCGTTCGATTACAGGGCGCAGGCAGGTATTTGCTATATAGTAGAGCACAATTTGAAAAACGGTCACACCTGCGTGCCGCGAAGCAAGGTATTCACTCCTGCGTGCGATTTGCTTGAATGCAGTGTTGACGATGCCGAAATCGCTATTGACAATGCAATTGACGCAAAAATGGTTGTGCAAAAAAATATAAACGGCAGAGCATTTTTGTTTTTGCCCGATATTTATGCCGCCGAGGCGTCTGTTGCCGACAGAATCAATGTGATGATTAAATTTCCGCCCGCCAAAAAGGAAATCTTTGACGGTGAGGTTTATGCCTTTGAAAAATCACACGATATAGAGTTTGACGAGAAACAACGCCAAGCTATTGAAATTGCCGTAAACAAAGGTTTGCTTATTCTAACCGGCGGACCGGGAACAGGTAAAACGACGACGGTCAGGGGCATTATCTCACTGATGAAAAACAGAGGGCTTAAGGTTGAACTTGCAGCCCCCACCGGCAGAGCCGCTCAGCGAATGGAGGAGCTGACGGGGTTTGAGGCGAAAACAATTCATCGTCTGCTTGAGGTTGAATATCAGGAGGACGGAAATTCGTCAAAATTTGTCCACAACCTGCGCAATCCCATTGATTGCGATGCGGTTATCGTCGATGAGCTTTCAATGGTTGATATTAAACTTTTTGCATCACTTCTTGACGCACTGCCTTTGCATTGCCGCCTTATTATGGTTGGCGACCAAAATCAGTTGCCGCCCGTCGGCGCAGGCAATGTTTTGCGCGATATGATTGAAAGCGGAGTGATTGATGTTGTTGTGCTTGATAAGGTGTTCCGTCAGGCAATGAAAAGCAAAATCGTCACAAACGCTCACAGAATTGTTGCCGGTGAAATGCCTGTTTTTGACAACAGCCCCGAGTCGGACTTCTTTTTGCTTAAGGAAAATGTCAAATACAATGTGCCTAAAAAGATACTCAATCTTGTCACCGCAAGGATACCGTCTTCGTTCGGCTTTGACCCTATGAATGATATTCAGGTGCTTTGCCCGAGCAGAATGGGCGAAACGGGCACACAAAATATCAACGCTGTTCTTCAGGCAAGGCTTAATCCGCCGTCGAGGGAGAAAAACGAAATCAAATATAAGGGCTACATTCTGCGCGAAGGCGACAGAGTAATGCAAATCAAAAACAACTATGATGTGCCGTGGTATAAAAGCGACGATAACGGTGCAGGTGTTTTTAACGGCGACATAGGTATTTTGACAAATATCGACAGAGCAAATGATATAATAAATGTTCGCTATGATGATAAAGAGGCAATGTATAGTTTTGAAAATGTCAAGGAGCTTGAGCTTGCGTATGCAATGACTGTTCACAAAAGCCAGGGCAGCGAGTTTCCGGTTGTCGTGATGCCGGTGCTTTCCGTGCCGCAAAAGCTCGCTTACCGCAATTTGTTTTACACTGCGCTGACAAGGGCAAAAAGCCTCATCGTTTTGGTCGGCAACGAGCAAAGCATAAGCGCCATGGTCGATAATGACAAAAAGTCGCGGCGATACAGCGCACTGAAATATTTTATTGAAAATAATGACGATATTTAATTGAAAATACTGACGATATATAGTATTATAATTACTAATATATTAATTAACGGTGATAAAATTGTTTGGATATGATTTGGGAATAGATTTGGGCACAAGCAGTCTTGTTATTTCTGTGCCCGGAAAAGGAATAGTTGTTAACGAGCCGTCTTATGTTGCGTTTGATACGGAGTCGCAAAAGGTGCTTTATGCAGGTAAGCGCGCGTATTATTTGCAGGGCAGAGAGCCAAAGGGCGTTGAGGTTTGCCAGCCGATAAAAAACGGCGTTATCAGCAATTATGAGTTGACAGAGCAAATGCTCAGATATTTTATAAACAGAGTTATCAAAAAAAGCATTTTCAGACCGCGCGTTGTTGCGGCTGTTCCTGCCTTTGCGACAGATGTTGAAAAAAGAACGCTCATTTCTGTTATTATCACGGCAGGTGCAAGGTCTGTCTGTCTTATTGAAAGTCCGCTTTGTGCCGCATTCGGCTCGGGTGTTGACCCGATGCACCCAAACGGCGTGTTTGTTATTGACATAGGCGGCGGAACAACGGATATGGCAGTTGTTTCTCAAGGCTCAATGAGCCAAACTGAAACTGTAGACATTGCAGGTGATGCATTTGACAGAGAGATTATGAAATTTATTAAGGAAAAGTTTGATGTGCTCATCGGCATTCGTTCGGCAGAGGATATTAAACGCCAAATTGGCTGTGCCGTGCCGCGCCCTGACGAAATTGTTATGTCGGCAAAGGGTAGAAACCTTTTAAACGGTATGCCGAAGGTTGTCGATATTAGCTCAAACGATGTTTGTCACTGTTTAAAGCCGCTTTTGACGGAGATTACCTCCGCGGCGCAAATTATGTTTGAGCGCACTTCTCCGCAGCTTGTTGCCGACATTACCTCGTCGGAGGTGCTTTTGACGGGCGGAAGTGCCGAGCTTTACGGTATGGACCAACTGTTTTCCGAGGCGCTCGAGCTTGATGTTCGCGTTGTTGACAGACCGTCGCTTGCTGTTGCAAAGGGCGCAACGGTCGCACTCAACAAAATGCATATTCTTGACAATTACGGCTATCAGTTTAAAACCAAGGAAGATGTAAGAACAAGATGATTCAAATTTACTACGGCTACGGCAAGGGAAAAACCACCGCCGCAATCGGTGCCGGAATGCGTGCAAAGGGTGCAGGAATGAGCGTTTTGCTTGTTCAATTTTTCAAAAACAACAAATCAAGCGAGCTTTCGGTTTTGCCGTTTGATATTTTTAAAGCTCCCGACGAACTTCCGTTTAATCCGGGGGACGATTACAAAGTGTGGGTCGATTCCGCTGTTGATTATATAAAATACTGCGATGCGGATATGGTGATTCTTGACGAGTTTGTTGATTTGATACCCAAATTTTTGTCTGCCGAGCAGGCGATTGATTTGCTTTGCGATATTGATAAGGAATATGTTTTGACCGGCCATTCAAGGGTTGAAATGCTTTTCGACGCGGCAGATTATATTACAAATATGCAAAAGGAAAAACACCCATACGACAAGTCGGTTAAGGCTCGCAGGGGGATAGAATATTGATAGGGAGTTAATTATGGACAGGTTTTCAAAACTGCACCCGACGGTGCAATTGTTGTTTTTTACGGAATCTCTTGTCCTAATTATGAGCATTAACTCTCCGCTTTTTTCGGCAGGGGCTTTGATTTGCGCCCTGCTTTATTCTTTTAAGCTAAAGGGCAGAGCGGCGTTTAAAACCGTCGGTTTTTCGGCGGCGGCAACTGCCGTAATCGGCGTGTTTAATATGCTTTTTGCCCACTACGGCGAAACGGTTTTGTTCACGGTAAAAAGCACTGATTTTACATTCGAGTCGTTTTTTTACGGAATAAATCAGGGATTGATTGTGTCTGCCGCGTTTATTTGGTTTGATGCTTTTTCGCGTGTTGTTGACAGCGAAAGGGTTGTTTATCTTTTTCGCTTTGCTCCGCGCACGGCGTTGCTTTTTTCGATTGTGCTCGGTTTTATTCCGCGTTTTTCAAAAAAGGCGGAGGACATCAGAAACGCAAAGACGGCGCTTTGCGGCGGCGAGGAGAAAAAAGACATAAAATCGCGTTTTAAATCGGGTATCGACAATTTGTCCGCCCTTATTTCATACAGCCTTGAAAGCAGTATCATAACAGCCGATTCAATGCAGGCAAGGGGATACAACCCAAAATCGGCAGTTCATTCGCGCTTTAAATATACGGGCGAGGATGTTGCACTGCTTGTTATTTCAGCCGTTACATTCGGCATTACATTGGCGGCGAAAATCGGCGGCAAAATTCTTTTTGTTTTTGAGCCGGTTATTATTAATGAAAGATTCAGCACATGTGCATTTATCTGCTTTATTGTGTTGCAATTGATACCGTTTGCGGTTGATTTGACGGAGGATATTTTATGGAAAAAATCGTTTGCAGGCAATTGAGTTTTGCTTATCCGAAAAGTGAATATCAGGCACTCAAAAATGTCGATTTTTCCGTTGAAAACGGCGAATTTTGCCTTGTTATCGGCAAATCGGCGGCAGGCAAATCAACACTTTTAAAGCTGATGAAAAAGGAGATTGCACCATTCGGCACGCTCGACGGCGATATTGAAATTTTCGGCTCCGTCGGCTATGTTGCCCAAAATGTTGATGAAAATATTGTTTGCGACAAGGTGCGCGGCGAGCTTTCGTTTGGGTTGACAAATATGGGTATGCACGGCGAGCAAATTGATTTGCTTGTTGCGGAAACGGCATCGTATTTTAATTTGGAAAGCAAGCTCGACAGCGATATTTCATCGCTTTCGGGCGGCGAAAAACAAATGGTAAATCTTGCGGCGGTTATGATTATGAAACCCGACATACTCGTTCTTGACGAGCCGACTTCGCAACTTGACCCTGTTTCAAGCGAGCGTTTCATTCAAATGATAAAGCGATTGCATCGTGAGTTCGGCATAACGGTTATAATATCGGAGCATTCGCTCGACAACCTTTTTGACAGCGCGTCAAAAATACTATTTATTGACAACGGTGTTCTTAAATGCGACCTTGCGCCCGATGACGCGGCAAGGTTTTTGCGGTCATACGGCGGCGGAATCGAAAAAATCGTGCCTGTTGAAAGGCGACTTTTTGACAATGCAAAAACTGTTTCGGAGTGCCGCGAAATATTAAAGGGCAAAAGCCTTGTGCAAAAGCCTCTTGTCGATGAAAAAACCGACATCGCCGCTAAAATACGCGCGCTTTGTTTTGCGTATCAAAAGGGAAACGATGTTTTATTCAACCTTTCACTCAATGTATATAAGGGCAAAATCAACGCCGTTTTGGGCCCTAATTCTTCGGGCAAATCAACTCTTTTAAAAGCAATTGCAGGTGTTTGCAAGGCGCACAGAGGCAGAATTAAAGCCGACGGCAGGGTATCAATGCTTTGCCAAAATGTGTATGATTTATTCACCAAGGAAACTTGCGGCGAGGAGGTCGAGTTCGGCGAGATTACGCACTATCTCGGTATCGACGATATTAAGGAACGCCATCCGTACGATTTGTCGGGCGGTCAGGCTCAGCGGCTTGCACTTGCAAAGGTACTTGCCATGGGTGCTGACATAATTTTGCTTGACGAGCCGACAAAAAGCTTTGACTGCGTTTTAAAATCAACGCTCGGCGAAATTCTTCGTGATTTGTGTGCGCAGGGCAAAACGATTTTGCTTGTGTCGCACGATATTGAATTTGTCGGCGAATATGCCGATTATGTTTCGTTTCTTTCACGCGGAAAAATCATCGGCACACGCTCACGGCGCGAGTTTTTCTCGTCGCTCAATTTCTATACCACTTCGGTTTCAAAAATCACAAAAAATATCTGCGAAAATGTTGTCAGTGTTGACGATTTGCGCGAGGCAGGGGGGATTGAGTGAGAAAATCAAAGCAAATTTTGACATTTGCCGTTATGGTGCTCTCCCTTGTCGGCATTGTTTTGTGGCAGGCGCTTTGGCGGCGTCAGATAAATTACTATATTGTGTGTGCGGTGTTTTTGGTGCTGTCAATGCTCCCGTTTTTTATTTCGTTTGAATTAAAAAAAATCACTGCGCGCGAGGTGACACTCACAGCCACGCTTATTGCGATTGCCGTTGTGTCAAGGGCAGTGTTTTATCTTGTTCCGCAGGTCAAGCCGATTGCGGCGGTTGTGATTGTTTCGGCAGTTTGCCTCGGTCCGCAAAGAGGGTACTTGATAGGCGCATTTTCGGCGTTTATATCAAATTTTATATTCGGTCAGGGGTATTGGACTCCGTTCCAAATGGCGGCGCTCGGCGCTGTCGGGCTAATAGCCGGGTTGATTTTCAAGGTTGTTAAAGTTAACAAAATCACCCTTGCGGCTGTCGGCTTTGTGCTTGCGTTTGCCGTTTACGGTGCGATTGTTGATTTGTCAACAATTTTTATGGCATACGGCAGTAATGTCACTCTTGAGGGTGCGGCGGCAATTTATTTGTCGGGTGTACCGTTTAGTCTTGTTTTCGGAATATCAACTGCGGTATTTCTTTTGATTTTCGGCAAGCAGTTTATAAAAAAAGTCGAAAGGCTCGACACAAAATACGGGCTTATACAAAAATAAAGCTTATTATACAGCAAAAAACAAACGGCATGAAGACACCGTTTGTTTTTTACTTTTGGAGAAGTTTTTTATTTATGCGTCAGCCTCAACAGCTTTAAATGCTTGGTCAAGGTCGGCAATAATGTCGTCGATATGCTCTGTACCGATTGAAAGTCTGATTGTGTTTGAGTGGATGTTTTGCTCCTCAAGCTCTTCAGGACTCAATTGGCTGTGAGTTGTTGTTGCCGGGTGAATAACAAGTGATTTAACATCGGCAACATTTGCAAGAATTGAGAAAATCTGAAGCGAGTCGATGAATTTCTTTGCTTCTTTTTCGCCGCCCTTAATGTCAAATGTAAAGATTGAGCCTGCGCCGTTAGGAAAATACTTGTTATAAAGTTCGATATATCTTGAATCAAGTGACGGGTGGTTGATTTTTTCAACAAGCGGATGATTGTTGAGGTATTCAATAACCTTTTTAGCGTTTTCAACATGTCTTTCAACGCGAAGCGAAAGTGTTTCTGTTCCCTGAAGGAGAAGAAATGCGTTAAACGGCGAAAGTGTTGCGCCTGTGTCACGAAGAATGATTGCGCGAATGTATGTTACGAATGCCGCAGGACCTACTGCGTCTGCAAAGCTGATGCCGTGATAACTCGGGTTTGGATTGGCAATCTGTGGGAATTTGCCCGATGCCTTCCAATCAAACTTGCCGCTTTCAACGATTACACCGCCGAGTGTCGTTCCGTGACCGCCGACAAATTTTGTTGCCGAGAAAGCAACGATGTCTGCGCCGTATTCAAACGGACGGATGAGGTAAGGCGTTGTGAATGTGTCATCAACAACAAGCGGAATGTTGTGTTTGTGCGCGATGTCTGCAACAGCCTGAATGTCGATGATGTTTGAATTCGGGTTGCCAAGTGTTTCGATAAATACAGCCTTTGTGTTTTCCTGAATAGCGGCCTCAAAGTTTGCCGGATCGTCAGGGTCAACAAATGTTGTTGTTACACCGTGCTGTGGGAATGTGTGCTCAAGATAGTTGTAGGTGCCGCCGTAAATTGTTTTTGCCGCAACAATGTGGTCGCCTGCCTGAGCAAGTGCTTGGAATGTGTAGGAAAGAGCAGCTGCACCCGATGCAACTGCAAGTCCTGCGGAGCCGCCTTCCAAAGCTGCGATTCTGTCCTCAAACACGCCTTGGGTTGAGTTTGTAAGTCTGCCGTAGATGTTACCTGCGTCTGCAAGACCGAAACGAGCCTGTGCGTGGTCGCTGTTTTTGAATACATAAGATGTTGTTTGATAAATCGGAACTGCTCTTGCGTCGCTTGCCGGGTCGGGTTGTTCCTGTCCTACATGAAGTTGAAGTGTTTCAAATTTATAATTAGCCATTGTATTAATTCCTTTCAAAATAAAAAATAGATTTGTAAAAATGTTGATTTCGTTTTGGTTTGTTTAAAGCGAATCACATTCGTCCGAATCTGAAATTTTGCCTCAAAAGGGAAATGAACAATTTATTCATTGGGAAATCCTCCTAATGCCTACTAAAACCGTAGGTGATGTTATGGGTATATAATAACTCAAAACGCCTACCTTGTCAATAGGTATTCTTAAATTTTTTAAAAAATTCGACTTTATATTTTTTTGCCGCTGTTATATAATGTATATAATATTTATAATATATGGTGTGATATTATGCAAAGAGAACAGATAAAAAATGTCCTTAAAAAAGTGGAACACGGTGAACTTTCGGCTGATGACGCGCTTGACTTAATCAGGCTGCAACCCTACAAAGAACTCAGCTTTGCCAATGTAGACACAGCGCGTTCGTTGAGAAACGGCGTCGGCGAGGTGATTTACGGCGAGGGAAAAACCGCCGCGCAAATTGTATCAATTGCATCGGCTCTTTTTGAAAACGGTCAAAAAACGGTTTTGGTGACACGCATCGACGGCGAAAAAAAGCTTGCGCTTGAAAAACAATTTACCGTTGCCAAATATGATGAAACGGCGCGTATTGCTGTTCTCGGTGAAATTCCGACACCGAACGGACGCGGCAAAATCGCAGTTGTTTGCGCAGGCACAAGCGATTTGTATTGTGCAAACGAGGCGGCTGTGACAGCCGAGGCACTTGGCAATGAGGTTGAGCGAATTTATGATGTCGGTGTTGCAGGTATTCACAGATTGCTCGACAGAACGGAGTCGCTTATGACTGCACGCGTTGTCATTGCCGTTGCGGGTATGGAGGGCGCCCTTGCAAGTGTTGTCGGCGGTCTTGTCGATTGCCCTGTTATTGCAGTGCCGACAAGTGTTGGCTACGGCACAAATTTCGGCGGAGTTACTCCGCTTTTTGCAATGCTTAATTCGTGCGCAAGCAATGTCACCGTTGTTAATATCGACAACGGATTCGGCGCAGCGTACAACGCAAGCATAATCAACCACCTTGATTGAGAGATACAATATGAAAAAAGTATATTTTGAATGTAATATGGGCGCGGCAGGCGATATGCTTTGCGGCGCATTGCTTGACGCGATTGGTAAAGACGAAAGAGACAATATTGTTAAAAAACTAAATTCCGTCGGCTTTAAAAACGCAGAAATCAGTGCTTATGATGAAACAAGACGCGGCTTAAAAGGCACAAAGTTTAATGTAAAAACCGATTTGAACGATATACATAAGCACACTTCGATATCCGAAATTTTTGATATTATCGATGAATTGAATGTTGATTATAAAGTTAAAGAAAATGCAAAAAACATTTATAAAATCATTGCCGACGCGGAAAGCGAGGCGCACGGTGTACCGGTTGCCGATGTTCATTTGCACGAGGTGGGGATGATTGATGCTGTGGCTGACATAGTTTCGTTTTGCTTTATTGTAAATGAAATCGGCATAACATCTATGCAAGTATCAACTATTACGACCGGATACGGCAAAGTTGAAACGGCGCATGGCATTATGGATGTTCCTGCTCCGGCAACAAAAATTATTTTGAGAGATACTTATACCTATGCCGGTGATATTGAGAGTGAACTTTGCACGCCGACGGGTGCGGCAATATTAAAATACTTTTGTTACAGTTTTGGTGACTGTTTTTATGACAGATATAAGGTGTTTCTTGACAAAATCGGATTCGGCATCGGAACAAAAGAGTTTGAAAAACTCAATTGCGTTACGGCATTTCTCGTCACGCGTGATTTTGAGGAAACGGAAGAAGTGTACGAACTCCGTTGCGAAATCGACGATATGACGGGTGAGGAAATGGGCTATGCCATAAACAAACTGCTTGCACTCGGTGCACTTGACGCATTTGTGCAAAGCGTTGTTATGAAAAAATCGCGCCCCGGATTTGCATTTACGGTGATTGTTTCCCCCGACAAAAAAGATTATTTTGTTGAACAGATTTTTAAGCACACAACAACCCTTGGCGTTCGTGTTGTGCCGTGTGAGAGAAAAATCATTTCGCGCGAAATAACAGAAAAAAGCGGTGTTAGTATCAAACGCTCGTCGGGTTTCGGCGCTGAAAAAATCAAAATCGAATATGACGATATTGCAAAATTTGCCGACGAAAACAATTTGTCATTTTTCAAGGCGAGAGAACAATTGATTGATAAAATTGATAAATAAAATATTAAAAGAGAAGATAAACTATTGAAATTGCACAAATATAATGATAAAATAAATCGATTAATTTTATTATTATGTGAGGTAATTTTATGGAAAAACTTAAATATTTTGTAAACGGTGAGTTTAAGGACTCAAAAACCGACACATGGTACGATTTGCACAATCCGTCAACGGGCGAGGTTACCGGTCAGGCTCCGTGTTGCACAAACGATGAAGTGCTTGAGGCTATTGCCGCTGCAAAGGCTGCGTTCCCTGCTTGGAAAAACACCCCTGCAAGGAAAAGGGCACAGGTGCTTTACAGAGTGCGTGAGCTTTTGATTGAGCATATGGATGAGCTTACAATGCTTGTCTGCGAGGAAAACGGCAAAACGTGGTCGGAGGCGGCAGGCGATGTCGGCAAGGCGCAGGAGGGAACGGAACTTGCAACGCAGGCACCGTCGCTTATGATGGGTGAAAGTCTTATGGACGCGTCAACAGGCTTTGATACTGTTAAATACAGAGAGGCTCTCGGCGTTTTTGCCGGAATTGTTCCGGTTAATTTCCCGGCTATGATTCCGTTTGGATGGATGGCTCCCGTTTGCATCGCCTGTGGCAACACAATGGTGCTCAAGGCGGCTTCACTCACTCCGCGCACCGCTATGGCAATCGCAAAACTCTATAAGGAGGCAGGCGTGCCCGACGGCGTTCTCAATATCGTTACCTGCTCAAGAAACGAGATCAATACAATACTCGAACACCCCGATGTAAAAGGAATTACTTTTGTCGGCTCTACTCCGGTCGGTCTTAAAATTTATGAAAAGGCGGCGGCTAACGGAAAGAGATGTCAGGCGCTTTGTCAAGCCAAAAACCATGCTCTTGTTATGGAGGATTGCGCTCTTGAAAGAACAGTTGCCGGAATTATCAATTCGGCATTCGGCTGCGGCGGTCAAAGATGTATGGCGCTTGCATGCTGTGTAGTTCAGGAGTCTATTCACGATAAATTTGTTGCGGAATTAAAATCACAGATTAAATCAGTTAACTGCGGACCTGCGTGGGATAAAAACACACGCCTCGGTCCGATTACATACGAAAAGCATTATAAAGAGGTTCTTGCCGATATTGAAAAGGGTATCAATGAGGGTGCTGATCTCATTGTCGACGGCAGAAATCCGCAGGTTCCGGCAGGGTATGAAAACGGCTATTTTGTCGGTGCAACTGTTTTTGATAATGTAACGGCTGATATGACAATCGGCGATGAGGAAGTGTTCGGTCCCGTTCTTTGCATAAAGACTTGCAAGGACTTTGAGGACGGACTTGCAATTATGAATGCAAATCCGTATGCAAACGGCTCTGTTATATATACTCAAAGCGGCTATTATGCACGCCAATTTGCAAGATATACAGACGGCGGTCAGGTCGGAATCAATGTCGGTATTCCTGTTCCTGTCGGATTTGTTCCGTTCAGCGGTCATAAACAATCATTCTTCGGCGATTTGCATTGCCTCGGCAAGGATGCATACAGATTCTTTACCGAGTCAAAGTCGGTAACTCAGCACTGGTTTGACGAGGAGGAGAAAAAAGCAAAAGAGGTTGATACCTGGGACGGTTTGCTTTAATTTAAACAAAACGGCGGTGTGCATTGATACACGATGCACACCGCTTTACTGTTCTTTCATAAAATTTAGACGAAAAACGCCCACTGCACTGCCGTTAATCGGTTGCGGTGGGCGTTTTTTATCTGATAATATTATATTTTTTCGAGTTTTGCAAATTTTGCCATAAGCTTTTTTGTTCCTGCTCTGTCAAACGCAACCTCAAGCAAGGTATCGTTGCCCATCGGTGTTTGCGACAAAATCACACCGGTGCCGAATGCCTTGTGACGCACCGTGTCGCCGACCGAGTATACAACATCGCTCGCTTGCATTTTTGGCTGAACCTGACCGAATTGATGAGCAGCAGAACTGCTTTGGTGAGCCGAGCCGATAGGCGTCGATTTGCTGTATTTATGCGGTTTTGACGGTGAGCCGAATCCCGACGAATAACCTTTGTTAGTTGAGTATCCTCCGCCGAAATCGTATGTTCGCGATACCTTTGAAACTGTTTTGTCTTCGGTGATATTGCTCGGAATTTCTCTCAAAAAGCGTGACGGCATATTTCTGTCTGTTCTGCCGTAGAGCATACGCTGTCTTGCATTGACGAGATAGAGTTTTTCGCGCGCTCTTGTGATGCCTACATAGGCAAGGCGGCGCTCCTCCTCCAAATCCTCGTCGCTGTAAAGACTTTGGTTGCCCGGGAAAATGCCCTCTTCAAGTCCGGGAATGAACACAATGGGAAATTCAAGTCCTTTTGCGGCGTGAAGTGTCATAAGCACAACTGCATCGTCATCCTCGTTATACGAATCAATATCGGAAACAAGGGCAACATCCTCAAGAAAGTCCGTCAAATCAAATTCGGGGTCTTCCTCCTGATATTTGATGAGCATTGACGAAAGCTCCTGAACATTGTTTTTTCTGTCCTCGGCTTTTGCCGGCTCGTCCTCTTCGTCGATAAAGTCAAAATATTTTGTTTCGTCAAGAATTTCTTGCAACAAATCGTTGGGACTCATACCTTCTTCAAGGCAAGCCTGAAAATGTCTTATCATTGCGGTGAATGTCTTGAGCTTGCCTGCCGAGCGCGATGTTTTTGCAAACTCGTCTGCCTGCTCACAAACCTCAAATGCCGTCATTTTGTTGACTGCGGCGATTTCGAGAATGTAGTTAAACATTGTGTCTCCGATTCCGCGTTTCGGCGTGTTGATTATTCTTTGGAGGCGCACATTGTCGGCAGGGTTGTTGATGACGGCAAAGTATGAAACGATGTCCTTGATTTCTTTTCTGTCAAAGAAACGGTTGCCGCCGATGATTTTGTATGAAATGCCCGATTTCGCAAGCATAATTTCTATGTTTCGCGACTGTGCGTTCATTCTGTATAAAACGGCGTGGTCTTTATAGCGCTTGCCGTTTTTGACATTTTCATTTATTTCGTCGATTATAAATTGAGCCTCGCCCATTTCGCTGTCGGCGGTGTAGAGAACGATTTTTTCGCCCTCCTTGCCGGCATATGAGCGCAGCCTCTTGTCTGCAAGTCGGGTTTTGTTGTTTTTAATAACTGCGTTTGCGGCGTCGAGAATATTTTGCATTGAGCGATAGTTTTCTGCAAGTTGAAGTTGAATAACCTTTACGCCCTCTTTTTCGTATCTCTCCTTAAAGCGCATAATGTTTTCGATTGTTGCGCCTCTGAAACGATAAATGCTTTGATCATCGTCGCCGACAACGCAGATGTTGCGGTATCCGTCAGCAAGGAGGTATGTAAGTATGTATTGCGCATAGCTTGTGTCCTGATACTCGTCAACAATTACATATTTGAACTGATTTTGATACAATTCAAGCACGTCCTCGTTTTGCTTTAAAAGCTGAACGGTGTTGAAAATCATATCGTCAAAATCCATAGCGTCTGCGCGCTTTAATTCATTTTGATATTCTTCATAGCATTGCGCAATTTTTGCTTTGCGAAAATCGTTGACAGTTGACGCCTTGTATTCGCGACAGTCGATAAGACTGTCTTTTGCGTGGCTGATTTCGTTTAAAATCGCTCTGTGATTAAGAAACTTATCCTCAATTCCGAGCGACTTTTGCACACGCTTCATTACTCGCTTTTGGTCATCAGTGTCATATATTGTGAAATGCTGTGTGTATCCGAGTCTGTCGGCAAAGCGGCGCAAAATTCTGCCGCACATTGAGTGAAAAGTGTGCGCCCAAATATCGTTTGCCTCTTCGCCGACGGTATTTATCAAACGCTCCTTAAGCTCGCCTGCCGCCTTGTTGGTGAAAGTGATTGCAAGCACCTGCCATGGGCGCGCATAGCCGTCTGATATGATATGCTCAATTCTTTTAACTATAGTTGCCGTTTTACCTGTTCCGGCGCCGGCAACAACAAGCACCGGTCCGTCGATTGTGTCGATAACCTGTTGCTGTTCTCTGTTTGGTTTTACTGCGTCCTTATTCATAATTTTCCTCAAAAAATAAGCGGCGTGAAGCGGGGAGAACCCACATCACACCGCATTGTGATTATGTGATTAAATGTTTATCAGCCTAAAAGAGTAAGAAGAATACCTGCTGCTACGGCTGAACCGATAACGCCCGATACATTCGGACCCATTGCGTGCATAAGAAGGAAGTTTGTCGGATTTTCTCTCTGACCTTCTTTCTGAGATACACGCGCCGCCATAGGAACTGCCGATACACCGGCTGAACCAATAAGCGGATTAACCTTGCCCTTAGTGCATATATACATAATTTTGCCGAAGAGCACGCCGCCTGCAGTGCCGAATGAAAATGCGATAAGACCGAGAATAACGACCTTGATTGTGTTCCAGTTAAGGAATGACTGCGCATTTGTTGTTGCACCTACGGAGATACCCAAAAGAATTGTGATAATGTTCATCAACTCGTTTTGAGCGGCTTTTGCGATACGCTCTGTTCTTCCGCTTTCTTTAAGCAGGTTGCCGAGCATAAGCATGCCGACAAGAGATGCCGCATCGGGAAGAAGAAGCGAAACGATAACGGTTACGATAATTGGGAAAAGAATTTTTTCAAGTTTTGAAACGGGGCGAAGTGTTTTCATTACAACGCTACGCTCTTTTTTGGTTGTGAGCGCTCTCATAATAGGCGGTTGGATAACCGGAACGAGAGCCATATATGAGTATGCCGCAACGGCAATTGTGCCGAGCATTGCCGGCGCAAGCTTTGATGTTACGAAAATAGCTGTCGGGCCGTCTGCACCGCCGATGATAGCGATTGAGCCTGCCTGCTGTGGGTCAAAACCTAAAACGATTGCAAGAACATATGCAACGAAAATACCGAGCTGAGCCGCAGCACCCATAAGGAATGACGACGGACTTGCGATAAGTGACGAGAAATCTGTCATAGAGCCGATGCCAAGGAAGATAAGCGGTGGATAAATTCCTGCCTTAACTCCGAAGTAAAGAAAGTCCATAAGACCCGGTGTGCAGCCGACATATTCGCCTCTGCCCTTGAGAAGGTCGAAAAATCCTGCAAGGTCGTGGTATTGAACTGCGAGGTTTGCATTCGGAAGGTTTGCAAGAAGCATACCGAATGCGATAGGAATCATGAGCAATGGCTCAAATCCCTTTTTGATACCGAGCCAAAGGAACAAGAAAGAAACCAAAATCATAATGAGGTTTTTGTATCCTTCGCCGGTGAATAAATAAGCGTAGCCGCTGTTTGCGAAAATGCTTGAGATTACATCCCAAACACCATATAAGATTTCCATTTATTTATCCTCCTAAAACGGTTTTGTGTTGTCTAAAACCGCCGCCTGTGCCCATGGGTTGCGATTTTTAATCGGATTTGCTCTCTTGATTACAGGAGCAACCGAAGCAACCGGTGTAACGGATGTGACAACGGCACCGCTGCCTTCCATTGCATAAACCGCTGCACTTATTGCCGCAACAATTTCCTCACTCACGCCGCTGTTTGCCGCAGTAGCGGTCAGAGCTGCCTTTTTTGCGACAGCCGGAGCAGGTTGTGCTTTGTTTGTGTCATTTTTGCTTTTTTTAGATTTATTTTGAGTTTTAGATATTACAGCGCCAAAACCCTTGAAAACCAAAACCAAAATCGCAAGCGTGCATAAAACTATGCCTAAGCCGGCGATAATTACGGTTGCCGTAAAGGGAAGGCTTGTGTCAGCTTTGACGGAAGTTGCTAATGTGATAAAATCCATATGCCCAAATTCCTCCATTTTAAAATTACTATCTGCTATTATAATACAACAGTTTTATTTTTTCAACAAAAAATATATTAAAATTGCACTTTCTTATTTTTGCACAAAAATCGCATTAAACTATTGATTTATTTATTTTTTTTGTATATACTAATATTATTGACAGCGCGGAGGTAAATAATTATGATGAGTAAAGAGGCAATGATTATTGCAATTTTGGTGGCACTCGTTATCCTTTGGATTACAGAAACTCTCGGAATGAACAGAACCTCCAGAATTTTAGCCGGCGTTATTGATTTGGGCTTTGCGATTCTTCGTTGACAAAATTTAAAAAGCAAAAACCGCACACGATACGATTTTGTATCATGTGCGGTTTGTTTTTTGTTGTTTATTTTGTTTTGATTTGCTTTTTGCCGATGTCAACAAGTCTGACAACAATCGGCGAAAGAACGATATTTATTAAAAGCTCAATAACGAAATTAAGACCTACAAATGCCGTTATCATAAATACAAATGCGTTGGTTGAGCCTGCGCTTTCCAAAATCCAGTCGAAGAAGAACAAACGGCAACCTAAAAGGAATATCCCCGTGTTTACTACCGGGCAAACAACAGCCGCGCAAACAACGCCTGCATATTTGTTCTTTTTGCTGATAAGTTCATATACAAGCCCTGACAAAAATCCTGCAAGTCCGCCCTTGAGTAATACGGTCAAGACAGTGCCGAACACGCTCATATTCAAAAACAGTGCCGTGTCAGGCTGCATAAGAACAACTGCGCCGAATACCAAGCCGAGCCACGCTCCCGCGCCTTTGCCGTAAAGCGCCGTGCCGATTACAATCGGAATTAAAACGAGTGAAATTGAAAATGTGCCGAATCTGATTGCCGAGCCTATAAGCTGCAAAACAACAACGATTGCCGTCATCAAGCCAATACCGGCGATTTTTTTTGCGTTTACTTTCATATTAAATTTTCCTTTCTGCTACTGTTCCGAGAATTTTGTATAACGCAAATACAAAACTCTCCGAGAAACTCTTTTTTTCTCTGCGGATACAATGCGTGCATATTATACAACGCTCTTTACTGCAAGTCAATAAAATATAATTGTAAATTGATTCTTTTTGTGATATTATAATACCGTTACATTATATGATATGTTTTGAGGTGCTGTTATGCTTCTTGCTGTTGATATAGGAAATACAAATATTGTTTTGGGTGTTCTCGACGGTGAAAATCTTGTTTATTCGGGTAGATTTTCAACCCATATTCACCAAACTGTTGAAGAATGCGCAATGAATTTATACAGCTTTTTAAATATCCATAATATCGGGAAAATCGACGGTGCAATTATATCAAGCGTTGTGCCGGCTCTTGTTTCGACGGTTAAAGGTGCCGTTAAACTCGTTACAGGCGTGCACGCTCTCGTTGTCGGACCGGGCATAAAAACCGGATTGAGCATCAAAATTGACGACCCTGCGCAGCTCGGAGCCGATTTGGTTGTCGGCGCAGTTGCCGCGAAGGAAAAATATCCTCAACCGACAATTATCTTTGATTTGGGCACCGCAACAACCGGCACCGTGCTTGACAAGGACGGTTGCTGTATCGGCGGTATGATTGCCGCAGGCGTTAAATCATCTATTAATGCGCTTTCGACAGGTACTGCGCAGTTGCCTCAGATTGATATTTCCGCACCTAAAAAAATAATAGGCACAAACACAATTGACTGTATGAAAAGCGGAACGGTTATCGGTACGGCTGTTATGATAGACGGCTTTGTTGAAAGATTTGAGGATGAGCTTGGCGAAAAAGCAACTGTTGTTGTGACCGGTGGATTGGGCAAGGCGATTGCGCGAAACTGCCGCCGCGAAATGATAATTGACGATAATCTGCTTATCGACGGCTTGCGTATTATATATGATAAAAATAAAGACAGTAAATAGTTTATAAAGCAAATTTGCCTGCAAGAAAATTTTCGTGCAGGCTTTTTCTTTTGGCAAACTATTGACAAACGAAAAAAAGCGACTATAATAGTAATTAGCACTCGGCGGTAAAGAGTGCTAATTATGGAAATTTTTATTGAAGGTGATTATTTTGAGAAAAAAACAATTTAAAGCAGAATCAAAAAAACTCCTTGATATGATGATAAATTCAATCTATACTCACAAGGAAATCTTTTTGAGAGAGTTAATTTCAAATGCGAGCGATGCAACGGACAAACTTTATTTCAAATCGTTGACCGATGACAGTGTTAAAGCAACAAAGGATGATTTGAAAATCCGCATCGACCTTGATAAGGACGCACGCACCATCACCGTTTCGGATAACGGCATCGGTATGACAGCCGAGGAGCTTGAACAAAATCTCGGCACAATCGCAAAATCCGACTCACTCGATTTCAAAAACGAAAATGCCGACAATGAAAAGGCTGATGATATTGAGGTAATCGGTCAGTTCGGTGTCGGATTTTATTCGTCATTTATGGTTGCCGACAAGGTTGAGGTTGTTTCAAAGGCATACGGCAGTGACGAGGCTAATAAATGGACCTCGACGGGCGCAGACGGCTACACTGTTGAGCCTTGTGAAAAGGAGTCAAACGGCACAGTTGTTACTCTTTATATTAAGGAAGATACCGAAAACGAGAAATACTCAGACTATCTCGAGCAATACAGAATACAAGAGCTTGTTAAGAAATACAGCGATTATATTCGCTACCCGATTGTGATGGAAATGACATCGAGAGTACCCGACCCCGACAAAGAGGGCGAGTACATCAACGAGGTTAACGATGAAATTCTCAACTCGATGGTTCCGCTTTGGAGAAAGAATAAAAGCGAAATCAAGCCCGAGGAATATAATGAGTTTTATAAGCAAAAGTTCTATGATTACAACGACCCGTCGCTTATTATACACACAAAGCAGGAGGGCACGGCTACATTTGACGCACTTATGTTCATCCCTCAAAATGCGCCTATGGATTTTTATTCAAAGGATTATGAAAAGGGACTTCAGCTTTACACAAACGGCGTTTTGATTATGGATAAATGTTCCGACCTTTTGCCCGACTATTTCAGCTTTGTAAAAGGTCTTGTTGACAGCGCCGATTTGAGCCTCAATATTTCGAGAGAAACATTGCAGCAGGATCATCAAGTAAAAATCATTGCAAAGGCAATCGACAAAAAGATTAAGAGCGAGCTTACAAAAATGCTCAAAAACAAGCGCGAGGATTACGAAAAATTCTTCGACACTTTCGGCACACAGCTTAAATGGGGCGTTTATGCCGACTACGGTATGAACAAGGACGGTATCAAGGATTTGATTTTGTTCAAATCGTCAGCCGAGGGCAAATACACCACTCTTAAGGAATATGTTGACAGAATGCCCGAGTCGCAGGATATGATTTACTATGCCTGCGGTGACAGCGTTGAAAAAATCGCTCTTCTTCCTCAGTGCGAGGCTGTAAAGGCAAAGGGCTGTGAAGTGCTTTATTTTACAGAGGATGTTGATGAATTTGCAATTCAAATGCTTATGGAATATGACGGCAAGCATTTTGCAAATATCTGTAAGGACGATGTTGACCTTTCGACAGATGTTGAAAAGGAGGCACTTGCAAAGAAAAACGAGGATGCAAAGGAACTTCTCGACAAAATGAAAGAAATTCTCGGCGACGAGGTAACTGCCGTTAAACTTTCAAACAAGCTCGGCTCACACACTGTTTGTCTTTCTGCAGAGGGATATGTCAGCATCGAAATGGCAAAGGCACTTTCACAAATGCCGGGCACAAACGAGCAGGGCGTAAAAGCACAGCTTGTGCTTGAAATCAACTGCGATAGCCCGATTGCCGAAAAACTTAAAAATGCCGATGATGAAAAATTAAAGAATTACACCGAAATTCTTTATGCGCAGGCTCGTTTAATCGCAGGACTCAATGTTGACAACCCGACAAAACTTGCCGACCAAATTTGCGAGCTTATGTAATAACGCGACTTAAATATTAAAAGCAGGATGTCTTGAAAAAGGCGTCCTGCTTTTGTTGTTTTGTGCGTGATTTTATTTTAAATCTTTTTTAACGGATGCTGTCGGCGGGCAAACACATTATACTGTGCGACTTTGCGATTACTTCCAAAGTGATTTGTAAACCTCGATAAGGTCATCCTTTTGAATTTCTTTGATTGTATTTGAAGGAGAGCCTGAATCCATAGCGTCACTTGCCATTTTATCCATAACATCAAAAAACTCGTTTTTGTCGATTCCGTATTCTTCGAGAGTCGGAATTTCGCAGATTTTGCAAAGCTCTGCGCAGGCGTCGATGAATTTCTTTGCGGCAACCTCGTCACTGCCGTCTGCAGATGCCTTGCCGATTGCTCGTGCCATATCTGCGAAACGGTCGTAAGCGCCGTCATATACATATTCAAAGCAGTTTTTCATAAGCATTGCGTTGCTGATTCCGTGCGGCACATGGAAAAGTGCGCCGATTGGGCGGCTCATTCCGTGAATAATCGTTACAGAGGCATTGTTGAATGCAACACCTGCCTCGAAAGCAGCGATTGACATTTGCTCTCTTGCCTTAACATTGCTCGGTTCGTTGTAGCAAATAGGCAAATATTCAAATATTTTTTTGATAGCCGAAAGTGCAAATTCATCGGTGAGAAGCTGGCGCTTTCTCGATGTATAAGCCTCCGATGCGTGACAAAGTGCGTCAAGACCCGTAGCCGCAGTAACCGATTTAGGCGCGGTCATTGTGAAAGTCGGGTCGTCGATTGCAAGGTCCGGCATAACTCCGGAGCCTGCAAGGAGCATTTTGATGTCCTTTTCAGTATTTGTGATGATTGTGAACTGTGTAGCCTCCGAGCCTGTTCCGCTTGTTGTCGGAATTGCAACCATTCTCGGGGTGCGAACGCGGATTCGCTTGCCCATATAGTCGTCAATACTGCCATCGCCTGCGGCAACAACGGCTACTGCCTTCATCGTGTCAATCGGTGAGCCACCGCCGATACCGATAAGAAAGTCGCATTCCTCATTCTTGTAAATCTGAAGTCCTGCGTCAACCATTTTGTCTGTCGGTTCGCCTGTAACATCGCTGTAAACGGAATATTGTTGACCGTTTCGGTCAAGAATATCGGTTACAAGTTTAACATTTCCCAATTTCACCATCATAGGGTCTGTTACGACGAGCGCCTTTTTGCCGAATGCGGCAAGCGTGTCTTTTGCGCTTGCAAGTGCATTTTCTCCGTAATAAACCCTTTTTGGCATAATAAATTGATTTCCCATAATAGTGCCCTCTGCATCGATTTTATAATTCTAATATATTTTAGTGTATTTAAACAAATTGTCAAGGTGTTTGGCAAGATTTGTATTAATTCTTGCATGTGATAAACAAAAACACCGACAAAACTGCACTCAACAAAAAAGCACTCGGTAAAAACGAGTGCTTTCAAATATTTTAATTATGGCTTAATGTTCGTCGGTCAAAACGGCATGTGCGCATTTTATTCCGTCAACGGCGGCGGAAACGATTCCGCCGGCATATCCCGCTCCCTCGCCGCATGGATAAACGCCGCTGATGTTGCATTGGAAAAATTCATCACGCAAAATCCTTACAGAGCTTGAACTCCTTGTTTCAGGAGCAGTCAACACTGCGTCATAAAGATTAAAACCGTGCAGTTTTTTGTCCATTTCGACAATCGCCGATTTCATTGTTGCCGACACCTTTTCGGGCAGGCAGTAATCAAGATTTGTGAGCGTTACACCCGTTGGGCAGGTCGGGTTGACATTGCCCAATTGCTTTGATTCCTCGCCTTTGAGAAAATCGCCGACAAGCTGAGACGGTGCCTTATAGTCGCCGCCGGCAAGTTCAAACGCCTTGTGCTCGATTTCTCTTTGATAATAAATTCCTGCAAGCGGATGGTCGGATGGGAAATCCTTTGTTTCAATTCCGACAAGCAGGGCGGAGTTCGCATTTTCGCCGTCCCTCGCAAGTGAACTCATACCGTTTACTATAACGCATTCTTTTTCGCTTGCCGCCGCTACAACCGTTCCGCCGGGGCACATGCAAAATGTGTATGCGCCGCGCTCGTGCAAGCCATGACACGACAACTTGTAATCAGCCGCGCCGAGTTTTGGATGGTCGGCAAATTTGCCGTATTGCGCTTTGTTAATTAAGCTTTGCGGATGTTCGATTCTTGCGCCGACCGAAAACGCCTTTTGTATGATTTCAACGCCCATATTGTAAAGCATTTCAACCGTGTCCCTTGCACTGTGACCGATTGCCATAATTACGCTGTCGGTTTCAATGTCAAACAGTTCGCCGCGGTTTGAATATTCAACGCCGTGGATAAAACCGTTTGCGACGAGCAGTCTTTCAAGCTTACATTCGAGCTTAACCTCGCCGCCGAGCTTTTCAATCTTTTTGCGAATATTTTTTACAACAATCGCAAGTCTGTCTGTTCCTATATGCGGCTTTGACGAATACAATATTTCCTCGGGTGCGCCTGCCTCGTAAAGCTCCTGCAAAACTTTGCGGATATAGGGACTTTTGATTCCCGTTGTCAGCTTTCCGTCGGAGAATGTGCCTGCTCCGCCCTCGCCGAACTGAACATTCGACTCCTCGTTAAGTTTTCTTTTTGTCCAAAATTCGTTGACATCCTTTTGCCTTGCGTCAATATCCTTGCCGCGCTCGAGGATTATCGGGCGAAGACCTGCTTCAGACAAAATTATTCCTGCAAGCATTCCGGCAGGACCGAAGCCGACTATAACCGGTCTGAATTTTGACACTCTGTTAATCGGAGGCATTTCGTATTTGTACGGCTTGACTATGCTGATTTTGTTCGATTTGCTTTTTGCGACGATTTGCTCCTCATCAAGTGTGATTTCAACATCTACGCTGTATGTGAAATGCACATCGTCTTTTTTTCTCGCGTCAACGCTTTTTTTGAATATCGTCAGCGATTTTATATATTTTTCGTTTATTCTGAGTGCTTTTGCCGCTTTCGATTTGAGTATGCTCTCGTCATCGTCAAGTGACAGCTTAATTTCGTTAATTCTTATCATAATGTTTATTTGTGATACTGTTTGCCGCTTTAATTCCGCTTGCAAATGCGTAGTTAAGATTAAAGCCGCCGCAGCTGAATTGATTGTCGGTCAGCTCACCGAGAATGTATAAATTGTCACAAAGTTTCGATTGGTTGTTGCTGTCAATTTCATTTGTCGCAACGCCGCCCTTTGTGATTTGTGCAAAATTGTATCCCTTTGTGCCGGTTATAATTAAACGCCAGCCTTTTATGCATTTTGCGGTCATTTCAACATTGCCCTTTGTCTGCTTGTCCAAAATCTGACAAAGCTTTTTGGGCAGAATACCTTCAAACGAGCCGTATTTGCGATAGTGGTCAATAAGCTGATTTTCTGTCATTTCCGGCACAAAATCAATAACGGCAATACACTTTTCCTCGCCGCTTTTCAGCTTTTCATCGCTTACGTATTTTGACAAATCCATAACAACAATGCCGGAAATTCCGTAATCCGCAAACAGAAGCTCGCCGAATTCCTCGCCGACAACAGTGCCGTTTGTTTCGATTTTCACCGTGCATTTTGTGCGAACGCCCTTGAGAGCGCGGCAGTGCCTGCTTGACGAATTAAGCTGAACAAGGGCAGGGGACAGCGTGGTGATTGTGTGACCGAACTGCTTTGCGATTGCATAGCCGCTGCCGTCGGAGCCGAGTGCGCTTTGCGATTTGCCGCCTGTTGCCAAAACGAGCGCGTCGCCAGTGAAAATTCCTTTATTACTGTATACATTATATATATTGCCGATTTTTTCAAACTTTGTGCACTCGCAGTCATAAACAATATTGACTCCGTATTTCTCGCACGCCCCGTTTAAAATATCAACAACACTTGATGCCTGATTTGAGTAGGGGTAGACCCGTCCCGATTCTTCTTGACGCAAAACAAGACCGAGCGATTCAAAAAAATCTCTCGTGAGCTCATAGTCATGTGCATCTGCATTTGTCAAATTGCATCTGCCGTTTCCGGTTGCGTGGATTTTTTTGCAAATCTCGCCGAGATGCTCCAAAACCGTGACACCGGCACATGGATTGTTTTGTTTTGCTTTTACGGCGCATGCAATGCCGGAGGCACCTGCACCGATGATGATAATATTCATTTTACACACCTTAATAAATATTATTTCCCCATAATCATATCGCCATTGCCGATATTGACAAAATGATGACGATACCTTATATGTTAATATAAAACGATACAAAAATCAATACTATATTTTTTTATCAGTATAAAATATGACAAACAATGGCAAAAAAGACTTGACTATATTGTTCTGATGTGGTATATTCTTTATACCTCGTTTTGTGGGTTTTTATTTTTATGCCTGTTTATAACGATTGCCGTAGCGTTTCGGCGTGCGTTTAACGAGGGAGATTGTTATCGAAATATATTAGGAGGTGCCGAAATGAGAGTTAAAGTTACTTTAGCTTGCACTGAATGCAAACAACGCAACTACAACACAATGAAAAACAAGAAGAATACACCTGACAGACTTGAAATGAACAAGTACTGCCCATTCTGTAAGAAACATACTCTTCACAGAGAGACAAAGTAACGGGAGGAATATCGATGGCTGAAGATAAAAAGTCTAAGGCAAGCAAAGCTGAGACTAAGAAGGCTGACAAAAAAGCCGATAAAAAGGCTGATAAGAAAAAGTCTAAGAAAAATCCGTTCAAGTCAATCGCAAGTTACTTTAAAAGTGTCAGAAGTGAAGGCAAAAAAGTTGTATGGCCCGGTGCAGTCGAGGTAGTTAAAAATACCCTTGTTGTATTGGTTGTAATCTTTATAGTCGGAGTAGTTATTTACGGTATTGATACCGGCCTTACTTACGGTATGAAATCGATTAAAAACGCTGCCGACAACAGAACAACAACATCAGCATCAACAACAGCTCCAAAAACAACTGTTCAAACAACGGCAGATACAACAAAAGCAACAACTTCAACTCAAAAAGCAGAGACAACAAAAGCTGATTCACAAACAGCCAAGCAATAGGAGGCAGTTTATGGACGAAGCAAAATGGTATGTTGCTCACACATTTTCAGGTTATGAAAACAAAGTTGCGAGCGACCTTAAAATAAAGGTTGAAAACCAAAATCTCACCGATATGATTCAGGAGATTGTTGTTCCGACCGAAACCGTTGTCGAAATCAAAGAGGACGGCACAAAGAAAGAAACCGAAAGAAAAATTTTCCCAAGCTATCTTCTAATCAAAATGGTTATGACAGACGATACTTGGTATGTTGTGCGCAACACAAGAGGTTGTGCCGGTTTTGTAGGCCCTGAGGGCAAGCCTGTTCCGCTCACCGAAGAGGAAGTTAAAAACCTCGGCGTAGAGAAGGTATCGGTTGAGGTTGCATATAAAGAGGGCGACCTTGTTAATGTTATTGACGGTCCTCTTGAAGGATTTTCGGGCACTGTCGAATCTATCGACATTGCCAACAACAGTGCACAGGTAAGCGTTTCTATGTTCGGACGCGACACTTCTGTGGACTTTGAACTTGACCAACTTGAAAAGGTCAACGATTAATTTCAGTAATTCGCAGCATTGCTGCATTTTACCACAGGCTGTTATTTATAGCCGCTTGTGAGTGGGAGGAGATATACTTCTCCGCCAAATACCACATTTTAGGAGGAAAAAATTATGGCTCAAAAGGTAGTAGGTTTAATTAAACTTCAAATTCCTGCAGGCAAAGCAACTCCTGCACCGCCGGTTGGTCCCGCACTCGGTCAACACGGTGTTAACATCGTTGCTTTCACAAAGGAATTCAACGAAAGAACAAAGAATGACGCAGGTCTTATCATTCCTGTTGTAATCACAGTATATGAGGATCGTTCATTCACATTTGTAACAAAGACACCACCTGCAGCAGTTCTTATCAAAAAGGCTTGCGGTATTGACAAAGCTTCCGGTGTTCCGAACAAGACAAAGGTTGCAACAATATCAAAGGCTGATGTTCAAAAGATTGCTGAAACAAAGATGCCTGACCTTAATGCTGCATCACTCGACGCCGCTATGTCAATGATAGCAGGCACAGCACGCAGCATGGGTATAGTAGTAGAAGACTAATTCCCCGTGTGGGAGGAAAAATCCGATTAACCACTGGAGGTAATTTATAATGAAACACGGAAAGAAATATACAGATGGTGCTAAGTTAATTGACCGCACTAATTTATACACAGAAAAAGAGGCTCTTGACCTTGTAGCTCAAACAGCCAAAGCAAAATTTGACGAAACAGTAGAAATCCATATTCGTCTCGGTGTTGACTCACGCCACGCTGACCAGCAGGTTCGCGGCGCCGTAGTTCTTCCTAACGGAACAGGTAAGGATGTAAGAGTTGCTGTTTTCGCAAAGGGTGACCTTGCAAAGGCTGCTCAGGATGCAGGTGCCGATTTTGTCGGTGATGCAGACCTCGTTCAGAAAATTCAAGGCGGATGGATGGACTTTGATGTTGCCATCGCATCTCCCGACATGATGGGCTTCGTTGGTCGTTTGGGTAAGGTTCTCGGTCCTCGCGGACTTATGCCGTCACCAAAGGCAGGCACAGTAACAATGGATGTTGCCAAGGCTGTTCAGGAAGCTAAAGCAGGTAAGATTGAGTACCGTCTTGACAAGACAAACATTATCCACTGCCCAATCGGTAAAGTATCATTCGGTACAGACAAGCTCCTCGAAAACCTCAATGCTCTTATGGACGCTATCCTTAAGGCAAAGCCGGAGGCTTCAAAGGGTCAGTATATTAAATCTGTTGCTATAGCATCGACAATGGGTCCCGGTGTTCGTGTAAATCCGAACAAGGTTGGCTCTGCTGCAGAATAATTTAATAAATGTGTTGACAAGGGCTATCCCTTGTGATATAATACACACGCTGTTCAACCAAAGACAGTAGGTGCCGTTTCGGCGTAAGCATTGTCGCCTACCGAGGAATGAGCATTATGTATTGCAGAAATGCGCTTTTTATGTAATGTTGTGCATCCTCGTTTTGGGGATGCACTTTTTATTTGGATTAACAGCCATAAGCCCGATTTTATCGGCAAATAATTATGGAGGTAAACTAAATGCCAAGTACAGTAGTTCTTGAAAAGAAAAAGCAACAAGTTGCCGATCTTTCAGCCAGAATTAAAGAATCTTGCGCAGGTATCGTAGTTGATTACAAGGGTATCAATGTTGATGACGATACGAAGCTCAGAAAAGAGCTCCGTGAAGCAGGCATTGTTTATACAGTAGTTAAAAACTCAATCCTCAAGCGTGCAGCAGAGGATGCCGGCCTCACAATCGAAGATTCTGTAGTTGAAGGAACAACAGCAGTTGCAACAAGCGTCGATGATTATGTAGCCGCTGCCCGTATTCTTAACAAATACGCAGAAGCACATGACAATTTCACCATCAAAACAGGTTATCTTGACGGCGAAATTATCGACGATGCAAAAATCGTTTCTCTTGCTAAATTACCGTCAAGAGAAGTTCTTCTTGCAACAGTTTGCAGTGTATTCAATGCACCTATCGCAGCATTCGCTCGCGGCGTACAAGCAATTGTAGACAAGGGTGGAGTTGAGGCTTGCGCTGAAGCTAAGGAAGAAGCTCCTGCAGAGGAGACACCGGCTGAAGAAACAGCAGAATAATTAATTTTTAAAATCACATTTTACGGAGGAAATAAAAATGGCATCAGAGAATGTTACAAAAATCGTTGAAGAACTTAAAACTCTCACAGTTCTTGAACTCTCAGAACTCGTATCAGCAGTAGAAGAAGAATTCGGCGTAAGCGCTGCAGCAGCAGTAGCAGTAGCAGCACCGGCAGAAGGCGGCGCAGCAGCAGCTGAAGAAAAGACAGAGTTCGATGTAGTACTTACAGAAGTAGGTGCAAACAAGATTCAGGTTATCAAGGCAGTTCGTGAAGCAACAGGTCTTGGCCTTAAGGAAGCAAAGGCAATCGTTGACGGCGCTCCTGCAACAGTTAAGGAAGCAATGCCGACAGCTGACGCTGAAGCTCTTAAGGAAGCTCTTACAGCAGCAGGCGCTACTGTTGAACTTAAGTAATTCGGTTTACTTTAAAAAATCCATAATTTTAAGGCAGGTTGAAATACCTGCCTTTTCTTTTTGTCCCAAAATCAAATATAAAAAATAACCGAAGCAATCATTATTGCCGCTGCAGTTATTTCTCATACTTAAACACTGATGGGCCCTAAATCAGCGGTCAACTCTGCATGTATGAAGAAATGCAAACAATTATACAATGATTGCTTCGGTATGCGCTTCATAGATACTCCGAATATACAGCCGGAGATATGCAATTCTTAAGCCAAGCCAAGTAATACTCCTTTAATAAAAAAGAACCTTCGCATAAGCCAAATGACATTTGCTCGGGAGTGGAAACATTATAACTTACCTAACCTTGACGCAAATCTTCAATTGGCTGAAGAATTAAGAATATATATGATCCTGCTCACTAAGGAAATGACAAACCTTATTCGACAAATATTGTCAAAATCTGATTAATTTCACAAAAATGTCGGTAAGTGGGCAAGTGCGCACCTAAGTACACAGATATTGTAGCATAATAATCAAAAAATGTAAATACTAAATTTATAAAAGGTAAGGATTATTTATGCTATGGGACAAATCAAGTATGAAACGGTGAGTAAAATCAGAGCCAATGTCGGCAAAAATATTGTTGACGCAAGAAAAACGCGCGGCATATCACAATCCATGCTTGTTGCAAAGCTTAATGTCTACGGTTGTAATGTGAGCAGGTTTTCAGTTTCATCTATTGAAAACAGCCATTCTTGCGACTTGAATTTGCTTGCCGATATAAAAGCCGTGCTTGATTGCTCATGGGACGAATTGCTTAAATAATCCGTATTATATAAAATGTTAAAGCGACAGAAAATCCTTTCTGTCGCTTTTTGATTTATTTTACCTTAGCAAATAATGTATTGCTCCAATAAGAATATACTTTTGCATTGCCGCGTTCTTTGTATGCGCGAACACGAACATAATATTTTTTCTTTGACTGTGCCGTTTTAATTGTTGTTTTGGCACTGCCTGCACCTTTGACATAAACAGATTTGACATTTGACGAAAAGTTCTTTGAGGTGCTCCACATTACCTGATAACCGCTGATTCCCGGCGCCTTTTTCCAATATGCGGTTATTTTTTTCTTTGCCTTGGATTTTGCCGTTGTTGCCTTAATTGTGTTCGGTCTGGTGTATGTTTTGATTGACGAACTGCAGTCGCCGACGGTGATTGAGCCGTTCGGTATAGTTTTGTATGCACGAACCTTAAAATAATATGTTGTGTTTGACGCAAGTTTGCTTACTGTTGCAGAGTTTGATTTTACATCGGCATATTTTGTATATTTTTTTGTTTTTGCGCTGTAAATATAAATTCTGTAATAATCGGCGTTTTGCTTTGCCCACGAAAGTTTAACACTGTTCGGCGTTGTTGATGATGCCTTCAGCCCCGTTACTTTTCCTGCGGCGGTAGATGCGCTCATTTGACTTGAAAATGAGCCGTAATATGTTTTTCCGCTGACATTCTTATAGGTGCGAACTCTGAATTTATAATCCGTTCCGCCCAAAAGCTTTTTGAGCGTATATGTATTTGATGCGCCGGTATATGCATTTTCCCATCCGTTGCTGTAATATTGAAGATTGTAGCCGCTTATATTATTTGATTTATCCCAGGTGAGCTTTATTGAGTTGACAGTTGCAGACTGCGCTGTCGGTTTAGCCGCTTTTTTCGGTACAATTTCAAAATGCGCGGTCAGTGTATTAAATGAAGCATAATTATTAATTCCTGTTACCGTTATTTTTGCCTTGCCGATTTCTGTATTGTCAGAATATTTAATCGTGTAGTCGCGGCTTTCTTTAAGCTTCTTTGTCTTGTAATAAACGGACATTTCGGGCTCGATTTCCTTGCCGGTGTATGAATGTGAGCCGACATCGGAAACAGTGAAGTCTTTTTCGTTCGGGTCTACATACATAAAGTTGCAGTCAACCTTGCCGGGTATTCCGGCTACCTTGCCCTTGGAGGTGTATTGCCACATTGAATAATCGCCTTTGTAGCCTGTGTTTGAAACATAGTGCGCAAGCCAAATGTCAATGCCTTCCTCTTTGAGAGTTGAATAATTCATCTTGTCCTCGAGAAAACTTTTGCTTGCATAAATCATTGGCTGAAAGCCGGCTTCCTCAATCATGTCACAAAATGTTAAAGCAATTTTTGTTTGCTCCGATTTTGACAAATGTGCGTTGTATAATCTGCCCACAAAACTGCCGTTTTTCTCGGCATATTCAATGTCATATGCGATGGGAAGGTCAAACTCGTATTTTGAAATCAAATTCAGAACATGGTTTGCTTCTTTTTTAGCATCGGCAACGCTTATTGCCTGCGAATAAAAATATGCGCCGACCTTAACGCCTGCTTTTTTTGCGTTTGTAATGTTTTGAACAAAATATTTATCATCGATAAATGTGCCGGAGTTTGCGTATCCGCGGCAACCGACTCTTATCATTGCAAAATCAACGCCGTCAGCCTTTGCTTTCTTCCAATTAATATCCTCCTGATAAGACGAAACATCAACGCCGTCGTATCTTTTGAATTTGTCAAATTTTGTTTGGTGCGTGTATGTGCCGCTTATAAAAGGACTTGACGATTTTGTTGTCGCAAGCGCAACAAGCGGAGCCTGTACGGCGAGCATCAGTGCTAAAACGAATGATAAAATGATTTTAAATTTAGACTTCATAATTTCCCCAATCTTTAGGCTTTTGCCTAATTCTGTGTATTAAATATACCAATAGTTTTTGTCGACATATTTTGAATTTATGCCGTCGCATTTGCCGGTGTTTGAATATTGCCAAATGTCAAATTTGCCGTTGTAGGTGTTCGATTTGTTATAGTCCGCCACCCAAATCGTGATGCCGCTTTTCAGGCTCTTGACATCAATTTTTGATTCGTAAAAATGAGTGTTGGCATAAACACCGGGCTTATATCCCGCGTCGGACACGGTGTCGCAAAAAGCGTTGATGATTTCCGCCGCCTGATATTTTGTAAGATTCGCGCCCTTCAGCCTGCCGCCGAGGGAGCCGTCTTTTTCGTAGGCGTATTCAAAATCTATCACAACAGGGAGCGAAATATCATAATGTTTGATTATCTCGAGAGTGTATTCAGCCTCTTTGACGGCTTCATCTTTTGTTGTCGCCTGCGAATAAAAATAAACCCCTATCGGCACATTTGCTTTGTTGGCGTGTTTTAAATTGTATCGTGCCTTGTTGTCCGTACTGAGTGCGCCGTTTGAATATCCGCTGTATCCCACACGGATAAAAGCAAAATCAACATTGTCAGCCACGGTTTCCCAATCAATGTCGCCGTTGTGCGACGAAACATCAATTCCGCTGACATAATCTTTATCGGTGTTGAATTTGAAATTTTCGACCTTGTCGTTATGTATTGCAACGGCGACCGCGCAAAGTCCCGCAATCAGGGCGACGCAAAGAATTATGATAATGGCATTGACTGCCTTTTTCTTCTTTTTCGACAGAGTTTTGTATTTATGTTTTAATCTGTCAAATTTTATTTTAAAGCCGGAGGCTTTTTTCTTTTTTCTCCGCTTTTTCTTTGTTTTAGTATTCATTTAAACCTCAATTCATACGGCGAAACGCCGTCGATTAATATATTAACTTATTTTATATGTCTTTTCAATAGCTGCGGACCAAAATTTACAATTTGTATATTTTAAACTGTAACTTATTTTAACTTTAATATTGCGGCGCAATGTGTTATAATATTTCAAAATTTGTTTGATAAAAGGAGATATCCTTTATGAATATTAAAAAAATAATCAGCGTTGCACTTTCACTTTGCATTGCTTCATCTTGTCTTACTTTAACCGCATATGCAAAAGAAAACACAACGCTTGCGATAAATAAAAGCGATATTTCACACGAGGTTTCGCCGATGCTCTTCGGCGTTTCACTTGAGGATGTTTCGTATTCCTGCGACGGTGGTTTGGTTTCAAATCTTGTAAACAACAACTCGTTTGAATTTGCGACAAATCCTGAATATGCGTGGAGCTTTGACGGTGTGAGCACCGTTGTTTCAAAGGAAAATCCGATTTGCGCGGCTAATCCGTCATATGAATTAATCAAGGTTGACGGCAAGGGTACGGTCGAAAACAACGGCTTTGCCGAGATTTATAAAAACAACTCGTATAAATACAGCAAAAAATCGGCCGAAACGGCTGATATGGGCTTTAAAAGCGGAGTGACATACAATTTTTCCTGCTATGTGAAAAATGTTGATTATGACGGAAAGATAAGCATTTATCTTGATTCAAAAAGCAACAAGGACAATATTGTTCAGGTTCCCACTACGACTGTCGGCAAAAACGAGTGGACAAAAATCAGCGCTCAAATCAAATCGTCGGCAGATGAGGACGGTGCGCTTGCCATATTGTTTGAGGGCAACGGCTCATTGCAGCTTGACTGCGTTTCGCTTTGCGCAGTTGACAGCTACGGCGCAGGCGACGGGCACTGGAAATATGTCACATTAAGAAACGATATGGTTGACGCAATAAAAAATCTTAAACCGTCATTTATTCGCTTCCCGGGTTCGGCA
>OJAG01000174.1_pt1 | contig 54286 bp, 44 predicted proteins | sample 1589021 | NCBI WGS metagenome assembly OJAG01 (sample SAMN03283264) | human gut metagenome | biome: human-associated habitat; material: feces | host: Homo sapiens | place: USA | collected 2013 | reverse complement strand
TTTCACCCCGCGCACAAAGCGCATTTTGCAGATGGCAAAGCTCGCGGCCTCCAAGCTCGGCAGCAACTATGTCGGCACGGAGCACCTGCTCATCGCCATCATTGAAGACGGTGAAAGCTTTGCTGTGCGCTTCTTACAGATGCTCGGTGTTGACCCGCAGAGCGTTGCGAATGCGTTGTCCTCGGCGCTTTCCGACGGCTATACCGTCGATAAAGCTTCCGGCAACGCGTATCCGAAGGACGAAAACGGCGAAAAGGAAGGCGGCAGTGCACTTGAAAAGTTTGGCCGCGACCTGACAAAGCTCGCAGCCGAAGGCAAGATTGACCCGGTCATCGGCCGTCATAACGAGATTGAACGTGTCATTCAGATCTTGTCTCGTCGTACGAAGAATAATCCGGTGCTCATCGGTGAACCGGGCGTCGGCAAGACCGCCGTTGCGGAAGGCTTGGCGCTGAAGATTCATGAAGGCGAGGTGCCGGAGCTGCTGAAAGGCAAGCGTCTGGTGGCTCTTGATCTTACCGGTATGGTCGCAGGCTCTAAGTACCGTGGCGATTTTGAAGAGCGTATCAAGTCCGCCATCGACGAAGTGAAGAAGGACGGCAACGTCATTTTGTTCATCGATGAGCTGCACACCATCATTGGTGCAGGTTCCGCAGAGGGCTCTGCCGATGCCGCCAATATCTTAAAGCCGGCTCTGGCGCGCGGTGACTTCCAGGTCATCGGTGCGACGACCATCAACGAGTACAGAAAGTACATTGAAAAAGATGCCGCGCTGGAGCGTCGTTTCCAGCCGGTACATGTCGGTGAGCCGACCGAAGAAGAAGCGGTACAAATCCTTGAAGGTCTGAAAGATCGCTACGAGGCGCACCATAAAGTACAGATCACCGATGAAGCCATTGAGAGTGCCGTTAAGCTCTCCTCGCGCTACATTGCAGACCGTTACCTGCCGGATAAGGCCATCGACCTCGTCGATGAAGCGGCGTCCCGTGTGCGCCTCAGAACATTCACTGCGCCGGAAGACCTGCAGGAGATGGAAAAGCGCATCAAGGAAGTCGAGATTGATAAGGCGGCTGCCGTCAACGAGCAGGACTTCGAGCGCGCGGCCGAGTTGCGTGACAAGCAGAAAGCCCTTACAGAGGAGCTGGAGCAGAAAAAGAACGAGTGGGCTGCAAAGAACGAGCGCAGCAACAGCGTTGTGAAGGCGGAAGACATCGCCGAGATCGTCGCCATGTGGACCGGCATCCCGGTCGTACAGCTGACGCAGGAAGAAAGCGAGCGCCTGCTGCATCTTGAAGATACGCTGCACAAGCGTGTCATCGGTCAGGATGAAGCCGTTACGGCCATTGCAAAAGCCATCCGTCGCGGCAGAGTCGGCCTGAAAGATAAGAACCGCCCGATCGGCTCGTTCATTTTCCTCGGCCCGACCGGCGTAGGCAAGACCGAGCTGTGCAAGGCGCTTGCGGAAGCGATGTTCGGTGACGAAAAGGCCATGATCCGTCTCGATATGTCGGAGTACATGGAGAAGCACACGGTGTCTCGTCTCGTCGGTTCGCCTCCGGGATATGTAGGCTTTGATGAGGGCGGTCAGCTGACTGAGGCAGTGCGCCGCAAGCCGTACTCCGTTGTGCTGTTTGATGAGATCGAAAAGGCACACCCGGATGTCTTCAACATGCTGCTGCAAATTCTCGATGACGGCCGTCTGACGGATTCGCAGGGCAAGATGGTCAGCTTTAAGAACACCATCATCATCATGACCTCCAACATCGGCGCGCGTCTCATTACAGAGAAGCAGCAGGAGCGTCTCGGCTTTGCCACCGCGGACAACAAGTCGACGGAAGAAGACAGCGCAGTCGCCGATTTCGAGCGCACAAAAGAGCTCGTCATGGGTGAGCTGAAAAAGGTGTTCCGTCCGGAATTCATCAACCGTGTCGATGACATTATTGTGTTCCGTAAGCTCCTGCACGACGACATTCAGAAAATCGCCGGCAAAATGCTCGAGGGTCTTAAGGGTCAGCTGCGCGACATGGACATCGCGGTCGAGTTCACCCCGGCTGCTGTGGAAGCTGTTGCAAACGCCGGTTTTGACCCGGTTTACGGTGCAAGACCGCTGCGCAGAGCGATCCGCAGCAAGATGGAAGACCCGATTTCCGAAGAGATGCTCGAGGGCAACATGAAAGCGGGCGGCTCGTATGTCTGCGACTTCAAAGACGGTAAGTACGTCATTGAAGACAAGGCAAAGAAGAGCGGCGACGAAAAGTCGGGCGAAAGCGAAGCAAAGTAATCACACCCGTTAAGGCAAATGTCCTTTAAAGGCACATAGAAAGGCGGTCTGCCGGGTAGAAAAATATCCGTGCAGACCGCCTTTTGCTGTCCTAAATCACGCAAACACCGTCTCAATGTGCTTTGCGCACTCGGGCGGAGAATACGTGAACTTATCAATATGGTCGCCCTGAAAGAAATATACCGGCGGCTCGGGTTTATAGGTGTAATCAAAGCATTCCACAAGCACGAGCTTCACCTTCATGCGGTTTGGCAGAATACTTTTGATGAACACGCTGGCCTGCTGTCCGGCATGCACGTTTTCTTTCAGCTCGGCAAGTCCCGCAAGGTTTGGGGTCAGCTCCACAAAAATGCCGTAGCTTTCCACGCTGCGCACGATACCTGCAACCGTTTCGCCGACACGAAAGCGCTCCGCGTTTTCCGCCCACGTGCCGAGCAGCTCGCGGTGGCTGAGCGTGATGCGGTTCTCGTCCTTCATGCGCACCACGGCGCGAATATCCATGCCGACCGTGAACCGCTCCTTCGGGTGGTCGATGCGCGAAACAGAAATGGCATCGATGGGCAGTAGGGAAACAATACCGCAGCCGATATCCGCAAACGCACCGAACGGCTCCAAATGCGTGATGCGCACCGGGATCACATCGCCGCAGGTAAGCCCCGCTATGTACTCTGCCATGCAGCGCTCCTGTGCTTTTCGGCGTGACAACACCGCTGTGATCCTGCCGAACGCATCACGAATAAAATCCGTGATGATAAAGCACACAGGCTTATTCACACGTGAAATGATGGCGATGTCCCGCACGGTGCCCTCGCGTATGCCGAGCGCGCCCTCTTCGCGCGGGATAATGCCCCGCATACATTTGAGATCTACAATGAGGTTGTGCTCGTTGTCGCAGATGATACTGCGCGCCTCTAAGATTTTTCCGTCGCGCATTGCGTCGGAGAGGGCGGCAGGCGTCTGCATACTGGCTTTGTTTTCCGCTTTGTCGATCAAATGACCTTCCGGGTAAAATTTCATGTACTTCACTCCTTTTTAAGGCCGTGCCGCGCAAAAAACGCTTTCGGCTGCGCCTTAACTACGCCGAAGTATATGAACCTAAACTTTCATTTATGCGTTTCTGAACTTTTCATGAAGATAAACAAAAGGGCTTGCATGTTTTTACCGTGTATATTAAAATAGATATACAGATGCAAAGTATGTCTTTGCAAAAGAAAGGAAACAGAAAAAATGAAGAAAATGAAACTGCTGTGTGCGGCGTTGACCGTAATCATGCTGCTCACAGCTTGCTCCGGCAGCACCTCTTCTGCCGCAGAAAAGGTCATCGGCACTACGGATAAAGTTGTTGCGGCAGATACTTTAAAGCCCTTGGCAAAGGCCGACAAAGAAAAGCTCGGCTATCAGCTCGATATGCCGGAAAAAGGCGAGGAGATTTGTGTGCTGACAACGAACTACGGCACCATTCGCATGCGCTTTTTCCCGGATGCCGCGCCGAAAGCCGTGTACAGCTTTAAATCTCTGGCGCTTTCCGGATACTATGACGGCGTCACTTTCCACCGCGTCATCGATGATTTCATGATTCAGGGCGGTGACCCGCTTGGCAACGGAACCGGCGGCGAGAGCATTTGGGGCGAGAATTATGGCGACGAATTTCACGAAAACCTCGTCAACATCACCGGCGCGGTCTCTTGCGCAAACAGCGGTGCCAACACAAACGGCAGCCAGTTTTTTATAAACTGCACGGAACCGGGCAAAATAGACTGGGATACCTACGACCAGTATTATCAGGTCTATAAATCTGCACCGGAACAGTTCACCTCCATATACGGCGGCACGCTCGATATGGATAAGGTAACGGATGCCTACAAAGAACTTTACGATAAAAACGGCGGCAACACACACCTTGACGGTGCATATTCCACCGCAGGTACCGGACACACCGTGTTCGCACAGGTATTTGACGGCATGGACGTGGTGCGCAGCATCATGGGCGTTGAGACCGACTCGAACGATAAGCCGCTTGAAGACGTCACCATTCTCTCCGCAGAAATCGTACCCTACGAATAAATTTCTTAAACAAATTTAGTATAATCCCAAACCATTTTAAGGAGGAAATTTCCATGGCAATCGTACATCCCACAGCTGAAAATTTCGGCGCATTGATCCGCGATAACAAGCTTGTTCTTGTAGACTTTTTTGCAACATGGTGCGGCCCGTGCAAAATGATCGCACCGTTCATTGAGGAAGTTGCAGAAGAATACGAGGGCAAGGCCGTCGTCGCGAAGATCGACGTTGACGAAGCGCAGGAAATCGCCGCCGAATACGGCATCTCCAGCATTCCGACCGTCATCCTCTTTAAAGACGGCGCCCCCATCCACACCGAAGTCGGCGCACACGATAAGGCTTTTTACGCAAACCTCATCGAAATGCACCTGTGAGGCCGCGCCATGTTCACCTTTGAACGCAAAGCGAATTACTACGAGACCGACCAAATGGGCATCGTGCACCACTCGAATTACATTCGTTGGTTTGAGGAAGCCCGCTTGGAGATGCTACGCGCTATGGGATTGCCGTACAAAAAAATGGAAGATAACGGCATTCTGATCCCCGTGCTGGATGTTTCGTGCAGCTACAAGCACCCAATTCGCTTTGATGAGACGCTTGTGCTTACACTGCGCATTCAAAACTACAACGGTGTACGCTTTGAAATGGCGTATGAGGGGCACAGCAAGGAGACTGGGCTTTTGAGTTGCACCGGCACTTCGCAGCACTGCTTCACAACATCCGCGTTAAAGCCGATCCGTATGCAGAAGCATTTTCCCGCATGGCACGAAGTATTTCTTCAGGCCGCAGAGCAGGACAAATCAGAGTAATTCAAAACACAAAAATGCCCGCCGGGCTGACCGATGTGATCGGAAAGCCCGGCGGGCATTTTTATAAATCTTTAGTTTTTATTCATGTCGCAAAGCATCGATCGGGTTCAGGTTTGCCGCCTTGAAGGAGGGGAGAAGCCCGAAGATGATGCCGATGACCATGGAGAACACCACGGCAATAATGATGGATGGCACGCTGATGGCAACCGGAGCAGACGTCACGCGCGATATGATTGCCGCAAGACCGATACCGGCACCCACGCCCACAATGCCGCCAAGGCTTGTCAGCACAGCGGCTTCCGTTAAGAACTGCCACAGAATGCGGCTCTTTTTCGCGCCGATGGCTTTTTTCAGACCGATCTCTCGCGTACGTTCCGTAACGGAAACGAGCATGATGTTCATAACGCCGATACCGCCGACGAGCAGGGAGATGCTCGCAATCCAGATGAGCTGCGAATTTGTGGAACTGCTGAGATCCTGCAAGTCCTGCGCCTGCTTTAAAAGATCCTGTGCCTGATACTTGATCTCGCTGTTCGTCACGTTCGTGTTCATGATCTCCGCCACAGCCTTGCCGGCATCCGTCATGGCTTCCGTATTGGAAACGCGAATGGCCACGTTCTGCGGCTCATCGAACGAATAGAGCGCCGGCCACATGGAGCTTGGCACGAAAATACGGGATGCAGAGCTATCCGAGTAATACGTATAATACTCATCGATGGAGTTGATGACGGGCTCAAACTTGCTGTCTTCATCCACAACGCCAACCACCGTAAACGGAATGCTGCTGATCTCGATCGTTTTTCCGATGGGGTTTTCGCCGTCAAACAGCGAATCCGCCGTATCGGCATCAATGATGGCTGCCGCATGGAAATCTGTAAAATCACTGTCCACAAAAGTGCGACCGCTTTTCAGCACCAGCCCATTCGTCGTGAAATAACTGTTATCCACGCCGAAGACCTGCGAGCCGGAAATGCCGTTGTTGCCGTAGTAAACGGAGTTGTTGTAGTCGCTGCGGCTGGTGTAAAACGCCGCATCTTCCACGTTTTTTACGGACTTGATTTTTTCCATCGTGGTCTCGTCCCGCACAGGGATGCCGTCCGGCAAGCCGTTATACAGCATTTCGTACTGATAATCGCCCTGATACAGCTGAATCTGCACCGTGTTTGTGCCGGAGCCGATGAGGTTCTTTTTGATTTGCTCATTCGTGCCCTTGATGGTGGACACGATGGAGATGATAGAGGCGATACCGATGATGATGCCGAGCATCGTCAGGAACGAGCGCATTTTGTGCGACCAGATTCCCTGAAATGAAAGTCTGATATTTTCAATCATGCGTCAAGCCCCCTTGCGTCGATGCCGTCATTTTCGTCTGTGTTTTCTTCCATGTCGTTCGCCTTGGCACCATCAATTGCCGAAGTGCCGTAGGGGAAAGCCACATAATCTTCTTCCGTCAAAGTATCGCTCTTGATCTCCAGATACTGGTTGTAGATCGTCTTGCCGGTTTTGATATACGTTTTATGCACACGATTATCGTCGCCGACCTTCAAAACATACTTGCCGCCGTCATCGCTGCGGATATACGCTTTAAAAAGATATATTGCATTGCTTGCGTTATCCGAGGCCGCCTGCAAAGTAATATCAAGGCCCATGCCGTTTTTCAGGCCGTCCGCATCGGCAATGCGCGCTGTAAACTGGTACGTGGAGCTATTCGGGTTTGAGGAGCCGTCATAGTAATAATTGGAATTGTCATTCGGAAAATCGGAGATCTGTACAATCTCTGCCTCATACATTTGTCCGTTCTCCCAAGAGCTCGCCATGACCGTGTCGCCGACATGCACCTTGCCAAGCAGCGACTCATTTAAGGATGCCGTTATATAGAAACCGTCGCCGCCCGAAACCACGAGGAACGGGGAACTTGTGGACATCGCCGTATCGAGGTCTGTGAGCGACTTCACAACGCCGTTCACGGTCGATTTTATTGTAGCGTTTTCAAGATCCAGCTTCGCTTTTTCAAGGTCATGCGCTGCCTGTTTCACATTCAGCTTTAAATCTTGAATCTGCTGCTTTTTATCGGCGATCATCTGCTGCAATTCTTCCGCCGTATACATGGGGCCTCCGGTATCGTAGCTGATGCCCGGATCGGCGTCGGAGAGATCCGGCATTTGAATATCATCCGGCTCGCTGATAACTTCATTAAAGAAGCCCGCGGAAATCTTATCGCCGTCCATCTGCCAGCCCTTTACAAGCGGCAGATTTTCGTTATCCTGTTCATGCACTTCAAAGCGTGCGACAAACGGGCCGTCCGGCAATGTGAAATCAGGCTCCGGCGTGGGTACGCTTTCGCCGCCGGTCTCATTCGTTTTTGTGAATGTCATCTGCTTGAACCACGCCATACCGGAAACCGTTGGCGCTTCCGTGGGTTCTATGGGCGCGGGAGTAGGGGCTTCCGTGGGTTCTATGGGCGGCGCGGGAGTAGGGGCTTCCGTCGGCGCTGTGGTAGGCTTCGCAGTCGGTTCGGGGGTAACCGTCGGCTGCGGCGCCGCCGTGGGCACTTCACTCGGCTGTGCCGTAGGCTCTGCGCTCGGTGTGGGGGTCGGAGTAGGGGTAGGGGTAGGGGTCGCACGCGGGTCTGTCACGCCGAGCAGCTTCAAGAGAAAGCCCTTCGTCAGCACAGCATCTTCCGTGCAAAGAAAGACATACGGGTCTTCCTCCGTACCGGCACCTTTAAACGGCTTCGAGTGCTCTGTAATCTCCGTATACAGTTCTGCCTGCGATTCCGGCACCGGCGTGGGAGTGGGTTCCGGCTCGGGCTCCGGGATAACCGGCTCCACATACGGCGCCGTATTCTGGAGCTTCGTAAGTTCTTTTTCGGCCTGCTCCAGTTCGTATTTCTTCTTTTTTTCTTCAAGCTCCTTGCTCTCTACCGTCAGCTGGAGCTTTGTCGTATCATACTGCAAAAGCGTATCGCCAATCTTGACGGTATCGCCCTCTTTGACGAAAATCTTAGAAATAGCTTTTTCTTTATCGGGGTAAAGTTCCTGCACAAAGTCACTTGTAGCATTACCGTAGGTGCTGGACTGGTCGCCCCAATACTGTGTGGAGATATTTGAAACCTGCTCCACATCCACCGTGGCATTTGCCGCCTTGCCGTTCACCGCGACCGTCACGCCGGTGATGATCAGCGCGATCACGATCACTACGGAGACCACCGTGATAATGACTTTTTTAAGTGGGAAATTTGCCGGCAGATTCATGCTTCCGCCTCCTTTTCCTCGGGGATATGTTGTTCCGCAAACTGACCGTCGCGAATATGCAGCACACGCTTTGCATGGTTTGCCACATCGAGATCATGCGTGATCATCACAACAGTCACACCCTCGTCGTTGAGCGTCTGGAACAGCTCCATAATCTGCGCGCCGGACTGACTGTCGAGCGCGCCGGTCGGTTCATCGGCTAAAAGAATTTTCGGATTGTTGACGATGGCGCGGGCGATCGCGACGCGCTGGCACTGACCGCCGGAAAGCTGGTTCGGCTTAAAATCCACACGGTCGCCGAGACCTACACGCTCTAAAGCACGCACGGCACGCGCACGTCGCTCTTTTTTCGGCACACCTGCGTATAAAAGGGGAAGCGCCACATTTTCTGCCGCGCTCTGGCGAGGCAAAAGATGAAAGCTCTGGAACACGAAGCCGATGGAGTTGAGGCGAATTTCCGAAAGCTTCGATTCGCTGCTGCCGATGATACTTTCGCCCGCAAGTGCATACGTGCCTGAAGTCGGCAGATCAAGGCAGCCGATGATGTTCATCAGCGTCGTTTTGCCGGAGCCGGACGGACCCATGATGGCGACATATTCTCCCTCATTCACAGAAAGAGAGATGTCTTTTAGAACCGGCACTTCCATTTTGCCTTGAATATACGTTTTATAAATGTTGTGCAGCTCTAAGATCATGCCGTAGCACCCCCGATAACGGTTCCAAGACTCGCCGCGCCGTCATTTTCATAGGTGGTCACGCCATCTGCCGTGCTTGCTTCTCCGGCTGCCGTGTCTGTTTCGCCCTCTGACTCCGTTACGGCACTTTCTGCGGGCATGGGGCTGTAGCCGTTCGGGTTGCCGTCCATATCGCTGCCGTTTTCTGCGGGCATAACACCGTTTGCATCGTCCGTTTTGGCATCGTTCATGTCACCGGAATCATTCCCCTGATTCTTATAAGAAATATCATCCGTAGCATACATGCCGCTGTGCACGCGGTCTTCCACAACGGCCAAGCGATCGTCTGCCGTCACGCCGGACGTAATCTCATATTCGGAAAGGGTATCGTCAAACTTGCCGAGCTGCACTTCACGCTTTTCGATGCGATTCTTATCGTTTACGGCCCAAACGTAGTTTTTGCTGCCTTCGTTGAGAATATAGTAGCTTGGCAGCCAAATTCCGGTCTTCACGTCTTTGGCCTCATCCGGCTCCACGTAAACGTGCTGACCGAGCATGAGACCTTTGAAATCATCGAGCACAAGGTAGAAGTTATACTTTGTCGCCTTTGTAAACGAGCTTTCGGAACCGTAGGAAATGCCGCTGTTGTTATTATCGTTTGCGGCTTCGCGTTCAATGCTCTCCACGGTGCCCGTCCAAGTCTGCTCCGGGTCTACGCGGGAGACGACCTTCATTTTCACGCCCTTCTGCAAGGAATAGACATTCAGCTCCGTTGCCGTGCCTTTTACACGGTAAGAACCCGTCGCGAGAATCGTAATATACGCGTTCGTAGAATTGCTGCCGCTTGTGTTGGTATTGGAACCGTCATTGATCTGCTTCACAACGCCGGCCATTTCTGCCATGACATCCGTATTTTCAAGCGATTTCTTGAGGTTTTCGATCTCTTTCGCCTTCGTAGACTGGTCGTATTCTGTTGATTTCACTTCAAGCTGCGCAGACTGGATTTGCAGGGTATAGGAAAGCTGTTCGTCGGAAGACGCTTTGTTCTTTTCCTTCTGCAGGGAATCAATCTGCTGGTTCAGCGTGGAAATGCGGTTTTTAAGGCTTTCCAGCTGTAACTGCGCCTCTTCAAGCTGCATTTGCAGGTCGTCCGTATCGTAGCTGAACAACTTATCGCCAACTTTCACTTCCTGGCCGACCGTCACATACAGCTCTGCGATTTTCTTTGTATCGTCCTTCTGCACGGAGAGCGTCTTTTCCGGTTCCACAACGCCGGAGTATTTCGCCGTCATACCAAGTGAACCCGTGCCGGTGATGTCCGCAACGCTCGTCACATACACCATCTCATTTGGGTCGCTCGGCGCAACGCTGCCGCCGCGGAAGAAAATGAGCCAGATTACAATACCGATCACGATCACAGCGCCGACGGCAATACCGGCGATTGTGAAAATCTTTTTCTTAGTCATAAAGTCAGTCCTTTCCTCCGCGCAAAACACCCAGCGCGGACTCTCTGATGGTTCTATTATACAGGTAAGACAAAAAATAAACAACTTAAGAAACTCTTACAAACGCAAAAGATTTGCAAAAATCGCGCTCTTGACCGCGCGTAAAATCGGGGGTACAATGGTAGCAATATAGAAAGGGAGGATCTGTCTTATGAAAAATGAACACATCGCTTCATCTGTAACCGAACTCATCGGCAAAACACCGCTTCTGCGTGCGTCCCGCTTTGCGGCAGCTGCGGGCATTTCCAACGCGCCGCTTTTGAAGCTTGAATATTTAAACCCCGCCGGCAGCGTAAAAGACCGTGCGGCACTGAAAATGATTGAAGACGCCGAAAAAGCCGGCAAATTGAAGCCCGGCGCGGTTATTGTAGAGCCAACCTCCGGCAACACGGGCATCGGCCTCGCATCTATTGCAGCGGCGCGCGGCTACCGCGTGGTGCTCACCATGCCGGAAACCATGAGCGCCGAGCGCCGCAAGCTGCTTTCCGTATACGGCGCGGAAATCGTACTCACACCGGGCAAAGACGGCATGCGCGGTGCGATTGAAAAGGCGGATGAGATCGCGAAAAGTACACCCGGCAGCTTCATCCCCGCACAGTTTGAGAATCCCTCAAACCCTGCCGCACATTATGAAACGACCGGTCCGGAGCTTGTACAGCAAACAGACGGCAAACTCGACATTTTCGTTGCGGGCATCGGCACCGGCGGCACCATCACCGGCACGGCGCGCTATTTAAAAAAGCATCTGCCACAGGTACACACCGTCGGTTTGGAACCGGCGACTTCACCGCTCATCACACAGGGCAAAAGCGGTGCACACGGCTTACAGGGCATCGGCGCAAACTTCATCCCGAAGAACTACGATGCTTCCGTTGTGGACGAAGTGCTGACCGTCACGGATGAAGAAGCGTACAAAACGGCAAAATTATTGGCACGCACCGAGGGCATCCTCGTCGGCATCACGTCCGGCGCGGCACTTGCCGCAGCTGTGCGCCTGCTGCGCATGCCCGAAAATGCAGAAAAAACGCTCGTGGCACTTCTGCCCGACAGCGGCGACCGCTATTTTTCCACCCCGATCTTTGAATAAACGAAAAGGAATTTCATTTTATGGCAAAAAAATACTACGCCGTCCGCGCCGGGCGCAAAACCGGCATTTTTGAAACGTGGGACGAATGCCGTGCGCAGACGACCGGCTTTAAAGGCGCGTCGTTCAAAAGCTTTCCAACGCTTGCAGAAGCCGAAGCCTATATGCGCGGTGAAAACGATCTGACGAAAGCCACTCCGGCAGAAAGCTCGACCGCAGCGCCTGAAGAAGACGGCGCCGTGGCTTACATAGACGGCAGCTACCACATCGGCACAAAGGAGTTTTCCTGCGGTGCTGTGCTGTTTTTAAACGGCGAAGAGCTGCATTTTTCCGAAAGGTTCACCGACCCCGACCTTACCGAAATGCGCAACGTGGCAGGGGAGATCAAGGGCTCCGAAACTGTTCTGCGCTACTGCATCGAGCATGATGTGCCCTTCGTGACAATCTACCATGATTACGAGGGTGTAGCAAAATGGGCAACGGGAGAATGGAAAGCAAAAAAGCCCGGCACCATTGCGTACCGCGAATTCTGCGCCGCAGCCGCAAAGCACATCCGTTTCCGCTTTGTGAAAGTCAAGGGACACTCCGGCGACAAATACAACGACCTCGCCGACCGTTTAGCGAAAGACGCGCTCGGCATTCAGTAAAACAGCATAGCAAAAAGGCGAGCTGCACGGAGTTGTGCAGTTCGCCTTTTGTTATACATTACGGAATTTCAGGCGCAAGCTTACGCGTTTTTCGCTTCGTCGTACGCGTCCTTAAAGCGCTGCATCGCGGCGTTGAGCATCTTTTCGGGACCTGCGAGGTTTACACGTGTATGCATGGTGCCGCCCTGCGAGAACAGCGTGCCGGCGTCGCAGAAAAGATCATGCTTGCGCAGGAGCTTATCGAGCGCTTCATCATCGAGACCGAACGTCGTGCAGTCGATCCACATGAGGTACGTGCCCTGCAGATCGCTGTATGTAACACCCGGGCAGTTTACGTCGATGAACTTGCAGAAGTTCTTGTAGTTTTTGTAGATAAGGTCGATGACTTCTGCAAGCCAACCTTCGCACTCCGTGTAGCCGAGACGGCAGGCCTCAAGGCCGAGCGCACCGGCGGACGGCGTGAAGTGTTGCTGTAAAATACTCTGGAATTTTGTTCTCAGTTCTTCATCGGGAATAACAATATTCGAGGTCTGGAGCGTCGCAAGGTTAAACGTCTTGCTCGGCGCAGTGCAAACAAGATACTTCGGCAGTGCATCCTTGCAGGCGTTTGCAAATGCCACGTGCTTATGACCCGGCATGATGAGGTCGGAGTGGATCTCGTCGCTGACAACAATCACATTGTGCTTTGCGCAGATGGCACCGAGCTTTGCGATTTCGTCTTCCGTCCAAACGCGGCCAACCGGGTTGTGCGGATTGCAGAAGATAAACATCTTATTTTTTTCTTCTGCGCACAACTTCTCAAAGAGGTCAAAGTCAATCGTGTATGTCTCGTTCGTGTTGATGAGCGGGCACTCCACGTTTTTTCTGTTATTGTGCTCAATGGTCATTCTGAACGGATAATAAACCGGCGGCATGGTGATAACGCCGTCGCCGGGATCGGTATAGGCCAGAACCGAAACAGCCAGAACCGTTACGACGCCGTGTGTAGAAACAATTTCTTCTTTCTTAATATTCCAGTCGTTGCGACGCTTCATCCAGCCGCATACCGCATCGAAGTATTCCTCTGTGGGGCCGGTATAGCCGAGGATATGCGTATCGATGTACTTTTTCAGACCCTCTACGATCTCCGGCGGGTTTTTCAGCTCCATATCCGCAACGGAAAGCGGTGCAACGTTTTCCGGCAGATTCGGATGCTCTTTTGTCATCTCGTCCCATTTGCCGGAGCCGGTGTTTTTTCTGGAAACCAGCGTTTCAAAATCATAGATCATTGGTAATTCCTCCCATTCTAAAATAAGGTAATCTACTTTCAAACGGTCTTATTCAACCTCAAGGTCTGCAAAAGAGAAGGTGGTGCAGTCTACAAGACCGCGGTCGGTCAGGCGCAGCTCCGGCAGGCAGGCGAGGGGGATTAAAGCCATCGTCATAAACGGAGACTGAATGTCGCAGCCGATCGTTTCCCAAGCTTTGCCGAGGTTCTCGACGAGCTCGTCCATTTCTTCAGCGGACTTTGTGTTCATGAGACCCGCAAACGGCAGCGGAACACAGCCGAGCACCTTGCCGTTCTGCACAATACACTCACCGCCGCCGCATTGAATGAGTGTGTTTGCAGCAAGCGCCATATCTTCGTCATTCGTGCCGACAACGAGCAGGTTGTGTGCATCGTGTGCAACGGTGGAAGCCATTGCGCCGCACTTGACGTGGAATCCCTTGACAAAGCCAACGCCGTGCTTGCCGGTCTTATTGTGGCGCTCGAAGACGAATGTCTTCAAAACATCCTGCTCCACATCGCTCTTTAATTCGCCGTTTTCAACCTTGAGTTCAACGTGACGCTCATAGTCGCCGACATGTACCGGGATAATCTCGATCGCACGGACGGTTGCCGTGCCAACCTTATCGGTATGCACCTTAAAGGTTTCCGGGGTGATCGTCTCGCCGACGTGCATCGTGTCGAGCGCCCATGCGGGAAGCTCAGACTTCGGCAGGTCAATCGTCAGCTTGCCGTTTTCTGCAACAACGTCGCCGTCGATGAGCACGCGGGTGACACGGATGTCTTTTTCGTTATCAATAAATACGATGTCCGCGCACTTGCCCGGGGTGATAGAGCCGAGCTCGTGATCCATCTGGAAGCATTGCGCGCAGTTGAGCGTGACCATCTGGATGGCCGTGACAAAATCGATACCGAAGGAGACGGCACGACGCACGATGTGATCGAGATGACCGTTTGCAACCAGCGTATGCGGGTGGGTATCATCAGAAATCATCGTTGCAAATCGGCTGTCCACTTTGTGCTCCGTGATTGCCTTGGAGACCTCCTGCAGATCGTGCCAAGCGGAGCCCTCGCGCAGCATGGCATACATGCCGAGACGCATTTTTGCGAGTGCGTCCTCCGCACGGGTGGATTCATGACAGCAGCGCACGCCGCTCGCAATGTATGCATTGAGGCCGCAACCCGTCTCCGGGATGGAATAGTGACCTGTGATGATTTTGCCGGCTTTCAACGTTTCGCCGGTGATGTTGTGCGTCGGCTCCGCGGAAGCGGTGATGCCCGGGAAGTTCATCATTTCGCCTAAACCAACGGTATAATCGTGCTTCATTTCCGAGGCAATATCCGCGGCGGTAATCTCCGCGCCGGAATCCTCAAATCCCGGAACAGCCGGAACGCAGGAGGGGGTCGTCAGCATAGCCTTCAGCGGAGTCTTTTCCGCCTCTTCCGCCATCAGGTCAACGCCTTTAAGGCCAAGCACATTGCAAACTTCGTGCGGGTCATAATAAATCCCGACAGTGCCATGGGGGATAACGGCCTTTGCATATTCGATCGGCGTCATCATGGAAGACTCAATGTGGATATGACCGTCAAGGAAACCCGGGGCGATAAGCTGACCCTCGGCATCGATGACCTTTGTGCTTTCACCGATGCAGTGTGCGGCATCGCCGACAAGTGCGATACGGCCGCAGGAAATTGCAACATCGATGTTGTCGAGGATTTCATGCGTGCAGACGTTTACGAGACGCGCATTGCGAATGACCGTCTCTGCGGGCTTTCTGCCCATTGCAACATCGGAAAGCGTGCGGGAGCACTCCCAAAGCTGGGTCTTACAAAACTTGAACATAAAAAGTAGCTTCCTTTCTTTTATCAAGAACAACACAACGGAAAAGCGCTGCGTTTTTTAGCTTTATTTACTCTATCGGGTTCACGGGATTTTTGCAGAACGAATTCATGCAGCACAAAGCACATTTCGGATTACGCGCTGTACAGACCGCTCTGCCGTGTAAAACGGTACGGTGACAAAAGTCGTTGCTCTCCTCCGGCGGCAAGACTGCGCGCAGGTCTTTTTCGACTTTGAGCGGCACGTTGCTTTCGGTCAGACCGAGTCGTCCCGTGATACGGATGCAGTGCGTATCCGTCACAACGGCAGGCTTTTTGTAAATGTCGCCCACAACGAGATTTGCGGTTTTGCGTCCCACACCGGGCAGCTTTGTCAGCTCATCCACCGTGTCCGGAATCACGCCGTTATACGAATCGCGCAGCACATGGCACATAGCAAAAATATCACGAGCCTTTGTTTTATATAACCCGCAGGAGCGGATGAGCTCCGCAATTTCTTCCTCGCTGCCCGCGCAGAAGGCTTCCAGCGTAGGGAAGTGGGCAAAAAGCGCCGGTGTAACAAGGTTCACACGGGCATCCGTACACTGTGCGGAGAGTCGCGTTGCAATAAGTAATTGCAGCGGATCCTGATATTCAAGCGAACATACCGCGCCGGGATATTCTTTTTTCAGCGCTTCCACAGCAAGAAGCGCACGTTCCTTTTTTGTCATACAAACCTCCGAAAAAGCGGCGGGCAAGCCCGTCTGAATGCTTTACGTTTATTCTACAACTTTTTCATTCGGTTGACAATACCGGAAAAGGGTGGTAAATTTATTTTTATTGAAAGACCGACAAATAACCGCAAAGGGGAAAAAGAATGTCTGCGTTTACCTTAAAGCTCATCGCACTCGTCACCATGATCATCGACCATGTCGGGGCGATTTTCTTCCCGCAGTTTATCTGGCTGCGCTATATCGGGCGGCTTTCCATGCCGATCTACGCGTTTTTGCTCGTGCAGGGCTACATGCACACACGCAATTTTAACCGCTACGCACTGCGCATGGGTATTTTTGCTTTGCTCTCCGAAGTGCCGTATGACCTTTTATTTCAGGGTACATGGCTTGAGTTTCAGCGGCAAAATATCCTGTTCACGTTTTTAACGGCGCTTTTTGTGATGAAACTTTTAGATGCTTCCGCGAAAAGCCGCAATATTTTCATGTTCATCGGCGCAGTGATCTTGACAATCCTGCCGTATTTCCTGCATTTCAGCTATGGCGTTTACGGTGTTTTAACGGTACTTTGTTTCTATTTGTTCCAGAAGTACCGCGGTATTGATGCCGTGGCGTTTGCGGCGCTGACCTACGGGCAATATACGCAGGACGGCAACACGACACAGCTGTATGCCATCGCCGCCGCGATCCCCGTGCTGCTCTATAACGGCAAGCGCGGCGCGCTTTCGCTCAAATATTTTTTCTACATCAGCTATCCGGCACATATGTTATTGCTTTACGCCATCCACTATGTGCTTGCAAATCATCTATTGCCATTTTAAATGGAATAGGGTATAATTTAATGAAGTACTGCGGCACATAAACCGCAGAGCATATTATTTTTAGAAGGGAAAGATGAAGTATGTACGGTGATCTTTTGAACACGATCGGTTTTGTTGAAACCGCAGACCCCGAGGTCGGCGAAGCGATGGAGCTGGAACTCAAACGCCAGCGCCGCAATCTGGAGCTGATTGCTTCCGAAAACATTGTGTCTCCTGCCGTTATGGCTGCGATGGGCACGGTACTCACAAACAAATATGCTGAGGGCTACCCGGGTCACCGCTATTACGGCGGCTGTGCAGATGTAGACATTGTGGAAAACATCGCCCGTGAGCGTGCTTGCCGTCTGTTCGGCGCAGAGCATGCCAATGTGCAGCCGCACTCCGGCGCACAGGCGAACCTTGCCGTATATTTCGCGCTGCTTCAGCCGGGCGATACCGTGCTCGGCATGAACCTTGCAGAGGGCGGCCATCTGACCCACGGTTCTCCTGTCAACATGTCCGGCGCCTACTATAATTTTGCGGCTTACGGCGTTGACCCCGTTACGCACCGCATCGATTACGATAAGCTCATGGAGCAGGCGTGCGAACTTAAACCGAAGCTCATCGTTGCCGGCGCAAGTGCATACCCGCGCGCGATCGATTTTAAGAAATTCCGCGAGATTGCCGATGCATGCGGCGCGTACCTCATGGTCGATATGGCGCACATTGCGGGTCTTGTTGCGGGCGGCTGCCACATGAACCCGGTGCCGTATGCCGATGTCGTCACCACAACAACACACAAAACGCTCCGCGGCCCGCGCGGCGGCATGATCCTCTGCCGTGAGGAGTACGCGAAAAAAATCGACAAAGCCATTTTCCCGGGCACGCAGGGCGGCCCGCTGATGCACATTATCGCCGCAAAAGCCGTGTGCCTCGGCGAAGCGCTGAAGCCGGAGTTTAAAACCTACGCCGAGCAGACCGTAAAAAACGCTAAAGCGCTTGCCGAAGGCCTTACAAAACGCGGCATGAAGCTCGTTTCCGGCGGCACGGACAACCATCTGATGCTGCTCGATCTTTCCGACGGCGAGCTGACCGGCAAAGAGCTGGAGCGCCGCCTCGACGAAGTGTATATCACCGCAAACAAGAACACGATTCCGAACGAGCAGAGAAGCCCGTTCGTCACAAGCGGCGTGCGCCTCGGCACACCGGCCGTCACCACGCGCGGCCTGAAGGAAGCCGATATGGACGTCATCGCGGAGTGCATCCACCTGTGTGCGACCGATTTCGACAACAAAGCCGACGCCATCCGCGCAAAGGTCACAGAGCTTTTGAGCAAATATCCGCTTTATAACGACTAAAAGGAGAACACGATGAACGCACCGCTTGCAGACCGCATTCGTCCGAAAACGCTCGATGATGTGGTAGGACAACAGCATATTCTCGGCCCTAATAAGGTACTGCGGCGCATCATCGAATCCGGCACTATCCCGAATATGGTGTTTTACGGGCCGTCCGGCGTAGGGAAAACCACCGTGGCGTCCATCATTGCAAAGCAAAGCCACATGCACCTGTGCAAGTTAAACGGCACCACGGCCTCCACCGCCGATATTCGCGACGTGGTGGCGCAGGTAAACACGCTGCAAGCGGTAAACGGCGTTTTGCTGTACCTTGATGAGATCCAGTATTTCAACAAAAAGCAGCAGCAAACGCTCTTGGAGTTCATCGAAAACGGCAGCATCACGCTGATCGCTTCCACAACGGAAAACCCCTATTTTTACGTATATAACGCCATTTTGAGCCGCTCCACGGTGTTTGAGTTCAAGCCCGTGGAAAAAGAGGAGGTCGCCCGCGCCGTAGACCGCGCATTCCGCATTTTGTCGGAAGACCGCGGCGAAGAAATCCGGCTCGAAGACGGCGTGACCTCGTATATCGCTTCCGCTTGCGGCGGCGATGTACGTAAAGCAATGAACGCAGCAGAGCTTTGCACGGCTGCCGTACGAAGCGAGGACGAGCCGCGCATCACCATGGAACTTGCAGAGCAGCTTACACAGCGCAGTGCCATGCGGTATGACCGAGACAGCGACGCGCATTACGATATTCTTTCGGCGTTTCAAAAATCCATGCGCGGCTCCGACCCCGACGCGGCGCTGCATTATCTCGCACGGCTTTTGGAAGCGGGCGATCTCGCCTCTGCATGCCGCCGCTTGATGGTGTGCGCCTGCGAAGACGTGGGCCTTGCGTGGCCACAGATCATCCCCATCGTGAAAGCGGCCGTAGATGCCGCCATGATGGTCGGTCTGCCGGAAGCGCGCATCCCGCTTGCGGATGCCGTCATTTTAACGGCGACGGCGCCGAAATCGAACAGCGGTGAATCTGCCATAGATGCCGCCATGCGCGACGTGAAGGCCGGCAAACTCGGTGTGATCCCGCGCACGCTGCAAAACGTGCATTATGACGGTTCAGATGTCGCTAAAAAAGGCCAATTTTACCGCTATCCGCACGATTACCCGGATCATTGGCTCGACCAGCAGTATCTTCCGGATGCCTTGCTCGGCGCTTCGTACTATCACTACGGAGACAACAAAAACGAGCAGGCGTTTAAAGCGTATTGGGAAAACATAAAACGAAAGCACAGCTCATAAACTCTATTAACATAACGGAAGGAAGTGCACCGCCATGAACCCGGCAGTCCTTAAAAATTTGTCATACGGCATGTACGTCATCGGCACAAAATATAACGGCCGCCCGAACGCCTGTGTGGCAAACTCGGTCATCCAAATTTCCAGCAGCGACCCCGAAAAAGTGCTCATTGCGCTGACAAAAGATACGCACAGCTGCACCGCAATCCGCGAAAACGGCATTTTTACCATTTCTGTACTCTCCACAGATACACCTGCTAGCGTCATCGGCGCACTCGGTCTTGTCAGCGGTAAAAATGCAGACAAGCTGAAAAACATCCGCCACAAAGTGCTCATTGAAGGCGTGCCCGTCGTAAAGGAGAATACCTGCTGCTGGTTTTTATGCAAGGTCATCTCCGGCATGGACGTAGGGCAGGAGATGGTCTTCGCCGCCGAGATCATAGCGGGCAGCGACAGCGCCATCGGCACGCCGATGACGTATGATTTCTACCGCAGTGAAATGCACGGTCTGTCGCCGGTCGGCTCGCCGACCTATGTGCCGCCGGAAAGCACGTTTGATAAGAGCAGCGGTGAAAGCTTTGTCTGCTCCGTGTGCGGCTATGTGTACAGCGACCCGAACTTCAGCTTTGAAGAACTGCCGGACAACTGGGTGTGCCCGGTCTGCAAAATGCCGAAAAAGGCATTCGTGCGCAGAAATTAAATAGCTTTTCCATACTACGAATGAAAGGATTTTTCGATAGACTGCGCATCGCGCGCTATCGGAACCAAAAGACTCATGCAGAAAAATTCTCCGCTTCACGTTTTGGTCATTCCCACATGGTACCCAAACGGTGAGGATAAACTGATCGGCGTTTACCACAAGCTGTTCAGCACGGCACTTGCGGAATACGGCGTAAAAACCAACATGCTCTATGTAGACCGACAGGGGCTGTCTTCACTGCCGAAGTACCCCACGATGCAGAAGCTCTACGAAGAATCGAACACCGGCTATGTGACATACTGCCGCCGTATGCTGGACATCTCCAAATTCAGCGCAGATGCACAGCTCAGCGCTTACTGCCGCACCGTTGAAAAGCTTTACAAAGCCTACGTGAAGCAGCACGGCAAGCCGGACATTCTGCACGCACATGTCACCGTGCCCGCCGGATACGCCGCTGCAAAGCTCGGAGAAAAATATCATATTCCGGTCGTCATCACGGAGCACTCCTCATATTTTGAGCGCTTCTTTGAGGGTAGCACCGCAAAATACGGACTCTATGCTGCACGGCACAGCGTGATGACCTGCGTCAGCGGCTATATGACGGACATTTTAAAAGAAAAACACAATATACCTGCCGAAGTTCTGCCGAACATCGTCAACACCAAGGCATTTCGCGGCGCAAAAAGGCCGAAAGACCCGGCACATTTTCGCTTGACGACGGTTTCCGCACTGCGCCCCGGCAAATGCGTGGAAGACGCTTTGCAGGCCTTGAAGCTCTTGCGGGAGCAATACCCGGAAAAATCGTTTTTGTATACGATTGTCGGCGACGGGCAGGAGGAAGCGTTTTATAAAAAGACCGCATCTGAGCTCGGGCTGAACGACATTGTATCCTTTGTCGGGCGCAAGACCGAAAGTGAAATTGCGGAGATTTTAAGCCAGACCGACGCCCTTTTGATGGCTTCGGATATTGAGACGTTCGGCATTCCTGCCGTGGAAGCACTCGCGGCCGGCGTGCCGGTGATTTCTACACGGTGCAAAGGCCCGGAGAGCTTTTTGAACGATGACTGCGCCGAGTTCTGCAATGTGCATGACCCGAAAGATATGGAAGATGCAATTTTGCGCATGGCTGCACGGTCGGACACACTAGATGAAGCCAAAATTCGTGCTGCGGCAAAGCCGTTTGACAGCATCGCCGTTGCCGAACATGCCGTACAAATTTACCGTGAAGCGCTCGAAAACACAAAATAAACAAAAATAGGGGAGCCTGCGTTTCAAAACGTACAGGCTCCCTTTTCTTTAGGAAAGACCGCGCAGGCCGGTGCTTGGAAGGTCACCTAAATTGTTGCTCTCCTTGCCGTCCGGTATGCTACGCAGATATTCACTGCCGTTGCGGCTCGCAATCGCCACGCCGCGGATGCCGCCCTGCTTTGCAAGCGCCACGCCGTCCGCCTTGGAAAGCACCGTGCCATCCGAAAGCTGGTAGCCGGAGATCTTGCCATTCGTGCGGATCAGCTTCATGATGGTCTTCGCATCCTTGTTCGGTACAGGGTTCATAATGTTGATATTGGCAGGCAGGTTGCCGATCCTCTGAGACATAAAACGATGTTCCTTTCCGTTTGTAATTTTGTTTTGTCCTTTCCGTTTTTCCGGCGCAGCCAAAAGCTGTACGTACCGATTAAGGCTTTTATAAGCGCCGCTGTGCCTATTGTCTCTCCACATACGGTGAATATGCAAAAAGCACGAAAAAACGGGCGAAATTTTGGCGTGGAGCGTTGCAAAGGCCACCGAAATGCGCTATAATAAGACCATAATGACTCGCGCTGCGGTTTTTACGGGATTGCCCGTGCCGGGCGCTAAAAACACAGGAGGCTTCCATGAATTCATGCGATAAGCAGCAGCTTAAAATCACGGCTGCCAAAGTCAGACTTGGAATCATCGAAGGCGTTTACAACGCCAAATCCGGCCATCCGGGCGGTTCCCTTTCCGCTGCGGATATTTTCACCTATCTCTATTTCAAAGAACTGCACATTGACCCGCAGAACCCGAAGGATCCGGACAGAGACCGTTTTGTCCTTTCTAAGGGTCACTGCGCACCGGGTCTTTACGCTGCACTGGCACAGCGCGGCTATTTCTCTGTGGATGAGCTGAAAAAGCTCCGCCACATCGGCGCTATGCTGCAGGGTCACCCGGATATGAAGGGCACCCCCGGCATCGATATGAGCTCCGGCTCTCTCGGTCAGGGCATTTCCGCTGCGGCAGGCATGGCGCTTGCCGGCAAGATTGATAACAAAGACTACCGTGTTTACTCTCTGCTCGGCGATGGCGAGATTGAAGAGGGTCAGGTTTGGGAAGCTGCTATGTTTGCATCCCATAACAATCTCGATAACCTCTGCCTGATTGTCGACTTCAACGGCCTGCAGATCGACGGCCCGGTCAGCGAAGTTGCCGGCCCGGAACCGATCGACAAGAAGTTCGAGGCTTTCGGCTTTGACGTACAGACCATCGACGGACACGATTTCGACGCCATCGAAGCAGCTTTTGCACATGCAAAGACCGTTAAGGGCAAGCCGAGCGTCATCATTGCCAAGACCGTAAAGGGTAAGGGCGTTTCCTACATGGAAAATCAGGTCGGCTGGCACGGTACCGCGCCGAACAAGGAACAGTATGAGACCGCTATGCAGGAGCTCACCGCTGCACTGCATGAACTGGAGGGCTGCTGATATGGCTGAAATGGTTAAAAAGGCAACAAGAGAAAGCTTTGGCGAGACCGTTACCGCGCTCGCCGCTGAATACCCGGAGATCGTCGTTCTGGATGCAGACCTTGCTGCTGCCACCAAGACGGGCATCTTCAAAAAAGCATACCCGGAGCGTTTCTTTGACTGCGGCATCGCAGAGTGCAACATGGTCGGCGTTGCTGCCGGTCTGGCCACCTGCGGTAAAATTCCGTTTGCGGCGTCCTTTGCCATGTTTTCCGCAGGCAGAGCGTTTGAGCAGGTCCGCAACTCCGTCGGTTATCCGAAGCTGAATGTCAAGATCGTCGGCTCCCACGCCGGCATCTCTGTCGGTGAAGACGGCGCTACACATCAGTGCTGCGAGGACATCGCGCTCATGCGCACCATCCCGGGCATGGTCATTCTGAACCCCTGCGATCATTACGAAATGCAGGCCGCGGTTCGCGCTGCTGTTGAGCACAAGGGCCCGTGCTATATCCGCCTCGGCCGTCTGGCTGTGGAAAGCATCAACAACAACGATGATTATAAGTTCGAGCTTGGCAAGGGCATCACGCTGCGCGAGGGCACGGACATCACCGTTGTTGCGACCGGTCTCATGGTACAGGAAGCCGTTAAGGCTGCCGATGCACTGAAAGAAGAAGGCATCAGCGTTGAAGTCATCAATATCCATACCATCAAGCCGCTCGATGAAGAGCTTGTTATTGCTTCCGCAAAGAAGACCGGCCGTGTCATCACGGTTGAAGAGCACAACATCATCGGCGGTCTCGGCGAAGCGGTCTCCACCGCACTTTCCGAGCATTGCCCGACGCCTGTCACGCGCATCGGTGTCAACGATGTGTACGGCCACTCCGGCCCGGCTGTGGATCTGCTGAAGGAATTCGGCCTTTCTGCAGAGCACATTGCAGAGGTCATCAGAGAAAAGCTCGCAAAGTAAGCTTTTCCGCAGGCTTCCGCTTTAAAACCGCATAAAAGGAATTTTGCTCCCTTTACAGGAACTGTGTGCATCCGCACGGTTTCCCGTAAAGGGAGCTTTTTTATATTCAAAGCCCCCGCAGTAATAGTAAAACGTCTTCGCTTGACGGACACAAAGAAAAAACAAAAATAAATGTCTGCTTTCACAAAGAATTCGACCGCTTTCTTTTTTCTCGCATTGTACAATAACGGTATCAGCACCGGTACAGATACATTTCATCTTGCTATACGGAGGTTTAGAATGTGTAAAAGCAAAATACCGCGCTTTTCGGCACATCTGCTGCATTTGGCCTTGTTCGGCAGATTTGTGTCAAAAAAGCGTGAAAATTTCGCGATAAATGAAAACTTTTCCGAATACAGGCGCAAAAAAGTATTGATTGCGGCAAATCATTTTTATATGCTGTACCGCTTTCGACGGGAGCTGATTGAAGAGCTGCAATCCCGGTATGAGGTAATCGTTGCAGCGCCGTTTCAAACCGGTGAAGAAGTGTTTGAAAGCATGGGCATACGCTGTACGGAAACGAAAATGCAGCGGCGGCGCGTGCAGGTGCTTTCTGAATTGCGTCTTTTACAAGCGTACAAACGTGTTCTTTGTCTGGAAAAGCCGGATCTTGTGCTTACATACGCCATTAAGCCGAATGTATACATGGGTTTTCTCTGCACGTGCTACCGCATTCCGTTTTACGCCACCGTACAGGGACTCGGCAGCGCTTTTCAGCGCCCGTGGCTCAGCTGCGCTGCCACATTTCTTTACAAGCTTTCGTTTCTGCGTGTACAGAACGTATTCTTTGAAAATCAGTCCAATGCGGTAGAATTTTGCCGCAGACACATCCTGCCACCCGAAAAAGAGGTCGTTCTGCATGGTGCGGGTGTAGACCTGAACCGCTATATCTACACGCCGTACACCGCTCACGATCCGCCGCGATTCCTGTTCGTCGGCCGTTTGATGCGCGAAAAGGGGGTAGAGGAGCTGTTTTGCGCCGTGCGCAGGCTGTGGACAGAGGGCTTTCACGTGCATTTGCAGCTGCTCGGCTTTTTTGAGGAGCAGTACAGGCAGGAGGTAGACCGCCTTGTTGCCGACGGCATGACAGAATTTTACGGCTTTCAAAAAGAACCGCTGCCGTTTTACCAAAACTGCGACTGCGTGGTGCTGCCAAGCTACCACGAGGGCATGAGCAACGTGCTGCTGGAAGCTGCCGCCGTCGGCAGGCCCATCATCGCGTCCGATATTCCCGGGTGCAGGGAAGCCGTAGAGCACAGCAAAACCGGCCTTTTGTGCCGCGCAAAAGACGCGGACAGCCTATATGTTGCCATGCGCGCGTTTTTGGCGCTTTCCGCAGAGCAAAAAGCAGCCCTTGGGCAAAACGGCCGCCGCAAAATGGAGCGTGAATTCGATAAAGCGAGCGTTGTTGCAGAAACACTGCGCATCGTCACCGCCGAAAAAGCGGCACCACAGCCCCGGCGCGTCACGGCATAGAGGAGAACACATGTCCGGTTATATTTGGATGCTCCTTTGGTTTCTGATTTACACGGCGCTCTCCGCCGTGTTGGAAGTACAGCAAAGCGAAACCGTCTGCGGCGTGCAGACAGTGCGGTTCACGAAGCTCTGGGCAACACTCGGCGTGCTGCCGCTGCTCATCTTCTGTACGCTGCGCGGTGATATCGGCGATACCTATAACTACATGCACGCGTTTTCCGAAATGCCGAGCACATTCAGCGCGCTGCCCGATTACATCCAGTCTTTACAGAAAGATCACGGCTTTTTCCTGCTTTCCGCACTCATCAAGCTTTTGTGCGGCGGGCAGGTGCGCGTTTGGTTTTGCATTCTCGCCGCGCTTCAGCTCTGGCCGCTCGTTAAAAACTATCAGCTTTATTCGGAAAGCTACTGCATCAGTCTGTTTTTGTTCATCGCTTCCACGGATTATATCTCCTGGATGATGAACGGCATGCGGCAATTTTTGGCGGCGGCGCTCGTGTTCGCCTGCTGTCCGCTTTTGCTGCGCAAGAGATACGGACAAGCCACGCTCATCATTCTACTTGCCGCCACACTGCATGCCTCGGCACTGTTCGCACTACCGTTTGTTTTTCTCACACGCGGAAAAGCATGGAACCGAAAAACGCTTTTGTTCCTTCTGCTCACTGTTTTGGTCGTGCTTTTCATCGACCGCTTCACGAACATTTTGGAGCTGCTTTTGCAGGAAACGCAGTACAAAAATGTCGTCAGCGATTGGAAAGGCTTTGAGGACAACGGTACAAACCTGCTGCGCGTACTGGTCTACACTGTGCCGACGTTGCTTTCTTTGATCGGTTTACGGTTTATCCGTGCAGAAAATGACCCACTCATCGACCTTTGCGTCAACATGTCCATTGTATCGACCGGCATTTACATCCTCTCAGCGTTCACAAGCGGCATTTTTGTCGGGCGGCTGCCCATATACTTTTCACTTTATAACTACATTTTGCTGCCATGGGAGCTGCACCACATGTTTTCAAAACGCTCCGTACGCATTTTAACCGTGATGATGCTCATTTTTTATCTGTTTTTCTATTTCTACGGGCTAAAGACCTTCGGCCTTTTATAAAGGAGGAATCCGTTATGCTTCGTGTTTTGCAGGTTGTCACCTGCATGGACCGCGGCGGACTGGAAACGATGTTGATGAATTACTACCGTCACATAGACCGCACACGCGTGCAGTTCGATTTTCTGACGCACCGCGCACGGGAAGGCGCGTACGATAAAGAGATTTACTCTCTCGGCGGCAAAATTTTCACCGTGCCGCGGCAAAACCCGTTCAGCCCCGCATACCGCCATGCACTGCACAAATTTTTCTCCGCCCACCCGGCGTATACGGTTGTGCACGCCCATCTTGATTGTCTTTCCGGCGTTGTACTCGGTTGCGCCAAGCAGCACGGCGTGCCTGTACGCATTGCTCACGCACACACCACAAATCAGATGCGCGACTTCAAATATCCAATAAAAGATCTGTATAAGCGCATCATTCCACGTACCGCGACCGATCTGCTTGCCTGCGGAGAAGATGCCGGGCGCTGGATGTTCGGCAGTGCGCCGTTTTTGGTGCTGCCGATCGCCATCGATACAGAAAAATTCCGCTTTGATAAAAACATGCGCGAAGACATGCGGCGCACACTCGGTATCACAAAAGAAGAACTTCTCATCGGGCATGTAGGGCAGTTTCGCAAAGAGAAAAACCAAACTTTCCTCTTGGATGTCCTGCACAGTCTGCGCGCATGCGGTACAAAATCGAAGCTGCTGTTTGTTGGCGACGGTGAAAAGCGGGCAGCCGTACAAAACCGCGCCGCCGCACTCGGTCTTACACCATATGTGCTGTTTTTAGGCGTGCGGGAAGATGTTCCGGCACTTTTGCATGCAATGGATGTATTTTGTATGCCGTCTCTGTACGAAGGCATGCCGCTCGCCGTTTTGGAAGCGCAGGCCGCAGGGCTACCGTGCCTTGTCTCCAACGGTGTACCGAAGGATTGTCTTCAAACGCCGCGTGCACGGCAGCTTCCGCTTTCCGCACCGCCTTCTAAGTGGGCGGAGGTTATTTTGGCGGAAAGTAAGGTGCTCAGCGCCGCGCCGCCTGTACTACAAAGCTTTGACATTTGTGAAAACGCACGTATGCTCACTGCGTATTATCTGCAAAAGGATGCCCAAAGAAGGAGGGAAACCGCACATGGTTCTGCTGACCGTGTTTACGCCGACGTATAACCGCGCACACACGCTGCCAGAAGCATATTGCTCATTAAAAGCGCAAACATCTAAAAACTTCCTATGGCTCATCGTAGATGACGGTTCCACCGACCGAACCGCCGCGTTGGTCTCCGCCTGGATGCAGGCGGAGAAAGCATTTGCCATCCGTTACCTATACCGTCCAAACGGCGGCATGCACGCTGCGCACAACACCGCTTATGCGCACATCGAGACCGAGCTGAACCTTTGCCTGGATTCCGACGACCGTTTGGCAAAGGATGCCGTAGAGCAAATTGAAAAGCGCTGGGCACAGGTAAAAAGCAAGAATTACGCCGGGCTCATCGGGCTTGATGACGACGGAAACGGCAAGCTTATTGGCACCGGCTTTCCGCCGGGCCTCACCGAAACGACGCTCAGCGGTTACTATGCAGGCGGCGGCAAAGGCGACAAAAAGCTCGTGTACCGTACCGACATCACCCGAAAATACCCGCCGTACCCGGAGTTTCCAAATGAAAAATACGTGGCGCTCGCCGCAAAATACCGGCTGATCGATCGCGATTACAAACTCGCCGTTTTAAATCGCGTGCTGTGCCACGTGACGTATTTAGAAGACGGTTCCTCGCACACCATGTGGAAGCAATACGCAAAAAACCCGCGTGGCTTTCTATATTGGCGGCAGCTTTGCCTTACGTACCCGGCTGCTGCAACGCGCACGGTACTCGACAGCATCCATTACGATGCCGCGTGTTTTCTCGCGAAAGAGCCCGCACTGATGCTCCGCTCACCGAAAAAGGTGCTTACAATGCTGTGCACACCGCTTGGCGCAGGACTTTCCGTTTTGATCCGCCTGATGGCCGCGCGCACCGAACGCAAAGCGCAAAAGGAGGCTGTATGATCCCGAAAATCATCCATTACTGCTGGTTTGGTCGCGCACCACTGCCGGACAAAGCCAAAAAGTGCATAGATAGTTGGCGCAAGCACTGCCCGGACTATACGATTTTGGAATGGAACGAAGATAATTTCGACATTCACCAAAACGGTTACACCGAAATGTGCTGTAAAGAGAAAAAGTACGCGTTTCTCGCCGATTACGCCCGCTTGCAGATCATCGAAAACGAGGGCGGCTTTTACTTTGACGTAGATGTCGAGCTTGTGCGCAGTTTGGACCCGCTTTGCAGCGAGCACGCATTTTTTGCCTTTGAGACCGACCGTATGATTGCGACCGGCCTCGGCTTCGGCGCAGAAAAACACCATCCGCTCGTGCACTTCATGCTGGAGCAATATGCGCCCCTGCTCGACGGCAAGCACGGCGTCATCGGCTGCCCGCAGCTCAACACACAGGCGCTTTTAAAATGCGGCTTAAAGCCAAACGGCAAGCGACAAACCGTGCAAGGCGCAGCCGTCTTTCCAAAAGCGTATTTTAACCCCTACGAGGATGCCACGGGGCGGCTTTATATCACAGACTGCACCTACGCCGTGCACTGGTACGCCAAAAGCTGGATGAACCGCCGTACCGTGCTGCGCAGCAAGCTCACGCGCCCGCTGCATCGCCTGCTCGCCGACCATCCGCGTATCAAAGAAAAAGTGAAAGGCGGCGTTTAAAACGGAACCGAAAAAACTGCTTTTTATTTTGCCGTCTTTGGAGATCGGCGGGGCAGAGCGCAGCCTTATCGGACTGTTGGAAGCGCTCGAAAACAAAAGCGTGCAGGTCTCCGTTTTTCTGTACCGCCGCGAGGGAGAATTCATAAAAGACCTGCCGCAATATGTGCGTCTGCTGCCGGAAATCCCTGCATACCACGCCTATACAGAGCCGATCTTGTCGCTTGTAAAACATGGCAGACTGCGATTTGCAGCCGCACGATTACTCGCAAAGCTCGCGTTTTTTTTGTACGGTACTTTCATGCGAAAACCCACCGGCACGTGGACGCACTTGCAGTATATCTCCGCATTTTTGCAGCCGTTTTTGCCGAATATCCCGGGCGAGTATGATCTTGCCGCGCAGTACCTCGGCGTCGCCGATACGCTTGTGTACAAGGTAAACGCCAAGTACAAAGCCGCGTGGAACCACACGGATTACGCCACACAACACCCAAATCCAAAGCTTGACCGCCGTGTGTATACGAACGTAGACTATGTCGTCAGTGTTTCCGAAAGTTGCACGGAAGCCTTTCGGCGCATGTATCCTGCGTTTTCACAAAAGGCCGTCACAGTCGAAAACTGCCTTGCGCGCGAGCTCATCGAGCGCAAATCGCTGCTGCCGGCTGCCGGCATGTATCGCGAAGCGGGCGAGACCGTGCTGCTTTCCGTCGGTCGGTTTTGTGAAGCGAAAAACTTTGAAGCCATTCCGAAAATCTGCACAGTGCTTTTAAAGCGCGGACTTTCCGTTAAGTGGTACATTTTAGGCTACGGCGACCGGGAAACACAAATTCGCGAAGCCATTCAAGCTGTGCATATGGAAGATTTTGTCGTGCTGCTCGGCAAAAAGGAGAACCCGTACCCCTACATACGTATGTGCGACATTTACGTGCAGCCGTCCGTTTATGAGGGCAAATGCGTCGCCGTGCGGGAGGCGCAGCTGCTCGGGAAGCCTGTCATCATCACGGATTTTTCCACCGCGCACAGCCAGCTGCGAGACGGCACAGACGGCATGATCGCGCCGCTTGATTTTGACGGTTTTACAGATGCTCTCGCCGCGCTGATCCAAGACAACGAAAAACAAGAAGCACTCAAAGCCGCCTGTCGCAGCACCGATTTCACACAGTATAAAGAAGCGGAGAAAATCCTGAGATTTGCAGAAGGAAGGGAAAGTTATGCCGAAGATCAGCGTCATTGTGCCGATCTACAACGCTGAAAAATATCTCGAGCGGTGCGTTAAAAGCCTCATCGCACAGACCTTTCACGACATTGAAATCTTACTTATCGATGACGGCTCTACCGATGCAAGCTCCATACTGTGCGCGCGGCTCAAAAAAGAGGACAGCCGCATACGCATTTTGCATAAGCCAAACGGCGGCCTCAGCAGTGCGCGAAACGCGGGTCTGCTTGCGGCAAGCGGGGCATTCATCGGCTTTGTCGATGCCGATGACACCGTATCGCCGACATTTTTTGAAACGCTCTTGCAGAAGATTGAGCAGTATCACTGTGATTTTGTGTTCTGCGACCTCATACGCATAGAATCCGGCAAGCCGCCCACGCTGCGCTCTGCATCGCTCCACGGCGGGTATTACGACAAACGCAAAATCAAACGCTGCGTATTTCCGCAGCTCATCATGCGCGATGATCTCGAATACGGCCCGCTTTTATCCGTGTGCGTTTGTTTATACCGTACATCGTTTTTAAAAGAACACGACCTGCGGTTCGACGAAACCGTGCGATATTCCGAAGATAATCTATTCAGTGCGTGTGCAGGATACAGCGCCGCTTCGTTCTTTTATCTTAAGGGCCAAGGGCTTTACGAGTACCACCGCAACCCCGGCAGCATCACCACAACGCACAAAGCAGATGCGTGGGAAAGCTACAAACGTATGCATCAAAAGCTGTGCGCACTGTTTCAAAACTGCCCGGAATACGATTTTAGCCGTCAACTCGACCTACACATCATTCATTATGCCTGCGCCGCACTCGGCGGAGTCTGTGCTTTGCCAAAGGTCGAACAAAAATCGGAAATCGACCGCATTTTAAACGACGAAGCGCTGAAACGTGCGCTGCAAAACCGACCCGTGCGACATATTCCTGTTAAGCTCGCCATACAGCTTTTGTGCATGCAATACCGCTGCACGCCGCTTATGTGCCTGTGGCTGCAAAGGAGGGAGCACTATGCCTGAAGTCAGCATCATTCTGCCCGTCTATAATGAGGAAAGGCATCTGCAAAAAACGCTTTCCACGCTGTGTACCCAAACGTTTCGCGATTTTGAGCTGCTTGCCGTAGACGATGGCTCCACCGATGAAAGCCGCCGCATTTTAGAACGCTTTGCAGCCGCAGACGCGCGTATCACGGTACTCGCGCAGCACCATGGCGGCGTTTCCCGCGCACGTAACCTCGCTTTAGAAGCCGCCACCGGAAAGTGGGTGTGGTTTGTAGACAGCGACGACCTGCCGTTTTTGAACTTTCTCGAAAAAGCATTGCATGAGCCGCAGTCAAACGACGCAGACATTCTCATGGGCAGCTACCTAAAAATGGATTTAAACGGTGAGATTACCCGCATAACACTACCAAAATACGGCCTCATAGATTCCGAAACGCTTCCTGTTTGCTTCATGCAAGCACAGTACGAAACCGGGTATTTCGGCTATCTTTGGAACAAGCTTCTGCGTCGCGAGAAAATTCTTTCCGTCAACGCTGTATTTGATGAATCCATGACGCTTGCTGAGGATCTGCAATTTTTAGTACAGCTTTACCGCGCAAACAGCCGCGTACTCCTCACGCCACACTGTGCCATGCAATACGCCGCGCACCCGCTGCGCCGGGAAACAGACCACTTTAAGCAGCTCCTTTTGCAAAAAGAGATTGCGCACTGGGTCATCACAGAGCAAAAGCACACGGAATTTAAGCCGTTTTTTCGCAAAAAACTCAGTGCATACACGGCATTCTCCGTTTTTTACGCGCCGGATATCGGGCTTGATCCCATCGCGAAAGCCAAAGAGATCATGAAAGATGAAGCGCTTTGCGCACTGCTTTCCGAAGCGGAGCTTCACGGCGTTTTTCGGTGCATCGTGCACTGCTTAAAGCAGCAAAATCTGCCCGCATTGCAGCTGCATCTTGCCGCATACCGCGCCGCAAAACACGCAAAATCGATTTTGAAAGGGGAGAATACGCGTGCGTTACATTCTGCATGACCACATCGGCAGCGCAAACCACGGGTGCGAAGCGCTTGTGCGCACCGTTTCTAAGCTTTTAGGCCCCGGCCGCACGGTGCTGCTTTCCGAAGCGCCGGAGGAAGATGCCAGATACGGCGTAGCGCGCCCGCTCGTTGTGCAGGATGTGCGCCCCGCGCGAAGCGATGTGATCCGCAAAAGCTCGCCCGCATTTTGGAGCGCCTATCTGCGCTTAAAGCTTTTAAACGATTACACACCACTCGATGTCTTGCCGTACCGTGCCGCGCTGCAAACGCTCACGCGCGACGATATTCTCGTCTCTATCGGCGGCGATGTGTACTGCTACGAAGATATGCAAAAGCGCATTCGGCTGCACAACCTCGCACGGCACTATGCAGGCGGCAGCATACTGCTCGGCTGTTCGATTGAACCGAAGCTTCTTCGCAGTAAGGCTCTGCTACGTGACCTCACCGCATTTGACCGCATCACAGCGCGCGAGACACAAACGCTGCACGCGCTGCAAAGCGCCGGGCTGCGAAACGTCTCCTTTTGCCCGGATTCCGCTTTCTTGCTGGAGCCGCGCGGTGCGGAGATTCCGGAAGTGTTTCAGCCGCACAACACCGTCGGCATCAATGTAAGCCCGCTTTTGCTGCGCCGTGCACGAAACGCAAAGCTTATTTTGGATAACCTCATCGCGCTGATTGGTACAATCCTGCGCACAACAGACAGTGCCGTGGCGCTCATCCCGCACGCCGTGCAAAACGGCAATGATGACCGCGATCCGCTTAAAGAATTATACGCGGCCTTTCAAGGCAGCGGCCGCGTATGCCTCATCAAAGACCAAAGTGCGTCGCAGCTTAAATCGATTATTGCGCTGTGCTCGTCGTTCATCGGCGCGCGCACACATGCCGTCATCGCGGCGTATTCTTCCGGCGTACCCACGCTCGCACTCGGGTATTCTGTAAAAGCCAAGGGCCTTGCAGAAGACATTTTCGGTGTCGATACGCCCTATGTGCTGCCCATTGAAAACATTGCGGATGAAACTGCCGTCACGCGCAGGTGGATACGCCTACGCAGCCACGCGCCGGAGATCACCGAAACGCTGCGTGCCAAAACGGCCGCCTATGAAGACGCTTTAAAAGCGTTTCGCCGCACTTTGCAGGAGGGAAAAGATGGAAAAACCGCTCGTAACGCTGCTTCTGCCGTGTTATAACTGTGAAAAAACACTTGACCGCTTCATGCGCTCCGTAATAAGCGAATCTTACCACCCGTTGGAGCTCATCTGCATTGATGACGGTTCGACAGACGATACGGCAAAGCTGCTGAAAAACTTCGAGACGATTTTAAAAGAAAGCGGCGTGCAGTATACTGTGTTGACGCAGGAAAACATAGGGCTTGGCGGTGCGATACAAACGGGGTTACTCCACGCGCACGGTGATTTTCTCTGCTGGGCAGATCCGGATGATTTTTTATTACCGGGCTCTGTTGAAAAACGCGCTACGTATCTGCTGCAGCACCCGGCGTGCGGCGCGGTGAGCAGTGACGCCTTCGTTTTTGACGAGAGCGACCTCAAAATGCCGCTCTACCGCGAGGCTGCGCGGTTTTCGCACCGTTTTGAACTCATGCAGTTTTGGTATCTTCTGCGCGGCGAAGGCATGGTGTGCGCCGGCTGTCACATGATCCGCATGCGCTGTTTTGATGAAGCCGTGCCGAACCGCATGATCTACCCCGCGCGGCGCGGGCAGAATTATCAGCTCATGCTGCCGGTGTGTTACAAATTTCCGCACGCTTTTTTAGACGAACCGCTTTACGGCTATGTAAAATATCAAAACGGCATGTCTGCGGGAGATGTAACCGAAATCGACAAGCTGCGCCGCATCGCAGAGCACGAGACGATCTTGCTTCAAACCGCTAAGCAGATCAAAATGCCGGAAGCCGAGTACCAAAAGTGCTTAGACGAGATCGAAAAGCGATACGCCTTGCAGCGCTTTTACACGGCAATCGATTTTCGGAACAAAGTGCTTTTGCAGGAACAATATGCCATTTTGAAAAAGTACGGTGCCGTCACGCGCGATATTAAAAAGCTCTATCGACGAAACCGCACTGTGCTGCACAAGCTGTGCTTTAAGTTTTATGAAGGAGGGAAGAACTATGTGCAAAATTTCGGTGATCGTGCCCGTTTATAACGCGGAAGGCACCCTCGAAACGGCACTTAGCAGCGTTTTCATGCAGACGCTCACGGATATAGAAATTCTCTGCATCAACGACGGCTCCACAGACCATTCCGCAGACGTTCTAACGAGCGCCCAGCGCAGAGACGGCCGCGTGCGGTGCCTTACGCAGGAAAACGCCGGCGCAGGCATGGCGCGCAATAAGGGCATAGCGGAGGCAAAAGGGGAGTACATTGCGTTTCTCGATGCCGATGATCTCTATCCGGGCCCGTATGCGCTCGAAACGCTTTTGGCTGCCGCCGAAAAAAGCGGTGCCATGGTCTGCGGCGGCTCGATTGAAAAAGCCAAGGGGAACGATGTGCACCCCATGTTTGTTTTCACGGAGGAGGGCTTTCATAACGCCTGCGATGAGCCGCTCGACCGTTTTTTCGCCCGCTTTATTTATAATCGCAATTTTTTGCTTGAAAACAAGCTGCAATTTCCGCCGCTGCGTGTCTATGAAGATCCCATTTTTCTTCTCTGCACGCTTTTAAAAGCCAAAGAATACTACGCCGTGCCCGACGTGGTTTACCGCTACAACGGCACGCATTCCAATAAACGTATCACGCTCGCCTGCACCAAGGATTATCTGCGCGGGCTCATCGCTGAGCTGAAGCTCTCAAAGAAAAAAGACTTGCCGGAAATTCACACGCTGTGCTGCGACCGCCTGATGCGTGAGGCGGATTTTTACGCCCAGCGCTTTTTGAAAACGGAAGACCCGGAGCTGCTCGCACTATTACTCGAGGCAAACGCCGCCGTTTCGCCGCAGCTGCTCAAGGACCCGCCGGAGAACGGCAGCGTCATCTTGCCCGCTTTGCGCACCATCTGGCACGCGGGCTGCCGCTATCTGCGCTGGCGGGATCAGCGCATCATCCGCACGCTATGCGACGTATTTGTAAAGTAGCCATGCGTGCCAAAAGGTGCTTTTTCAATGCCTTTTCCGGGCTTTTCAGCCAGTTTGTTTCCGTCGCACTCGGCGTTATCATTCCGCGGCTCGTGCTCGTGCAGCTCGGTTCCGAAGCCAACGGCCTGCTCTCCGCTACACAGCAGGCGCTTGTGTATCTTGACCTGCTTGAAAGCGGTATCGGCACGGCAGCGCTGCAGGCACTTTATAAACCCGCCGCCGAACAGGACAGAGCCGCCGTCAGCGGTATCTTCAATGCGATTCGCCGGGAATATGCCAAAGTCGGCATCGCTTATGCCGTACTCGTTTGCGGACTTTCAGTGCTGTTTCCGTTTTTCATCAAAACCGAACTACCGTTTTTTACCGTATTGCTCACGGTTTTGCTCGGCAGCATGGGACAAGCCGTGCGCTTTCTGTTTCAGGCAAAATACCGCGTGCTTTTGCAGGCAGAGGGCAGAGGATACGTGCTCATCAACGCCAACCTGCTTTTAACTGTTTCCATCAGTATCGGCAAAATCATACTGCTAATTTGCGGACTTTCGCTCATCGCCGTACAGCTGCTCTGCTTTTTGTGCGGCTTACTGCAAACCGTACTGCTCACACTCTACGCCAAAAAACAGTATAGCTGGCTTAACCGCGCCGTGCCGCCCGATACAACCGCCACCGCGCAGCACCGTGCCGTGCTCGTACACCAGATCTCCGGGCTCATCTTTCAAAACACCGATATTTTATTGCTCTCTGTCGTCTGCGGGCTAAAAACAACGAGCGTCTACTCCATGTACGTGATGCTTTTCGGCATGGTCGGCACGGCGGTCTCCGCCATAAACGGCAGCGTGTCGTTCGTCCTGGGGCAAACCTACCACACCGACCGCGCGCATTTTTTGCGGCTTTACCGCGCATTTGAAACATACAATATGGCACTCACATTTGCGCTGTATCTCACGGCGGATGTGTTCATTCTGCCATTTTTGAAGCTCTACACCGCCGGTGTGACGGATATTTCGTATCTCGATCCCGTTTTGCCGCATCTTTTTGTCTGCACGTACCTGCTTTCAAACGGACGTGCAGCCGCGCAGCGCGTCATCGAATACGCCGGGCATTTTCAAAAAACGCAGAACCGTTCCGTCATCGAATCCGTCATCAATCTTCTTATATCGCTTTTGCTTGTGGTGCCGCTTGGCATGTACGGCGTACTCATCGGGACAATCGTAGCGCTTTTATATCGCACGAACGATATGATCCTCTACGCATCCCACAAGCTGCTGCATGCACCTGCACGGCGTACTTACCGAAAATTCCTGTGCAACGGGGTATTGTTTGTTTTGCTGTGGTTTTCCGCAAAAGCTCTGCCGCTTCCACTCAACTCATATCCCGCGCTGCTCCTATCAGCCGCCGTATTTTGCATATTCAGCCTTTTGTTGTTTACCGTGCTCGGCTCTGCGTTGGATTGTGATGCCCGCCGCGTTCTTTTCGCCGTTTGGTGCAGAACGGCAATGACCATTCTGCAAAAAAGCCAATACATTCGCCGCAAAATAGGGGAGAAGCGCATTTTCACACACCGTTCCGCGTTATGAATCTCTGACGAAATTGTCTGCTAATTTCGCTATAAATCAACCATTAAATTCGGCAAAATACCAAAATTTAATTATCTTCTTTGTATTTAATTGACCTCTTTCGCCTTTTTTGATATACTGTTAAGCGTTAAATCTTTTGGAGAATATTCGGAAGCAATAAAACCTAAGTGATTTTGTAAGGCTATATGCTTGCAAAATCACCAAATTTCGAGTATATCTCAGGGCGAGGAGGATATTTTTTATTATGGCAGGAAAGCTCTCTGCATTTTTCGGAGCGCAGGATATGACGGTGGGCAATCCGGCGACGAATCTCATTCGGTTTTCCACACCGCTTCTCATCGGTAACTTGGCGCAGCAGCTGTACAGCACGGTGGACTCCATCGTGGTCGGCAATTATGTGGGTGACAGCGCGTTGGCCGCCATCGGCGCCAGCGGCCCGATCATCAACCTGCTGCTCGTACTGTTCATGGGCGTATCGGTCGGTGCCAGCATCATGGCGTCGCAGTATTTCGGTGCGAAAGACAAAAAGCGACTTTCGCATTCTGTAGGTACGGCGATCACGGCAACCTTTGCGGTTTCCATCTTCATCATGGTCGTGGGCCCGCTCATTACACATCCGATCATGTCTGCACTACAAACACCGCAGGATATTTACACCATGTCGTGTGATTATCTCATCATCATTTTCCTCGGTATTCTCGGCAGCGCATATTACAACATTATTTCCGGCATTCTGCGCGGCCTCGGCGATTCCGTCATGCCGCTCATTTTCCTGCTCGTAGCATGCGGCATGAACATTGGTCTGGATATCTGGTTTGTCGCGGGCTTTAAAATGGGCGTTGCGGGCGCTGCATGGGCAACCATCATCTCGCAGGCAGTCTCCGGCATCCTGTGTCTTGTGCGTCTGCTCTTAATGCGTGACGTGTTGCACATCACGTGGCGCACCCTGTGGCCGACAAAAGCACTTTTGTTCCAGCTCATCCGTTTGGGTCTGCCCAGCGGTCTCACACAAGCGGTGTTCTCGCTCGCCATGCTGGTCGTGCAGTCCCTTACAAACAGCTTCGGTACCACGATCATCGCGGTTTCCACCGTTGTTATGCGCGTAGATGGCTTTGCCATGATGCCGAACTTCACCTTCGGCACGGCAACGACGACCTTCACCGGTCAGAACATCGGCGCAGGTCGTTTGGATCGCGTGGAAAAGGGCACAAAGGACGGCTTAAAGCTCGGCCTTTCCGTTTCCGTCGTGCTTGTTGCGCTGATCCTGTTCTTCGGCCGTTATCTCATGGAAATGTTTACGAGCACGCCGGAAGTCATTGATACCGGCATGCACATGATGCGCATTCTCGCCATCGGTTACATTGCAATGGCCGTCACGCAGATTCTTTCCGGCGTTATGCGCGGCGCGGGCGATACGATGACCCCAATGTGGATCTCCCTCATCACGACCGTCGTTATCCGTGTGCCGATCGCATACGGCCTCGCAGCACTGATGCACTCTGCAGATGCGCTGTTCATCTCCTTGCTCACAAGCTGGGTCATGGGTGCCGTGCTTACCTCTATCGCGTTCCGCATGGGCCGTTGGAAGAAGAAGTCCATTATCAACGACGACGTGCCCGAACCGGCAGATGTGTAGGTTTAAGCCCTATTCGTATAGAAAAATGAGTAGCTTCTTTGTGTGCAGACCTATTTTTCTCTGATAGAACAAAACAGCACCGCGCTAAGAATGAACTGCACCCCATTTGTTAGACAAGTATGATATACTATACTAACAGATGGGGTGCAGTTCACTATCCGCTTGTCGGACCGAACATTAAAGCGTTTCTCTCGCTCGTAAAGAAATTCCCCAAAACGCATTTCTACGCGCTTGAGAATGACCTGAATTGTCTGCACGCGCTTCAATCCGAAGTCGCAAAACGAAACGTCGTGCTCGGCTGGTTTGGGAATTAAAGTACTCGTCGCGGAAAACCATGTCATCACAGAGCATTGGACGGTCGACGCGCGCCGATAAATATTTGTACGTACAACTCTTGACATTCGTACTCTTGTATGCTATATTGAACATACACACGGCGATGCTTATCGCCGATTTTAAGTGGAGGAATTTTTAAAATGGCAAAACTTTCCATTCATACTGACGAAAAGAAAAGCAAGATCAACCGCAATATCTACGGCAATTTTTCCGAGCACCTCGGACGCTGTATTTATAACGGCATTTATGTTGGCGAAAACAGCGACATTCCAAACGTAAACGGCATGCGAACCGATATTGTGGAAGCGCTGAAAGCTATTAAGCTGCCGGTGCTGCGCTGGCCGGGCGGCTGTTTTGCGGATGAATACCACTGGAAAGACGGCATCGGCCCCAAGGAGACACGCAAAAAGATGGTCAACACGCACTGGGGCGGTGTTGTGGAGGATAACACCTTCGGCACGCACGAATTCTTAGAATTCTGCCGTCAGGTCGGCTGCGAGCCGTACATCAACGGCAACGTGGGCTCCGGCACCGTGCAGGAAATGAGCGAGTGGATGGAGTACATGACGTTTGATGGCATTTCGCCCATGGCGGACCTGCGCGCCAAAAACGGTCATGCCGAGCCGTGGAAGGTGAAATACTTCGGTGTCGGCAACGAAAACTGGGGCTGCGGCGGCAATATGCGCCCGTCCTATTATGCCGACCTCTACCGCCGCTTCCAGACCTACGTCCGCGATTACGGCGACAACCACGTGTTCCGCATTGCCTGCGGCCCGGGCATCGCCGACGATTACAACTGGACAGAAGAGGTCATGCGCATTGCGGGCAACTACATGAACGGCCTCAGCCTGCACTATTACACCGTGCCGGGCACATGGGAGAAGAAAACAGCTGCAACAGGCTTTGATACCAACACGTATTACGAGACTATTCGCAAGGCACTGTACATGGACGAGCTTATCACGCGCCACACGGAGATTATGAGCCATTACGATCCCGAGCACAAAGTCGGCCTGGTCGTAGACGAGTGGGGTACATGGTACGATGTGGAACCGGGCACGAATCCGGGCTTCCTGTATCAGCAGAATACCATGCGCGACGCCATTGTCGCCGCTGTAACGCTGAACATTTTCAATGCACACAGTGACCGCGTCGTCATGGCAAACATCGCACAGCTTGTAAACGTTTTGCAGTCCGTCATCCTCACTGAGGGAGAAAAAATGGTGCTTACGCCGACATATCATGTATTCGATCTTTATAAGCACCATCACGATGCAACGCTTTTGAATAGCCACCTCGAAACGGAGGGGGTCTACGCCGGCGTACCGAACCTCACGGTTTCCGCCTCGGAAGACGAAAACGGCGTCGTGCATATCACGCTCGCGAACATTTCCGCCGACACCGCGTACCCGATCGACTGTGCGCTGACCGGCAAGAAGTACAATACGGCATCTGCACGCATTTTGACAAACTCCATCGGCGCATACAACGACTTCGACCATCCCGAAGACGTCAAGATTACGGATTTCGACGCGCTGACGCTTGAAAACAACAACCTGCACTTCAATATTCCGGCGTGTGCCGTCATGGAAATCACGGTCTCCTGATGGAACGCATTCCCTGCAGGCGGTGTTTGCTGAAAGACCTCAGCGATACAGATTATTTTCACTCGATCTACGAATATATCGAAAACATTCCCCCGGAGCAGAAAGCCCCGGATGCACTTTACAAAGACCGTTTGAAAAAATGCACATCATGCGACCACTTAGTCAACGGCATGTGTGCGCTGTGCGGCTGCTTTGTAGAGGTACGGGCAGCAAAAGTGCGCCAACATTGCGCAAAAAACGCAGAAATCTGGTAAAAATCGGCTCTGATTTTTACTTGTCAATCCGGCAAAATTGTGGTATACTGGCTCGAAGCCTGTATACCACTTTTTGTGTTTTCGGGCATCGCAATCCCGTCGTTTCGACGGGCTACCTCTACCTTGAAAGGATTTATTTATGCTGGATGTCTTTCTCGACGCACTCATCGATTCGTTAAAAACGCTGCCGTTTCTGTTTGCCGCGTACTTTCTCATTGAGTATTTAGAGCACCGTGCAAGCAGCAAAATGGAACGCGGTCTGCAAAAGCTCGGCAAATTCGGCCCCATCGGCGGCGCGCTCCTCGGCGTTGTGCCGCAGTGCGGCTTCTCCGTGGCGGCAGCAAATTTCTACGCCGGACGCATCATCACAGTCGGCACACTGCTCGCCGTGTTCCTTTCCACAAGCGATGAAGCCCTGCCGATTCTGTTCTCACACCCGGAGCAGATGCAGTATATTTTGCCGATGCTGCTCATCAAAGTCGCCTCCGGCATCATGTTCGGCTTTCTGGCCGACCTCATTTTACAGCGCTTTTTCCACCCTAAAAAAGAGAAGCCGTTTGAGGAGCTGTGCGCGGACTGCGACTGCGACCACCACAGCCTGTTGCACTCCGCCTTGCACCACACAATCAGCATTTTTCTCTTTATCCTCGTCGTAAACCTCGTGCTCGGCTACGCCATTTATTTTATCGGGGAAGACCGCATTTCCGGCTTACTTTTAAACGGCAGCGTCTTTCAGCCGTTCCTGACGGCGCTCATTGGACTCATTCCGAACTGTGCGGCATCCGTGATCTTAACGGAGCTGTTCACGCTGGGCAGCCTGCAATTCGGCTCCTGCGTGGCGGGCTTATGCGCCGGTGCGGGCGTGGGCCTCGTCGTGCTGTTCCGCACAAACCACCGCGTAAAAGAGAACCTTGCCATCGTCGGTACGCTGTACGCCTGCTCCGTCGTGACCGGCATGCTTGTAAATTTGATTTTCTAAACTTAAATATATGCAAAAACGACCGAAAGCCTTTGCACCGCGCTTTCGGTCGTTTTTGTTTACATGTATTTCTCGATGAATTCCGGTAGAGAGGGAATTGCCTCTTTTCGAGGTGAATTTTACAACACGACACCCATGCAGTGCGTATCGGTGCCGTTCTCAATGCGCACAGAGCGGATCTCACCCGCAAGGGACGTACCGCTTGCCACCGCAACAGGTGTATAGTTCATGGAATAACCCTCCCAAACGCCTTTTTGAATCTCGCGCTCGAAAAGCACTTCCTCCGTGCGACCGATTTGCGCTTTAAAAAACGCCTGCTGCGTTGCAGTCGTCACGCGGATCATCTCGTGGCTGCGCGCTTCCTTTACGGCATTCGTCAGCTGATCGCCCATGTCATAGGCACGGGTGCCGGGGCGGCGGGAATAGGCAAACACGTGTACTTTCGCAAATGCGATCTCTTCTGCAAACGCCAAAGATTCCGCAAATTCTTCATCCGTTTCGCCCGCGAAGCCGACCATGATGTCCGTCGTGATGGCAGCATTTTCAAACGCTGCGCGCAGGTTGCGCACGATGGTGCGGTATTCGTCTGCGGTGTAGTGGCGGTTCATGCGCTTTAAAGTCGCATCGCAGCCGCTTTGCAAGGAGAGGTGGAACTGCGGGCACAGCTTTTTCTGCTTTGCCATGCGCCGAATCACGTCTTCCGAAAGCTGCTCCGGCTCCAAGGAGCCGAGGCGCACACGCTCAATACCCGGCGTAGCGCAGGCCGCTTCAATGGCGTCACACAGATGCAGACCGAACTCCTGTCCGTATGCCGAAAGGTTGATGCCCGTCAGCACCACTTCTTTGTAGCCGTTCGCACCAAGCCCCGCAAGCTCCGCTTTGAGGTCTTCAAGCGGCTTCGAGCGCACACGGCCGCGGGCATAGGGAATGATACAGTATGAGCAAAAGCGGTTGCACCCGTCTTCAATCTTCACAAATGCACGCGTGCGCCCCGTAAAGTTCTCCACATTGAGATTCTCAAATTTTTCGTCGTTCGTGTGCGGCGCAATGTCGATGATGCGCTGGCGTGCAGAAAGAAACGCCAGCAGATCCGGCACCAGACGCTTGCGGTTCGAGGTGCCGAGGATAATATCGGCTTCCTCCAGTCGCCTTGCGTCCTCCGGGAACGCCTGTGCCATGCAGCCCGTCAGCACCATAACGGCATCCGGGTTATCTTTTTTCGCGCGGCGAAAAATCTGCCGCACCTTGCGGTCACTTTCGGCCGTAACCGTGCAGGAGTTGAGGATTACGACGTCCGCCGTTTCCTTGTCCTCCGCCGCGGCAAAGCCGTGCTGCAAAAGGGAAGAGAGCATCGCTTCCGATTCATACTGGTTCACCTTGCAGCCGAGGGTGATGACCTTTGCTTTCATCATATATTTTAATTTCCTTTCGTCACACGTCGTTTTCTTCCAGCCAAAGCGTCAGCTCCGTCCAGTCGTTCATCAGGCTGTCCGCAAGCGCCTTTTGCTCAGTGATCTTATCCGTGATTTCCATCATTTTTTCGTAATCGCTCGCCGTCTCGGGGTCGGAGAGCTGCTCGTTCAACGTGTCAATTTCCGCTTCCGCCGCTTCGATCTCGCGCTCGCATTTCGAAAGTGCGGCACGGCGCTTCCGAATTTCAGAGGCACGCTCTTTCTTTTGTTTATAGACTGTATTGGCTTTCGGCACAGCGTTTTCATTTTCCGCTTCGGCAGCGGCTTTTGCGGCTTCCTGCTTTTGACGGGCCTCAAGATATGCGTCGTAGTTGCCGAGGTACAGCGTTGTGCCGGAAGGGGTGAGATAGTAGATTTTATCCGCAAGCTTGTTGATAAGATAACGGTCATGCGAAACGACGAACAGCGTGCCATCGTAGCCCAAAAGTGCGTTTTCAAGCGCCTCGCAGGAGCCGATATCGAGGTGGTTCGTCGGTTCGTCGAGGATCAAAAGGTTCGCTTTGGAAAGCATCAGCTTTAAAAGCAGCACGCGCGCACGCTCGCCGCCGGAAAGCCCTTTCACGGGCTTATACACGTCTTCGCCTTTAAAAAGGAACACCGCCAATGCGCTACGCACCTGCGTCTGCGTCATGTAGGGGTGCAGATCCCAGATCTCATCGATGACCGTCTTACTCTCATCTAAATTGCCTTGCGCCTGATCGTAGTAGCCGATGTCGATATTCGCGCCAAAGCGGAAATCGCCGAAGGTTTGCTTATAAATGTGCAACAGCACTTTCAGCAAAGACGTTTTTCCGCAGCCGTTCGGGCCGATGAGGAACACCTTTTCGCCGCGTTTGATATCGAGATTCACATTTTTAAAGAGCCTGTGGTCGCCGAATGAGAGGGCAAGCTCTTCCGCTTCCAGAACATCATTGCCGCCGCGCTGGCTCGCCTTAAACTGAAATTTGATGGTATCCGGATCATCCTCCGGCTTTTCAAGCGTCGCCTGCAAACGGTCAATGGACTTCTGCTTGCTCGCAATCGTCACATAGTTGCGCTCCTGATTGAACCGCTTCTGCTGTTCAATGATGCCCTCAATGCGCTTGATCTCACGCTGGGTGTTATCGTAGACGCGCTGCATCGCAAGGCGGTTTTCTTCTTTCAGCTGCAAATATTTCGTATAATTGCCCTTATATTCTGTCAAATGCGTGTTTTCAATCTCAAATGTGCGGTTCGTCACAGCATCAAGGAAATAACGGTCGTGCGAAATAACGATGTACGACCCGTTGTAATTCTTCAGAAAATCCTCCAGCCATTCAACAGACGGAATATCAAGGTGGTTCGTCGGCTCGTCCAGCAACAGCAAATTCGATTCGCCGAGCAGCATTTTTGCGAGTTGAATTTTCGCTTTCTGTCCGCCGCTCAAAACACCGATAGGAGCATAAATCTGCTCCGGCGCAAAGCCGAGGCCGATGAGTGTGCTTTTTGCACGGTTGCGGCAGGTGAGGCCGCCGTCTGCGATGAAACGATCGTTTAGCTCCGCCTGCTTTTCGATAAGCTCGTTAAGGTTTTCCGGCATTTCCGAAATTTTCGTCGTGAGCACTTCTATCTCTGCTTCCATTTTGAGCAGCGGCGCGAACACCGTCATCACTTCGTCAAACGCCGGTTTTTCCATATCGCGGCAAACATGCTGCTCCATGTAGCCGATGGACGTTTCGCGCGCCGGGGTAAAGGTGCCTTCGTCCGCCGTATATTCTCCGTTCAGTACCTTGAAAAGCGTCGTCTTTCCGGAGCCGTTAATGCCCACAAGGCCAATACGGTCGCCTTTCTGCACTTCAAATGTAATATCCTGAATGATCACATCGGTGCCGAACATCTTTTTTATGTTGTTCACCGTAAGTATTGCCATAGTTGTTCTCCTCGGTTCATATTCCGTTTTATTATACCGAAAGATAGCCTTCAAATCAAGCAAAAACCGGGACAAAATCACGCCCTGCGGGCGAAAATCGCAGAGATTTGACGTTTCTTTCCGATTTTAAGGTCAAAATAGAAAAAAGTATACGGTTTCGCTTGATTTTCCCCCGAAAACTGTTGTATAATAACACTACTTTAAGAGACAGATTTGGTGTGTTAGAACTTTGGAGGGTTTTCCATGAAATGTCCCTATTGCGGATACAGTGAAAGTAAGGTCATCGATTCCAGGCCAACCGATGAGGGGGAGCGCATTCGCCGCCGCCGTGAGTGCTTAAACTGCGCAAAACGCTTTACGACCTATGAAGTCATTGAGACTGTGCCGGTGGTCGTTGTAAAAAAAGATAAATCCCGCGAGGCTTTTGACCGCAACAAGCTGTTGAACGGCCTTCTGCGCGCCTGCGAAAAACGCCCGGTACCGCTTGAAACACTGGAGCGCATCGTAGACGAGATTGAAACGCTCCTGCAAAACTCGCTCGACCGCGAAGTGCCGTCCACGCTCATCGGCACTTATGCCATGGATAAGCTCAAGAAGGTCGATGAAGTCGCCTATGTTCGCTTTGCTTCCGTTTACCGTGAATTCAAAGACATCAATACGTTCATGGACGAGCTCAATAAGATCAAGGCCGAGCGCAACCGATAAATTCAGATTATGTAGCAGCAGTCCCAACGCGATATGGGGCTGCTGTTTTTTGCTTTAAAACACATTTTCAAATGCGATGCGTTCTGTTTTTTGAATGTGCTCCGCCGTGTTTTTCACCATCTGGCATTCGGCGCGCGCTAAGGACACCTCCTCCTGCTCAATATAATAGGGCAGCACGGCAAAAATGTTTTCCAGCGGCTCCAAATGCTCGTGCGGCAGGAAAACGCACAGTTTATCGTGTATTTTCTCCCAGTCTGCCTGCAATTTTCGGCTTTCCTCCAAGGCTTTTTCCGCTTCGCCGTCGGAAAGCAGCCGGTCGATATTTTCCGCGGACACAATCAGTGTATTCGCAGATCTTGCCGTGTTGCAGTAACCAAAGATACACACCGCCACAGCAAATACCGCCAAAACGATTGAAAAGGTCATGCGCTTCATTTTTTCACTCCCTTTTTTAGGCTGCCGTCCCGCCGAATGAGCGTATAATGGCCGGCTGTGTTTACCGTTAGAATAAACACTTCGGAAAGCGGTACGGCTTCGCTTTTTAATATGCTGTGTATCCACTCTTCATTTTTGCCGCACAAGTGCATAGAGCCCACAGAAAGGTCTCCGTCGCTCACCACAACGACTTCAAGGCCCTCGTCTTTCACTTTCACGCCCATATCGCTCGGACGCAGGTAATCGACGGCGGCTTTTTTAACGACACTCAGCGTGCCGTTCGTCTCTACAATGGCATATGCCACATCCGAAAGCACAAAAATATCCTTTTGCCGCAGTTGCTCAAAAAGGTCTTCTACGCTCATGCGCAGCTCCTGCATGTTTTCCTGAATGATACGCCCATCTTTGATGATGACGACCGGCTTGCCGCACACCAAACGGTGAAAACGGCTGCTTTTAAGCATGAAAACCGAAACGAGCACCTCGAGCGCGATGAGCACCAAAATGGGGATGAGCCCGCTGAAAAGCGGCTGTCCGCTGTCCTGCATCGGGATCGCCGCAAGGTCTGAGATGAGCAGCGTCACGACCAATTCACTCGTTTGCAGTTGATTGATCTGCCGTTTGCCCATAACGCGAACGGCCAAAATAATCATAAAATACAAGATGATTGTGCGCACAAACGAAATAAACATGGCGTTTTCCTTTCCGTATGTCTTCGTCGCTATTATGCGTCTTCGGGCGTATAAAATACGGCCTTTCTGTAAAATCTACACAGGAGAACCATGCGGAAAGGAAACTGCTGATGGAAAACTTATCTGAACACTTAAAGGAAAACGTAACATATATAAATGGATTATTTGAAAACGCCATGGATTATATCGAGCGCGAATTTATGGTCGGCACGGTACCGGCCGCGCTGCTCACCATGGACGGGCTCGTCAGCAAGCAGCACATTACTTTGAGCATTTTAAATCCGTTGATGCGCGCGAAAATTCCGACGGATAACGGCAAAGAAACACTTTTGTTTATCGAAGAAAACGTGCTGTGCGCCGTAGAGCAAGCCGAGCTTTCCACCGTCAGCGAAGTGCTTGAACGCATGATGAACGGCTTTGCGGTGCTGCTGCTCGATAACTGTCCGACAGCGCTCGCGTTCGGCACGCAGGGCTTTGCTGCGCGCGGGGTGGATGAGCCCGATACGGAAGTTATGCAGCGCGGCTCCCGCGAAGGCTTTGTGGAAACCTACCAGACAAACATTTCGCTTTTACGACGCCGTCTCAAAACGACCGAACTCAAATTTGAAAAGATGACAATCGGTGAAGAGAGCCAAACACCGGCTGCGCTGTGCTATTTAAAAAACATCGCGGACCCGAAGATCATTAACACACTCAAAAAGCGGCTTTCCGCATGTAATCTAAAAGACGTGCTCGCAGCAGGATATTTGGCGGGTTACTTGGAACGTCCCGCGATTTTTGATCGCGTAGGTTTTACCGAGCGCCCCGATACCTTATGCGGCAAACTGCATGAGGGGCGCATCGGGTTGCTTATAGACGGCACGCCCACAGCGCTTTACGTGCCGTATCTCTTCGTTGAAAACTTTCAGACCGCCGACGATTATGCAAACCGTCCGTTTTACGCCACGTTCACGCGCTGGCTGAAATACATCGCGTTTTTCCTCGCGATTTTTCTGCCGGGGCTGTATGTCGGAATCGCCGCACACGACCCGGAGCTGCTGCCGGAAACACTGCTCGTTACCATTGCACAGGCAGAGCGCAGTACGCCGTTTCCCGTCATGTTAGAAGCGATTTTGCTTTACTTTATGTATGAACTGATGCGCGAAGCCGGACTGCGCGTACCGAAACCGCTCGGCAGCTCTGTCGGCATCGTGGGCGGTCTTGTCATCGGCGAGACCGCCGTTTCCGCAGGGCTCGTCAGCGCACCGTCGCTCGTCGTCATCGCCGTCACGGTCATTACCGGGTACACGGTTCCGAAATTATACGAGCCCATGGCTGTACTGCGTCTTATTTTTATTTTGGTGGGCGGTATATGGGGTGTGTGGGGCGTGCTTGCAGGCTTTACGTTTTTATTATTCGAGCTTTGCGGCAAAACAAGCTTTTCCGTGCCGTTTTTGGCCCCGGTCGCACCATTTCGGCTTTCCGCCATGCGGGATGTGCTTGTACGCGCGGGATGGAAACGATTAGTGCGCCATAACGCCTCCGTACAACACATGCCCGGCGCGGGAAAGGGGGAAAAGCACCTGTGAAAACCAAGATCAGTGCTTTGCAGCTTTACCTTATGCTGTTTCTTTCACGTGTCATCGTCAGCATCACAATCAATGTGCAAACCGTCGGCGGCAGCAATTTGATTGAAAGTATTTTCTCTTCGCTCGGGCTGTTTTTGTACCTTACGGTGTTTTCTCTGCCGCTTTTCGTGCTGCACAAAAGCCACCCGGAAGCATCGCTTCTGCAAATCGCAGAGAATAACTGCGGCCGCGGTGTTTCTGTACCGATGTCCGCAATTTACGCGCTTTATTTTATAGTGATGAACATTTTCAGTCTTTCGCTTTTTCTGACGCTGCTCGTCAACACTACAGACCCAGTCGCTTCGCGTTTTTCCATCGTCCTTGTCGTGCTCGGCATCGCACTTTATGGTGCCATTCGCGGTATAGAAACCATCTCGCGCGCCTCGGTATGCATTTTCACGCTGTTCATGCTCGGCATGGGGATGATTTTTCTCGCCGTCTCGCCGAACGTCACGCCGCATTATCTCATGCCGCTTTTCTATGACGGCACAGACCAAACCGTACAGGGGTTTCTCGTCTTCACAGCGCGCTGTTCTTCGCTTGCCGAGTTTGCCGTTTTGATGCCGTTTCTTACAAGTACGGATACAAAAAGCGGTAAAAGCCACCGCGTGCTCGGCTTTGTCGTTTGGAACGGCGGCATCACCGTGTTTTTGGGTGTGCTTCTGTTTTTCATCGTCTCGTGTCTCGGCGAGTACGCCGCGCTGCAAGTTTTCCCCGCATACACGCTCGCTTCCATCGCGGAGATTGCCGGCATTCAGCGGCTGGACGCGCTTTTCATCGGCATCAGCATGATGGCGCTCATCGTGCGTATTGCCTGCGGATTATTCTGCATCGCCGTGTGCATGACACCTATCCCGACACGCCCGCGCGCGTGGCTGACAGCACTCATAGCCGCGCTGACAGCAGTTCTGTCCCTATGGCTCACAGACTCCGCCGCACGCGTCGGGGCCGTGTTCCGCACAGCGTATCTGCTGCCGTTTTCCGTTTTGACCGGCGCTATGCTGCCGAGTTTGCTTTGGTTTTTCGACTGCATCAAAAAGAAGAGGAGACGCGCCGCATGAAAAAAGCACTCACATCCGTTTTACTTTCGCTCATTTTGACGCTCACCGCTTCGGGCTGCGCGCCGGAGCTTTACGAGCGCTTGCTCATCAGCGCAATCGGCGTAGACCGCACGGCAACCGGCTGCCGCGTGACGGTGCTCGCTTCCGAAACGACGGAGGACGGAGGGCAGAGCACCTTTTCCGGTGAAGGCGATACCGTCCCCGAAGCGCTCAGTCAAATCGCGCTCGAAAGCGGCCGCACGCCGCTGTATTCGCACAACGCCGCCATCCTTTTCGGTATGCAATGCGCAGAAAGCGGTATCGCCGAACAACTGGATTTCTTTATCCGCCACTACGATTCCCGCCCGACCGCCAAAGTTTTCCTCGCAGAAGATACCGCCGAAAGCGTCCTGTTACAAAGGGATCTCACCGCCGAACGCTTCATGCAGCTTTCAAACGGCGCAAAATACAGCGAGGCCGCGGCAGACGTGAATTTGCTGCAGCTTGTAAACGGTCTTTACGGCGTAAACGCCACTGCCGCGCTGCCCGTTCTGCGCGCCGATGATTTGCCCACGCCCGTCGGCACAGCCGTTCTGCAAAGCTACCGCCTGTGCGCCGTGCTCACGCCGGCGGAAACACAGGGGCTTAGTGCCTTGCAGGGTACACTTTCTGGCGGCGAATTCACCGTAAAAGACGAAGCTTTCGGCACGGTATCGCTTAAAGTCCGCAGCACAAACAGCAACATTATCTTCACAGGCACAGCAGAACAGCCCGAGTTTACCGCCAGAATTCATGTTATCGCCGAAGTTTCTGCCGTCACAAATACCGCAAAGCACGTAGGGAACGAAGCATTTCCGCGCTTTGAGACTGCCCTTGCCAACTACACTGAGGAACACATCGCCGCTTATCTCAAAAACGCAAACGGAGCCGATGCCGCAGGTCTCAGCGAAGTCATTTTCCGCACCGCGCCAAATGTGTGGCGTGAAATGGGGGAAAGCCGCGCAGAAAAGCTCTCAAAAGCCGAAATTACCTTTCACGTCACTGCCGAAGTACAGCGCGTGGAAGAGGAGGATATTCCGTATTTTTAGAGCAACAGCTGCACTTTATAGCAATCGGCCGCCGGAGCGCATAGGAAAAGCCTGCAAATCGCACATTATATCCCATCCTTTTTTCGAATAGAACATTCTATGCGCCATGCAGGCTTTTGTTCGTTACAAATTTGATTATTTCTTGGCTTTTTTTTCGTCGGACAGCGCCATTAAAATGCGCTGGGCAACCGCTTGTCGCGCCGTAGCTTCCGCTGCAAGCTTCAACGCCGCTGCACGCAAGGCCGCTGCGTCACTTTCCGGGTGCACGCCCGCTGCCGTCTCGTGCAAAGCGCCGCTCTGCGCCGCCGCAAAGTCTTTATAAAGCTGCTCTGCGTCTTCATCGCCGGAAAACAGCACGGCAATATCCTGAATGGAAAGCACCTGCTTCAGCAAGCCCACCATCATCAGCTTAGAAAGATGCTCCTTGCTGTACTTTTTGTGCACGGGATGATCCACAACGCCGCTTTTCACGTAATTATTGATCATACTGTTCGTCAATAAACTCTGCTTTTCATCGCGTTCAAAAAGAGACAGCGCTTCACCTGTAAACATCATCACCTGATCCATATAAAGGGGAATAGAGGGTAGGGCGCTCCAATTCGGCAGTGCAAATTCTTCGGCTTCCTGCAGCCATTTACCGCAATCAAATTCAACTTTGCTCATTTTCACAACGACTCCTTTTGTTTTTCATAAACAGTATACGGCATTTTTCTTCGCATTGCAAGCGCTTTTCTTTGGCTGTTTTATTGTTTTTGGAAAAAAATGGTCAAAATTCCATTATGGGCTTGACAAACCTACTCAGTTTTTGTATAATTAATAACAGTCAAGTCGGCTCTGCGAAATGCACAAAAAGAAATATGCTTGACAAAGTGTGTTTTGTGTGTTATAATATCACTTGTTCTGAAATGGAGAGGTGTCCGAGTGGTTTAAGGAGCTAGTCTTGAAAACTAGTGATCTCGTAAGGGACCAAGAGTTCGAATCTCTTCCTCTCCGCCACATTTTTCTTTTATTTTCACCATGGAGAAGTACCCAAGTGGTGAAGGGGCTCCCCTGCTAAGGGAGTAGGTCGGGTAACCGGCGCATGGGTTCAAATCCCATCTTCTCCGCCAGAAAAAGTCTGGATGCAGATTGCGTCCAGACTTTTTTGCATAAAAAATTTTATGGATGAGAGTTGTACATCTATTTTGTTCAGGCTTTCTAAAGCGGAATAGAATCGGTAAGGAGGAAAATAAATGCAGAAAGTGGTTTATATCAGCAACAGCCGAGATTTTACGGAACAAAACGATATCAATGACAATAAGTATCTTGTCCGGATCAATCGGTTATTGGAAGACGGCTGGGTGATTTCGCAGATGAATACACAAACTGTGGACGTTGATCCGAAGCTTGAAAATTATCTCCATAAAGAGACGCTTGTATCGTTTGTTATCTTGGAAAAGCCTGACAAATAGTAATGAAATTGGACACGGCTATTGATGTTAAAATGCAAGGACCACTTTGTTATCCATACAGTTCCAAGCAGACAGCTATTTCGTAATCGTCACAAAAACCTGCGGCAGCAATTCGCGGCCGCGGGTTTTTCTTTTTTGAAGTTCTGTGTTTCCGTCCTGCTTTCGGCAGATCAAAGCCCGGCAGCAGGCCCTCTTTGTCTCTGGTTGAAGAAATCCACAAAAAATAGTAAATGGCAATGGAAATTTACGGCAGGATGTGGTATAATCACTGTGAATTGTTTTTGCAGCCGCGGCGGAATTCCGCGGAAGACGAAAGAATTAGATAGGAGTGGACTGTATGGATGTTAAAGCAATCGTATCGCAAATGACGCTCGAAGAAAAAGCGGCGCTTTGCTCGGGCAAGGATTTCTGGCACCTGCAAACGCCGGAGCGCCTCGGCATCGAGCCGGTCATGGTTTCGGACGGCCCGTGCGGAATCCGCAAGCAGGCCGATGCGGCGGACCATCTGGGGCTGAACGCCAGCGTGCCGGCGACGAGTTATCCGACCGGCTCGTGCATGGCGTGCTCTTTCGACCGCGCGCTCTTCCGGGAATCCGGCGTCACGCTCGGCCAGGCCTGCCAGGCGGAGCAGCTTTCCGTCCTGCTTGGTCCGGCCGCAAATATCAAGCGTTCCCCGCTCTGCGGCAGAAACTTCGAGTACCTTTCCGAGGACCCGTACCTGACGGGCGAGCTGGCCGCAAGCTACATCGACGGCGTGCAGAGCCAGAACGTCGGCGTCAGCCTGAAGCATTTCGCCGCCAACAATCAGGAGTACCACCGCATGTCCAGTGACAGCGTCGTCGACGAGCGCACGCTGCGCGAAATCTACCTCGCGGGCTTTGAGACGGCCGTGCGCAAGTCGAAGCCCTGGACGGTCATGTGCGCGTACAACCGCGTCAACGGCACGTATGCGGCGGAGAACAAACGGCTGCTGACCGACATCCTCCGCGACGAATGGGGATTTGACGGCTATGTCGTCAGCGACTGGGGCGCGACGACGGCGGACCGCGTCAAGTGCCTCGAGGCCGGCATGGACCTCGAAATGCCCGGCAAGAATGCCGCGAACGACAAGCAGCTTGTCGAGGCCGTGAAAAACGGCACGATGGACGAGAAAGTGCTCGACACGGCGGCGGAGCGCATTTTGACGGTCGTGTTCCGCTACCTCGACAACCGGAAGCCGGAGACCGTCATCGACTTTGAAGCCGACCACGAAAAGGCGCGGAAAATCGCCGCGGAGTCGATGGTGCTGCTCAAGAACGACGGCGTCCTGCCGCTGAAAAAAGACGCGAAGGTCGCCTTTATCGGCGAGTTTGCGCGCACGCCGCGCTTCCAGGGCGGCGGCAGCTCGAACGTCAACGCCTATAAGGTCACGAGCGCGCTGGAGGCGGCCGGGACCATGGGCCTGCAGGTTTCGTTTGCGCCGGGCTATGCGATCCAGACGGCGGAGCCGGACGAAGCCATGCTGCGCGAAGCGGCCGAAACGGCGAAGAACGCGGACGTCGCGGTCGTCTTTGTCGGCATTACCGACGCGATGGAGTCGGAGGGCTTTGACCGCCGCACGCTCTCGATGCCGAAAAACCACGAGGCGCTCGTCGAAGCCGTCTCGAAGGTGCAGAAGAATACGGTGGTCGTCGTCATGTGCGGCGGCTGCATCACGATGCCGTGGCTCGACGACGTGCGCGGCGTGCTGTATGCGTACCTCGGCGGCGAAGCCGTCGGTCCCGCAACGCTCGACCTGCTGTTCGGAGACGTCAACCCCTCCGGCAAGCTGGCGGAATCCTTCCCGAAGCGGCTGGAGGACAACCCGTCCTACCTCTACTACTTCGGCGACGAGCAGAACCGCACCGAATACCGCGAGGGCGTGTTCG
>OJAG01000167.1_pt1 | contig 55434 bp, 39 predicted proteins | sample 1589021 | NCBI WGS metagenome assembly OJAG01 (sample SAMN03283264) | human gut metagenome | biome: human-associated habitat; material: feces | host: Homo sapiens | place: USA | collected 2013 | reverse complement strand
CTGACGAAAAATTTGACGACGCATCTGTCGCACAATCTTTGTGCGGTATTGCCTTTAAAATCACCGGCTTCTGCCGTGATGCATTGTCTTTTTTTCTGCGTACATCGCCGCATCTGCACGGCTCATGATCTGCTCATAGCTGCTGTCCCCTGCCGCATAAGCGGAATACCCTACTGCAATGCTTAACCGGAACTCCGCCTCCCGTGAGAATGCCCCGTAGTCTTTCCGGCTGTCGTTCATCTCAGTGATCTTCTGCTTCAGCCGGTCGTAAAGCCGCTGCAAGTCGTCGCTGTCTTTGCCGTCCAGCAGGGCAATGAACTCATCACCGCCTACCCGATACACCTGATCATACACGGAAGTCATACACTTGGCGGCACTTTGCAGCAGCATATCCCCGCCGGCATGTCCAAAGGTGTCATTCACCATTTTCAGCAGGTTCAGATCCATGGACACAATACTGGTACGTTCCAGCACGCACTTTCTTGCATCGCGTTCCAGAGCATAGCGGTTCCCCAGCTTGGTCAGGTTGTCCGTATACGCCAGTGTCTGGAGCAGCCTGGTTTCCCGTTCCCGATTCATCTCCACCATCAGTTTCCGCAGTCCGTTCACCACGGAAAGTGCCAGATACAGCAGGAAGCCTGTCCGGACAATGAACGTCTGGTCGCCTACGGTGGAAACGAAAATGAAGAACAGAACATTGCTGCACACAAAGGCAAGCAGGAGAAGTAAACTGATGCGGTTGATCTTCTCCATTTGCCGGTATCGCTTTGCGATCATCACAATAAACATCACAGCAAGTATGCCCAGTGCTGCACTGAAAACTTTAACGGTGCGGGTATAGGACGCGATGCCGGTGAAGTGCAGAACACTCAACACGCACTCCAGCACCAGAAAGCTATAAAACGGCCATTTGATGCGGAGATCCGGCACAATATCCTCAAAATAAAACATCGCCAGCAGCGGCAGCAGAAACAGCGAAAAGTAATTGACATAATACTGCACCACCGCATTTTGATACAGGAACTGGTTCAGAAACAGCGGGCAGTTCAGATTCACTGCAAACACGATCGAAAGGCAGCCCAGCGACAGAGTTTCCGGTGCAGAAACATGCTTCGCTCTGCCCACCGTATAAATCACCACCAGCAGCACACCGGCAAGCAGCATTGCTACGTTGGAAATGCCGCTCAGCAGATTCTGCCGCAGGTAGTTGAACAGCAGTTCGTTCTGGGTGCCGATCGCCACCTCATAAGAGGGCATGAACTTGTTGGCATATACCGTTTCCACACAAATGGTCACCTGCCCGGCTGCGGACTCCGGCAGTCGGATAAAATGGGTATAAGTCCCCGGTGAATCGCAGATCTTTAAGCGTTCCCCGAAGTGGTAGATGTGTACTGCATCGTCTTCCGGCGTGCCTGTCACGTCAGTGAGGTAGGCATCCACATAGGAATCATTTGTCCGGAAAGAGATCACCTTCCCACGCATTTCCGATGTAACTTTATGGGACATCACCAGCTGATAGACTGTCTTTTCTCCACTATAATAAGGCTCGTCCGGCGGGTCAATGACCTGCTCCGTAGTCCAGTCATCCAGCACCATATTCACCGCATCTTCTCTCACAGGCATGCCCGTGGTAACGATCATGGAAACCACTACCACAACCAGCATCAGCAGTGTCAGACAGATCAGCAGACTTTTCTTTGACAGCCATTTCATCGGGCACACCTCCTTTTGTCAAACCTCGATTGTTTCCCTTATGGTAATAGTATAGCATGATTGCCAATAGTTTTCAAGTGTTTCGTGGGAGAAGTGGCATAATTTATAAAATTGACAAAAAGTGGCAGAAGTGTGGCGGCAGTTCTATAAAAAAACTGACCGGGGAAATCGGTCAGTCCTTTTAAATATGCTATATTATTATGTTAAGGCAATATCATGATTAATCAACGCTTATATTGGGTTCTTATCTATCAACTATTATTTCATATCAGCAATTTCCTTTAGTCTATTTAAAACTTTGACCATAGCATAGGTATCTAGACCACAATATTTCAACAAATTCTCTCTCATTTCTGCAATTTCTTCAGGGGTATGATTTACCATATCTGCATATGATGCAGAAGCTTCGGCTCCATTATGTACTCCCTCCAGGTTATGATAATCCAGTTCTGGATCGCCCGGCCACAACGCCGGTAGTACATATTTAATTGAATACGAACCCTGCATTGCTTTGCTGTAATAATATTGTTTCTGAAACGGAACCATCAGATCGCACATATTATCATGTATATCCATAAGCTGTCCGGATAAATCCGGAAATTCCTCAGCTAAATGTTTCAAAACGCTTTTTTCAAATGCCATATTATATGCAGTAGAACACACTCCCATTGGAATATCTTTAACCAACTGCTCTGCTAATGAGCGTCTTGGATCCTCTCCTTCTTTTGCCAAAAACTCTGAATGTTCCAGTCTTCCATCTTCATATTCGATATGCAGAGAATACTGAAAAGGTATTTGCTCGTATGGATGGCATCCGATATACTCAGGCACAGCTTGTTGGAATGTTTCGAAATCCAGATGATAAATAGGATAATATAACGTGGTCAGAAATTTTTTTATCTCGTCAATATCATATTCATCCGGCTTATCATACACCACTGATTCTACCTGTCTTCTTTGATTTGCGTTTATCTTAGCTCCACTACTCAAAATATCCTGATATGAGACTATCCCTGCATGATACAGCTCATATTTCTTCTTTGCCTGCATTCTTGCAAGATTGAACACTGAATACTCAGGTATATGTTTTCCACAATATTTTTTGTATGCACATGGATATGGTTTATCACAGCACAGGTCAATATCTTTCTTGGGTTCAACAGGGCTTTTTACATACTCCATCATCAAGTTAAGCCTGCCATCACTTTTCATCTCATAGAATTTTCTGAGTGCCACATCTGTACATTCCTCTAAAACAAAAAGTCTCTTTAGATCCAGCTGTTCTCCTCTTACATACGTATTGTCTATGTAGAGAATATACACACCTTTAACTGGCACTCCACACATAGTAAGAACATAATACTGAAATGCAGCATCCTCAAGATAAATTTCTGAAACTTCTGTTGAACTCTTTACCTCAACCAAATCCCAACCATCATCATTTCTGTGCAATATGTCTACGGAACAGAAGAAGAAATCATAGCAAAAACTCGCTTCCGCAATATTATCAGCTGTTTCCATGAGTTTCCGGGTTCTATCCACCATTTCATTTTTATTGGCATTGAAACCAACCAATTCACATTCGCCAAAATATGATCTAGCCAATTCTCCTACTTTTATACCATTATCCAATACACTTTTGTTAGCAATATTCTCCCCAAATTCAGGGTGATGCTCATCTAGCCAAAGTATTTTAGGACATTGCAATCCTTTACAATATTTTGATTTTGTTAATTCATACATAGGTTGTATCTCCTATTTTAACAAATGCCTCGGATCAGATCCGAGGCACTACTTTTTAGTCTTATAATACTTTTGTGATTCTTATCGCTTCGACATCCTTGACTCTTTCTTTAGGGTCAAGTTCACTAAAGTCTATCAAATCCTTATGAATTCTTTTATCATCATCCCTGTTTTTTTCATTCGCTGGAGTCCCCAGAGTATAATAATTTAGAAACATATATCTGCACCATCTTATATGTTCCAATTCTGCTTGCTCCTCTTCGCCTATTCTTTCGTTCAACATAAACAGTACCTCACCAAAATCTGATGCAGATATGTTTGAACCTTTTAAAAAGCCTGAAAGTGCATTCCAGTCTTTTTCTGAACCATAGAGCTTTGCATAATGTTCATTTAACTTCTTCGCTTTACGAATCAATGCTCCACATCTGATATTCTCATCTGTTAACACTGTTTCATTTCTACCAAATGCCACAACATTTCCAAATGATAAATGTGAAATCGCATCTCCTTCAACTGGGGAGTAATAATAAATCTTGGATCCACCTGCTTTTACAACTAATGTTTGCATTGTCTCAACATTCACAACATCTGATACAATAATAATATCCGCATTTGAAACTGCATCCCAAATCTCCGGATTCTTATAGTCTAAATAAGACAACTCATCCCCATTCATGAGATTAAGTTCGCTATGTCTTATAAGAAAATTGCTGTTATCCGTCACGAAACAATACTTAATTTTCTGTTTATTTGAAAACAGATTCATCTGTAAGCCTGTACAAATAATTTCACCAGAAAGTGTATTACTTCCCCATACAACTATATTAAATTCATTTTTTTCTTTGTTCCACAAAGATATTTCTTTCCATAATATCCTGGCTATTGCACCATTTATATCAAAAACGGTCACATCTTCCAAAGGATTCAAAAAACAACACTCTATATCTCTTACACCAATATATACCTTTTTTCCTGCAAGCTCCTTTTTGTGTTTTTCATAAAACTGCAGGTTCATTTCATCTGTTGAAAACATAATAATATGCTCATGTGCATATTTCTTTAGTTTATCCCCCGGATAAATTGCACTTACATCTTTTCCAAAACGTATTCGACTATCCATATCAGAATATACCGAAACACTATTTTTCTTTCCAAACAATGCAACTCTGTTTCTTAAAGATTCCCATACGTTTTGTAATGCACGTAGAATTGCTGTAGCTGTCACCAATGGTGCTGTCCATCTTGCAATCTCAATATACGCATTATATGCATCAGATATAGGACTCGTGAAATATAAAGCAACTGCAGCATATATGGCACTTGTAATCCTTTCACCTGAAAATAGATATCCAATTGTTCCCAATACCAGTGGTACTAAAGCTAAAACCGTTAATACTTTCTTTTTCATTCTTTTTGTATCATTCTTATCACCAAATAATCATATATAACATCTACAGTGAATCAATCAAGGCCTTAATTGTAACTCCCTCTTTTGTCTTCCAATATGCTGGACCATTGAGGGTTTCAAGCCTTGCCACGATATTGTTCTTCTTTCGGTAAACGTTTATTGCATCAATACCAGCCTGAGAAGACGTTTTATAATAACCTATTTTTTCACCTTTCGAATTAAAATATGGCTGGTGCTTCTCATCCAACAATAACATATAACACTCGTTATCCTGATGATCATACTCTGCGACCGCATAATGGCATACCCCATCATACTCTAAAACAAATTCCGTTCCATCTTGAATCTTTCCGGCATTAAAAAGGTCCGTGAAACTTATAATACGTCTTTGAATATTTGACTTTGGAGTTCTCCCAAATTTCTTCTCGTCAAGTGATAGGAAGATTTCGTCAAAAATATTTTGATAATGTGCATATAAAACACATGTTAGACTTGAATCTTCGAGATAATTAGTACTTCCCTCAACATCATCAAATATCTCATCTAAGGTTTCTCCATATCTGTCATATATTTCATTACACAGTGATGTATTTACTAATGCCATTGGTGAACCATGAACAGGTTCTCTTAGATTATTTGCATACTGTTCAAGAAGATATCTTCCGTCTTTATTTAGCTGTGGATGCTCTATACATTTCGCTATTACATAATCATATAACTCCTGATAAGTAATCTGAATATAATTCTTGTCATATGGCTTCTGCTTTGGGTCAGGAGTAATAAACAGACACACAACCTTCTGCCCATTTTTGCGGTGTCCCTCTACATAATCTCTGTAGTCCTTTGTCTGCCCTATATCTGTCCCATTCATATTCTCTCTGGCTTTGACCTTATTTTCAATTACAAGAGCCAATTCTTCGCTCTCACCATATACGTCTATCGAGCGTTTTTTCTTATCGTTCGTAAAAAAAGTCTTTTCTGTTTCAAAATGCATGGCATCCAGATGCATATCAAAAACAGCTTTAAGAGACAACTCTTGACTCTCGCTCTTAATCATATACAGTGAAAGCAATCGCACCAACGGATAATGTCCCAAACATAAGCTTGAATTCGGATCGAGTAGCCAACTCATAAATGAGCTATGCCAGTGTTCAGTATGTGTCTGCCCGACTATTGTAAAAACATTTGTCTTTTCTTGGAAATATTTAAGTTGTTGGAACTGTTTGCTTGCTATTAGTGCCTCTGCCTGTTCTATATTCAGGTTAATCCCTCATTTCTATATTAATTCAGTAACTCGCCTAACCCTTCTTTCCCACTCTTACTCACACTTCGAGTTGACTTTTCAGGTTTCTTTGTTATTTTGAAAACATCCGGGTTCTCATCACACAAAATAAGCATTCTTTCTATTTGCTTTATACATCCCTCACGGTTGTATCCGGCATTTACAAGATAAATTTCCCCATCCACAGAATATTCTTTACCCTTGTAATTTTTAAACTGTTTTACCTTTGAAGCATTTGCCGTTCTCTGTTCTAAGTCAGCCTTTCGTGCAACTGCTGTTATTTTGTCACTTTCAGCAATATTCTTGATTTTTCCAGGGTATTTTTTGGCTATCAACTTAAACACATCATTCAGCATATCCACCATTTTGTTTGCTGTATGTGTGGTTCCCCATAACTCATATTCAAATATAGCATCATTATTCACAGTTTTTTTGCCAGAGCTTTTGCCTGTAGAACCATTCGACTTAAGTGGCTCACCATTTAAAACAAATTCAGACAAATCAGCTCCACATATCTTAAACATACCTTTTATTTCAGCAATTTTAGCCTTAAATCCATAACTTGTTCCAACTAAATATTTATGGCCATTAACCTCGAACTCTTTGCATCCTCTAAAATACGTTGGATCTGCCTCTGGTGTATTTGCATTTTTCACATTTTCAGCTCTTGCCACAGATGTCTTCTGAGTCAATTTTTCTGCACATCCAGGATATCGTTTTATCAAGCTCTCAAATGCATCAAACATTAATTTGCCTTGTTCTCTACTTCCAGCTTCATAATATTCTCCAAAAATAGTGTATTTATATCCCTCAATAGAATCAGGCATTATAGGTTTCCATTTAGCACAAATCTCAATGTCTTTCTGTACAGGTTTTGAAAAATCCCATTCTTCATCTGTATTTGAAACAAACCAGCCTTCAAATTCAAAACCATCTCTTACTCCGCTATTCTGCTTTGGTATTATCTCCCCAGCCTTAACTCGAAGAGAATTTTTTTCTTCATCATTTTTGATTACAACATTATATACTGGTGTATCATCACCTTTTTTTGCATGAAAAACTGTTTCTCCGCATACACTCTTAATAGACGATACAATTCCATCAAGACTCCCATTATAAAAGTTATCGTTGTAATCAATGCTTGCAAGTATCTCTTCTACAACAACAGCACATAGTTTCTTTGGCAATTCTTCATTCTTTTGATATGGTTTCTTCGCCTTTTTTATAACATTTAAATCGCATCCTCTTAAAAAATCATCATCAAACAACCTCTTCTCATCAGGTGCTTTTATATTTTTTATCTTCTTTTCTCCATTGGAATAGGAAGCTTTCCCCAATCCCGTATCAGACTCATCATCTATAACACTTAAAGCCTTTACTAAATTAATCGGAACAACAGGTTTGCTAACAAAATTATAATGAGCATCTTGACATCCAAACTGACTGTGCATTAATTCCATAAGAGTTGCATAACTTGTAGCATATTTATCATCAAGGAAAACTAAAACTCCTTTGCATTTATCACTTTCCATATTATCCGGGAACTGAGTTGTCCAATGTGGATTATTATCCTTGAAATCTCCATCAAAATAAATATTTAAACCATACTCTTTAACCAATTTATAAACTATCTCTTTAAGTACAATTTCCCAATCATCACTTTTGTAACTTATAAAGACAAAGTCCTTATCACCATCCTTGTTACAAATGTTTTGAGATAAGTATCTTACATTTGCATCTTCTTCACGTGCTTTTTCCTGTTCATTAGTTAACCCCATCTTGTTGCCTCCTATAATCTATATATCCTAAGTCCATCAAACATCTTAAGCATCGCAACCATACACTCCATTGGATCTGTATCCTTATCCTGCTCAGCCTTATCTAGTCTCTCATAGTTAGCTTTTGACGCTTCGCTAGATACATCAAACCCATTAAATTCAGGAATCATGTCCTTATGTTTGCGTTCAAATTCTCGTTTATCAGGGTCTGGTGTACCATATTGCCATCCCATATCATAGCGTTCCTGTAACCATCTCTGATGCTCCAGGATTCCTATTTTAAGCACTTCTTCGTCACTAAATCTTTCAACCATTTCAAAGTCAACTTCTTTATCCGTGTAAAAACAGCCTATTTCATTCATATATCTGGCAAAAGATTTTGCCTGATTAATGTTTGAAAGCTTATATTCCAAGGATAAATTGTCAAATTCATCGGTAAACTTTTTCATATTATCTTCATTCTGAAGATATTCCTCAACTTTTCCCTCTTCCTTGGCTTTTTTCCATTCTTCTATTGCTCCCCAACGACCATTCAATATGACAGCAAAATTGTAAATATTCAAAAAATTGCTATTTGATATATATGAACGTCCTTTAGCCATCTTTTCCTCGACAGAAGAAGTAACCTCCAGTTTTATTTCGCTCAAATCAACAATTCTTTCAATATCAGCCTGAAACGCACTAACCTTTGACTTTTCACTTTCATTATCTCTAACAATTTCTTCAAGCTTAACATATGAAGAATATGCTTTCAGTTTTTTACCCTTAGAAGTGTCCTTATTATATCTATCAATTTTTCCTTGCTCAGATTTATCAAAAATATATTTTGCTACAATTTTATCTCCAGTAAATATAAATTCACAATCCATAGGATGAAGTTCTAATTTCGAATTTCTTCCATATGCTGTTCTATCCCAACACTGAAGTTCATCACAGAGCATCAGCATAAATGCAAGAGGATGTAAATCTGGTTTGAAACGAATATTAGATACAGGATCCTTATAATAAGCAATACAAAACTTATATAAACTATTATGAAGAATAATTGCAGTAAGCGAATCAACATACTCTTTTGTCAGTTCAACATTTAATTCTTCAAATAACTTTTTGAAAAGTAATGTCGCACTAAAATAAGCATGATCCATAAAATATCCAAATTTATTTGGTTCTGTTGGTTTTTTATTCAAAAATCCAAGCATTTCCTCTTCTGAAAAATAGTAAATATCACCTAGCTTTTCACTGAGGGAATAAGCGAATAGTTCTTCGGTAGTTGATATCATTTTGTCTGTACCCAAACCGAAAAGCAAACCTATCCTACGCTGCATCGCTTTATTTAATTTTGTAAAGTTTTCCAATCCATGATATGCCACAAAAGGTCTTTTTGATCTATCGTCGCCATCAACTTCAAAATAAGAAGCAACCTGTTCAAAAGGCAATTCAAACGGATATCCAATATCGTGGAACAAGGATGCCATCCCCCAATATTTCAAGTAATGACATGCGGCTTCTTTTTCTTCTCCTTTTTCAAATCCATACGCCTTCATATATTTTTCACGGTAAATACAGTTTGATTGAAATATAGCAAGTCCCAGACAAAATACATATACAGAATGAGAGTAATGATCTCTATGTTTCATAAGCAATGCACTTCCATTTGCTTCGAACTCTGATAAAAGCTCAATCATTCGTCTTGTTTTTTTGTAATCTCCAACAAACATTTCTAAATAGCAAAAATAAACATCAAATGCATCATCTTTTTTCCGGATTTTAAAAAGCGGTTTATGGCATTTTCAAAACATAGTCTATCAATATCTTTTTCCATGTTGAATGGAATTTGATTTTTTTTGAGGCTTGTACCCTCTCTCTCTGAGTCAATTGATTCAACATTTATGGATGTTGCTTTATTTTTATCAAATCGTAATTTCTCGCAGCAATCTCTGATAAAAGAGAGGGCTGCTCCCTCCAAAGAGTCTGATGCGTAATCATATTTTCTAATAGCATCGTTATTCAACATTGTGTAACTCATGGTTATCCTCCTTGCTTATAAAAATCTCCTGTTTATTCCATGCATGCTTTCATCCATTTCTTAAATTCAGCAATGGTGCTTGTTGTTACCTTTGCCTATTTTAATCCACAGGTCATCACATACACCTGCAGCTTGCTGCAACATTTCGTAAGATGATTATAAATGTATTCATGGACTATAGAGACCATTTTCTTACCAAGACAGCTGAGCCATATCACCTTCACGTGTATATAGTGCGTCCAAAATAGCTTGTAGCTACTCGTCAATATATTTCCCCGTGTTATATGCATACTGAATAAAGTTATCAACTTTTAAGGTCTGCTTCATTCAAGTCCCCTTTCCTTTGATGTACTTACCAGATTTCACTCTTTTATCAACAGGGCGTTCAGTTCCTGTGGGAATCATCCACATATTACCTATTTTTTCAGTCCCTTGGATTTTGCCCTTTAAGCACATCACTTGTATCGTTCGAGGATTGACTTTCCATTGCTTTGCGATTTCACTCACTGTAATATATCCTTTTAACATAACATCAATCTCTATTCATCTGTATCCCGACTATAGTGTTTCGGAAATATTATATTCGATTATGCGAAAAAATCAATCACTTAATTGTTAACATTATAGAAATTTAAATACGCCTTCTTTCACTAAATAAAGAAGCCAATCAGGCTCATCATTCAATAGAATTAAAGCTCTCCTATTCCTATAACATTTCTTACTTCATCCTTGAACTTCCGAACAATCTCCACATGCTCCGGATCCTTCAAAGCCTTCTGAAACAGCAAACCCAACTTATAATGAAGATGATTATGACTGTGCAGGTGCACCCATTGCATTAACTTTTGAATATGGATTGGTAAATGACTTTTTGTCAGACTGGTGTGAAATGAAAACGAAATTAAATAATGGAGAGATTTCTCCAAACGAATACTTTGAGTGGAAAATCACATGGCCGCATGCGTAAATACTATTATTCATGCACTGCTCACTTTAGTACCATTTTAGTACCAACCCCCAAAAAACAAGCTCGCAAACGCCCATTTTATAGGCTTTTGCGAGCTTTTTAAAATTATTCCCACTCCTCAAATCGCCCTCCAGATTAAACAATTTTGTTTAGGAAATTTGAGCTGTGGTATCTCAATTATACATTTTGTTCTGTATTGTACTTGGCTGCTGATGCTCCGTTATCATTTTGTTAGCACGTTTGATAATGAGCTGTGCAACTTGTGGAGGCAATGTGTGCCTGGTGGCTTGCTCCTTGTTTGGTATTATAGCGCAGATTGGGGCGGTTGTCAAGACATTTTCCAGCATTTTTTCTTTCTCTTTAACGAGCTAATATAACGTTCCGAGCCGCCTTCTTTTTCTCCTATAATAACTAAATCCAGCTTATAGTTGTTTTTAAATTCAACATAATCTGAATGCTTTTTTGCATCGAATTCTTCTATATACCCGTATTCGTCATAAAAAGCATCAAAACTTACAATCCATCCGCTGGCGTACTTGCAAACCAGAGTACATCTTATATTACTACCGCAACCAAGTGTAGCAAAATCAAAATTGAGTTTTTTCTTTCTCTTAACAGATCCGTATAAAGCTCTTGCTCCATCAAGAGTGTAGATTAGACCAAAAGAAACTGGTTTATTAACATCATGTGCACTTATTCCTTCTTGTTTACTCATACTGAAGTAAACGCTGATACCCTTAGCATCAATCTGATATGAGTTTTCTTGTCCTCTTGAAGTGATAATACCTTCAAGTTCTAAATAATCTTTATTAGCGGACTGAGCATTAAAGCGCGAAACATCTGATAATGATGGAAGATGTCTGCCGTTATTTTTGAGGTAATACTTGGGGATATTTTTATCATTACTGGAGTAATACTGTTTAACATACCCACTTGCTCTACTATCAAAGTTTAATGCCTGTATGCTTGAAACAATTAGCAAGTACATATTTATAAATTGCTCTACAAGAGAAGCGTTATCTACGCTGTCTTTCCATTTTCTAAGATGATGGAACATTGATTCAAGAATAGTTGTGTCTTCTTTTCCATTTTGTATAGTGCTTAATTGATAATTCAAGTTGAACCAGTTTTTAAGGTCAACAATTCGTACGTTCTCATTGAGGAGAGACTCGCTAAGTGTTATAAGATACTGAATGGTAGCAGCATCTTTTGATTCCAAGTAATCCACATACTTTACATAGCTCTGTATGCAATACCTTGCTGCCATTATACGATCATTTTTTTGATTATTGGTATTTTCAAGGTAATTCTTCCAGAATTGCAGTGTATTTTCTAATTCGCCCTTCAACACTTTTGTTTGCTCTTTTAATACTTGCAATCCATGTTGAAGAGTATCCCTTTCTGTAATATGTTCGATTTCATCAATCTCGTCATAGAGTGTAAGAGCCGCAAGATAGTAATTGCGATAATATGCCATATACTCATTTTCAGTTTCTTTTGGTTTGGCAATATCAATATAATCAACTTTATAGAGCATCCGACAAAAGTCCACAAGTTCTATACACATTTGTATGTCACATATATATCCTGGAGCTTCACCGTTTGTTCTGGAGAGACTATAATTATCTGAAGCATCTTCTGCAAGATTGAGAATTGCATCTTCTAAGTTATCAATCTGTTCTTGAGTTACCTCATTATAGCTTCGGATTTCTTTATATTGCTTAATTAATTGCGACATTTTATTTCTTTGACAGTTAGCCAAGATATTATAAACTATGCAATCGGTTTTTTCGGAAAGATCCACAGCAAGCTTGGCTTCTTCTATCGCTTTATCTAAATGTTCAGGCGAATTATCAACATAAGAAAGAAATCTACCATAATGAGCGTGAAAATGTGGATTGTCAGGGAACTGTTCAATAAGCGAAATAAAAATTTTTTTGATCGGTAGTATTTTCATATCTTTTTCAATACTAAACTCATCAAATGAGAATAAACTGTTAAACAAAGGCGACATTTTTGCTGTGCTCTTTTCATAATCGAAAGGTTCCTTGTCAATAAAAAGACTTCTCATTGTGTTTTGCTTTATGTCTACAGAGCATGTTGTTCCGCTTGTTGCAACATATTCAATAAATCCTTGTATTTTAGTACAGATTCTTTCAAAATATACCTGGATGCTGTTGTTCTCAGGCATCAGAAGCTGTTGGAGGATTTCTTCAGCAAAAAACGGATGCATAACCTTTACAGAATGCTTCTTTGTCAGATTATTATGTTCAAATCTCAACACCTTTTGAGAAACAAGTTTTGCTGTTCCAACAAAGAAAGATTCATCGGCAGAAAACAGCTCTACATCCAACGATATTGACGTGTATTTTGTTATAATTGACAACCAAATGAGTATATCCTTCTGTTTTTCTGTAAGTCCATACTTTCCATCGAGGAAACGGTTGATATATGCCGGCACGCCCTTAAAATCCTTGTCAAAGATGTACATGCTCATAATAAATGGATAATTATGTTGATCACAAATACTATCATCTAGCTGCTGAATTCGGTTTCCTTTCGCTAATTCTTTAACATTGTCATCTGATTTCAAAATACCGACAAGCCTATCACGATGTAATTGTGCCTGACTTCTGTCAAGCGGAATAAGTTCATCGAGTCTATTAACCATATCCTTCTTTGGGAATTGTCTACCATCCTTACGATAAACATATAAGCTGATATGCTGGATATGTGCTTCGGATAGTTCTTTGCATAACTTAACATAATCCTCATATAATATATCGTTTTCATCAGCACCAATAAATAATGGCGTTTCAACTTCAGAGAACAGCTTTTTGCATTCTTTGTAAGTTTCAGTAGTATACTGTTTAACCAAAACAGATGGCATAGTTTTACTGTAATTGTATGCAACGATACGTAAAGCAGTGGTTCCACCTACTCCTGGATCGTATGGAAGCACATAGTTAGGCCCATTAATTGTAAGTACCTTATTTTCTAGAAGAGTATTCAGGCATTTTTGAAGACGTTGTGATATGATTGCAGTATGGTTGGAATTGATGAGATACCAGCTTATTGGGGCTTGCGCAAGATAGAATAGTTTAGAATTCTTTTCAAGATCTTCATTACGTCGCTCTTGTTCAATCTCACTATCTGCATAAATTATCTCAATACAACGGTATGCGGTATTACTCAACGTTTTAGTGTTTTTCAGATTATCGACATACACTTTTGAAAGCGTTCCAACAAACGGTGAGATCTTTTGGGTATCCTTTGACAAGAAATCAAGAAATGAAAAACCATACGTAATAAACTGTTGTTTTCTATCACTATAAATTGAGGAAACATAATCTGGAAAGCAGTCTTTTCCATCTAAAGAACAGCAAACAAATGCACTTTTATTTGCATAATCAGCCATATCCTTATCGGTTGGATAAACCATATCACAAAGTGCTTTTGCTACTTCCTTGGAAAAATTATTGTTTAGTTTAGTATTTGTAACAAGAAGAATATTGCCTGAAACTTCGCATCGATATTTTTTGAGAAAAACGAGTAATTTGTTCAGATAACCGCTCATTTGTCTATCACTTGGAACAATAGAACTTTCACGATTGTATAGTCTAAACCAATAAAGGCTACTGATAGGCTTCAAAATAAAATGATCATCAGTATACAGTATCGTTGGTTCTGTAACTGCTGTACCAGAGTATGCTGCCTCAAGTCCGGTGGTGCTAGATGTTGGATCGAGATCAACAATGACATCCCAGTTTATGCCAGTAAATGTTTGTAAGGATGAACAATCGAGATCAAGATGTTCAGTGATAAGTATCTTAATTGATGTGAAAATAGAACCATTGAATGAATTGAACACCTTTTCACTAAGTGAGACATAGTCTTCCTCAATAATTCTATTAGGAAATATTACGCTTTTACCATTTGAAATATAAAATTCCACGAAATGACCAATTTCCTCCAATGCCACAAAAAGATCTTCGATATAATCTTCTTTTGAATTCGTCTGGATATCATCGTGTTTTGTACTATTGTGAAGGTACGCTTTATCTTTAATCTTGTTCAAATCCAAATCGGATGATGAAAGTAATCTTGGGGAAGTATGTCTACTGGAAGGAATACGAACTCCTCTTTCGATTACTTCAACCTGAGGATCACTGAATCTAGCTATAATCCTATTTAATAATTTGATATTCAAATCTTTGCTTTCTGTTATACCAAGACATGTGCGGGCATTAGTTGTTCCGTTTGCGCTATTCTTATGTAATGTGTCACTAATTTCAGTCCACAAGCTTTCAGTAATATTTCCATTAATAAACTCATTGAAAAAGTATTCTCGCAAATATAGTTTCTGTCCTTTTTCATAAATCTGATAGACTTCTTCTGCAATAATTTTTAATTTACTGAATTGATCGTCATTAACCCATCCATCTTTAATATAGCTTGAAAATAGTGTGTTAAAATCCTTAACGTGCTTGTTAAAGGTGTTTAGGTAGTCTAAATACTTTTGCGAAAAGTAAGACAGACTGTACTCTGTTCCATCATATGATATTTTTTTACTCATTTTTTATATCCTTTCTATAAATCACTGTGCCAATCCATTCTCGGCGATATACTGCATAAACCTCTCGATCATATCATTGGTGCGCTTGATAATATCAGCCTCAATGAAATCGTCATTGGTTTTAGCCAGTCTCAGCAGCTCGTTGATCTTTGTGCCTTTCTTCTCCTGTTTCCTGCTGTTGATATATCCGTTGTAATACTTTTTCTTATCCTCAAAACGATAATCGGAAGCACGGATATTTATACGCTTTTCAAGCATAGCCTTATTGCCAAGAGCTTCAAGACTTTTGCTGCTTTCAAGAGAATGTTCCTTATCTTGTCGGCTCTTTGCAAAAATATGCTCGATTTCGAATACTGTCTCCAGAGAAAGAAGTTCCTGTGATTCATCAAGGAAAGCCCACCAAGCCAGCATTGCCTTAGTGATCGGACGTGCATTATTGAAACTGAAATTTAGGAAAGCAGCCTTTACAGAGCCTATATCAAACTTGAAATCGTCGAAGGACACTGGCTTATCGTTGACAACGTTGACCATCTCTGCATACACAGGGGTACGGAGCATATTAACACCCGGATTTGTCACAGCGTATGTCCATATGAAAGCTATGATCTTCTCAAGTAAGGCATCGAAAGCATCGTCATCGAGATTACCCTCAGCATCACGGTTATGTAAATAGTACACCGAAACAAAATAGTACCACATACCGTTCGGGGCATAATTCAGCACGAACAGCTTTCGAAGTATCTTCTCAGAAAACCTATCCTTGCTCTGATTGGATACATCATTCCAGAAATCAGCTAAATCACGCAGATTTTCAAATGTTTCCTCACTTTTCAATAAGGAATAAGAATTCTTCTCATAGAACTTGCGGAGAGCCTCGGTAGTAGAGCTCTTGATTCCCTGCTTTGCTCTTTCGTAATACATATAACGGGTAAACAGCTCGTCCATTGGGATTCCGGAAATAGGGTGGAAGATCTTATTGCTAAGTTCCTCTAACTCTTTCCACTTCTTTATGAAATCGTCTTTCTTCCCCTGTGATGAATAGAACTTGTAGAACTGAGCCTTGAAAATATCCGAATCAGACAAGGGCATACCTCTGTCGTTCAGAGTTGAGAAAATGCGTAATGCGGTATCCTGAGATTCCGCTTCAATGGGGAGTAGGATACAATTATTGATAAGTCTTGCAGGCAGATATGCAAAGTAAGTCGGATAGTCGTTCAGGAATTCATTTATCTTTGCCTGGAAGAAACGGTAATTGACGGCATACTGACTTTTCATACTATCAGGAGCATCGCCGTTTTTCAGTATGCTGAGGAACTGATCTTTCTGGACATCCGTTGCGACCTCTGAGTCGATTTTCAGCTGCGTTTTTATGATCGCACCGAGTTCATCTTTCTTCCAGATGCACTTCTCCACTCGTTCCTGTACTAACTGAGTGCTTGCATCTTTCATTTTCCCAAAACGAGCATAGAAAGCTCTCAGCAGAAGCATAAGTGTTGTTAAACGCTGCTGACCGTCTATAATCTCCTGCTTGCCCTCATCATTCTTGAATGTTACGATCGGACCTAGGAAATATTCATCGGTAGTCTTGAAATTATCGCTATTATTCTCAGGAAACGCAAAAGAGAATATATCATCCCACAAAGTCCTGCACTCAGCCTCTGACCAAGCATATGGACGCTGATAGTCAGGTATCAGGAAATCTGTCTTCGGATCGCTGAACAATGCTTCTATCGTTTTCTGATCTATGTTTAATTTTGACATTTATGATACCCCCATTATTATTCAGAAACACTCTCACCCAAAGCAAATGAGCTGTTGAATTTATTCATACTCTTCATAGCAATCTTCATTGCCTGTACAGCTTCCTCGGTGTTCTTGATTTGCTTTTTAAGCTGTTTCTTTTCATCCTTGTCTGCTACATCGGCTTTGAGCCTGAGTTCTACAAGACCTTTTTCAATATCGGTTATGTTCTGAACATACTGCTCATATACCGTGTTCGAGTATTCCATATCATGTTCGTCGTTAAGGAATATTTCCCGAACGGAAACCATGAGTTTAGCTGATTGCAGAATAGTATCTTTCTTGCCAATGATGCCAGCAGCTCCAACTGCTCCGCCAACTCCTGCACCAACTCCAAGTCCGAGTACTGCACCGCCGCCTACAATTGCCATTGTGCCTCCTGCCATTCCTAATCCACCTGCGGCGATCGCTCCGCCACCGAGATACGCAAGGCAGGCACTTGTTAGTGCAGCTCCACTTAATCCTGCAAAATTCGAACCTACAAGAGCCACGGCAATAGCGGGAGCGAATGCTCCTGCGGTTGCAATTGCAGCAACGGTAACTATCGCAGTGATAGAAATACTCTTAATAGCGGTCTTTAGCACCTCATTCAATTCACGGAGAACCTTATCATGACATTTCCGTAGCCTTGCGATATAACCTTTCTGATAAAAGCTCTCATTGAAAAAGCTATCAAGGAACTTGTCACCGTCTGATTTACTATATCCAACCAACGGCAGATGTAGTTCCTTATACTTTGTACTCGGAACTTCATTTCCTTTCTTGTCGATCTCAGTACTGAGAGGATAATACGGTTCAAAGAGCATTGTTTCCAACAGCACCAATCTGAACCAAGGCAACTCAGGCGAATTGACACCGATTGCATCATGAAGCTTCTGGACAGTATACCAATGAAGAACGGCATCTTTATCTCCCACAAAAGAAGAAAAGCCTTCTTCCATATAGTGTTTCCATTCTTCCAACCATTGCCCTTTCAGGTCAGCTTTCTTTCCGTTGCGATCAACATCATTAACGGTTTTGTACATTTCAAGATTATATAATATCTCTGTCTGCTCTAAGGTCAAACCGAATTTGTCGATGTCCATACCGTCTCCAATCCTATTATAAATGTTATTATCTGTTTCTGTAAAAGTATTGCGACGAATATCCTCGTACATCTGCTTTATCAGCTTGACATTACGCACTTTAAGATAATTCGTTATCTCGCTGCCGATCGCAACGGCAAATCTTCCGACACCAACATAATTAACGGATACAAAGTATTTTTGTGAGATAACTGCTTCTGCTATATCAATGGTAGAGAAAACAGCACTTGAAATAGTCAGCATTCTTGTGATAGTCGGATTACCAAAAGGCTTTACGCTATCCCAATCTATATCTTTCAAGTGAATATCTCCTATAGATGAGCAATTCAGTGATTTCAGAGCAAGTGAGAATCTTCTAATAAAATAGAAGCTCCGAACGATACAATCATTTGCAATAACAGGCAACGCCTGTTTTCCAAGCTCCACAACTGCACCAAGTTCTCCTCGCAGATCAAACTTGATGATCGTATCTTTAATGATCTTTCCATTCTCATCGTGCTGGGCGAATAATGTTCCGTTAAACACCTTTGACAGAAAAACAGACAACCTATGGTCACCTATTTTCATATTTTGAAAGATAGGCAATGCTGACAGTTCTTTTGCAAGAGAAAGTATCGGTCCTGGTATACCTGTACCGCCTGTGATACCTGCCGTACTGCTCGAACCTGCCATATCGCTGACAAGATGAAGGAACCATACGACGGTGCCTTTAAACAGCTTATCAGGAACGTCCTTGCCTATGAAAAACTTACTCTTATCAGGTACAGGCACTACCTTAAAAACGCCGTTTGCATCTGTTCCATACGACATTTCCGTAAACTGTGTCAGCAGAGAAAAGATAAGACCAACAATCGTAGGGTGATGAGCGAAATCACGGAGATGATGCTGCAACCCTCCTCCGAAGTCAGGTGTGTTCCCGTCGCTGGGTATAGGAAACTTTTCTTCCAGAAACTTAACAGCATCTTTCAGATCATCGCCCTTAAAACCGAGTATATTCGCAGTTTTTTCTACAAACCCATCAACTTTATCGCTTGCGAAAGCTCTGCCATTTTCAAGGCTGAAATCTCCAACCCATATTATATCAAGCATACCACACAGTATACCGGAAGCAACAGCCACAAGATAATCCCATTTATCAGCCTGACTCGAAAGAAGTTCAATCTGCTTATCAAGGTCATATATGACAGCATCAAGATCATTACGAGCAACCATTTCAACCGAGGTTACTTTTACTTCAATTGCATTATTATCCATGATACCCCTCCTTTAGTGCAAACGCCAGTTTATTATCTATATTATACTGTATTTTTGTGAATAAGTCAATCGAAATAATCTTAGTTTTACAAAAAAGACAGTGCCTGACATATTCAAGCACTGCCTTTACGTTAAATTACATCACACATACACCATAGTCGCATATATCGGCTCTCTGGCAATCAGGCGATCCATGTTTTCCAGACCTCTTGCTTTTGCGAGGTCACCGGCTTCCACGGCTCTGATATACTCCACATCATTTTCAAGCATCTTTCCAACCTGACGCTCAATGGCTTCCGCTATGGAACGGTCAAGCTCGGTCAGGTAGCCGAGTATCGTTCCGTCGTTGACGAGCTTTTTCAGCCTTGTAGGACAGTACTCCGCCGAGTAGTGCAGGTGATACTTGATGTAATCGGAACTGAACGCTTTTACGTTCTGTTTGCCACATTATTGCTTGCAGAACTGATCAAATGGATAAACGCTTTTGTATCTCTGCTTCAATTTTAACATTAAATCTATCAATTATAATCATATTTTCTGGGATGATAATACTATTATCACGAATTGAATTTGATATCAGAACCGTAAAACAACATCCTTTCTTTTTTGCTGCAGAGTATAGTAGATTAATAGCTTCTCCAAAAGATTCTGTACTTCTTTGGATTTTTATTGCAACCGGTGCTCCAAAATATCTTTTTTTTAAAAAAGCATCAATCCCTCTATTTCGTTGAACAATATCACATTCCAATTGACTTAGTATAGCAAGCTCTTCATCAGTTTTAGTCTTGTAGGAGCTTATACCATTTTTCAACAACATGGATTCAGTTTTAAATGGAACAGCTATTCTTTCCTTACACAATTCAATTGCATCAGGATTAGTGTCAATCCCTATGTATTTTCTCCCTAATAATTTTGCAGCTACAAGTGTGGTGCCACTTCCACAAAAAGGATCCAACACGCAATCTCCCTCATTGGTGCTTATCCTAATAATGCGTTCCAATAGTTCTATTGGTTTTTGCGTTGGATATCCTGTGCGTTCTTTTGCTTTAGGATTTAAGAATGGAATCTCCCACACATCAGAAATTGGAACTCCTTTCTTCTCTTTGGCTAAAACAACTGTTCCATCATCACCACGTTTATATATGGATTTTCCACAGTCATTTCGTTCTCGTTCTTGTAAAATCTGGTCAAGATTTGTAGTAGGTGAATATTCACCATATTCATAATTAAAAGAAAATCTATTCGATTTAGAATAAAAGAATATAGTTTGATGAGCTGGAAGCAGCCCTTTGCGTGAATTAGACCATCGTCTGTACGTCCAGATTATTTCGTTTTGAAAGTTGTTTTCACCAAACACCTCGTCCATCAATACTTTTAGATAATGTGATGCCGAAGAGTCACAATGCAAAAAAATAGATCCTGACTTTTTTAACACGCGCTTTAACTCAATTAGTCTTTCACGCATATATTTCAAATATGCATCACGAGAATCCCATACATCAGAAAACTCAAATTGCTTACCTTTGGAGTTTCTAAGCGTTTGTATCTTTTGAGAAAAAAAAGGAGGATCAAGATATACCATATCTATAGTGTTATCCTCAAGTGATATTAATACATTTAAGCAATCTTCATTATATAACATATTAATCTCTCGTTTCTGCAATTTTCTCCAGTATTTCCAACAAATCTATACCGGTATATTCCTTAATATATATCCATGCAGAATCACCGCAATAATACTTTCCGCCAATTCCAATATACAGTGTTTCCAATGTCTCTTGTATCTTCTTAGCCTGTTCTCTTTGAGGATAATAGAACATTACTCTAATTGGAATATATCCCTTTTCTTTTATTACCCTCACTCTTGTATGTTCTTTTGTAATGTGATCACCGTCGGTTGTAGCATCACGCCATTTAATCTCATGCGCATACTCATCTACTAAGCAATCAATCTCAAATGACTTTGGGCGTGTTCCTAACGTGTTTGGAATCTTCGTTTTAGCTGCTTTAGGATACTTGTGCTTTATACACATAATGGCAGCTTCTTCAAGGAACGCACCAGCATATTTATATAAAAAACGTCCTTTATTTTGATATAGGTCAATTAGATTTCCTTCATGATTAGATATTCCAAGTACTCTATATATTAAATAATGTGAATTATCGTCGCTTTTCATCTCTTCCATTCTTAAATCTACTTGCTTTTGTAAATCCATGGCATATTTATCTGCAAGTCGATTTATGGCTTTAAAGATTTCCATGTTCATATTATCAGCCTCCTTTTTTTATTATAGCATACTCCTAATCAAAACACAAGTCCTATAATACGATTATTATTTGAAAAAGCCGAAGGACTCACGCAGAATCCTTCGGCTCTCTGTTTATGGGGAAATCACGGCATCACACATACACCATAGCCTCATACACCGGCTCTCTGGCGATCAAGCGATCCATATTCTCCAGACCTCTCGCCTTTGCAAGATCCCTGACCGCCACGGCTCTGATATACTCCACATCATTTTCGAGCATCTTTCCGACCTGACGCTCAATGGCTTCTGCTACGGAACGGTCAAGTTCGGTCAGGTAGCCGAGTATCGTTCCGTCGTTGACGAGCTTTTTCAGCCTTGTAGGACGGTACTCCGCCGAATAGTGCAGATGATACTTGATGTGATCGGAGCTGAATGTTGTCACGCTCGGATCAGCATCTGGTGTGTTGTAGGTGACGGTCAGTGCATCGGTGTCGAGCACCCATACGGGCTTGTTCTTGCCGCCTGCCTGAACCTTGTCTTTGCTTCTGATAATCATAGTGTTTTCCTCCTTATTCCAGCACATTCTTTCTTGTGGTGCTGTTATACCTAAATTGCTGATAATCGGCACTCAGTCCGCAGGCAGAAATAAAAGCCTTAGCCTTTTTCAGTTCATGTGACAGCTCGTCCTCACGGCTGATTCGAGTTGCTTCTTTTTTTCATCTTCTCACGGGAGAAATAACGAGCATTCTCCTCTTTCTTCTTATATGTAGCAAGCTCCGAGAAAACTGCCGACAGCTTCGCTTTCATTTCGTCACGCTCCCGAACAACTTCATCACGTTCCTTGCGGAGCTTCTTGGTCTGCTTCTGCGTTGCAACTTCTTTCTTTGCAAGATCAGTGACGTTCTGCCAGTCCTCCTGCGACACTGTGACCTTACCACCGAATACGGTCTTGCCTGTTTCGATACCATCTATCTCCGTAAGTTTAGCAGTTTTCTCCTTGACAACTTTGAGTATTTCACGCTTCTCGTCAAGCTCCGCTTCTACCTGAGCGTTTTGCCAAGCAAGTTCATCTGCCTGTCTGCGCTTCTCCTTGTATTCAGGTATCTCTAACGTCCCTCTCGCCTTTTCTGGAGCAAGGGGCTTGATACAATGTTCAAGGCAGATTTTATTCAGCACCTCGACCTCGGCAGCTCGCCAACGGGCGATAGCCATTTTTCCCTCGCCGTACCCCATCTCTTTGAGAGCCTGGGCGATACCGTTCTGCGTGTCCTGCCCTCGCTTGTAGTGACCGACAGGAATGTAGTCAATGTGCAAATGGGGCGTTACCTCGTCCATGTGCAGGACAGCGTTAAAAACGTAAAAGTTCGGATTGCGGTTCTGGAAACCTTCCATATACTCTTTCAGGCAGTCGGCAACGAGCTGAAAATCCTCGGTGCCGTACCCCGAATCTTCTTTTTTGCCGATCTGAACTACGTCCTCATAAAAGCTCTTTCGTTTGTCGGCGGCAGTGCGGACAGTATTGCAAGGTTTTACTCCAAAAAGATGCTCATAGTAGCTGCTGTGAACCTTGCGGTCATTACGTTTCTGTTTAGCATTATAACGCTCGGTTGATTCCTTGAAAAGCCGATCGTATGCTTCGCCAATCGGCTGACACACGAAAGTGATATTATCGGGAGTACGGAACACGTCAACATTGTCCGCAACGAACTCCCTGTTATTGTGAGTCAGAGAACCTTTTCCCTGACCGAATGAGATTCGTTTTTCTCTCATTTTATTGACCTCGTTTCTAATTGGATTTGGTTATCTCTTTCTGTTAAATCCAATCATATTTACATGGGCAACACTTCCTTTCATGACCGCTGATGCGGAATGGCTATCGCCAAGCCCTGACGGGCGAGAGGGGCGCGGAGCGCCGATTACAACGGTGCAGAGCGCCGCTTGTAACTCCGTAGTACTTGTGGCAGCATAAGACCGCCACAAGTACTACTCCGCCCTGCGGGGCTATCCCTGACGGGAGAAGAAAGGCTGTCGGAGCAGCCTAAATCGTGGGTACAGGAATCAAAAATCCGCATTACATTTTTTGAAAAACATAGCTGTAACTGCGTCGATGTGCGTCGGTGGTAACGATGTTTTAGACACCCCTCAAACCATCGACGCATCGACGCACATCGTCACGCTAAAGCATTGTCGATCACCTGCTGATAAGCTCGGTCGTAATCTTCACCTACAATATCGTCAACGGTATCGGTGCTGATAATGATTTCACCATTAGCAGCAGAAACATCATCTGCACCTTTTTCAACTTCTTCTTTTGAGAGCGCGGGAGAGACTACAATCGGGTGATCTGCATCGTAGCGAAGCTGAATCAGCTTTGCCTTGTGAGTACGCTTGTTTGTGTACTGAACGAAATAAAGATTGTACAGCTTTCCTGCGTTGACATTCAACTTCAGCGACAGAGCATTCGGCTTGATGTCAAGCTCCAGTTTTTCAATAAGCTCGGTAGCCGTTCCCTCCCAAATCGGATTATCCGAATTGATGAAACCGCCTATTGCTTCAAGCACAGGTTCGGGCGGCTCGGTGTATTCGGGAGACTTCTCTCCGCTCAGTTCCCAGCACAGCGTTTCCTTGTTTCGGGAGAGCATAATCTTCTTGTCGGGCTGATCTCTGCCCGACACTTCAATAGTAGCTTCGCTGTCCGAGCGTTTTGTCTTATACATGAGGAACGCTCCGTCCGCTGCACCGAGCAGACCGTTTGTGCCTGAGATACGGTCGAAATTATCATCGGACCTCTGTTTGCGGGTGTGGTGAACCAATATCAGACAGATACCAGTTTTGTCCGCAAACGCTTTCAGCCCTGCGATGATGTCATAATCACGGGCATAGCTGTATGTATCGCCTTCGGCTTCACGCACTTTCTGTAAGGTATCAATAATCACCAAACCGGTATCATGATGTTCTCGAATAAAGCCGTCAAGCTGTTCAAGCAGCCCTTCATTCAGCGACTTGGAAGCAACTGAAAAGAAAAGATCGGGCGTTGTCTCTGTGCCGAACATACGATACAGACGCTCCTGCAATCTGCGGTAATCGTCCTCCAAAGCGAGGTACAGTACCGTACCTTTGCGGACAGAATAGTTCCACATCGGAGTTCCTGAGCTGACATGATAAGCGATCTGAGCCATCATAAAGCTCTTGCCGACCTTTGGCGCTCCTACGAACAGGTAAGTGCCCGGGTAAAGGAAGTGTTCAATGATCGGCTGTTTGCCCGGATAGACCATCTCATAAAGCTCCGGCATCGAAACTGTCTGCATAAAGCCTGGTGCAGCTTCTCGCTCCGCCTGAGCCTGTGCCTGCATTTCCTGTTCATACAACATCTGAGCCTCGAACATTTCCTCGGCTGAGGGGTTGAAATTCTCCCCATAGTCTGGTATAATAGTAGGTGTTAATTCTGATGACTGCTTTGCACCTGCGCCAACAGGTGCATCGAGAGCGGTCATTTCTCTTTCTTCGGTCATTCTCTATCTCCTTTCAGACCATTCAGAGTTGTTGTGATAAGCTGTATCGTGGACAGCAGCTCATCGTCCACAGCAGAGCCGTTCTCTATTCTTTTCAGTTCGCTGAGGACTTCGGCAAGCTGATTTTTCAGAGCCTTGTACACTCTCGGATTGCCCTGCACCACCACATCACGGCACAGCAGCCGTTTCACGATGTAGTCCTGCTTGGTCAGTCCTGAAAGTGCCACTGCTGAATTTATCAGCTTTTCTTCTTCGGGAGATACCCGAAATCCGATGGTTCTGGAACGAAATCTGCCTTTGCTGTCAAGGTTTTTCGCTGACATTTGCGTTATCTCCTTTCTTCAACTCACTGAGTTTATTCGCCATTTCCGCCTGTTTCGACGGGAACAGATGTGCATAGCGGTAAGTGATCTCAATACTCTCATGCCCCACACGGTCAGCGATAGCTACCGCCGAAAACCCAAGTTCGATTAGAAGCGAAACATGGCTGTGACGCAGATCATGGATACGGATACGCTTCAAACCCGTTTCTTTTACCCCTCTGTCCATCTCGTGATGCAAATAACTCTTGGATATTGTGAAAATACGCTCATCTGATTTCTGATCGTAAAGCATACGGAGATAGTCCTGCATCTCCTCACAAAGAAAATCAGGCATTTCAATGGTACGGTTGCTTTTCTTGGTTTTCGGCTCTGTAATAACGTCCTGCCCCTTGATACGCTGATAGGACTTGTTAATGCGGAGTTTTCGATTCTGGAAATCAAAGTCTTCTGGTGTGAGAGCCAACAGTTCGCCAAGACGGATACCGCACCAATACAGCATTTCAAAGGCATAAAACGAAACTGGTTTGTCCATCATGACCTCAGAAAACTGCATATATTCGTCTTTTGTCCAGAAGTTCATCTCTTTGGCATTCTTTACGCCAATACTTCCAGCTTTGGCAGCTGGGTTTACGCCAAGATCATAGTAGCGAACCGCATGGTTAAAGATACAGGAAAGCTGATTGTGCAGATTCTTCAAATACGTTTCCGAATAGGGCTTTCCGTTTTTGTCACGGTGACGAAGCAGTTCATTCTGCCACGAAAGCACATCTCTTGCCTGAATATCCTTCATCGGTTTATCCCCGAAATAAGGGAGGATTTTCGACTGAATGACGTGTGCCTTATGTTCCCATGTATTCTGTTTTAAGCGAGATCTCATATCCTGTTCATACAGCTTGTAGAAGTCCTTAAACAGCATATCAAGGTCACTGTTTGCCTGAAGCAGAAATCTTCGCTCCCAGTTCTGTGCCTCACGTTTGGTAACAAAGCCACGCTTGCACTTTTGTTTTCGCTCCCCCTGCCAGTCCTCATAACGAACCATAGCATACCAAGTGCCGTTTTTATCCTTATATACGGGCATTATTCCTCACCAGCTTTCTTTTTGGGAGGGTTCACCGAGTACACTCGCTCGTTAAAGTACTCACGGTTCACTCTGCCTGTTACTGTGATAAACCCTTTGTCGGAAAGTTCCTGATTGAGTTTACGAATGATTTTGTACGCATAGGCAACAGAGATCTCCATAACCTCAGCAACTTCCTCTGCACGAATAAATTTTTCTGACATATACATTTGTTCCTTTCTGTGTTCTGTATTCGCAAAATCTGTTCTAAACATTTTTGCTTAATTCCATTATACTAAACAAATTTGCTTTTATCAAGATACTTTTGCGTATTTTTCTAAATTTTTTTGTTTAGCATCTCTTGACTGACTTAAACATATATGTTATAATGATTCTACTAACAGAACGATATTATAAGGAGTAAACCACCATGAGTATAATGGGAGATAAAATACACCGTATCCGTGATTTCCGTGGAATGACACAGAAGCAGCTCGGTATGGCTGTCGGATTTGATGAGAAATCCGCCGATGTCCGCATCGCACAGTACGAATCAGGCACTCGTACACCAAAACAAGCACTTGTGGAACGGCTTGCCGAGGTGCTTGATATAAACCCTCGTTTCCTTGCTGATGATGAAATTCTCGGAGCGGAGGGCGTTATGATGATGCTCTTTGAACTGGACGAACATTACCCGATCAGCGTTGAGGACTGTACAGATGAGGACGGAAACAAACGTAAGGGCATTATTTTCGGCTCTATTCTTCTGAACGACTTCTTTGCGGAGTGGCAGAGACGAAAAAAAGACCTTGCTGACGGTAAGATCAGCAAGGCCGAATATACAGAATGGAAGCTTAACTGGCCGAAAACGACCGATGACTGCGGTAAACATGAACCCTCGAAAGAGTGGCGTGACCTGTAAACCGCCTGAAATGCAGAACATTTCAGTTTTACTTCCTGTTATCAAATTGTTATCACTGAGATTTTAAGGCTTTAAAAACGACGTAAATTCAGCATTTTTGAAGTCTTATTTTTTATTCCCACTCGATCGTAGCCGGCGGCTTTGTGGTAATATCATACACAACGCGGTTGATATTCTTAACCTCGTTGACGATACGGGCAGAGATCACTTCCAGCACCTCATACGGAATCCGTGCGAAGTCTGCGGTCATGAAGTCCGTGGTAGTTACCCCACGGAGAGCCAGTGTGTAGTCATAGGTTCTTCCGTCGCCCATTACACCAACGGAACGCATATTGGTCAGCACTGCGAAGTACTGGTGAATGCTCCGGTCCAGTCCGGCCTTGGCGATCTCCTCGCGGAAGATCCAGTCAGCGTCCTGCAAAATGGACAGCTTTTCGTCGGTGATTTCGCCGATGATACGAATCGCCAGCCCCGGACCCGGGAACGGCTGCCGCCATACCAGATTTTCCGGCAGACCCAGTTCGATACCCAGCTGACGCACCTCGTCCTTGAACAGCAGCCGCAGCGGTTCGATAATTTCCTGAAAGTCCACATAATCCGGCAGACCGCCCACGTTGTGGTGGGACTTGATGACAGCTGCATCACCGGTGCCGCTTTCGATCACGTCCGGATAAATGGTGCCCTGTGCCAAAAAGTCTACCGTGCCCAGTTTCTTGGATTCCCGTTCGAAAGCACGGATAAATTCCTCACCGATCGTCTTACGCTTGGTTTCCGGATCGGAAACGCCGTTGAGCTTTTCCATGAAAGCAGCCTTGGCGTTGACGCGGATAAAGTTGATGTCCTTGTCTGCAAATGCAGCTTCTACTTCGTCGCCTTCGTTCTTCCGCAGGAAGCCGTGGTCTACGAAAATACAGGTCAGCTTCTTGCCGACTGCACGGGACAGCAGTGCCGCACAGACAGAACTGTCTACGCCGCCGGACAGTGCCAGCAGTACCCGACCGTCGCCGACTTTTTCCCGAATCTGGGCAATAGCAGTTTTCGCATAATTGCCCATGGTCCAGTCGCCGGTGCAGCCGCAGACATTTTTCAAAAAGCCGTCCAGCATTGTCAGACCTTGCTGAGTGTGGTTCACTTCCGGATGAAACTGTACTGCATACAGCTTCCGTTCCGGATTTTCCATAGCAGCTACCGGACAGTTCTCTGTATGTGCCGTAACAGTAAAGCCCTCCGGTGCTTCCGAGATGTAGTCGGTGTGGCTCATCCACGAAATTGCCTGTTCCGGCAGTTCCTCGCTGCTGAACAGAGCACTGGACTTGTCATAAGTGGTTTCTGTCTTGCCGTATTCCGAGGTGGTGCAGGTCGCCACCTTACCGCCGAGAGTATACGCCATCAGCTGACAGCCGTAGCAGATGCCCAGGATCGGGACACCCATTTCAAAAATTTCTTTGGCAATATGCGGCGATTTTTCATCGTAAACGCTGTTCGGACCGCCGGTGAAGATAATACCCACCGGTTTCCGTGCTGCAATTTCCTCCAGCGGTGTGGTATAGCGAATCACTTCGCAGTAAACGCCGCATTCCCGCACGCGTCTGGCAATAAGCTGATTGTACTGACCGCCGAAGTCCAGTACCAGAACCAGTTGATTTTCCATAGGTTACGTTTCCTTTCTGTGTCACATTCGCCGATGCGGCGAAAATCTTTCTCTTTAGGAAACACTGCACAAAGCTTGTGCGTAAGATGCGTCGTCAGATTTTTCGGCAGATTGCCTAGAAATTCCGCAGGCATACTTTCGTATGGCAAGGGATTTCTGGGCAATATGACGGAAAATCTGCAAGCAGATTGCGTACAAAGCCGTCAGGCGGGCTTTATTCAGTGTTTCCTTAGCCCAAAACAACTTCAATTTCGTTCTTGTCAGCCAGTGCGTCAGCCGGTACATAGTCGCCGTCCAGTGCCTTGCCGTTCAGTGTCAGGGAAGCCACGCCGCTTTGTACGTGGTTCGGGTTCTTGACCGTGATAGACAGCTGCTTGCCGCGGAACAGTTTTTCCATGGTGAAGCCGTCCCATGCTGCCGGAATCGACGGGCAGATGTGCAGACCGTCAGCGTCCGGACGCATGCCGCAGATACCCTCTACGCAGCCAACCATAACGGTGGAAGCGGTACCAGTCAGCCAGTGTACGTGAGAACGTCCTGCATACGGGGAAGCGGTGGACTCGGTGAACTGACCGTGTACATACGGTTCCAGTACACGCTGTTCTGCCTTGTCGTTCATGGAAGCCGGCGAACTTTCCTCGAAGTAGCGGAATGCATCGTCACCGTGTCCCAGCAGGCTCTCTGCCAGAATCAGCCAGCCCTGCGACTGGGAGAAGATGCCGCCGTTTTCCTTGGTGTCCGGATTGAAGATGTGCATCAGGGCACCGTCGAAATAGTGGTCGATATACGGCGGATCCAGCAGCTTTGCACCATACGGGGTGTCCAGAATGTCTGCTACAGACTGCATTGCCTTGTCGCTCTGTTCCTTGGAAGCGAAGCCGGAAATGACGCTCCAGCTCTGGGGGTTCAGCCACATGGAAGCTTCCGGATCCTTCTTGGCACCAACTACTACGCCGTCTTCGCGGATACCGCGGATAAAGCGGTCTTCGTCCCAGCATGCAGCCAGTGCTTCGCCCAGAGCCTTCTGAGCCTTGTCCAGATAGGAAACATACTCGCTGTCCTTGCGTTCTGCTGCCAGTTCATGCATCATGGACATTGCATAGTACAGCTGGAATGCCACGAAAGTGGACTCGCCCTTTTTGCCCAGACGCAGGCAGTCGTTCCAGTCTGCGTGCAGACCAGCCGGCATGTTGTGGTCGCCCAGACGTTCCATGGAGAAGCGGATCGCACGCTTCAGGTGGTCGTAAACAGTATCTTCGCCGCCGTTTGCATAGACGATCACTTCGTCATAGAATGCCTTGTTGCCGGATTCGCCCACATACTTGCGAATGGTGGGGAACAGCCACAGAGCATCGTCTGCACGGTAGGACGGGTGACCGGTTTCCTTGACATATTCCGGATCGTCCGGTGTGTTTTCATGACCGGCGTTGTGGTCGAACTTGACCAGCGGCAGACCGCCGCCGTTGTCTACCTGTGCAGACAGCATAAAGCGGATCTTTTCTGCGGCGAGTTCCGGATCCAGATGAATGATACCCTGAATATCCTGTACAGTATCGCGGTAGCCGTAGCCGTTCCGCAGACCGCAGTATACAAACGATGCGGCACGGGACCAGATAAAGGTGATGAAGCACTGATAAGCGTTCCAGACGTTGATCATGTTGTTGAACGCATCAGACGGTGTGCTGACCTGGAAATGGTTCAGCTTGCTGTGCCAGTATTCCTTCAGAGCCTCTACTTCGTTGTCGACCTTGCCGGCAGCTTCATAGGAAGCGAGGATTTCGTTTGCCTGTGCATTGTCTTTCTGACCCAGTACGAAGATCAGTTCCTTGGATTCGCCCGGCTGGAGGGTGATGTCACTCTGGAGAGCACCGCAGGCATTGCTGTTGTAGTTCATCTCACCGGTGCACTTGCCCTGTTCTACAGCGATCGGGTTGGAATAGGTGCGGTACGGACCAATGAAGCTGTCCAGATTGCCGTTATAGCCGGAGATCGGAGCACCTACCATGCCGAAGAAACGCTCTCTGTGGTTGGAACCGGTAGCGTCCTTGCCGTCATTTTCGTTGATGTGCTGGAGGATCTTGTTGCCCTCAAAGCTGGTACGGGTGATGAACAGGGTGTACTGGAGGTTGACCTGATCCTGTTCGTAGTTGTTGTCGTTGGTGAACTCTACGAAACCGAATGTGGACAGGTTTCTCGGCTTGTCGCTGTTGTTGGTGATGACTGCACGCCATACCTCATAAGTTGCCCCGATGGGTACATAATAAGTGACTTCGGAGGAAATGCCGGCATAGTCTGCGGAAATTACGGTGTAAGCAGTACCGTGGCGGCAGACGCTCTTGTAGGAATCCAGCGGCTTGCCTACCGGCTGCCATGTAGCAGACCAGTAATCCTTGGTGTCGTTATCCCGCAGGTAAATGTAGCGTCCGGGCAGTGCCATCATGGAGTTGAAGCGGAAACGGCTGATTCTGCCGTTTGCACCGGACTTGACAAAGCTGTATCCGGCAGCGTTGTTGGAGATCATTGCACCGTATTCCGGAGAACCGAGGTAGTTTACCCAGGGTGCCGGCGTATCCGGTCGGTCGATCACGTATTCTTTGTTTTTCAGGTCAAAATAACCATACTGCATAGGGAGTATCTCCTTTACATCTGTATTTTCAATGTCAAATGACCATCACCGATAAAGACAGTGTGGTCGTACATTTATCATACCATACCACAGAAGATTTTGCAAGGGATTTGCGAAAAAAATTGCAGGAAATGTGGTATGGCTTCTGTGGGCTTTGCAGATTGTGCAGTATTGCCAAAAAGTTTTCCCGCCGGCTTGACAGACAAGCTTTTGCGTGCTATAATGTGCTTATTGAACCAGTACAATTAGCACAAAGGAGGGGAGCCCGTGGAAATTATCATCAGCGGCAACAGCAGCAAGCCCATTTACGCCCAGATCACGGAGCAGCTGAAAGCCCAGATCATGGACGGCACGCTGCATGCCGGCGAATCGCTGCCGTCTATGCGAAGTCTGGCGAAGTCCCTGCATGTCAGCGTGATTACGGTGCAGCGGGCGTATGAGGAACTACAGCGGGACGGATTTCTGGAAACGACAGTCGGGCGGGGCAGCTTTGTGGCTGCCCAGAATCCGGAGATCTATCGGGAAGAACAGCAGCGAAAGGCGGAGGAGCACCTGCTGGCGGCGGCGGAAATTGCCCGCGTCAGTGGCATTTCGCTGGAATCGCTGGTGCAGGCACTGACCATTTTTTATCGGGAGGAAGAATAGCCATGCAGAATATTTTAGAAGTACGGGATCTGGGGCGTTCCTATGTGAATTTCCGGCTGGAACACATCAGCTTTTCTATTGCCGGTGGAACGATCATGGGCTTAGTAGGCGAAAACGGAGCCGGAAAAAGCACTACCATTCGGGGCATTCTTGGGCTGATCCGGCGGGAGTGCGGAGAGGTGCTGTTCTGCGGCGAACCGCTGAACACAGACAGTGTTGCTATGAAGGAGCAGATCGGCGTGGTGTTTGACAGTCTTTGCTTTTCACCGGAACTGACGGTGGAAAAGGCGGGGAAGATCTGCCGCAGCATCTATTCCAACTGGGACGAAGCCTATTTTCAGGAACTGTTGCAGCAGTTCTCCCTGCTGCCCAAGCAGAAGGTCAAGGAACTGTCCCGCGGCATGAGCATGAAGCTTTCGCTGGTGCTGGCATTTGCCCACCACCCGAAGCTGCTGATCCTGGACGAGCCTACCAGCGGACTGGATCCTGTGGTGCGGGACGACCTGCTGGATTTGTTTCTGGAATTCGTGCAGGACGAGGAGCATGCCATTCTGATCTCCACCCACATCACCAGTGATCTGGAAAAGGTGGCGGATTATGTGACATTTCTCCATGCGGGAAAGCTGCTGCTTTCCAAGCCCAAGGACGAACTGCTCTGGCAGTACGGCATTCTCCGCTGCGGAGAAGCGTTATTCCAGAAGCTGGAATCGCCAGAGGTGCTGGCGTGGCGGAAAAAGGACTATTCCTATGATGTGCTCGTGCCGGATCGGGAGGCAATTTTGCGGAAGTATCCGGAGGCTGTCATAGATCAGGTCACAATGGACGAGATCCTGTTGTTGTATGTGAAAGGAGTGCAGGGCAAATGAAAGGACTGCTTTTGAAAGATTTCTATACCATATGGAAAGGCGGACGAATTTTCCTCATTCTGTACGTCTTTATGGCAGCTGTTTCCGGCGTGAATATCCAGAACGGCTGGTCTTACATGGGCTTCTGGCTGGTGATGATGGACTCGCAGACCTCAAGCACTTTTTCCTATGATCATTCCTGCAACTGGAACCGCTTTGCACTGACGATGCCCGTCACGCGAAAAGACGTGGTGCGGTCGAAATTCCTGTTGCAGCTGCTGATTGTATGCGGCAGTACACTGGCGTATCTCGTGCTGGCAGCTCTTGTCAGTCTGGTACTGCGGACGTTTGAAGTCAAGGCATTTTGCAATATGCTGTTTGCCGCATGGCTCGTGCTCTGGGTCGTGCTGCTCATGGGCAGCGTTTCCACACTGCTGCTGTTCCGGTTCCCGCCGGAATATGCACGGCTGATCTCCATTTTGATCTATGTGATTCCGGCGTGTGCTTTCATGGGTGCGGGCAGCGTTTTCATGCAGGAAATGACAGACAATCTTGCCACCCTGCCTGCGGAATTTTCCGCAATGCTGCTGCCGGCGGCGATTGCCATGCCGGTGCTGTCGCTGGTGGTTTCCGGACTGTGCTATGTCTTTAGCTGCCGGATCTTCCAGAAGAAAGATCTGGCATAACTCCGTGATGCAGCAGCATCTCCGCAGAAAGGACTGTTATTGTGAAACCTATTGCTCATATTGAAAACGATTTCCCCACCAAGTTCGGTATCCCCCGCCAGAGTGGACTGGTCAACAGTCTGCATGCCCGCATTGTCATGGAGCCGGAATACCGGAATCCCGATGCGTTTCGGGGGCTGGAGGATTACTCCCACATCTGGCTGATCTGGGAATTCTCGCAGGCGGTGCGGCAGAAGTGGTCGCCTACCGTTCGCCCGCCCCGTCTGGGCGGCAATGTCCGCATGGGCGTTTTTGCGACACGCTCACCGTTTCGTCCCAATCCGCTGGGGCTGTCGGTGGTGCAGCTGGAAGAAATTACATTGCACGGGGCGAATGCTCCCTACCTGACGGTTTCCGGTGCCGACCTGATGCACGGCACGCCCATTTACGACATCAAGCCGTACCTGCCACACATTGACAGCCACCCCGAAGCCAGGGGCGGTTTTGCTCTGCCGGCGGCGGCTCATCGTCTGGAAGTTCGCTTTCCGGAAGTCTGGCTGGAGAAAGTGCCGGAATCCCTGCGGACAGGGCTGACCGAGGTGCTGGCACAAGACCCCCGTCCGTCCTACCAGCACGACGCCGATCGGGTGTACGGCTTCCCGTTCGCCGGTCTGGAAGTCCGCTTTACCGTGGACGGCGAAGTGCTGACGGTTTGCGAAATTCTGGAAGCGACGGTATAAACTTACGACATCTGCACATACTTCAGGCAGTATCACATAAAGGCAATACCGCACAAGCTTTATTCAGTGTTTCCGTAGAAAAAATTTCGTCGGATACTTGACAAGGCGAAGGTTCTGTGGTACAATATCTTTAGTTAGAGATAACTAACTTCAAAATGAACATGCGTAATGGAGAAGGAAACACGGTATAAAGCTTGTGTACACAGCCGAAAGGCGGGATTTGTACAGTGCTTCCGCGATACGTAAAGGAGTATTCTACTATGAGTTATTTGCAGATCGAAAAAGTTGTTGGCAGAGAGATTCTGGATTCCAGAGGCAATCCGACTGTAGAAGCAGAAGTCACACTGGTTGACGGTACTGTTGCAAGAGGTACTGCCCCCAGCGGTGCTTCCACCGGCGAATTCGAAGCACTGGAACTGCGTGACGGCGACAAGGCTCGCTATCTGGGCAAGGGCGTGACCAAGGCTGTAGAAAACATCAATACCGTTATCAACGAAACTATCACTGGTATGGACGCATCTGATCTGTACGCAGTAGACAAGGCAATGATCGCCGCAGACGGCACCAAGGACAAGTCCAAGCTGGGTGCCAATGCGATTCTGGCAGTTTCCATTGCCACAGCAAGAGCCGCAGCAACTGCACTGGACATTCCGCTGTATCGTTTTCTGGGCGGTGTATCCGGCACTCGTCTGCCGGTTCCGATGATGAACATTCTGAACGGCGGTGCTCATGCCACCAATACGGTAGACACACAGGAATTCATGATTATGCCGGTAGGTGCTCCCAGCTTTAAAGAAGCCCTGCGTTGGTGTGCAGAAGTGTTCCATAATCTGGCGAAGATCCTGAAGTCCAAGGGGCTGGCAACTTCTGTCGGCGACGAGGGCGGCTTTGCTCCGAACCTGTCCAGCGATGACGAAACCATTGAAACCATTCTGGAAGCGGTAAAGGCAGCAGGCTATGAGCCGGGCAGGGATTTCATGATCGCAATGGACGCGGCTTCTTCCGAGTGGAAAAGCGAAAAGGGCAAGGGCTTCTATCACCAGCCGAAGTCCGGCAGAGATTTTACTTCCGACGAACTGATTCAGCACTGGGCTGATCTGGTAGAGAAGTATCCGATCATCTCGATCGAAGACGCTCTGGACGAAGAAGACTGGGAAGGCTGGCAGAAGCTGACGGCAAAGCTGGGCGGCAAGGTACAGCTGGTTGGCGACGACCTGTTCGTTACCAATACTGAACGTCTGAAGAAGGGCATCGAACTGGGCTGCGGCAACTCCATTCTGATCAAGCTGAACCAGATCGGTTCTGTTTCTGAAACACTGGAAGCGATCCAGATGGCTCACAATGCAGGCTACACTGCAATTTCTTCTCACCGTTCCGGCGAAACCGCAGATACGACCATTGCTGATCTGGCAGTTGCACTGAATACCTGCCAGATCAAGACCGGTGCTCCCAGCCGTTCGGAGCGTGTGGCAAAGTACAACCAGCTGCTCCGCATCGAAGAAGAACTGGGCGACAGTGCCGTATATCCGGGCATGGCAGCATTCCACGTCAAGTGATTCTAATGTCTGTGCAACACTGAAACGACTGCTTTAGGATTTCCCTTGGAACTCTTGGCAAATGAGGCTCCCTTGAAAAGGGTGATTCCCCATGGAATGGGGAAATGTCATGAAGTGACAAAAGGGACGGCTCGGTAAGAGCTGGCAAGCCGCAGGCTTGACTGAGGGATTTAAAACTATAAGTAAAAGATTTTAGTAGAATCCCTCCACCAGCTTTGCTGGTCCCCCTCCCTTTTCAAGGGAGGCTTGTTCCTGAAATTGTTGTAATGCCATAATAATCCTATGCACGAGTTTTGTACGCAGTTGTCTAATAGACATTCCCCACACAACATTTGCTTTCCTTTCAGGGTGAGATTTCACCCGCTTTTAGAACTCTTTCATAACCTTATGAGAAAACGGTACGCACTGGCAACAGACGTACCGTTTTTTCTTGTAAGTTGTTACAATTTTTATTGTGCAAATCGTACAAAATATATAAAAAGGCTTGACGCTTCCCCGAAAAAATGATATTATTTTTATAAAGGTTTTCCTTTTTATTTTCAATAGCATATTATTATTTTAGAAAGCGAGGTCGATTTTTATGAAAAGAAGAACAAGGATAATTTCTGCTGTTTGTGCAGCTGCACTGTTGGGAAGTGCAATGACAATGCCGGCAGCAGCATACCCCATGCATATGAATGGGGAAGCTGAAGTGCCGCTGGCACAGGTGCTGCAGATGCTGGAAAATGACAAGACGGCATATGTGGAAAAGGGCGAAAGCATGTACTATGGCTTGAAAGATCCCACACCGGCAGGTATGTATGACAACATTTTCTATGCAACGGCGGAACAAGATGATTTGATTCAGCTCAACGAGTATGCATATCGGATTCAGCTGGAGCAGGACGTGGCAGATGTGCGGGAACTGACAGAACAGCTTTGCGGTCTGCTGACCAAAAAGGAAAATGCAGAGGAGCCGACTGCCGATCTGGCATTGAGTACCGAAGAATCGGAAACACGCCAGCTGACTATGACCGCAGAGGGAAGCGGAGCATATACGCTGCGATTCAGCACATCCTCGTATCGTCTGGACGAGGAAAAACTTTGTCAGTTCCTCCAGACCTTGTCCGGTTTTGTATCGGTACAGCAGGAAGTCTGGGGCGTTTCTTTAAAGAAAAACAATGTTGCACCAATGTGGGGTAGTCAAGACAGTTTTGGTATTTGTTGTGTTACTCTGAAAGAGGGGGCTGTTCTGACACCGGAAGATCTGGATCTGGACTTTGATGTGGAGATCGAACAAAATGAAAAAGGCACGTGTACTATAATTCCCAAGAAATTTCTTAACATGCAGCAGCGTTATCAATTGCTGCGGAAAGTTTCTCTCATGGTGGAAGCCGGAGAGAAAATCGATCGAGTAGGTGTTTCCTATGCCATATATGAATCTGCCCTCAATACAGCGGCAGAGTCGGACGGCTCCATACAGCTGATGGGGCGGGGCGACTGCGACGGCAGCAAGGAACTCGACAGTTCTGATGTTTTCGAACTGTTGCAGCACACGGCAAATGTCGGTGCCGGAAACGAGGGCACGCTGACCGGCAAGGAACTGCTTGCGGCTGACATTGACGGCAACGGCAGCGTAGATTCTACCGATCTCTTTGAACTGCTCCGCTACTGTGCAGAAAAGGGTGCCGGCTTGCAGCCCACCTGGACGGAAATTCTGGGCTGATTGCAGGGCTTCGCATGTTGATACGAATCATACAAAACAGTTTATATGCGGATTAAAATTATGAAGCAAGGCAAAGAAGTCGCCCCTGAAAGGGGAGATGTCACGAAGTGACAGAGGGGTTTTTACACTTAGATTTTCTTGCGATGCTGATACAGACTTTGAAATATTGCTGTAAATAGAAATATTCCCACGGGGTGTTCCCTGTGGGAATATTTTTTTGTGCGGTATTGCCTTTGGTTATTTTTCTCGTTGTGTCCCGATCTGTTTCCCCAGAAGCAGCAGCCCCAGCAGGTTCGGCACTGCCATAAGCCCGTTGGCGATGTCGGAGAGTGCCCACACCGACCGCAGGGAAACCACAGCCCCTACGCCTGCCGCCAGACAGAACAACACCCGATAGGGCAGCCGCCACGCTTCGCCGCCCAGATACCGCACCGCCTGTTCCCCGCAGCAGCACCAGCCGATCAGCGTACAGAATGCAAACAGTGCGGTGATGCCTGCCATCAGTTCCGGTGCGGCTTGCCCGAAAACGCCCGAAAATGCGGCGGAAATGATGCCGCCGGCGTTGTCTGCCTGCGTCATGGCTCCGCTGGTGAGAACTGCCAGAGCCGTCAGCGTGCAGCACACCAGCGTATCCAACGCCACCTCCACCATGCTCCACATGCCCTGTAGCTGGGCATCTTCGGAACTGCCGCCGGCGTGGACAAGGGCACTGCTCCCCAGTCCGGCTTCGTTGGAAAATACCCCGTGCCGCAGACCAGTCTGCACAGCACGCTGCAAAACAGCACCGGAGATTCCGCCGCCTACGGCATGCAGCCCGAATGCTTCGCGGAAAATCTGCCCGAATGCTGCCGGCAGTGCGGCGGCGTTCCGGAAGATCACTCCCAGTGCCGCCAGCAGATACACCGCCGACAGCACCGGCATGAGCCACTGAATGACCTTGCCGGTGGAGCGTGTGCCGCGGAGCAAAATAATTCCCAGCAGAAGCGTGACACCGATTCCTGTCCACAGCGGCGGCAGGGAGAACGCCTCCGCGGCAAGGGTGGAAATGGCACTGCTCTGTGTCATGTTGCCCATGCCCAGCGAAGCACCGATGCAGCAAAGACTGTAAAATACTGCCAGAACGGGACTGCGCAGCCCGAACCGGAGATACGCCATGGGACCGCCTGCCTTGGTGCCGTCGGGGAGTGTGCGGGCATACCGCAGAGCCAGTACATTTTCGCTGTAAGTCAGAGCCATGCCCAGCAGGGCGGATACCCACATCCAGAAAATTGCACCGGCACCGCCCAGACAGAGAGCCGCCGCCACGCCCAGAATGTTTCCCGTGCCCATCGCGGCGGCAAGAGCAGTGGAAAAGGTCTGGAACTGGGTAAGGGAAGTGCCGCCCTTGCCGGACTTGGTACGCAGGCTGCCGAACGTCTGCCGCAGAATGGTTTTCCAGCCCCAGAACTGGAAGAACCGCAGCCGGAAACTCAGGCACAGCCCTGTCCCCAGCAGCAGCACCAGCAGCCCTGTTCCCCAGATGTATGATGCTACGCGTTCCAGCATAATTTCCCTCCTGACAGTATATCCATAGTTTATCATGATCTGTCTGCACAAAACGGTTTATATAATTTATATAGAGAAGTCGCCCCTGAAAGGGGAGATGTCACGAAGTGACAGAGGGGTATTGCCTATGAGGAATAAAAAGGATTTGTGTGCAATTTATTCGCATTCTCTTGACGAAAATGTGTTCTCGGGGTATAATAGAAACAGAGCAGATCGCTCTACTAGGGGGTGTTGACACTATAATGATATGCGAATTTTGTGAGGTGATTTTTCTCCGTTCTAGGCAAAAATTCGCAGGCGTGCTTTCGCACGGCAAGGATTTTTAACGACGAACGGGGAAAAATCACCCCAAAAGACACGTGTCAGGCTTAGTGTCAACACACCCTAATGTATATGAATGTAGGAACCCCGATTATGTCTGTAGGAGGAATCCATGAAGCAGTATACTGCGGATAAACATGCACAATATACGCTGCAAATTGCAACACCGATCGTGACGGCGGTGCTGATCGGTTTGATATGGTACTTTCTGGCAGTGCTGCCCCATTGGCTGCTGTGGACACTGACGGCAGTGCTGGCGGCGGCGGCGATCCTGCTGTCCACACTGCTGCTGCCTATGTGGTTCTGCACTGTGACCTATTGTGTATCGGCGACCCATATCACTCGAAAATGCGGCATTTTTTTCATACAGGAGCAAGTCATGCGGACACAGGCGTTGCAGTTCAGCAGCATTTTTCAGGCACCCTTTGCCGATGCCACCGGCATGAATTTTATCCCGCTGCATGCCTATGGCGGCACGGTCATTCTGTCGTTTTTGAGCAGTTCTGACGCGGCGGAGATACAGGCGTTTCTGCAAAAGACGGTCTACAGCCACAGCCAGCGGACACTGGAAGTGCCTGTCGCCGGAAATCCCGCAGACATTCCGCAGGAGCCGCAGTTCGATGCGTTTGAAAGTGCGGTGCAGCCGCCGGCAGAAACTGGCAGCAATGCGGAAGATCCGCCGGAAAGGAGCATTCCATGATGCGGCTTGGGACTGCCGGTGAGGCAGTGTATCGGGAACACCCGATCAAGATTTTACGCTACAGTGCCAAGAACCTGTGGCTGTTGATTTTCCCGCTGCTGCGAAGCCTGCGGTTCTATCCGTTCTCACTTCAGAAACTTATCGACTGGGGAGCCGGTGCGTGGTTTGACCTGCTGGTTGCCCTGCTGATTCTGGGCATCGGTACGCTTCGCTGGCATGCCTGCACATATTATTTCGACGAAGTTTCCATTCGTTCCCAAAGCGGGATCCTCCTGCGGCGGGGGACGGAGATCCCGCTGGAACGTATTGCCTCCACGGTGGAGGAACACCCGTTTTACCTCCGCCCTCTGCGGGCAGCCTGTTTGCAGATCAGCACCGCAGCCGGTGCTGTGCCGGAAGCGGATATGCACCTGACCTTGTATCTGCGGGATCTGCACCGGCTGCGGCAGCATATTCCCGTGCTGCAAAATGGCAGCACCGGTGCGGTGGCGTATCACACGCCGGCGTGGCGAATGCTGTTGTTCTCGGCGTTATTCTCCAGCAGCTTTTCCGGTGCGATATACATTGCCACCATCTGCTTTCAGGGCGGACGCATCACTTCCGATCTGGTGCAGCAGTTTCAGGCACAGCAAATTCTGGAAGATGCCACCGACAAAGCATCGACAGCGTTCCACGGCGTGCCGCGAATCGCCATTACGATCGGCATTGTGATTCTGGCGTTGTGGCTGATCTCGTTCGGGCGGAACCTGCTGCGGTACGGCAGATTCCGCATGCGGTTCGGGGAGGAGTTCATCTCGGTGCACACGGGAATCCTCACCCGCCGGCGGTATCATCTGCGGGACAACGCCATTATTTTCCCCGACCTGCGGCAGAATCTGCTGATGAAGATATTCGGCATGGTATCCCTCCACATTCGCTGCCCCGGCTACGGCAGCCGGCGGGATACGCTGCCGGTGCTGATTCCGCTGATTCGGAAAAAAGGCTCACAGGCACTATTGGAAAAGCTGCACGCGGTGCCGGTCATGGAGCACCCGAAACTCCATGCACGCTCCAATATCCGGTTTTTCTGGTCCTTTGTGTGGCCGCCGGTGATCGGGCTGTGTGCGATTCTGCCGGCACGGTTTATCCTGCTGTGGCTGCTGCCGAATCTGGGGGCGATCATTCGCTTCTGTTCCGTGATGCTGATTATTCCGCTGGTGTGGCTGCTGTGTATCCGCATTGTAGCGATGTTCACGGAATCGGTCACTATGGACGACCGGCATTTGCAGATGCATTTTTGCAGTTGGTTCACGTTCCACACCATTACGGTGAACCACGCCCGCATTGTCCGCACGGATCTGATGCAGACACCCGCACAGAAGATGTACGGCGTTTGTCATCTGTATATCACCTGTAACGGACCCCGCCAGCAGCGGTTCAAGCTGACGGCTCTGCCGGAGGCAAAGGCACGGAAAATCGTGGAAACGCTGGCTCGGACAGAAATGCAGGATATGTCTTGAATCAATTTGTAAAACCGGTTTCTGGGGGCAGAAGCCGGTTTTTTGTTGTGAAAAATACTAAAAAATAGTTGAATTTTTACAAAATATGTGCTACAATAAAAGTGCAAACGATTTGCATAAAAAAGGAATGGAGGAATGAGAAGATGCGGTTATGGAAAAAGGTTCTGGCTGCGGCAACTGCCGGTGTGCTTTGCTTGGGAAGTGCTGGCGTGACTGGATTGCAGAACACGTTGGAATCTGTGGGGACGGTATTGTCGGCGAGTGCATTGGTGCCAAATGAGTATGATGGAATTTGTGGGAATTTGTACTATAAGAATTATTATAATGATTTGATTTCCATAGTCGGTTGTAATACAGATGTTGAATCTGTGGAAATTCCGGCTGAGATTGACGGGAAACGTGTGACGAGCATTGGAGATGATGCTTTTCGCGACTGCACCAGTTTGACAGAACTCACGATACCGGACAGCGTGACGAGTATCGGGAGGTATGTTTTTTACGGCTGTACCAGTTTGACAGCAGTCACGATACCGGATGGCGTGACAAGTATTGGATGGAATGTTTTTTCCGACTGTACCAGTTTGACAGCAATCACGATACCGGACAGTGTGATAAGTATTGGATGGAGTGCTTTTTACAACTGTACTAGTTTGACATCAATCACGATACCAGACAGCGTGACGGAAATTGAAGAAGGTACTTTTTTCGGATGCACCAATTTGAAAAATGTTTATATTTCTGATTTGGAATCTTGGTGTAAGATTAATTTCGGCGGTTTTACTTCCAATCCATTGTGCTGTGGTGCCAATCTTTATGTAAACAGAGAGTTGGCAACAGAAATTACGATACCGGACAGCGTGATAAGTATTGGAGATTATGCTTTTGACGGCTGTACCAGTTTGACAGCAATCATGATACCAGACATCGTGACGGAAATTGGAGAGCATGCTTTTTACGACTGTACCAATTTGACAGAAATTACAATACCGGACAGCGTGACAAGTATTGGAGATGATGCTTTTGATAACTGTACTAGTTTGACATCAATTACGATACCGGATAGTGTGACAAGCATTGAACAAGAAACCTTTTACAACTGTACCAGTTTGACAGAAATTATGATACCGGACAGCGTGACTAAAATTGGAGATGGTGCTTTTTGCTACTGCACCAATTTGACAGAAATTACGATACCGGATAGTGTGACAAGTATTGGAGAGAATGCTTTTAGAATCTGTACCAATTTGGCAGCAATCACGATATTGAATGGCGTGACGAGTATTAGAAAGTATGCTTTTTCTGGTTGTACTAGTTTAACAGAAATCACAATACCGGACAGCGTGACTGAAATTGGAGACGGTGCTTTTTACGACTGTACCAATCTGACAATCTACGGATATACAGGTTCTTATGCAGAAACCTATGCCAAGAAAAATGACATTCCTTTTGTTTCTCTGAACAATATCACAACAACTGAAACCACTACCACCACTATAGAAACAACAGTTACAACGAAAGCGACAACGACTACGGAAACAGTCACTACAGAAGCGACATCTACAACGAAAGTAACAACAACTACAGAAACAGACACTACAGAAGCAACATCTACAACTCAAGCGACAACAACTACGGAAACAGGCACTACAAAAACAACAGCTGCAACGAAAGCAACGACGGCTATGGAAACAGACACTACAGAAACAACGGTTACAACTAAAACGACAACGACAACAACAATTACCACAGAAGCTACCACCACCACCAAACAAGATTCCGAAACACCTACCGTCATTTATGGCGACATTACCCTTGACGGACGTGTAGATATTACTGATGCTGTTTTGCTGAACAAGTTCTGTTCTGGTGCGGTGATCCTGAACGATGCTGCCAAGCTGAACAGTGACTGTGACGGCGACGGCGATATAACCGGAAACGATGCTGTAGCTCTGCTGCAATTCTTGGTGCAGATCGTACAGAAGCTGCCTTATACAGCATAATTCTATTGCAATAACCCAAAAACCGGCTCCCGCATTTCCCATGCAAGAGCCGGTTTTTGATTTTCTTACGTTTGCAGAATCGCCGTCAGGATTCGCAGAATCTTTGCCCCGTAGCCGGCACCGCCTGCCCAGCCCCTGCCGTGGGGATTCTCCGGAATCCCCAGCCACTCCACATAAGGGGCACAGCCCCGCTGCACATACCGGAAGCGGTCGTCCACGCAGGCCTGCTGCAAGGCTGCCGTGCTGGCATAGGCTTTCAGGTGCTGGATCTGTGCACGGATTCCCAGCTGCGGCGTGGCAAAGGAATTGCCTTTTATCCCATTGCTGGTCACGCCCATGCCGCAGAAATTGTTCTGCTCCAGCGTCACCGCCGAGCCACGAAAGGTGAAGTTCCCTGTTTCCAGACAGGACTGTGCAAAGGCAATGTCCCCGCGGATTCCTTCGGCAGCCCCCTCGCTCAGGTAGCAGGGGATCATGTCCAGTACGCTCTGTGCCACATTGGGATTCACTGCACGGAGATAGGCGGTCATCTGTGCGGCAGTCGCCTGTGCCGTGCCGGTGATCGGCGTGAGTTCGGTGGTCAGCTTGCCGCTGGCATCGGCACGGTAGACCACGCCGTCCAGCGTCACGGTGCGGCTGCGAACCAGCTTGCCGTCCTCGCCGAAATAATACAACCCTCCGTCGATCTCTTGCAGCCCCAGCAGGGCGGTTTCGGTGTCCTCGCTGAAGTAGTAGCTGCTGCTGCCGTCCGTCTGCCAGCCGGTCTGTATCTCGCCCTCTACATTATAATAAGAAAGGCTGCCGTCAGAAAAGGCGTGTATCCCTGTGTCCTGCATGCCGTATGTTTCCGAGAAGCTGTAGCGGTGTCCGTCGATTTCCTGTTCGCCGGTTTCTTTCAGTCCGCTGTCGTCGGTGTAATAGCGGTAGCCGCCGGACTCCACCCAGCCCAGAACCAGTTCGCCGGTTTCCGGATCGTAGTACCGGCGTTCTCCGTCAACTGTCCGCCAGCCGGTTTTCTGGGTGCCGGTGTAGTCGAACAGATAGGCGGTGCCGTCTATAGTGACTTCGCCGGTGACCGGTGTCCCGTCGGCATCGTAATAGCAGCGGCTGCCGTCCCCGCGGGTTTCCCATGTGCCTTGGGTGGTTGCGGTTGCCACCGGTACGGCAGGGAAGTCCTCCGCCGCTGCGGAAACACCGCCCAGCAGACAGGCAGTCCCCAGCCCCGCGGCAAGTGCCAGCCAGAATGGAAAATGTTGCAAGATAAACCTCCTTGAAAAAATTGGATTTTGCGTTCGTTATCTATTTTACCATGCTTTTTGCGGAATTGCAAGTGCTTTTTAGCATATTTGTACGATAAAGTGCTGCTGCATGCAACGGAAAAATCGAGATTTCGTCAAAATTACGAGGGAACGGCGAAAACCGGCTTGTTCTTTGGCGGAATTGTCGAAAAAAATAACGCAGACTTTGTTGACAATACGGCAAAAATCCGCTATAATGTAGGAGAACGGAAGTAATAGGATAAGATTGAGGAAAACAGGGGGATACCGGTGGGAGAACGCACCGGAGAAAATTGCTGCGATCTTTGCGGCAGGAGGAATTTATGTCTTTACAGGAAAAAGAAACACTGGAACTGGCACAGGCAAAAATGCAGGAATATTTGCAGGACAATGCGGTCTGCTCCATGGACGAGTATGTTCAGCACGGAATGACCAGCACATTGCAGCACTGCCTTTCGGTAGTGCGGATCAGCTGTGCCATTGCCGTTGGTCTGCATATCCATGTAAATTATGAAAATCTGATCCTCGGGGCACTGCTCCATGATTTCTACTTGTACGACTGGCACAACCATGTGGACGAGGGTGTGCTCCACGGCTTTGCACACCCGCACATTGCCTGCAAAAATGCGGCAATGCGATTTCATGTCAATGCAGAGGTGCAGCATATCATCACCACACACATGTGGCCCTTGACGCTGCGGTTCGTGCCCCGTTCCAGAGAAGCGGTGATCGTCTGCCTTGCGGACAAGTACTGCTCCACGCTGGAAACGGTAGCGGGCATGGTTCATGCAGCGGCAGCTCTGTTCCGGAAAAGGAGGGCCTGACAGATGGTATACAATTTAACAGAATGTGCTGCCCTTTTCTTCGCCTATGCCGCCATGGGCTGGTTTATGGAAGTCTTGTACATGGGCGTGCGGGAACGGCATCTCACCAACCGCGGTTTTCTGCTGGGGCCCTGCTGTCCGATTTATGGAGCCGGCATGCTGGGCATTACCCTGCTGTTTCAGGGCAGCCACTACGGCTATTGGCACGTGTTCTTCTCGATCATTCTGCTGTGCAGTCTGCTGGAATACGCAGTCAGTGCCCTCATGGAACGAGTGTTCCACACACGCTGGTGGGATTATCACGATATGAAGTTCAACATTCACGGACGGATCTGTCTGGAAACCATGCTGCCGTTCGGACTGCTGGGCACATTTGCCCTCTATCGCATCAATCCGTTTCTGATGATGCTGTTTCACCGGATCCCCGGCTATGTTTCCGGAAAACTGGTGACTGGTGTAGTCGTTTTGTTTCTGGCAGATCTGGTCATTTCTGTTTGCGTGCTGCGGAATCTGTCCCTGCCGGACGGTGATGCAGACCATACCGCAGAGATCTCCCGCCGCGTCTGGGAAGATCTGAAAAAGCGGCTGGGGTAAGGAAACACTGCATAAAGCCCGCCTGACGGCTTTGTACGCAATCTGCGTGCAGATTTTCCGTCATATTGCCCAGAAATCCCTTGCCATACATAAAGTATGCCTGCGGAATTTCTATGCAATCTGTCGAAAAATCTGACGACGCATCTTACGCACAAGCTTTATGCAGCGTTTCCTTAAGAACTCGTTCGGATTTTTGTGGTTCTGAACAAATTGAATAAAACTTTTTCGTGCATTCTGCTGTGCTTTGGCGGAATGCACTTTTTTGTGTCAGGCAGATGAAAACTGCAAAATCCCCTTGACAAAATAAATAGCATGCGTTATAATAGAACAAAGTTATTTCATAACAATGTTATTGAATACAAATAGGAGGTGGAACACTTGAAGTGTGATGCAAAAACATTTTTCGGGGTGATAAATGCGTTTCGCAGTCTGAATCTGTTTTCGCTGCTGCCGCTGTCCCGACAGGAGTATATGGTGATGTTTGTAATTGCCGGACAGCGGAAAACCAATCCGGAGGGCAGCACGGTGTCTATGGTGACACAGAAGATGCACGTGCCCCAGCCGGCAGTTTCCCGCACGCTGCGTGGACTGGAAAACGACGGTTATATCTGCCGCGAAGTATGCCGCACTGACCGGCGGAATACCTATGTGACACTGACGGCTGCCGGCGAGGCAGAGGTGCAGCGGGCGAATCAGCTGTTGGAGGATTTTCACAGGGGGATTCAGAAACGCTTTACACAGGAAGAAGCCGACCAACTGATGGAACTGCTTCAGCGGCTCTATGCGGCGGCCTCAGAGGAACTGGAGGAAATGAAAGGAGAGAGAGCGACCAATGGGTAAACTTTTCAAAAATCTGAAACCCTACTGGAGTTCCGTGTTACTGATCTTGGTGCTGCTGGTGGTACAGGCATTTTGTGACCTGTCCCTGCCGCAGTACACTTCGGATATTATTGACACCGGAATCCAGAACAGCGGCGTGGAACACATTCTGCCGGAACAGATCACGGCAGAAGAATTCGAAAACGCCCAGCTTTTCATGACGGAAAGCGAAAAACAGAAGTGGCAGAATGCCTATGACGGAGAACAGAGAAAGGAAAGTCTGTCGGGCAAAGATCTGGACGAACTGGACAGCGACCTGCTGGTACCGGTGCTGCTGAACTATCAGATGTCCATGATGAGTGAGGACAGCTTTCGGGAGATGCTGGCACAGCAGCAGACTGATCCCAACGCGGCGGCTCAGATGGAACAGATGACCGTGGAGGAACTCGGTGCTGCCATGGGCGTAGAACTGCAACCGTTTCAGCGGACAGAGGAGGACAGCGACGGCAACTCGTCCACAGTGACTTGTGTCGATGTCCGCCCCGTGTTTGCGGCAATGCAGCAGAGCGGACAGCTCAATGAAGATACAGTCACCCAGATGCGTTCCCAGCTGGAAGATATGCTGGACACTATGGGGGATTCGCTGGTACAGTCTATGGGCGTTGCCTATGCGGTGCAGTGTGACAAAGACGCAGGGCTGGACATAGACAAGATCCAGACCAGCTATCTCTGGCGAACCGGCAGCAAGATGATGGCGATGGCATTTGCCATGATGGCTGCGGCGATTTGTGTTTGTTATGTGGCTTCCCGCGTGGGTGCCGGTGTCGGACGTGATCTCCGCGGCAAGGTGTTCAGCCGTGTCATGCAGTTTTCCAGTGCGGAAATGGATCAGTTTTCCACTGCTTCACTGATTACCCGAAGCACCAATGATATTCAGCAGGTGCAGATGGTTACGGCGATTTTCCTGCGAATGCTGCTGTATGCTCCGATTCTGGGCATTGGCGGCGTTCTGAAAGTGGTACACACCGGAGCCGGCATGGGCTGGGTCATTGTACTGGCAGTGCTGGTAATTCTGGGAATCGTCGGCGTGCTGATGGCGATCGCTATGCCGAAGTTCCAGAAAATGCAGGTGCTGGTGGATAAGGTGAATCTGGTTTCCCGTGAGATCCTGACCGGACTGTCCGTCATTCGGGCGTTCGGACGGGAAAAGACCGAGGAAGAACGCTTCGACAAGGCGAACCGCGACCTCACCAAGACCAACCTGTTTGTCAACCGTGTCATGACCTTCATGATGCCGGTGATGATGCTGATCATGTACAGCCTGACCATTCTGATCGTGTGGGTCGGTTCTCACCGCATTGACGGCGGCTCTATGCAGGTCGGCTCTATGACTGCATTCATTACGTATGCGATGATGATCGTCATGTCGTTCCTGATGCTGACCATGATGTCCGTCATGCTGCCCCGTGGTTCTGTGGCAGCCAAACGTATTGACGAAGTGCTGCAAACCAAGACCTCTGTACAGGAAACAGCACAGCCGAAACATTTGCAGGACAGCAAGGGCGTGCTGACCTTTGATCATGTCTGCTTCCGCTATCCGCATGCGGAGGAGAACGCTCTGACAGACCTTTGCTTCACGGCAAAGCCCAACCAGACCACGGCGATCATCGGCAGCACCGGCTGCGGCAAGTCCACACTGGTGAACCTGATTCCCCGTCTGTACGATGTCACAGCAGGCAGCATTACGCTGGACGGCGTGGAACTGCGTGACCTGCCGCTGGAAGAACTGCGGCAGCAGATCGGTTTTGTTCCGCAAAAGGGCGTGCTGTTCTCCGGTACCATTGCCAGCAACCTGCGGTTCGGCAATCCGGACGCTTCCGATGCAGAAGTACAGCAGGCGGCGGAAATTGCACAGGCAATGGAATTTATCCAAGAGAAGCCCGACCGGTTTGACAGTACCATTGCACAGGGCGGTACCAATGTTTCCGGCGGACAGAAACAGCGTCTGACTATCGCCAGAGCCATTGCCAAGCACCCGAAAGTGTTCGTCTTTGACGACAGCTTCTCCGCACTGGATCTGAAAACCGATGCGGCTCTGCGAAAGGCACTGGGAGAACAGGTGCAGGACAGCACCATGATCATCGTGGCACAGCGAATCAGCACCATTCTCCATGCTGACCAGATTCTGGTTCTGGAAGAAGGCAAAATTGTCGGCAAGGGCACCCATGAGGAACTGCTGAAGAACTGTGAGGTATATCAGCAGATCGCCAAGTCCCAGCTTTCCCCGTCGGAACTGGGCTTGGAGGAAACACCGGAGGAAGGAGCGATGACAGATGGCGAATGAAAGACGGCGTATGGGCGGACGCGGACAGATGCCGGTAGAAAAGGCGAAGGACTTTAAAGGCTCTATTGGCAAACTGTTTGCATATATGAAGCAATATCATGCCGCAGTGGCCGTGGTAATTCTGTGTGCAATTGCCTCCACCGTGTTCAGCGTGATCGGACCGGACATTCTGGGTAAGGCGACCACGGAACTTTCCAACGGACTGCTGGCGAAGATTCAGGGAACTGGCAGCATTGATTTCACCAAGATCGGACAGATTTTGCTGTTTGTGCTGGGACTGTATCTGCTGAGTACTCTGTTCAGCTTTGTGCAGGGCTGGCTGATGACCGGTGTCACACAGAAAGTCTGCTACCGCATGCGGAAAGACATTTCGGAAAAAATCAACCGCATGCCAATGGCATATTTTGAAAGCCGTACCTACGGTGAAGTGTTGTCCCGCATCACCAACGACGTGGACACACTGGGACAGAGTCTGAACCAGAGCATCACCCAGATCATCACTTCCGTGGCGACTATGGTCGGCGTACTGGTAATGATGCTTCGTATCTCGCCGCTGATGACTCTGATCGCTGTGGTAATTCTCCCGATTTCCGTAACTCTGATTTCTCTGGTGGTGAAAAAATCCCAGAAGTACTTCAAGCAGCAGCAGGAATATCTGGGACACATCAACGGACAAGTGGAAGAAACCTACGCCGGTCATACAGTGATTCAGGCGTATAATAAGGAAAAGGACATGGTACAGCAGTTTCAGGAAACCAACGATACCCTGTACCACTCCGCATGGAAATCCCAGTTTCTGTCTGGCTTGATGCAGCCGATCATGATGTTCGTGGGCAATCTGGGTTATGCCGCTGTGGCACTGTCCGGCGGTCTGCTGGCGATTCGCGGCACAATCACCATTGGTGACATTCAGGCGTTTATCCAGTATGTGAAGAACTTCACCCAGCCCATGCAGCAGATCGCACAGGTACTCAATCAGGTGCAGTCTATGGCTGCGGCAAGCGAACGTGTCTTTGAATTCCTCGAAGAAGCGGAAGAAGTGCAGACAGCAGAGTACCCGCTGGAACTGGCAAACGTGGAGGGCAATGTTGATTTTCAGCATGTTTCCTTTGGTTACCAGCCGGAGCAGTGCGTTATCCACGATTTCAGTGCCAAGGTAAAGTCCGGACAGAAGATCGCCATTGTAGGCCCCACCGGTGCCGGAAAAACTACAATGGTGAAGCTGCTGATGCGGTTCTATGATGTCAGCGGCGGTGCGATCCTGCTGGACGGCCATGATGTGCGGGACTTCGACCGCCACAAGCTGCGGGAATCTTTCGGCATGGTGTTGCAGGATACATGGCTGTTTCAGGGTACCATTATGGAGAATATCCGGTACGGCAGACTGGACGCGACAGATGAAGAAGTCATTGCCGCCGCAAAGGCTGCCCATGCGGACAGCTTTATCCGCCAGCTGCCGGACGGCTACCAGATGGAACTGAACGAAGATGCCAGCAATGTTTCACAGGGACAGAAACAGCTGCTCACCATTGCCCGTGCCATTCTGGCGGACAATCGGGTCATGATTCTGGACGAGGCGACCTCCTCTGTGGATACCCGTACAGAAATTCTGATTCAAAAGGCAATGGATCACCTCATGGAGGGCAGAACCAGCTTTATCATTGCCCACCGGCTGTCCACCATTCGCAATGCCGATATGATTCTGGTCATGAAGGACGGGGACATCATCGAGCAGGGCACCCATGAAGAACTGCTGGAGAAGAACGGCTTCTATGCCGATCTGTATCGTTCACAATTTGCCCAGACTGCATAAGGCGGTACCGCACGAAGAATAGCATTCCCTTGAAAATGCCTCGTACAGCGTTGTGCTGTGCGGGGCATTTTTGCATTTGCAGGGGAATTTTGCAGGGCAGGCGGCTTTCGTGGTTTTTATGGATTTTGGGATATGGCTTTCGTACTTTTCCGTGTTTTTTGCATAAAAAGGGCTTGCCAAACGGGAAAGATTGTGCTATAATGTTGGTATCTGTTGTTCTGTCCGCAGGAGGGGAACGGCGGAACACACTTTCCGGATTCTGTTGCTGGAATCCGGCGATCATCTTATCATTTAAGGAGGACTTTCATGGCAACCACCAAAATCCAAGCTGCCCCACAGACTGCGAAACGCAGTTTCAGTGCCGGCAGTGTCATCTCTGCAATCGGCAGATGGATCGTCCGGAACCGGATCTATCTCATCGCCTTTGCCATTCCGGCTGTGCTGACCTATCTGGCATACGCCCTTTTCGGACTCTACCCCTTTGGCGAAGAATCCGTGCTCTGTCTGGACCTGAACGGACAGTATGTGTATTATTTCGAGGCACTCCGTGATGCGTTCTGGGGTGACGGCAGCATCTTCTACAACTGGTCGCGAAATCTTTCCGGCGAGTTTATGGGCATTATTGGCTATTATCTGGCGAGCCCGTTCACGCTGATCGTCATGCTCCTGCCGGAGAAATTCATGCTGAGCAGCCTGCTGATCATGCAGCTGTGCAAGCTGGGTGCAGCCGGTGCAACATTTAACTACTTCTTACAGAAACGCCGCGGCGTACAGCCGTACCCGTCACTGCTCTTTTCCACCATGTATGCGATGATGGCATACGGCGTGATCCAGCTGATCGACCCCATGTGGCTGGACGGTCTGGTATTCCTGCCGCTGATCATGCTGGGCATTGAATATCTGGTCGATGACGGCCGCCGGCTGAATTTCATCATTCCGCTGGCACTGATGTGTGTGGCAAACTTCTATATCGGCTACATGATCTGCTTCTTCGTGATCCTGTACTTCCTGTTTTATCTGTGCTTCGGCTCGGACAAGAAGCGGAAGGGTTATGACTATTTCACCGCGTTTGTACGGATCGCGTATTCTTCCGTCATTGCACTGGCATGTGCGGCATTCATGCTGCTGCCGGTGTACAACGCTCTGAAACTGGGTAAGTTCGAATTCACAGATCCGGACTACAGCTTCCGGTTCCAGTCGTTCCCGCTGAGCAAGAAACTGCTGGAAAATGCACAGGATTCACCACTGCTGGTGTTCCTGTGCGACCTGCTGGACATGTTCCCGCAGCTGCTGCCGGCACAGTATGACTCTGTAAACGTACAGGGTAAGCCGGAAATCTACTGCGGTCTGCTGACACTGGTTCTGCTGCCCCTGTTCTACCTGAACAAAAAGGTCAACCGGAAAAAGAAGATCGGTTATTCTCTGCTGATCGCTGTAATGGTAATGTGCATGCTGATCACACCGATAGACATGATGTGGCACGGCGGACAGGTGCCGAACTGGCTGCCGTTCCGTTATGCATTCCTGCTGTCCTTTGTGTTCCTGACCATGGCGGCAACTGCATTCGCAAACCGCGACGGCATCGAAAAGAAGCACCTGATCGGATCGGCAGTGATAATGGCGGTCATCATTGCCATTGTTGCCGGTCTGAAATTTGACCAGATGGCAAAGGGTGCTGTCTGGATCTCTGCGGCACTCATGGGCATTTACCTGATTCTGCTGTACTTCATGCTGGGCGGAAAGATCACGCAGGGCAAGCGTGGCGTAAGCGTTGCCCTGACCACTATGATGCTGATCATGGTAGGCGGCGAAGCAACCTACAACGCTGTAGATTCCATGAAGGACATCGACAAGGAAGTGGCATACTCCACCCGTGCCTCCTATCAGAACTACGTGCAGAACGGACGTGCGGCAACACAGATGCTGGAGGAAAAGGACGACGGCTTCTACCGTGCGGAAAAGACCTTCTTCCGCTGTGTCAACGATAATGCGGCATTCGGACTGAAAGGTATCTCGCACTCCAGTTCTGTTATGAACACCCGTGCCATCAATTTCATTGAAACCTTGGGTTACTGCATGCACAGCTACTATACCCGCTATGACGGCAACACCGAAATTGCGGACTCTCTGCTGGGTATCAAGTATGTGCTGGACCGCGGGGAAAGCGGCGATCAGAACCGCCGTCTGAATCCGGCATATGAAGCACGCTGGGCATACGACTATACCAACGAAAATGGTACTGCAAAGACCATTACTGCTTATGAAAATACCAACGCTCTGTCTATCGGCTACATGGTAGACGAGGACGTGCAGAAGATCGATCATCTGGGCAACGACAATCCGTTCAACAGCCAGAACATCTTCATGAGCACCATGAGCGGACAGACCACATTTGACGAAAACGGACAGTTCCAGAGCTGGCACGAGTACTACACACCGCTGAATCTGGCAGAAAATCCGATCGTCAGCGATGCAATCACCACAAGCCCCTACGGCGAACAGACCAAGTATGACGTGACCGGTGACGGCGACCCCACTGTGGACTTCCATTTGGTGGCAGAGTCCAACGAACCGATCTACATCTACTTCAAGACCGAGTTCCAGAAGAAAGTCAACCTGTGGATGTCCACATGGAACGACAGCGAATGGAGCGAGGCAGAAAACGGCTGGAAGGAATCCAACAGCGGCGACTTCACTTGGAAAGATGCCGATGAATACGCCAAGAACAACGGCGGCTTCCAGTCTATGGGCGAATACTTCGAGGGCGATAACTACATTGCTCTGCGTCTGGGTACCTTTGAGCCGGGCACGAAGATCACCCTGCGTATGACCATTGCCAATGAGGAAAAGTTCACCATTGTCAAGAACTTCCTGTTCTACACCTATCATCCGGACGTATTCCAAGAAGATATTGACATTCTGAAGCAAAATCAGTGGCAGATCGACACCAAAAAGAGCAACGACCGGAAGCTGACCGGTACCATTACCGCAGAAGAAGGTCAGATCATGATGACTTCCATTCCGGATCAGCCGGGCTGGACCGTCAAGGTGGACGGCAAGAAGGTCGATCAGGTGGCAATCGTAGATGCCATGATCGGTGTGCCGCTGTCTGCCGGAGAACATACCGTGACCATGACCTACACACCGCCGGGGTGGTGGATCGGCATGGGCACACTGGCAGGCGGCATTATCTTGATCGTGCTGTTCTGGTTCGGTGACCGCAAGCGGTATGCTGCAATGCTGGCAGAGATCGAAGCTGAAAAGGAACGGGAACAGCAGCAGGCGAAAAAACGTGTGAAGCTGAAGTCCGGTACCAAGGACAAGGCAAATGACGACTCTCCGGAGAAGCTGCTGGAAAAACTGGAGGCACTCCACCAGCAGGGCATTCTGGACGACAAGGAATTTGCAGCCAAAAAGGCGGAAATCGAAAAGAAAAAGAAAGCGGACGGCAAACAGACATAATCGTTGGTTTGCGTAAGGGCAATACCGCACAAAGATTGTGCGACAGATGCGTTGTCAAATTTTTCGTCAGATGAAACAAAAAGCGGAGTGAATACTTGATGTATTCAC